>ERZ1026997.553-NODE-553-length-14187-cov-4.780640_pt1 | contig 14187 bp, 9 predicted proteins | sample MGYA00519289_ERZ1026997 | MGnify/ENA primary metagenome ERZ1026997 (study PRJEB26926, sample SAMN06164455) | human gut metagenome | biome: ENVO:00009003; feature: ENVO:2100002; material: ENVO:00002003 | host: Homo sapiens | place: USA | collected 2012 ... | reverse complement strand
GAGGAAGAGACGTTTTACGCGAAGAAGTCCTACATCCGGAAAAAAGCGGAATCCGTGGAGCTGGCGAAGGATATTCGCATTTTTGGCCTGCAAAACTGGCTGAACGAACTGCTTGACCGCATTCACAACGTATATCTGGACTTCCGGCTTCGCTGCGAGAAGATCAAGCTGCTGGCGGATGTCACCGAAGCGCTGCTCACCATGGCGCGGAACGGCATTGCCTACGTGTACCTCCTCCATCTGGCGCTTCGGGATTCTCTGAGTGTGCCGGAGTTTATCCTGTATTTTACTGCGGTGTCCACCTTCACCACATGGGTCATGGGCATTTTGCAGGCGGCGGAGAAGCTGCATGAGGAAAGCCTCGACCTTTCTCAGGTGCGGGAATTTCTGGAATATCCGGAGCCGTTCCGGTTCGAGGGTGGGACGGCGATTCCCAAGGCGGACGCCTACGAACTGAAGCTGGAGCATGTGTCCTTCCGCTACCCCGGCGCGGAGGAGGATACCATCCACGATCTCGACCTGACGGTGCGTCCCGGGGAAAAGCTGGCCATCGTGGGACTGAACGGCGCGGGCAAGACAACGCTCGTAAAGCTGCTGTGCGGCCTGTTCGATCCCACCGAGGGGCGGGTGCTGCTGAACGGCGTGGATGTAAGGGACTTTAACCGCCGGAAATACTACGGGCTGTTCAGCGCCGTATTTCAGGAATTCTCCATTCTGGACGTGACCGTGGCGGAGAATATTGCCCAGACCAATGAGAATATCGACACGAAAAAGCTCTGGGACTGCATTGAAAAGGCGGGTTTGACGGAGACCATTCAGAAGCTGCCCAAGGGGTTGGACACCCACGTGGGCAGGCAGGTCTATCTGGACGGCGTGCTATTCTCCGGCGGCCAGACCCAGCGGCTGATGCTGGCGCGGGCGCTGTACAAGGACGGCGCTATCCTGCTGCTGGACGAACCCACCGCCGCCCTCGACCCTCTGGCGGAAAACGACATCTATCAGAAGTACAAGGACATGACGGCGGGGAAGACCTCTCTGTTTATCTCCCACCGGCTGGCCTCCACGCGGTTCTGTGACCGCATCATCTTCGTGGCGGACGGCCATATCACCGAGGAAGGCACCCACGATCAGCTGCTGGCCCGGGGCGGGGCGTATGCCAAGCTCTTTGAAGTCCAGAGCCGCTATTATCAGGAAGGGAAGGCGTTCTGATTATGAAAAAGAAAATGAGTTTCAGGCACGCTCTGTCCGTTCATTTCCGTGCGGCAAAGGCGCTGCACGGAGTCAGCCGCAGATTTTTCCCGGCGGCGACGCTGTATACCGTCGTGGGCGCAATTCTGCCCTATGTGACGGTGTTCTTCTCCGCCCAGATCCTGAAGGAGCTGGCGCTGCTCCGCAGGCCGGATGTGCTTCGGAATTGGGTCATCGCCGGGGTGCTGTGTACCGGACTGTGCGCCGTCGCGAAGGCGGTGCTGTTTCAGCGGACGGAGACCATGCTGGACGATCTGTACGGCAGAAAAGAGACGCTGTTTTGCCGGAAGTTCTTCTCAATGGATTATGCGGACGTGGACAAGCAGGAGACCCGCGACCTGCGGGCGCAGATCGCTCAGAACGAGAACTGGTCAAGCTTTGGCCTGATGCAGGTTCCGGAGATGTATGAGCGCACACTGAAAAGCATCATCGGCATTTTAAGCGGCATTGCGCTGACGGTTACGCTGTTCACCTCCCCGGTGCCGGAATCCGCCGGGAAGCTGACCGCTTTGAACAATCCTCTGTTCATTCTGATTCTGGCAGGCGTCATGATCCTGATCAGCATTCTGGCGGGGAGGCTTGAGGAAAAGGCCACCTCCTACTGGAGTTGTGTGGCGGAGGAAGCGACTTTGAGTAACCGCGTATTCTCATTCTTCGGTTTTATCGGCGAACACAAGGGACGGGGCGCGGACATCCGGATGTATAACCAGCAGAATCTGGTGACGTTTTACTGGAACGGCGACTCGGCCTTTGGCGCCACCGGGAAAATCGGGAAGCTTGCGCTGGGACCCATAGGCGGTTATTCCGCGCTGGGTACAGGGGTCGTGGCGCTGATCACCGGCTTTGTCTACGTGTTCACCTGCCTGAAGGCGTGGGGCGGCGCGTTTGACGTGGGCAGCGTGACCCAGTATGTGGGCGCGGCCACCGCCATGGCAGACAGCATTTTCAAGCTGACCGCACAGCTCGGTAACCTGAAAACCAACGCGGGTTATCTGGACGCCACTTTCCGGTTTCTGGATATCCCCAATTCCATGTATCAGGGCAGCCTGACCACGGAGAAGCGCGCCGACCGGCAGTACGAGGTGGAGTTCCGCAACGTGTCTTTCCGCTACCCCGGCCGGGTGGATTGGGCGCTGAAAAATGTGTCCATGAAGTTCAAGGTCGGCAAGCGGCTGGCAATCGTTGGCGAAAACGGCAGCGGCAAGACCACCTTTATTAAGCTTTTGTGCCGCCTGTACGACCCGCAGGAGGGAGAAATTCTCCTGAACGGCATCGACATCCGCAAGTATAACTATCAGGACTATATGCAGATTTTCTCCGTGGTGTTTCAGGACTTCCAGCTCCTGTCCCAGCCGTTGGGAGAAAATGTGGCGGGCAGCGCCAAGTACGACCGGGCGCGGGCGACGAAAGCCCTTATGGACGCGGGCTTCGGCGACCGGCTGGCGGCCATGCCCAAGGGGCTGGACACCATGCTCTACAAGGACTTCGCCGAGGACGGCGTGGAGATTTCCGGCGGCGAGGCGCAGAAGATCGCCATTGCCCGGGCGCTTTACAAGGATGCGCCCTTCATCATTCTGGACGAACCCACCGCTGCCCTTGACCCCATTGCCGAGGCGGAAATCTACGAGAAGTTCAACGCCATTTCCGGCGACCGCACGGCCATCTACATCAGCCACCGGCTGTCGTCCTGCCGGTTCTGCGACGAAATCGCCGTGTTCAGCGACGGTCGGGTGATTCAGCAGGGAACCCATGAGACGCTTCTGGCGCAGGAGACGGGGAAATATGCCGAGCTTTGGCACGCCCAGGCGCAGTATTATACCAAGCAAACGCCTGACGCTGCGGAAAATTGACGGATTTGCCAAAAAAGGAACAAGGCGTTTATGCTTTTGGGAGATTTTAAGCGCCGTTTTCGGGGCAGGCGTTGCAAAAATGAAGGACATGGTGTAGAATAACCGGATAGACAAACGATTCTGAAAGGCGGGCGTCAGCCCGCCTTTTCATCTTGCTTTCAGGAGGAACCCCAAATGGCAAAATACATCATGGCGCTGGACGCCGGCACCACGTCCAACCGCTGCATCTTGTTCAACGAGCAGGGAGAAATGTGTTCCGTCGCCCAGAAGGAATTCACCCAGTATTTCCCCCAGCCCGGCTGGGTGGAGCATGACGCCAACGAGATCTGGTCTACCCAGATAGAGGTCGCCCAGCGGGCTATGGCGAACATCGGGGCGACCGCCGCCGACATTGCCGCCATCGGCATCACCAACCAGCGGGAGACCACCATCGTCTGGGACAGGAAAACCGGAGAGCCGGTGTGCCGCGCCATCGTCTGGCAGTGCCGCCGCACCAGCGCCTACTGCGACCGGCTGAAGGAAAAAGGGCTGGTGGAGGAATTCCGGGGCAAGACCGGTCTGGTCATCGACGCCTATTTTTCCGGCACCAAGCTGCGCTGGATTCTGGAGAATGTGCCGGGCGTCCGGGCGCGGGCGGAGCGGGGCGAGCTGCTGTTCGGCACCGTGGAGACATGGCTCATCTGGAAGCTCACCGGCGGCAAAGCCCATGTGACGGACTATTCCAACGCCTCCCGCACCATGCTGTTCAACATCAACACCCTTCGCTGGGACGATGAAATTCTGGCAGAGCTGGATATCCCCAAGTGTATGCTTCCGGAGGTCAGGCCCAGCAGCTGCATTTACGGCGAGGCGCTGGCGCAGTTTTTTGGCGCGCCCATTCCCATCGCGGGGGCGGCGGGAGACCAGCAGGCGGCGCTGTTCGGTCAGACCTGCTTCCAGCCCGGAGAAGCAAAAAATACCTACGGCACCGGCTGTTTCATGCTGATGAACACCGGGGATAAGCCTGTGTTCAGCCGGAACGGGCTGGTCACCACCATCGCATGGGGCTTGAACGGACAGGTAACCTATGCGCTGGAAGGCTCGATTTTCGTGGCGGGGGCGGCGATTCAGTGGCTGCGGGACGAGATGCGGCTCATCGATTCCTCCCCCGATTCGGAGTACATGGCGACCAAGGTGCCCGACACCAACGGCTGCTACGTCGTCCCGGCCTTCACCGGTCTGGGCGCGCCCCATTGGGATCAGTACGCCCGGGGAACCATCGTGGGACTGACCCGGGGCGTCAACAAATATCACATCATCCGCGCCACCCTGGACAGCCTGTGCTACCAGACCAATGACGTTCTGCGAGCCATGGAGGCCGATTCCGGCATCCGTTTGGCAGCGCTGAAGGTGGACGGCGGCGCATGCGCCAACAATTATCTCATGCAGACGCAGGCGGATATTATCAACGCGCCGGTGCAGCGCCCCCGTTGTGTGGAGACTACCGCCATGGGCGCGGCGTATCTGGCGGGGCTTGCGGTGGGGTACTGGATGAGCAAGGAAGATGTAGTGCAGAACTGGGCGATTGACCGTACCTTCGCGCCGAACATCGGGGCAGAGGAACGGGAAAAGCGCATTCACGGCTGGAACAAGGCGCTCAAGTGCGCCTACGGCTGGGCGAAGGATTAGGGTATGGAACTGGAATCGATAACGGGAGCCGCCGTGAAGGGAAAGCCCGTCCCGCCCTTTTTCCGGGAGCTGATGCGCCGGGGCTGTCTGGACGCCGGGGAGATACGCGCCGCGTCCGACGGCTTCTGCGCGGCGGCAAAATCCCTCGCGGATATTCTCGTGGGGCAGGGCATTACGACCTTCCCCAATGACCGGGACGAGCCGCGGGACTGCGACAAATTTTTCGACGACTGGTACTGCTACGCCGTTCCCCGGAAGGGCGGGTACGTCTACGGCCTGTTCAAGCTGAGAGAGCAGGAGTTTGATGCCAAGAACGGCCTGATCGCGGACGGGGATACCCCCGGCGTGACCGTTTCCTTTATCGCTTTCGACACGGACGTGCTGGCGCAGTGCCTTTCGGAGCCGACCATGGCAAACCGGAAAAGGCTGAATCAGGAGATTAACCGGGTCGTGGCGGCGCGGGGGCAGAGACATGACAAGACGCTGAAAGCCTATTTTCTCAGCCCAAAGGCGGAGGGACCATACCTGATTGCGGAATTGTACGTCCGGCATATCGCCTCCTTCGCGGGGGACGGCTGCATCGACGTCCCTGAACACTACGCGGAAATTTACAGGAAAGGCGCGGCCGCCGGCTTCCATGGCTGGGCGGGGAGAATCCCCCGCTTCCTGGAGGAAAACAACAAGGCCGCAGGCCATACGGTCTGCGACCATGAGAAAATTTACATCAAAAACCCGGACAGCCTGTCCGTCTACGAAAAGCGGGCGATTCTGGCGACCCACGCGGCGAACGTCTCCGTTCATTCCTTCGCCGCCGAGGTGCGCTTTCACGCCCGGTTTCTGACGTGGTATGCAAGGTTGCCCATCCCGTTTCTGGGAAAATCGGCTTATGACAGCGCCATCCGCGCCGACATGACCATCGACGACACGGAGTTCGACGCGCCTGCCCCATTCTACCGCATGAACGGCAGATGGGTGAGGGCGCAGCGGAAATATCATAAGGAATACGAATGAAAAAGGCCATCCGCCCCGGTTTTGGGACGGATGGTCTTTTGCTTTGGAGGAAGGTGAAATTACTGCGCTGCGGGGACGGGCAGCTTTGTGCCGTCGGGGAGGAGAACATAGTCTACCTGCGTAAGATCGATGGCGCTGTCATTTTCCTGATCCCACAGTTCAATTCTTGTGCCGTCTTTCATGACGACACAAATGAAGTGACCATTCCACCCATAAAAATCCGTATAGGACTCGGCGCGCTGTTCCTCGGTCTCGGCGGCGGTATCCCGCACGATCTTGCTGCTGAATTTGCGAAGTTTGAAGGAGGAAACCGGGAATTCCATGACAACATCCGTTCCGTCCGGCAGCCAGCCCGTGCCGGCTTTCATGAGGATGGGACTGGTGAGCAGCTCAAGCTCCCGATCATCGCAGTTATCCGCCCCGAAGGAAATGGGGAATTGCCATTCTCCCTCGGTCAGGGTTTCATCTGTGCTGCTGTAAACCAGGTCAACCAGATAAAGAGTCCATGTGCTTCCGGCGGCAAAGGGGGCATCCGTATTCTTTGCGGTGACGGATTGCGTCAGAAGAACGTCTATGGTGTTGGCCTTTCCGTCACCATCGTCGAGAGTATTAACCGGGCCGAAGGCTGCCTCAGAGCCGTCGGCAGGAACAAGCATACCCCGCCAATTAGCAAAATGCAAAGGCTTCTCTGTGGAAAGAACGATATCCTCCGGGGCGGTGATGCCAATAAGAATCTGAGCCACATAGCCGTCGGTTTCCACGGATTTCAGTTTCAGGGTGTAGCCGTTCTGGGTCGCTTCCTGAGGCGGCGCGGCCTGTGCGTCCACGTCGGCCTGGGTGGGGATGTTCGGCTGAATGGCAAAGTCCAGAGCGTCGGCCACCATGTTCAGCTGCTTCTCCGTCATATGCTGATATTCGGCGGATACCACACCGGCATCCTCGCTGAGAAGTTCCGGGTTCGCGTCCAGCCATACGGTCATCAACGCGTCTCCCCGGTCACAGATGATATAGCCCCGCTCCTGACTGGGAGAGGTCAGAATCAGTACGGTGTTCCCGGCGGAGGTGGTGTAGTTCCGCTCCACCCAGTCGCCCCGGTCTTCCAGTGTGAAATATTCCCGACTGAAGGTGTCCTGCCGGTTCCAGTAGAGTGCGCCGCTGGTGTAGGTCACTTCATAGCCCTGATCTTCCGGGAAGGCGAAGCGCAGCAGAACGAAGAAGTTCCCGCTATCACGGCAAAAGCCCTGATCGACATCAATGCTGACGTCCTGACTGTTCCGCACGAACCGCTCCACGCCCAGCGCGTTGCACAGATTCCGGGTGGTGCGGAATGTCAGCGGCTGTCCCTCCGGTTTTAAGCCGTATTGTTCCGCCAGCTCCTGCGCCTTGGCGTTTATGGCATCGTCGTAGCCTGCCCAGTCGCCGCTTGCGGATGCGCTCGCCCTGAGTTCCGTCTCGTAGGCGTAAAAATCCGCGCACGCCTTATAGGCGTTGGAGCCTTTCAGACCGGCCATGCTCAGGGTGGTGGTGTCAACGGTGTGGGGGTCCTTCACGTACACCCCGTCCACCAGAGAATAGTCCCGCTGGTCGGTGCCGCTGCTGATTTTTACATGCTCCATTTTCAGCACATACACCGCCGCGCACCCCACCAGAAGCAGCAGAAGGGCGATCATCGCCGCCAGCAGAAAGGGTCTGCGGATGCGGTGGACTTTGCCGGCGCCGCCGGAGACGGTTTCCGTCTCCGCTTCTTCAATGTATTTCCGGCTGATGTAGCTCAGCCCCAAAAAGATTTCCTGTCCGTTCATACGTAAATTCCCTCCTGTTCCAGAAATGAGCGAAGCTTTTCCTTCGTCCGGCTCAGCTGCATTTTGACCTTGCTTTCTGTCATGCCGTATCGGGCGGCGATCTCGGGGACGGAGTCAACATACCAGTACCGCCGCAGGAAAATCAGGCGACTGTCCTTTGGCAGACTTTCCAGAAATAAGTCCAGCAGCTTGCCCAGCTCCTTTGCCTCCATTTGCCGCTCGTGAACAGTATCTGGGATGCAGTTTTCCATTTCTTCGGTGAGGGGAACGACCTGGGCGCGGCGTTTGGCGGCCTGCTTCCAGTCCACGCGGTTCAGGGAGAGGTGACGGCAGATCGAGGCCAGAAACGCAAAGAAATACTTGGGTCGCCGGGGCGGGATGCTTTTCCAGACTTCGGCGTAGGTGTCGTTGACGCTTTCCTCGGCATCCTCCCGGTTTTGCAGGATATTCTTTGCCAGTGTGTGCAGCCGTTTGCCGTAGGCTGTATCCGTTTCCCTTATGGCGTCCTCGTCCCGGGCAAAATACAGGTCGAGGATTTTTGCGTCTTCCATTTGAGGGTCACTTCCTTTCTTTTTGTCCTTCACCCTGATAATAAGTTTTTACCACACAAACGTCACATTTTGGACAAAAATTTTTTTCGGAACAGGAAAAAGCCGCCCGGCGGGGCGGCTTTTTATACTATGGAACCTCTGAATAAATCGTCTTCGGCTGGCGGCGCTTACCAGGCGGAGGGCTTCAGATCGCCTACATAGACCACGTCCCGAATCTCGATAACGACGTCCGTGGGGTCGCCCGGGTTCGTCGTGACCGTGGTGATGCTGTCCGGCGCGTAGGCGGTGGCACGCCCTTTGTCCCGATTCGGGTCGTGATGATAACCCGCCGGTGGATTTTCGGTGGGGGTATGGCCGTTCTCGCCCTGCTCCACGAATTCCGTACCCTCCGGGGTCTTATCCTCGAAGCGGATGTTCTTGACGATGTCCTTTCCGTCGGGATCCGAGGAAAGGCGGATGGTGGGGAACATCTTGCCCGCTTCTTCGCTGTGCCCCGCCACGTTCATTGAGGTATCACTGTACGCAGCGTTCGTGGACTTCTCAGCGGCATCCAGTGCTTTGTAGGTCGTTCCGGGGGTGAGCGAAGTATGGTTTTCGTCCCTGATATCAAAGCTCAGCGCACTGCTGGGGTCTTCACTATCCAGCGTCAGATAATAGCTCACGCCGTTGTCAAGATCCTCCTGGCTGTAGGCAACGCCAATGAGGAAGGTCGAAACCGTGACCCGGCCAAGGGGAGGCTGCTCCTGATTGTCTCCCGGAGCGGCCGAGTCGACCGGATAGGACGTGGCGCCCACATAGTATACGTGAACCGTTGTTACCGAGGGGCGTGGGATAGTGGAATCCTCGTAGGGATCCAGATGGCTCGCGCCCTTTGCTTCAACCGCCACCTCGCCGTCACCGGCTGCGGGAGCGGCGTCAGTGCTGTCCTTCGCCGCAAAGCCCGCAATGCGGATGATGAGCTTTCCTTCCCCGGCGTTTGCCAGCGTAAAGGAATCGTTCAGCGAGACCCCGACACCGGCGGTGCTGAGGAACTGGGCGAGGGCTCCCTCCTTGCCCGGGGCTTTCAGCTGCCCGTTTTCGATTTGCAGATCGGACACAGCAAGCCCCAGCGTCTGGAGCGCGTCGCCGTTTTCCCGCACCAGCTTGGCGGCGGCAAGGTCTTCCAGACGGACATAGACACGGCCATTTTCCAGCTTGGGCGCGTAGGCGACGCCCTCAAGGGTAATGGCTTCTTCGGTCAGCCCATGGGCGTCCACAGACGCGGGGTTCGGCAGGCCGTGGCCATAGCGAACCCATTCCACAGGCAATTCGTTTTCCTCCGCAAAGGCAGCCATCGGGAGGATGAGCAGCAGAAGACGGCACATCAGCAGTCTTCTCAAGTGGGTTTTCATGTGTTATCCTTCCTTTCCTTCCCCGTGGGGGATTGATGTAAGACCATTATACAGGAAGCGGCGGCGGAAAGCAAGAAGAAAATGGTATATATACCATTTCTTAAGAAATAAAGAATGTCTCCCCTGAAAAAGGGGAGACATTCGGGGATGGTTTTCTCAGCACTTGACCCGCTCGCCGACCCGGCAGTATACCAGATACCCCGCCGCGGCGGCGACGGAGAGCCCGTAAACCACCGCGATCAGGACAAAAGGCAGCTTGACGTGGATGGCGTACAGGAATCCCGCCAGCAGGGAACCGATGATGCTGCCAAGGGATTTGGTCGCGTTGTAGAAGCCCATGACCAGATTCTTTTGAGCGGGGTCTGCCCGCGTGGCCACCATGTCCTGCAAAACGGGGACGCTGACGGAATACCCGGCGTACAGCGCGATGCCGCAGGAGAGGAAAACGGAAATCTGCGGCGCGAAGACAGTCCCCAGCGAGGCCAGGGTGCAGGCGCCCACCAGCACCACCGTGGATTTTCCGGTGTCGGCCTTCCGGATGATCCACAGGCACAGGGTCATATTGAACAGGAAGGACACGAAGCCCACCACGGCCTTGATGATGCCGTTATAGGCGGAGGTCAGTCCCAGCTGGTCTTTCAGATAGTAGTTGAACACCTGATCGAAGCAGGTATTTCCCAGATTGATGAGAATATTCACCAGAAACAGAAGGACAAAGGCGGTATTCATGAAATATTTGCCGTCCCGGAAGGAGTCGAAGGGGTTGCTTTTGGCGGCCAGCTCTTTGATGGACACCTTTTCGGTGCGTTCCGCGTCCGGCACACAGCACAGCCGGAACATGATGCCGCAGACGAACAAAGTAGCCGCTTGCAGCAGGAAGGTGGCGCGGATGGAAAATTCCCCAACCACGCCGCCGATCAGGTAGCCGAAGGCGCCGAACACCGAATGGAGGGTAGCGCTGTAGGTCAGGTATTTTGCCATATCCTCCGGCCTTGCCACGTTGACCACATAGGTCAGCATGCTGACGAACACGCCGCCGATGAACACGCCTGCCAGAAGCCGCACAAAGAGAATGCCCGCCTGCGTGGTGGAATAGGCGAACCCCAGCTGCGCCAGCGCGTAGCCGACGCAGCAGATGAGCAGGGACTGGCGGGAGGAAATGAACCGGTTGATATTGCCCCAGGAGGGGGACATGGCGAAATTGGCGATCATCATGACCGCCAGCATCAGCCCGAACATATAGTCCGGCAGACCCAGCTCCTGAATGATGGTGGGCGTTACGGGGTGCGCGAAATTGGACGCAAGGTGGAACAGCGCCATGGCCACGAAAAACAGAAGAAAGCGGGTTTTATATTTCATAAATACGGCCCCAATCGGTCATTCCAGCGTGATGGTCATTTCATTGCGGTAGGTTTCGCCTGCGGGCAGGTGGATCATGTGCGCCTGCTTGGCGAAGTCCTCCACGAAGGCGCTGTGAGAGGGGAGACTCACCCACGGCTCAATGCAGACGTAGGGGGCATCGGTTTTGGGCGCGTGCCACAATCCGACGAAGGGCATATCCGGGAAGGACACCGTGACGCTGCGGGAAGACTTGCTGGAGCGCAGGGTCAATTCGCGGCTGACATTTCCCAGCACCACTGCGTCCAGATCGAACAGGGCATGGGTCAGGGGGATCGTGCGGCCGTTTTTCAGAGGATAGGGAGATTCGGTGCCGGCAAGCCGGTAATTGGCGGGGTCCATATCCACGCGCACGGGCTGGCATGGCTCGGCAAAGTCCAGCTCCCAGTCCTCAAAGGAACCCTCGCCGTTCAGGGGAACATTGAAGCCGGGGTGCCCGCCGATGCCGAAGTACATCTCCCGGGAATCCCGGTTTTCCACCAGACAGGTCTTGCGGATCTGATTTCCCCGGAGGGTGTAGCATACGTGGAAGGTAAAATGGAAGGGGTACATGGAAAGGGTCTTCTCGTTGCTTCTCAGGGTGAAGCGGATGGAAGACTCGGTTTGTTCGGTCACGGCAAAGTCCGTGCCGATGCAGAAGCCGTGGATGGTCATGGGGTAGGTCTTCCCGTCCAGCAGGTACTGCCCGTCGGTCAGGCGGCCGACGTAGGGGAACAGGTTGGCGTCTCGCCGCGCCCAGTATCTGGCGTTGCCCTGCCAGAGGTATTCGGCGCCGTCCTTGACGATGCTGTGCAGCACGGCCCCGCAGGCGTCGAGGGCTACGGTCAGGGTGTCGTTGTGAAGGGTGTACAGGTTCATAAAATGTCCTCCTGAAAAGTGATGGGATTTGTGTAACCAGTATAGCGTGAAAGGCTGCACTTTGCAAGATTTTGTGAAAAGTATGAAAAAATGCGTAAGAAAGGTATATGTGGGTCGGCGGCATTTTTGATTATACTGTAGGCAGGAAACAAAATAACAGGAGGGAATGAAATGAAAAAATGGAACGTGGCCATCATCGGACTGGGGTTTGTGGGAAAGCTCCATTATGACGCTCTGCGGCGGTTGCCCAATGTCCATGTGCGCACCATTGTGGTACACAAGGCACAGGACATTCCGCTGGTGAAGGAAAACTATGACGCGGACGTGGTGACGGAGTGCTGGCAGGAGGCTGTGGCGGACCCGCAGATTCAGGTGATCCATAACTGCACGCCCAACGCCCTCCATGACGAGATCAATCTGGCGGCCATCGGGGCGGGGAAGCATCTGTATGCGGAAAAGCCCATGAGCCTGACCACCGCCGGGGCGGAGGAAGTGCTGGCGGCGGCAAAGGCCGCCGGAATTGCCCATGCCATCAATTACCAGTGCCGGATGAACGGTGCGGTGCTGGAAATGCGGGCGCGGCTTCACCGGGGACAGGCAGGCCGGCCGCTGTACGTGGGAGGACAGTATTTGCAGGAGTCCGTGGCGCGGAAGACCGACTACACCCCCCGTCGGATTCCGGAGACCTCGCCCGCCCGTGCGCTGCTGGATATTGGCGTTCACTGGGCGGATACGGCGGGCTTTGTGATGGGCTGCCCCATTTCCAAGGTGTACGCGAAAATGTACACCCACCATCCCATCCGTATTGACCCGGAAACGGGGCGGGAAATCGTGGTGCGCAGCGACGACACCACCTCCGTCATGGTGGAGTTTGCCGACGGCACCCCCGGCAGCGCTCTGTTCTCCAAATGTATGCTGGGACACAAGAACGACCTGCGGGTTTCCGTCAGCGGGGATGAAAAGGAGTTTGCGTGGCACATGGAGCAATGCGACCGGCTATGGGTAGGCCAGCGGGAGCGGGGCAACGAGAGCGTCTATGTGGACAGGAACACGGCTCTGCCCGAGGTACACCCCTACATTCATCTCCCCGCCGGACACACCCCCGGTTGGATGGACGCGCTTACGAATGCCATGCAGGCGTTCTATGACTCCCTGAACGGGGAAGCCTACGCCAGAGAAAAAGTGCCCTATGCCACCTTGGAAGACGGCGTTATGGGCAATCGGTTCGTGGACGCCTGTCTGGAATCCGCACGTCAGGAGCGCTGGATTTCTCTATGATTCGTGCATTCGATAAAGGAAAGTGTAGATTGCATATATTGCAAAACGGCGAAAACACAGCTACAATAAAAACAGCAAATGGGCAATATGCTCAAAAATAAATTTTGGGAGGTTACAATATGGCAGACTACCGCACGATTCCCGCCGCTGAGCTGGGCAAGGGCAGCAACATCAAAGTTGAGCTGTGCGAGACAGAGGTGGACCTTTATTGGAAAATGGCGATCGAGGTTCTGGAGCTGATTCAGGAGAACAACGCCAAGGGCGAAAAGACCGTTATGATCGTTCCCTATGGCCCTCTTGGCCCCTACGCCCGGCTGGTGGAGCTTATCAACAAGCACCGGGTCAGCCTGAAGAACTGCTGGTTCATCAACATGGACGAATATCTGGATGAGAACAAGCAGTATCTGCCCAAGACCGACCCGCTGTCTTTCCGCGGCGGCATGGACCGGATCTTCTACGGTCTGGTAGACCCCGAGCTGCTCATGCCGGAGGAGCAGAGAATTTTCCCCGAGCCGGGCAACGAAGGCCGCATCTGGGAGACCATCCAGAAGCTGGGCAAGCTGGATATGTGCTGGGGCGGCGTCGGCATCACGGGACATATCGCCTTCAATGAGCCGCCGGAACCCGGTGAAGTGTGCACGGACGAGGAATTCCTCCAGCGCCCCACCCGTGTGCTGAAGCTGGCACGGGAGACCAAGACCATCAACGCGTTCATGAACGCGGGCGCCGATTTGGACGCCATTCCCGACTGGTGCATCACCGTCGGCATGAAGGAAATTTTCCATGCCCGGAAGGTTCGTATGTGCATGCCCCGTGACTGGAATGCCGCCATGCTGCGCAAGGCGCTCCACGGCCCCGTCAGCTGCAAGGTGCCCGTGTCCCTGTTCCAGAATCACGGCGACGCCAAGATCTACGCCATCGCGCTGGCCGCTACCACGCCCGTGATCCCGGAGATCCGCGTCTACAATAAGTAATATACATAAAAATATGGCAGGGCGCTATCCGGTGCCCTGCCACTTTTCAAAGGAAGCTCTGGTTCAATCGGCGAGAGCCGGCGAAAAAGATTTGCTGCTCAGCCGAAGACGATTGATTCATACTATTTCTCGATAAAATGGTTAACACCATTTTATCC
>ERZ1026997.544-NODE-544-length-14463-cov-6.312674_pt1 | contig 14463 bp, 9 predicted proteins | sample MGYA00519289_ERZ1026997 | MGnify/ENA primary metagenome ERZ1026997 (study PRJEB26926, sample SAMN06164455) | human gut metagenome | biome: ENVO:00009003; feature: ENVO:2100002; material: ENVO:00002003 | host: Homo sapiens | place: USA | collected 2012 ... | reverse complement strand
CGAGATGTCTTAGGGTCTCGTGGGCTCGGAGATGTGTATAAGAGACAGATATTCAATTTTACGTTAACATATCCTGCTTACTCTACGGCAATGCCGGTTTCCGCCAATACAGACATCTTTTATCACAAACTCACCATCTCCTGCAGAATACCTACCGCAGTCTCTACCGTTTCCACATTCTTGACTACCATACTACGCTTGCCGTTCTGCTCACGCAAATTGCAGTAACGCGGATTCTTGCTCATGTAATCAATCACCTTGCCAAAAGCCGCACTTTGATAATAAGGACTTTCCTGATTACTGATAAAGAACAAAGTCATTCGTCCGGCTTTCAAGAATACTTTTTCCACCCCCAACCGTTTAGCCAATCTGCGCAAAGGTACGATACGCAGAAGTTCCAGCCCTTCGGGAGGAACCTTTCCGAAACGGTCCTCCAACCGTGCCTTGAAAGCGAGCAGGTCCTTATCCAATTCCAATCCGTCCAGTTCACGATAAAGCAACATACGTTCGCTGCTGCTGGGGATATACTCATTGGGGAAAAGCAATTCCAAATCACTTTCCACCTGACATTCATCCACAAAGTTCTCGCCACTGATTTTCTCTTCTCCCGCTGCCTGCAACTCCTCTGCGTAAAGATCGGCAAACTCATCCTCTTTCAACTCTTTCACCGCTTCGGCCAGTATCTTCTGATAAGTTTCATAACCCAAATCGGCAATGAAGCCACTCTGCTCCGCCCCCAGCATATTTCCTGCTCCACGGATATCCAAATCCTGCATGGCTATATGGATACCGCTGCCCAAATCACTGAAATTCTCAATGGCTTGAAGACGGCGCTTTGCCTCGGGAGTCAGTGAAGTCAATGGAGGCGCCAACAAATAACAGAATGCTTTTTTATTGCTTCTTCCCACACGTCCACGCATCTGGTGCAAATCACTCAATCCAAAATTCTGCGCCTGGTTGATGATAATCGTATTGGCATTCGGTATATCAATACCACTCTCGATAATGGTGGTTGCCAGCAGCACATCATAATCATAGTTCACAAAGTCGAAAATAATCTTCTCCAGCTTTTCGGGCTCCATCTGTCCATGACCTATGCAGACACGGCAATCGGGTATATTCCGCTTGATCATGGATTCCAATTCTACCAGATTCTGTATGCGGTTATTGACAAAGAATACCTGTCCGTTACGGCTCATTTCAAAATTGATCGCTTCCGTTATGATATCTTCATTAAAGGTATGCACCTCTGTCTGAATGGGATAACGGTTGGGAGGCGGAGTCTGAATGACAGAAAGATCACGGGCGCCCATTAACGAGAACTGCAAAGTACGGGGGATGGGGGTAGCGGTCATAGTAAGTGTATCCACATTCACTTTCATCTGACGCAACTTCTCTTTCACACTAACTCCGAACTTCTGTTCCTCATCAATGATCAGCAATCCTAAATCTTTGAACTTAACGCTTTTACCGATGATTTTATGTGTACCGACCAAAATATTTATTTTTCCATCCGCCAGTTCCTTCACTATTTTGGAAACATCTTTCGCACTGCGGGCACGGCTCAAATAATCCACCTTACATGGAAAATCTTTCAACCGTTCGCTGAAAGTCTGAAAGTGCTGATAGGCCAGCACCGTAGTGGGAACCAGCACAGCCACCTGTTTGTTATCAGCCACAGCCTTGAAAGCAGCACGAATAGCCACTTCAGTCTTTCCGAAACCCACATCACCACACACCAGACGGTCCATAGGACGGTCGCTCTCCATATCGGCTTTGGCATCCTGAGTCGCCTTCAACTGGTCGGGGGTATCCTCATAAATAAAGCTCGCCTCTAATTCATGTTGCATAAAACTGTCGGGACTATACGAGAATCCTTTTTCCTGTTTACGTTGCGAATACAGTCTGATCAGGTCACGGGCTATATCTTTGATTTTGCTCTTGGTACGCTCTTTCATTTTTTCCCACGCACCGGTCCCCAATTTGTTCAGGCGGGGAGTTTCTCCCTCCTTCCCTTTATACTTGGATATTTTATGCAGGGAATGAATGGAAACAAATACCACATCCTCATTCTGATAAATAAGTTTAATCACTTCCTGGGTAGTATTTCCATTCGGAATGCGTACCAATCCGCCAAAACGGCCTACACCATGATCTATATGTACCACAAAGTCACCCGGCTCAAACTGGCTCAACTCTTTTAAGGTCAATGCCACCTTACCGCTACGCGCCTTGTCACTACGAAGATTGTATTTATGGAAACGGTCAAAAATCTGATGGTCTGTAAAAAAGCAGCTTTTCAATACATTATCTGTAAAGCCCTCATGTAAAGTCTTGTTGACCGGAATGAACGTAATATGATCGCCACACTCCTCAAAGATATCTTTCAGACGCTTTGCCTGCTTCTCACTATCGGTACATATATATAAGGTGTAACCTCGTTTCTGATAATCAGTGAATGAAGTGCTTACCAAATCAAAATTCTTATGAAAAATAGGCTGGACCGTCGTATCGAAAGCCAACGTTGCCTGTGGAGTTCCTGTAGGTTTGTTACCAAATTCAATCCGTTTGAAATCCAAAGCCCGTACTGTAAATTCCGCCCCGTCTATCAGCTTCAGTTCCAAATTCATCAGTTCCGTCTTCTCTCCCTCGTATGCGGCAAGCGCCTGAGGAGAGAGTGCCTCCTCCCGTACTACCTGTATTCTTTCACGTACCCAAAGAAAGTCTTTCATTGCCAGAACTGTTTCCCGAGGAATGAATTCAAAGAAAGACACCCCGCTCTTGTCGGCGGCATTCGTCAGCTCGGGCACGATGGCAATGCTCTGTTTCTTCTCTTTCGAAAGCTGGTTTTCCACTTCAAAAGTACGGATGCTGTCTACCTCGTCACCAAAAAAGTCAATACGGTAAGGATACTCGGAAGCAAAAGAGAAGACGTCAATAATACTACCGCGTACAGCATATTGCCCCGGTTCATAAACATAATCCACATGCTCGAATCCGTAACCGGCCAGCACTTCCGTGATAAACTCTGTGTCCACATGCTCACCCACACCAAGTTTTAACGTCTTGTCCATCAGTACCTCTTGTGATACCACTTTCTCCGCCAACGCTTCGGGATAAGTCACCACACATAGCGGATCGCCTTTCTGTAAACGGCTCAACACTTCCGTACGCAGGATCTCATTGGCTGCATCTTTCTGCCCATATTTAACAGCCCGACGATACGAGGATGGAAAGAACAAAATATGCTCATCACCGTTCACCTGTGTCAGGTCATGATAAAAGTAACCCGCTTCCTCCAAGTCACCCAGTACAAATACAAATGTCTGTTTATTCTCTCTAAGAAAGGAGGAAACAAATAAAGCTGCCGCAGAAGCATGTAATCCTCCCAGGAAAATAGTCCTCACTGAGGAATCTTCCAATAACGCAGCCAGTCCCTTAGTGTTAGGATGACCGGCATAAATACGTTGCAATTCCGAAATATCCATATCTTTTTTTAAGATGGGGACAAAATTAAAGAAATATCTGATTACTTCCTCCTTTTTTTGCCAACTATTCAAGATTTTCCTATTTTTGTACGCTAATATATAACCCCATGGAAACAAAAGCAATAAACACAAAATTGAAAGGACACGCACGTGTAGATGTAGCTGATGTGCTACGCGGACTGGCAGTGATGGGAATCATCATCCTGCACTCTATCGAACATTTTAATTTCTACTCATTTCCCGATACAGCCGGACAAAGTGCGTGGCTGAACTTCTCGGACAAAGCCATTTGGAACGGGTTATTCTTCATGTTCGGCGGAAAAGCATACGCCATATTCGCTTTACTTTTCGGTTTTAGCTTTTTTATTCAAGATGACAACCAACGCCTACGGGGCAATGATTTCCGTCTACGTTTTTGTTGGCGGTTAATTCTTCTTTTCCTGATAGGTAATATCAATGCCAGTTTTTTCACAGCGGAAGTGCTGGTCCTTTATTCTTTAGTAGGTTTCATCCTGCCACTGACTTGCCGGCTGAAAGACAAATGGATATTTGCATTGGCATGTCTGCTATTGATCCAGCCATTGCCGCTTTATTATGTAATACGTGCCTGTCTCGATCCGGAATTTGTTACTCCGGCCATCCCCACCCGCAGCTTCTGGAATGCAACTTTTGCAGTGCAAAGCAATGGTAATTTTCTGGAAACCATCCGTGTCAATTTATGGGAAGGACAGTTGGCAAGCCTTGCCTGGGCCTGGGATCACGGACGGGTATTCCAAACAGCCGCCCTTTTCCTGCTCGGTATGCTGATAGGGCGCAAGGAACTTTTTTTGAAAGAGCACTTGAAGGTATGGAACAAGGTACTTGCAGGCTCACTCGTCGCATTTTTCCCTTTATATGGATTGGGCAATATGCTACCGGACTTTATCACAAATAAATCCATTCTGACCCCTCTTTCACTAATCATCACCTCGCTTTCCAATTTTGCATTTATGCTGATTCTGGTATCCGGTGTCGTCTTCGCTTTTTACAAGACAAACTTACACGACGGATTAATGAAAATAACGCCATACGGAAAGATGAGCCTTACCAATTATATTACTCAAAGTATAGTAGGTTCCATGTTATACTACAACTGGGGATTTGCATTGCACAATCAGTTTGGTATCACAGCCAGCTGCCTGGCAGGAATAGTTTTCTTCATCTTGCAATTCTCTTTCTGCCGCTGGTGGATGAATCACCACTCTCACGGCCCGATGGAATATATATGGAAACGGGCAACCTGGCTGAAATAAGCCAAGAACCGAAGTCTGCCCGCATTTGTTTATAAAAGACATACAAATAGAACTTTAAAATATGCGCGAAGAAATCATAAAACTATTAGACCAATATCGGTTAAAAGAAGCATTATCCCAAATGACAGGATATGCCACCCATACTTCCGACTGGCAATTAAAGAATGAGCTAGAAGCCCTGCAAACGTCATACGACCTGATGCTGCAATATACTTCAAAAGGGATGAAAGATCCCAATAAGGTGGAAATATACCATAAAATGTTACGCACGGCATACGAACTGGCCGACCGTATCCATATAGCCGTACAGGCAACACAAAATTACGGAGCCTATTATGACACAATGCGCACTTTTGTCCAAAGCCCTCCTCACAGCTATGCCGAATTACAAATGCAACTGGAGGCGTATACAGAAGATATGGCTACAGCACCATTGATATATACCACCGAGGCCAAAAGAAATGAAGAAATGGATGCCATGAGAAAACGTCACGAAACAGCTGTAGACGAATTATTTGAAAAAATATGGGTATCCACCCGGTGGAGTGAATCGGAATATGCTGAAGCGCAAACTTTGTTCAACTCACTATTGATCCAAGTCAACGACCTTTCCATAATGGTCAGCGCCGTTACCATGAGCCTGCTACAAATATTCGACATCCGCAAGTTCATGTTTCTATTGAACGCCTATACCCATCAGGATACCATGCTGAATCAGCGGGCTATTGCAGGGATCGCACTAACATGCTACTATTATGAAAAGCGTATCCTTCAATACCCTGAAGCCGTGTCGCGCATAAATGAACTGAATGAAAATTCCGAGTTCATCAAAAACCTGCATCATATCCAGATTCAATTATTGCAATCTTCCCGTGAAACCCGAAAGATAGACAAGAAGATGCGTGAAGAAATCATTCCCGAAATGATGAAAAATCCCAAACTTAATTTGGAAGGACTGGATGAAGATGCCGAAGATCATAATCCGGAATGGGAAGAATGGATTGACCGTTCAGGCATTACCGATAAATTGCGCGAATTAGGTGAACTGCAAATGTCCGGGGCAGATGTGTATATGAGTACCTTTTCACAGCTGAAACAATTCCCGTTTTTCCGCAAAATTTCTCACTGGTTCTATCCTTTTGACCCCCAATATCAGGATATCGCCAAATTATCTCTCGGAAATGACGAACAAAAAATCTCTCTGCTCAACATTTTGATGAATTCGGATGTATTCTGCAATTCCGACAAATACTCTTTTTGTTTTACCATGTTACAAATGCCGGAAAGCCAAAGGAATCTCATGCAGCAACAATTGAACGGACAACATGAAGCTTCTGAAGAACTGAAAGAACGTTTAAAAGAGATGTCACAATCAAAAGCCCGCGCTGAATTCGTGAGCCGGCAATACATTCATGACCTCTACCGTTTCTTCAAATTATGGTCAAGAAGACATGAAATACATGACATTTTTGAGGACACTCTGGACTTATGGAATAAAGAAGCATTGTCTCAAGCCTTGTTACACAAAGAGTATATCAACAAACTGGCAGATTACCTATTCACACACGACGACTTGGCAGAAGCCGGAATTCTCTATGATAAATCAATTGAATTATACAATCGTAAAAATGCCGAATTATGGCAGAAAGCAGGTTTCATTTATCAGAAAATCGGTTCCTATAAAAAAGCGATAGATTATTACCTGCAATCAGATCTGCTGATCCCTGATAATACATGGAATAACCGCCATTTGGCACAATGTTATAGAAAAGAGGGAAACTACCCAAAAGCTTTGGAATATTATAACAAGGTGGAACAGGCACAGCCCGACAGTCTGAATCTGGCACTACAAATAGGACAATGCCTGATGGCACTGGAACGATACGATGAAGCACTGGCTTATTTCTTCAAAGTGGAGTATCTGGATAAAAAGCCACAGAATGCCCGACGCGCCATCGGATGGTGTTCCTTCATTACCGGCAACCATCAACAAGCCAAGAAATATTACGACTTGCTGATATCCGAGCCCAAGCCCATTATGGAAGACTGGATGAATGCAGGACATGTGTATTATATCCTGAATGAAACAGAAAAATCAATAGAATATTATCGCAAAGCCCAGGAACTATGCGACAGTCATGATGAGTTTGTCCGCCTTTACCAAATAGATAAGAAAGACTTGATAAAGCAAGGCGCCAATGAAGTAGACTTGTTTATACTTCCCGATGAATTAATTTAAAGGATTATAAGATAAATCTATTCGGGATAGAAGTTTGGTATAATTATATAAAACTTCTATCCTGACCGGATTCTCATCATCCAGACGATAATTGGCATGCACATTATAAGTGCTTAAACCATGATTCATACAATATCCAATATCATTAGGTAAGGCTGTTCTATTCCTCAACTGCCCAAGATTCAATAAAAAATAGAAGAAACTATCCACCCCATCATAATCAATCACATAAGCCTGTAAATTCAGATTCGCCTGATAGTTGATGTTATTATCATAATTATAATAAGTATGACAACTGGACACACTATCATTTGCCTCAGTAAAAACAGTCATCACCTCCTTCAACCGTCCCAACTGATCAAAAACATATTTTCCTTGCACTTTCTTCAAGAAACGATAATCGGAAGTAGCACGATAATCAGAATTGATAAAAATAGTATCTCCTTTATAATCATAGACAGTCTGTTTATCAGCTTCATAAACCTCCTCTCCTACCTTCAACATACAACGGGCCCTACTCTCCCTCGCCTTGCCTTTTCCTATTTGAAACGTAACATTGCAAAGCTTATTGCCGGTATTCAAACAATTCATCTGTCCGATGGTTATCTGGTCGCCCTCATACCTTACCGGGGTATCCCCATACTTTATAATTTTACCATCACGATCATATTCCAATTTCAAAACTTGTTCTTCCTCTCCCGTTAAATCGGTGACCTTAGTCACATATGTGTCAGCTTTTTTTTCTTTACAACCATCAGCAACAAACAAGAGAACTAACAAAGAAATATATTTTACAAATAACTTTATTTTCATAAGTCAAGTATCATCTCTATGCAAATAAAATAAAAAATATTAGAACTAAGTACAATTTGGAGCTTTTTAACTCAACTTCTTTACCCCCACTCTGTTTTAAACAGCAATTATAATAAGAAAGAAATATGGAATGGGTTATACATCTTTTGAGACAGCATTCAGAACTGGCGATTTTTCTGACAATCGCCGCAGGCTTCTGGATTGGAAAAATGAAAATAAAACAATTCAGTTTGGGAATCGTCACCAGTGTATTGCTAGTAGGGGTATTAGTGGGACAGCTTAACATTACAATAGAAGAACCGGTGAAATCCGTGTTTTTTCTTTTATTCCTTTTTGCTATCGGATACAAAGTGGGACCACAATTCTTTCGCGGACTGAAAAAAGATGGTTTACCTCAAGTAGGATTCGCCGCGCTCATGTGTATAGGTTGTTTGATTATCACTTGGTTATTAGCTATCTTAATGGGATATAATGCCGGTGAAGCAGCCGGGTTACTGGCCGGAGCACAAACTATCTCTGCCGTCATAGGAGTAGCAGAAGATACCATAAACGGACTCAACATATCCTCTTCCCAAAAAAGTGATATGATTAATATCATTCCCGTGGCATATGCTGTAACTTACATTTTCGGTACGGCAGGCTCTGCCTGGGTCCTCTCTTCTTTAGGTCCTAAAATGTTGGGAGGATTAGAAAAAGTGAAAGCCGCTTGCAAAGAGTTGGAAACCCGGATGGGTACCAGTGAAGCAGACGAGCCCGGATTTGAACAGGCCCGCCGTCCGGTAGTTTTTCGTGCTTACCGCATAGAGAACGATTGGTTTGGCAACGGCAAGACTGTTGACCAGCTAGAATCCTATTTTATTTCACAAGGGAAAAGATTGTTTGTTGAAAGAATGCGACATGGATCTTCCATTGTCAATGATATTATTCCCGGACAATTATTACAAAAAGGGGACGAAGTGGTACTGAGCGGAAGAAGAGAATTCGCCATTGGTGAAGAAGACTGGATTGGAGAAGAAATCGTCGATCCGCAACTGCTTGACTTCCCTGTGGAAGTACTCCCTGTCATGATACACAAAAAGCCATATTCCAACCAAAAATTGGACTTCATACGCCGTCAAAGCTTTATGCATGGCGTCAGTATACGCCGTATCAAACGGGCAGGCATTGATATCCCTGTTTTTGCACAAACCACTATCGACTGCGGAGATACTCTGGAATTGGTCGGCCTGAAAAAAGAGGTGGAATCTGCTGCAAAAGAACTAGGATACATAGACCGCCCCACCAATGCCACCGATATGATATTTGTAGGACTCGGCATTTTACTGGGAGGTATCATCGGAGCACTTGCAATCCATATCGGCGGAGTACCTATTAGCCTGAGCACTAGTGGAGGAGCCTTGATAGCCGGATTAGTATTTGGCTGGTGGCGCAGCAAACGCCCTACCTTCGGACAAATACCGGAATCCTCTTTATGGGTGCTGAATAATGTAGGCTTGAATATGTTCATCGCCGTAGTCGGCATTTCTGCAGGACCCAGTTTTGTACAGGGACTAAAAGAAGTAGGTCCTATGTTGTTTATCATAGGTGCGTTGGCCACCTCCTTGCCTCTATTATTAGGGCTGATTCTAGCCAGATATGTATTCAAGTTCCATCCCGCCCTCTCTTTGGGGTGCACGGCAGGAGCCCGTACTACCACTGCTGCATTGGGCGCCATACAAGAAGCAGTAGGCAGCGAAACACCTTCCTTAGGATACACCGTGACCTACGCCGTAGGAAATACACTACTCATCATATGGGGAGTGGTCATTGTATTATTAATCAACTAAAAAACTAAACTCATACATTATGGAATATTTAAGTGATAAAAGCAGCGTTGCCCGAATGGACAAGAATTTGGAAAAGATCAGTCCCTTCGAATTAAAAAACCGTTTGATTGAAATGGCAGATGAAAGTGTGAAGAAAATGGCGCACGTCATGCTGAATGCAGGCAGAGGTAATCCCAACTGGATTGCAACGGAGGCTCGTGAAGCATTCTTCGCCTTGGGCGGTTTTGGCATTGAAGAGTGTCGCCGGGTCATGGACATGCCCGAAGGCATTGCCGGTATTCCTCAAAAAACAGGCATAGCCCAACGTTTTGAGGAGTACCTGAAAAAGCATGAAGGAAATGCGGGGACAGATCTATTGAAACGTACCTATAATTATATGCTGATGGAACATGCAGCCGATCCGGACGAACTGGTACACGAATGGACCGAAAGTATTGTAGGCGACCAATATCCTATGCCTGACCGCATCTTGAAATATACAGAAATTCTAGTACAGGATTACCTGAATCAGGAAATGTGCAACGGGCAACCCCCGCAAGGTAAATTCGATTTATTCGCCACCGAAGGCGGAACAGCAGGGATGTGCTATGTATTCGACTCGCTGGAAGAAAATTTCCTGCTACACAAAGGAGATAGTATAGCATTGATGGTTCCTATCTTTACACCCTATATAGAGATACCCGAATTGACACGTTACGATTATGATGTGCTCAATATTCCTGCAAGTACTCTAAATGAAGAAGGACTTCATACCTGGCAATACAAAGTGGAAGATATCAATAAACTGCGAGACACGAAATACAAAGCCTTGTTTATTGTCAATCCAAGCAATCCACCCAGTTATCAGTTGAACAAAGAATGCGTAGATGCCCTGAAAGACGTAGTAACACGCTGGAATCCCAATCTGATGATTATAACAGATGATGTATATGGTACTTTTGTTCCCGGCTTCCGCAGCCTGATGGCTGATTTGCCACAGAACACAATTTGTGTCTACTCTTTCTCCAAATATTTCGGAGCGACCGGTTGGCGCCTTGCTGTAATTGCCTTACATGAGAAAAATGTATTCGACAGAATGATTGCCAATCTGCCCCGCAAACGAAAAAGCGAACTAACCAAACGGTATGGCAGCTTGAGTATGCAAGTAGAAAACATGAAATTCATTGACCGTATGGTAGCAGACAGCCGTCAAGTAGCCTTGAACCATACAGCAGGATTGTCTTTGCCACAACAAATGCAGATGTCACTCTTTGCTTCTTTTTCATTGCTGGACAAAGAAAATACATATCGTCATGCCATGCTTAATTTAATCCATACCCGTCTGAAAGCATTATGGGACAACACAGGATTCATTCTCCCCGACGATCCACTAAGGGCCGGTTATTATTCAGAAATAGACATGCTGGTATGGGCCAAGAAATTTTACGGAGATGAATTTGTACAACATCTGCAGACAACTTATAATCCATTGGACGTAGTATTCCGCCTTGCCAATGAAACAGGCCTGGTCGTATTGAATGGTGGTGGATTCGACGGACCCGAATGGAGTGTACGTGTATCACTTGCCAACCTGAACGAGAAAGATTATATCAAAATCGGACTCAGTATCCGCAGAATTCTGAATGAATATGCTGACAAATGGAAATCTGAAAAGAAATAAAAAATTAAGAACGTCCGCCGTGAAGTCTGCTTGACCTAACCGGCGGATTTCTTTTTTATATAAAGGTTTTTTGGATTATTTATTCCAAACCTTATCCCTACTTTAAAATAAAATCCCTAGCTTTGCAGATCGAAAAAGGAATTAGATTATGAAGCATATACGGAGCACTTTTTTTCTTCTAACCACTTTATTTATAATGGCTTCATGTGGCGAAGACCGCAGTGGGGAATACTATGCATTAATTGGAGAGAATGTATGGATAGAACAAATAATGAAAGAGCATTATTTGTGGTATGACAGTATTCCGGCAATAAAGGAAACGGACTATTTTGCCGAACCGGAAGACTTCCTGCAAAAATTGGTTTATACCAAGGCACAAAACGGAAAAGGAGACCCGTATTCGTATATAGAAATAAAGGACGCTTCCGATGCGGCACGTTCCTACCTGCAACGTACTTCTACTTACGGATTTGATTTTGAATTAATGACCGATCCCACCGGAATCTCATCACACGTATTTGCCCGTATTTTATTCGTACTGCCCAATTCACCGGCCTCAGAAGCCGGATTGGAACGAGGGAACTGGATATCAGCCATTGGCAAAGAAGAACTGACCAACAATAATTACGGATATCTGATGGAAGGCGGCAATACAACTTTCGCCAGAGAAAGCTTGGTTTTTGATGAGGAAGGCAATTCCAGCTGGATTGCAACAGATACAGTCAAAGTAGCGGCATCACGCCCCGTAGAATTGAATCCGTTCTATATAGATACAGTATATGAAGTATCCGAAAAAAAAATAGCCTATATGGTCTACAATGAATTCAGTACAGGCCCCAATAACCAGGCAACAGATACAGAATACAGGGAACAGATGAAACAGATATTCGCCCGGTTCAAGGGACAGTCACCCGATGCTTTTATTCTGGACTTACGCTACAATCCCGGTGGTTATTTGAGTTGTGCCACAGATTTAGGAAGTTATCTGGCACCTGCGGCAGATCTAGGGAAAGTATTTTGCACAACTTTGTATAATGACATCAGTGACCCGCAAAAAATAGATTTCCCTCTCAATACAGGACTTGCTTCCGAAAACTTGAACTTAAGCAAGCTCTACGTACTGACAAGCAAATTTACTGCATCGGCCTCAGAAGCAGTCATAAATTGTCTCCGTCCATATATAGGTACAGAAAATGTAGTGGTAATAGGTGAAACGACTGTTGGCAAAAATGTAGCCATGGAACCATACCAAGATGAGCGTTACAACTTTATTTTATGGCCGGTTGTGGCATACGTTCTCAACTCGGCAGGACAAGCCAACTATGTAAATGGAATCACTCCCGATTTCACATTGAGCGAACGTAATCTCATCTCCCCTCTCTACCCACTGGGAGACACCAAAGAGTATTTATTGAAGAACACTATAGCTTATATTACGACAGGAAGTATGCCCGACCTGCCACAAACAGAAGAACAAGTATCAAAAGGAAAAATTATCTATAACTCACTGATTCGAAGAAGTATGAACGGCATACGGCTACGGTAGTCCGATTTATCCAGATACAACGCCCTATTTATTAAAGACCGTGTTTAATGCATTTTAAACATAGTCTTGTTTTTTCTGAAAAGAGAACTTATTAAAAACAAAACGGGCATAACAAATGTTATGTACCCAAATAACCATTAAAAACCTGACTTAACAATGAAAAAAGTATTTATTGCAGCAGCTTTGGCTGCCATGATTGTTTCCTGTGGCTCTAAAGGAAACAAAAGTGCTGAAATAATAGCCGAAAGTGAAAGTGACTCTATTTTCGCTGTGAACGACAGCACACTGGGTGAATTACAAACATATAGCTATGAAGGTATTCTGCCAGCTGCCGATGCCGAAGGTATCAACTATCAACTGACACTTCAGGAGGCAGGCCAAGACTCACTGGGCACATACAATCTGACGACCACTTATTTAGGAACAAAAGATGGTAACCAGGCATTTACCGACAGTGGTACAGTTGTAACTATTATTGGAATTCCTAATGACAGCACCGCTATCGTTTATCAATTAATTTCCGCTACTCCGGGACACGAAAAGACAAACTTTCTGGCAGAGGGTGACAGTGCACTGACAATGATTGGCAAGGACTTCAAGAAAGCTGTTTCTAAACTAAATTACACTTTAAAAAAGAAACTCTAATTAACCTGGCTGCAAAAAAATTCACTAAAGAACAGACTGTTAGTGAACAAAAACATAAGCTGGCCGTTGTATGAGAGAAACTAGACGAAAAACAATTAGTATTAACTTAAACAAAAACTTGACATGAAAAAATTAATTCCTATCCTACTGGCGGTCTTTGCCTTGGTATCTTGCGAGAAAGACCCGGACATGGACAAATTGGACAATGAGTATCTGGTATTCACCAGTCATGACACTAGTACTAAGTTCAATGACTTCAGTACTTATTATATCCCCGACAGCATCCTGATCATCGGTGACAAGAAAGACCCTGAATACTGGAAGGACGAGAATGCACAGATCATCATCAATGCATTCAAGACTAAGATGAACGCTGCCGGCTACACCGCAGCTAATAAAGACGACGCCGACCTCGGCCTACAGGTAAGCTACGTAGCAAGTACTTATTATTTCCACGGTTACTATAATGACGGACCCTGGTGGGGCTATTATCCCGGTTATTGGTATCCCGGCTACTGGGGCGGCAATTGGGGAGGTGGATGGTACTATCCCTATCCTATCACTTACAGCTATAGCACCGGTTCATTGCTGGCCGACATGATTAATTTAAAGAATGCTCCGGAAGGACAAAAAGAAAAATTAACTGTTGTCTGGAATGCATACATCAGCGGGTTACTGGGCGGAAGTGGCAGTTTGAATGTAAACCGTACAACGACTGCCATCAACCAAGCATTCACTCAGAGTCCTTATCTGAAAAAATAAACGTAAGTGAAACAAGTATTCATTTAAAATAAAAAGGAAATATGAAAACTATAAAATATTTAACTCTCAGACTGATGGCGGTAGCCGCTATCGCCATAGCCTTTGCCCTGCCGGCAAAAGCACAGGTAACTCCGTTTACCTATTTCAATGTAGACTGGCAGTTCAACGCTCCTATCAGCAATAACTTTGCAA
>ERZ1026997.530-NODE-530-length-14661-cov-5.387512_pt1 | contig 14661 bp, 10 predicted proteins | sample MGYA00519289_ERZ1026997 | MGnify/ENA primary metagenome ERZ1026997 (study PRJEB26926, sample SAMN06164455) | human gut metagenome | biome: ENVO:00009003; feature: ENVO:2100002; material: ENVO:00002003 | host: Homo sapiens | place: USA | collected 2012 ... | reverse complement strand
GGCTCGGAGATGTGTATAAGAGACAGGACCTACACTCCCGCCGAACCCGGTTCCGTGGAGGAAAAGATCGAAGTCTTCATCAAGGGCCTGCTGGAACACATGGATTCCAATGCCGTTCCCCACTGCTGGAAGGACGAGGGCAATACGTACAAGGTTGATCTGGTGGGCGACGATCTGGGTTACCTGATCGGCCGCCGGGGCGACACGCTGGACGCCATTCAGCATCTGACCAACTACACCATCAACCGGGATGTGGAAGGTCACATCCGCGTCAACGTGGATGCGGAGTGCTACCGGGAGAAGCGGGAGGAGAGTCTGCGCCGCTACGCCCGGAAGAAGGCGCAGCAGGTGCTGAAAGCCCGCCGCCGCACCACTCTGGAGCCCATGAACGCCTACGAGCGCCACGTGATCCACGCCGCGCTTCAGGACATGGAGAACATCACCACCCACTCCACCGGCGTAGAACCCAACCGCCGCGTGGTGATCGAGTACGTGAGATAATACTATTTCTTAATAAAATGATTTCATCATTTTATTTAAGCCGTTTCACGGCAGACCGCCTGGGCGGCGGTAAGAAATGTATTGACTTCGTTTTTTAGCGGCAGTGGCCGCTGGCCGCAATCCTGCGGCCGAATAAAACGCTTTTAAGCGTTTTGTTAAAAACTCGTATAAAACGGTATATTGCAGCTGAGTGCGGCATGGGTTTCCATGCCGCACTTTTCGCAAAAAAGCGCTCCGATTATCCCGAAATTCCGGATAATCGGAGCGCTTTTGTATTGAAATCATCCGCAGGCAGACGGCGCGCGACAGGTCATGAGCGCCTAAGGCAGTTCCTGGCACTTAATGACCACAGTGTCGCCGACCACTTGTATCGACCCATCTGCCGGCCAACAAGGCATAGCGCGTACCGCGTCGCTCTGGGCGAGAACGCGGATCTTTTCATCGCTGGCAGTGGGAATTGCGTAGCCATAGTAATTATGGATCCAGTCCCACCAGCTGTAGCGGTTCAGTAGCCATTGGGTAAATTCGACGCCGCCATAGGTCATCTCATACTCCCAGTAGCAGCCAAGGAGGGGATCTTCAATGTCCCCAATCAATGCCCACTCCATATCCGGCGTGAAGCCGTCGGCCATCCGCACTTGGGTGACGATGGAGCTGAAATAATTTTCCACCTGGCGGTTGGCGTAGTACAGCGCGGTATAATTCACACTGGTCTGATAGGCGTAGCAAAGGGCAAGCACGGACAGCATAATGGCGACGCCCTTTTTCACGATGCCCAGCCACAGGCGTTTCCTGTCGTCCTCGGTCAGCTGATTCAGCAGAATCAAAGGGACATAGGAGATCAGGACAAGGGAATACACCATCAGCGTGTAAATCCAGCTGTCCGGACACATGATAACGACGAAATTCACGGCAACGGGAAACACGGCGCAGAGCAGGAGGGAAAACAGCCGTATAGAGGGCTTCCGCACCCGTTTTATCAGCAGAAATACAAGGAGAACCCCGGAGAAAAGTCCAATGAGCAGATAAGCCGCCTTTATGAGCTTCATGGCGGCCAGTCCGCAATAGTCCTTTACGGGGAGCATGCAAGCGGAATAAAATGCTTCATAAATCAGCCCGGGAATGCCGGAAAGGGATAGCTTCCCCATGCTGCTGACACCCTGATAGTCACTCAGCTGCGTCCCATACAAGCAAAGCGTGAGCTTCAGAAAAACGTAATACAGAAGCAAACCGAGCAAAAGAACCCCGCAGCAAGCCAGACTCCGGCGCAGAAGCTTCCGGAAGTCCGCATCGTCGGACAGAGACTCCTGAAGGAGCATCAAGACGAACATGCCGATGGTAATGGGAACATAAGCCTGATAGATACCCAAAGAGCAGGCAATGCAGAGGGCGGACAAAAAGAAACCCCAGGAACAGCGCTGAAACAGCCAAACAGCAGCGACAGACAAAAGAATGGCAACGCCATAGTAGACGGCGGTGTAGCGGAATGCCAGTGTAGAAAAGGCAGAGGGAAACACGGCGAACAAAACGCCCATCAGTGCTGCTGAAGCCCGGTTCCGGATCCGAAAAACGGACACAAGCAGTCCGGCGGAAACCGCGATCAGCAATAAAAACAGCAGCCCGTTGACCGTGGGAAGGTTGAAATTTCCGCCGATTGCGTCGCAGAAATCACCCATAATGGACAGCAGCCACCGTCCGGAGGTGACGCCGGTTCCGTAGCCCCGGGGCTGCTGGGCAATGTCGTCATAATTATGAAGGACATTGACAAGCCCGAACAGATGCACAAGTAAGCCGCTCCCAAATGCGGCAGCGGCTGCTAAATGAGGCGGTTTTAAGGTTGAACGGATACTCATAAAAGCTGCTCCAGATGTGGATATAAGTCGTCAGAGAAGGGATTTTCGCCATGTTTGGGTATAGAATACTCAATCTTTGAGTAAAAGTCAATACTCAAATTATGAGTATGGTAATATGTCATCGAAAAATAGGAAACGGGTTGACGTATGACAGATTACAGAGCAAGGCTGCGGGGTGTCCGGGAGGACAGGGATCTCACTCAGGCGGAGGTCGGGAAAATTCTGAACAAATCCCAGCAGGGATACAACCACATTGAAGCCGGACGGGCGGAGCTGAAAATTGATGATTTGGTCAAGCTATGTCAATTTTACAACCTGACCGCGGATTATTTGGTTGGATTAAGTGACCAACCTCAGAAAATCAAATAGAATGAAGAAGGCGCTGTCTCACCAAGCTGTGAGACAGCGCCTTTTTTAGAGGAAGGGAGTTATCTGAAGTATTTGACCGCCGCTTCAAACATGCGGATGTTGTACTCGCCGGGGACGTTCTTGTACAGGCCGGAGCCGATGCGCTCGCTGTGGCCCATTTTGCCGAAGACCCGGCCGTCGGGGGACGTGATGCCCTCGATGGCGTACAGAGAGCCGTTGGGGTTGAAGTGAACATCGGCGGTGGCATTGCCGTCCAGATCAACGTACTGGGTGGCGATCTGGCCGTTGGCCGCCAGCCTGCGAATCAGCTCCTCCGAGGCAAGGAACTTGCCCTCGCCGTGGGAGATGGGGACATTGTACACGTCGCCCACGTTGGTCAGCGCCAGCCACGGGGATTTGTTGGAGGCGACCCGGGTGCGGACAATGCGGCTCTGGTGGCGGGAAATGTTGTTGAAGGTCAGGGTGGGGCAGGTCTCGTCGGTATCGATGATCTTGCCGTAGGGCACCAGGCCCAGCTTGATCAGCGCCTGAAAACCGTTGCAGATGCCGCACATCAAACCGTCCCGCTGCTCCAGAAGGGCGGTGACGCCCTCCTTGACGGCGGCGTTGCGGAAGAACGCGGTGATGAACTTGCCGGAGCCGTCCGGCTCGTCGCCGCCGGAGAAGCCACCGGGGATGAACACCATCTGGGCGGTTTTCAGTTCGTTCGCAAAGCGCTCCACGCTGCGGGCAATGCCGTCGGCGCTCAGGTTGTTGATGACGATGATCTCCGGCTCCGCCCCCGCGTCCCGGACGGCCTTGGCGGAGTCGTATTCGCAGTTGGTGCCGGGGAAGGCGGGGATCAGCACCTTGGGCTTGGCAACCTTGACGGCGGGGGCTTTCCGCTGGGTGGCCTCATAGGAGAAGGTCTCCATGCTCTGCGCCGGGGTGGGGATGTTGCAGGCGTAGACGGATTCCAGCTTGTCTTCGTAGGCGCCGAGAACCTGAGTCTGGGACAGGGCTTCTCCGTGATAGGAGAAGCTGCCGTCGGCGGTGGTGACACCCAGAACCTTGCCCACGGTGCCGTCCGCCATTTCCAGCACGAAGCTGCCATAGGCGTAGCCGAACAGCTCGTCAAGGGTCAGCGCGTCGTCAAAGGCGAAGCCCAAGCCGTTGCCGAAGCCCATCTTCATCACGGCCTCCGCAATGCCGCCCATGCCGGGGGTGTAGGCGGCCACGGCCTTGCCGCTGCGAAGGAGTTCGGTGACGGTATCGAAGGTTTCCAGCAGGGAAGCGGTTTCGGGCAGGCCGTTTTCGTCGTAGGCGGGGGTCAGCAGGCAGACCTTGTGACCCGCGGCCTTGAATTCGGGGGAGACGACCTCACCGGTTTTGCCGGTGGTGACGGCGAAGGAGACCAGCGTGGGTGGCACGTCCAGCTTCTCGAAGGAGCCGGACATGGAGTCCTTGCCGCCGATGGCGCCGATGCCCAGCTCCATCTGCGCCCGGAACGCACCCAGCAGCGCGGCAAGGGGCTTGCCCCAGCGCTTGGGGTCCTTGCCGAGGCGCTCAAAATACTCCTGGAAGGTCAGGTAGGTGTCCTCAAAGGAAGCGCCGGAGGCGATCAGCTTACACACAGACTCCACCACGGCCAGATACGCGCCGTGATAGGGAGAAGCGGAGGTGATGAAGGGGTTATAGCCGAAGGCCATGAAGGAGCAGTCGTCGGTGTGCTTCTTCTCCACGGAGATTTTCTGCACCATGGCCTGAATGGGGGTGAGCTGGTATTTTCCGCCGAAGGGCATCAGCACGGTGCCCGCGCCGATGGTGGAGTCGAACCGCTCGGACAACCCCCGCTTGGAGCAGGTATTCAGGTCGGAAGCCACGGCGAGGAAGTTCTCGGCGAAGCTGCCGGTGACGGTCTTGCCGTAGCTCTGCGCCTTCTCGGCGGCGGCGTCCATGTGCTTGGCCGCGCCGTTGGAGTTCAGGAATTCCCGGCTGATGTCGCAGATCTTTTTGCCGTTCCAGTTCATCACCAGACGGGGGCTTTCCGTGACCACGGCCACGGGGACGGCGTTCAGGTTCTCCGTGGCGGCCAGCTCCAGGAACCGCGCCGCGTCCTTCGCTTCCACGACCACGGCCATCCGCTCCTGAGATTCGGAGATGGCCAGCTCGGTGCCGTCCAGACCTTCATACTTCTTGGGAACGGCGTTCAGGTCGATCTCCAGACCGTCGGCCAGCTCGCCGATGGCCACGGACACGCCGCCCGCGCCAAAGTCGTTGCAGCGCTTGATGAGACGGGAGGCTTCGCCATTGCGGAACAGGCGCTGGAGCTTCCGCTCCTCGGGGGCGTTGCCCTTCTGCACCTCGGAGCCGCAGGTTTCTACCGACTGCTGGGTGTGGGCCTTGGAGGAACCCGTCGCGCCGCCGATGCCGTCCCGGCCGGTGTTGCCGCCCAGCAGGATGACCACGTCGCCGGGGTCGGGGCGCTCCCGGCGGACATTTTCCGCGGGGGCGGCGGCAATGACCGCGCCGATCTCCATGCGCTTGGCGGCGTAGCCGGGATGGTAAATTTCATCCACAATGCCGGTGGCAAGGCCGATCTGGTTGCCGTAGGAGGAATAGCCAGCGGCGGCGGTGGTGACGATCTTCCGCTGGGGCAGCTTGCCGGGGATGGTCTCGGACACGGGAGTCAGAGGGTCGGCCGCGCCGGTGACGCGCATGGCGCCGTAGACGTAGCTCCGCCCGGACAGGGGGTCACGGATGGCGCCGCCGATGCAGGTGGCCGCGCCGCCGAAGGGCTCGATCTCCGTGGGGTGGTTGTGGGTCTCGTTCTTAAAGAGAAGCAGCCACGGCTCGGTGACGCCGTCCACGGTGACGTCCATCTTCACTGTGCAGGCGTTGATCTCCTCACTCTCGTCCAGCTTAGGGAGCTTGCCCGCGGCCTTCAGGTGCTTGACGGCGATGGTCGCGAGGTCCATCAGGCAGATGGGCTTCTCGCTGCGGCCAAGGGCGTTCCGGGTTGTCAGATAGTCCTCGTAGGTCTTTTGCAGCAGGGCGTCCTCGAAGGTCACGTGGTCGAGAATGGTGCCGAAGGTGGTGTGGCGGCAGTGATCGGACCAGTAGGTGTCAATCATGCGGATTTCCGTGATGGTGGGGTCGCGGTCTTCCTTCTGGAAATAGGACTGGCAGAAGGCGATATCGTCCAAGTCCATGGCAAGGCCGTAGTTCGCGATAAAGTCCGCCAGCTCGTCACGGCTAAGTTTCGTGAAGCCGGTCAGGGTCGCCACCTCCGTGGGGATGTCATAGCGGATAGCGAGGGTCTCCGGCACGCCCAGAGACGCCTCCCGGCATTCCACGGGGTTGATGACGTATTTTTTGAATTCCCGGATGTCCCCGTCCGTCAGCGCGCCGTACAGGGCGTAGACCTTGGCGGTGCGGATGAGGGGACGCTCACCCTGAGAGATGATCTGGATGCACTGGGCGGCGGAATCCGCCCGCTGGTCAAACTGGCCGGGCAGCGCCTCCACGGCGAAGACGTAAGCGCCGGGGAGCTGAATGGACGCAGAAGCGGTATCCAGCTGCGGCTCGGAGAAGACTGTCTTCACGGCGTACCGGAACAGGTCTTCCGTGATATTTTCCGCGTCGTACCGGTTGAACAGCCGGACATTTTCCAGCCGCTCCATGCCAAGTAAGGTTCTGGCCTCATTCAGCAGGCCCTTGGCTTCGTTGTCCAGACCTTCCTTTTTTTCTACAAATACCCGATAAACCATGGGGTTATTTCCTCCTGATGTGATTTATTCAGAGTTGAGGGAAGCACTGATGAAATCGGCGAGAGCTGACAGCGAGGGATTTTGTCCTCAGGCAAAGGCCGGAAAACGGAGGAATACTGGATGTATTTCCCGTTTTTCGGCCTGCGGCATGGGGGCAAAAGACCCGCTGCTCAGCCGAAGGCGATTTTATCAGTGATTCCCAGCTTGCAGCGCGCGCTGGCCGATGTCGCTTCTGCGGTAGGCGTTTTCAAACTGCACGCCGTCCGCGAGACGGTAGGCTTCCCGGATGGCGTCCGCCAGAGAACCGGCCACGGCGGTGGTGCCGGTGACCCGGCCGCCGGAGGTCAGAAGCTTTCCATCCTCCAGCTTCGCGCCTGCCACATAGGTGTGGGCGGCGGCTTCCGGGGTCATGGTGATCTCGAAGCCCTTCTTGTAGCTGACGGGATACCCGGCGGAGGCGGTGATGACGCAGCAGGCATATTTATCGGAGAAGCGAACCTCCGTGTCCGCCAGCGTGCCGTTGGTTGTCGCCTGCATGATGGTCAGCAGGTCGCTTTCCAGCAGAGGCAGCACCACCTGCGTCTCCGGGTCGCCGAAGCGGCAGTTGTATTCAATGACCTTGGGGCCGTCGGGGGTGAGCATCAGACCGAAGTAAAGGCAGCCCCGGAAGGTGCGGTCTTCGCTGTTCATGGCGGCGATGGTGGGCAGGAAAATTTCCTTCATGCACCGTTCGGCGATGGCCGGGGTGTAGTAGGGGTTGGGGGCGACGGTGCCCATGCCGCCGGTGTTCAGGCCGGTGTCGCCGTCTCCCGCCCGCTTGTGATCCATGGAGGACACCATGGGCTTGACCACCTTGCCGTCGGTGAAGGCCAGCACGGAGACCTCCGGGCCGGTGAGAAATTCCTCAATGACCACATGGTCGCCGGACTTGCCGAAGACGTGATTTTCCATCATATCCCGGACGGCGGCCTTGGCCTCGTCCCGGGTCTGGGCGATGATAACGCCCTTTCCAAGCGCAAGACCGTCGGCCTTGATGACGGTGGGGATGGGGGCGGTGTCCAGATAGGCGAGGGCGGCGGCCATGTCGTCGAAGACCTCGTACCGGGCGGTGGGGATGCCGTACTTTTTCATGAGATTCTTGGAAAAGACCTTGCTGCCCTCAATGATGGCGGCCCGGGCGCGGGGGCCAAAGCAGGGAATGCCCGCTGCTTCCAGCGCGTCCACGCAGCCCAGTACCAGCGGGTCGTCGGGCGCGACCACGGCGTAATCTACCTTTTGCTCCTGCGCGAAGGCGACGATCTTGTCAATTTCCGTAGCGCCGATGGGGACGCACACTGCGTCCGCCGCGATGCCGCCGTTGCCGGGGAGAGCGAAAATTTCCGTGACCGCGGGATTCTTTTTCAGGCTTTTGATGATGGCGTGTTCCCGTCCGCCGCCGCCTACGACTAACAGTTTCATAAACAATCCCCCTTAGTGGTGGAACAGTCTCATGCCGGTGAAGGCCATGACCATGCCGTCCTTATCGCATTCCTCGATGACGAGATCGTCCCGGATGGAGCCGCCGGGCTGGGCGATGTACTTGACGCCGGAGGCCTTGGCGCGCTTGATGTTGTCAGGGAAGGGGAAGAAAGCATCGGAACCGAGGGAAACGCCGTCAAACCCGGACAGGAATTCCCGCTTGTCTTCTTCGGTCAGCCGGTCGGGCTGACGGGTGAAGTAGTTCTGCCAGATGCCGTCGGCGCAGACGTCCTCCTCGTTGCCGTTGATGTAGCCGTCGATCACGTTGTCCCGGTTGGGGCGGCCGAGGTCGGCGCGGAAGGGCAGGGACAGGGTCTTGGGGTGCTGGCGCAGGAAGAAGGTGTCGGCCTTGGAGCCGGCCAGCCGGGTGCAGTGGATGCGGGACTGCTGACCCGCGCCCACGCCCACGGCCTGCCCGTCATAGGCGAAGCACACGGAGTTGGACTGGGTGTATTTCAGGGTAATGAGCGCCACGATCAGGTCGATCTTGGCGGATTCGGGCAGGTCTTTGTTTTTGGTGACGATGTTCCGGAGCAGATGCTCACCGATCTTGAAGTTGTTCCGCCCCTGCTGGAAGGTGATGCCGAAGACCTGCTTCGTCTCCTGCTCGGCGGGAACGTAGTCGGGGTCGATGGCCACCACGTTGTAGCCGCCCTTGCGCTTGGTTTTCAGGATGGCCAGAGCCTCCTCCGAATAGCCGGGGGCGATGACGCCGTCGGAGACCTCCCGGGCGATGAGCTTTGCGGTGGTCACGTCGCACACGTCGGACAGGGCGACCCAGTCGCCGAAGGAGCACATCCGGTCGGTGCCTCTTGCCCGGGCGTAGGCGCAGGCGAGGGGGCTGTCGTCCAGCTCGGGAACGTCATCCACGAAGCACGCCTTTTTCAGGTTCTCGGGCAGAACCTTCCCCACGGCGGCGGAGGTGGGGGAGACGTGCTTGAAGGACGTCACGGCAGCCATGCCGGTGGCTTCTTTCAGTTCCTTCACAAGCTGCCAGGAGTTGAGGGCGTCCAGAAAATTGATGTAGCCGGGACGGCCGTTCAGAATGGTGATGGGCAGCTCGGAGCCGTCTGCCATGTAGATCTTCGCGGGCTTCTGGTTGGGGTTGCAGCCGTATTTCAGTTCAAATTCTTTCATGTTCATTCCCTCCACGCGGTATTACTTTGAGTGCTTGTTGAGGATTCGCTGCTGATATTTCCGGGTTTCCAGATCGGTGTAGCGCACGAACAGGGAGATTTTGTTGTCGGGGTTCAGATTTTCCCACAGCTCCCGGGTGAAATCGTCGATGTCCGCGGGGATGCTGACCCGTTCCGGCTCTCCCTGAAAGGTGGGAATTACGGGATTGCCGTCGCAGACGTAGGTGTGGAGGAAATGCCCCAGACCGGGGACGGCGGGGTACTCATAGAAGAACCGGGCACATGCCATGCCCTCCGGGTCGGCGGATTTCAGGATGGACAGCTTATAGCTGCCGTCCCCTGCCTGCAGGCCGGAAATGCGGGGCGTCCAGTTGGGGGCGTCGTCCTCAAACTGACGGGTACGCAGGGCGGCTTCCCAGCTTTCACCCTTGGCGAGGTACTCCCAGACAGTGTCCGTCTGGTCGCCGTTGGTGACGATGAGACCCTGACCGGCCTCCCGCACGGGATGGTAGATGATCAGATGGGGGTCTTTCATGAGACTGGGGTCGAAGGCTTCCGTGCGGATGCCGTCCGGCTCCTGAACGAAGACCCGGTTCCGGGAATTGACGCTGCGTCCCATGATGAAATAGGCGGCCACGGCGGTCTTGCCGTCGGGGGTGACCCCCAGCACAATGCCCCGGCCGGGGTAGGTGTTGCCGCTGAGGCGCTCGGCCATGGACTTTATTTCGTAAACATTCATAGCGTTTTCACTCCTGTTCGATGATAACGGTGCGGCCTTCCACCCGGAGCCTGCCGTCACAGAACAGGCGCACGGCTTCCGGCAGCAGCTTCCATTCGGCCTGCTCCATAATGCGTTTTTGAAGCGTCTCGGGGGTATCTCCGGGGAGGACGGGGACGGCCTTCTGGGCGATAATGGGGCCGCCGTCGCATTCCGCGCTGACAAAATGCACAGTCGCGCCGGAGAGCTTGACGCCGTAGGCCAGCGCCGCTTCATGGACGTGCAGCCCATAGAAGCCCTGTCCGCAGAAGGACGGGATCAGGGCGGGGTGGACGTTCATAATGGCGTTGGGATAGGCCTGCACCAGCTCTTCGGTGAAGATGACCATGCAGCCCGCCAGAACCACTAAATCAATGTCCAACGCCCTCAGCTTTTCCACCAGCGCCAACGTCATGGCGCGGTTGGAGTCGAAGCTTTTCCGGGGCAGCACGTAGCCGGGAATCCCCGCCTTTCGTGCCCGCTCCAGGGCGTAAGCGCCCTCTTTGGAGGAGATCACGGCGGTGATCTCTCCGCCGCCCAGCTCGCCCCGCTGCTGAGCATCGACCAGCGCCTGCAAATTGGTGCCGCCGCCGGAGACCAGAACTGCGATTTTGGCCGTCATTCCAGAATCACCTTTTCTTCGTCGTTTTTGGTGATGGTGCCGATGACGTAGGCGTCCTCGCCGTGGGCGGTGAGGATGTCCAGCGCGGTCTGCACCTGCGCAGCGGGAACAACGATGCTCATGCCCACGCCCATGTTGTAGGTGTTGAACATGTCCCGCTCGGGAATATTGCCGGTCTTTGCAATTAAATCGAAGATGGGCAGCACCTTAACGGCGCTCTTGTCGATCTTCGCGCACAGGCCGTCGGGGATGGAGCGGGGAATATTCTCATAGAAGCCGCCGCCGGTGATGTGGCTGATACCCTTGACGTCCACGGTTTCCAGCAGCGCCAGAACGGACTTGACGTAGATCTTCGTGGGGGTCAGCAGGGTCTCGGCGATGGTTTTCCCGCCCAGCGCATCGCAGGGCCGGTAAATTTCGGCGGGGTTCTCGTCAATGCGGAAAACTTTGCGGATCAGGCTGAAGCCGTTGGAGTGAATGCCGGAGGAAGCCAGGGCGATGACCACGTCCCCTTCCGCCATTTTCGTCTTGTCCAGAATCTTCTTTTTATCCACAATGCCCACGGCGAAGCCCGCAAGATCGTAGTCCTCCGCGGGCATCAGGCCGGGGTGCTCTGCGGTCTCGCCGCCGATGAGCGCCGCGCCGGACTGGACGCAGCCCTCCGCCACGCCGCCCACGATTTCGGCAATTCTTTCCGGCACGTTTTTGCCGCAGGCGATGTAATCCAGAAAGAACAGGGGCTTTGCGCCCACGCAGATGATGTCGTTGACGCACATGGCCACGGCGTCGATGCCGATGGTGTCGTGCTTGTCCATGAGGATGGCCAGTTTGACCTTGGTGCCGCAGCCGTCGGTGCCGGAGACCAGCACCGGCTCCTCCATCCCGGCAATGGGCAGGCCGAAGCAGCCGCCGAAGCCGCCCACGTCGTCCAGACAGCCTAAGTTGCGGGTGCGGGCGATGTGGGTCTTCATCAGCTCCACGGCCTTGTATCCGGCGGTGATGTCCACACCGGCGGCAGCGTAGCTGGCGGACTGGGAATTGTTGTGTTCCATGATAATACTCCTTTTCCGGAAATTTATCTTGATTATTCTTTGCCGTTCCAGCAGTAGGTGCAGACCTTGTCTTTGTCCAGTCCGATGGCCTCCAGCAGGCCGTCCAGAGACTGGTAGCCAAGCGAGTCAAAGCCCATTTCCTCGCAGATAGCCTTGAGCATACATTTGCCCCGCTGCGTGGTGCCGTCGGCGTACTCGTCTAAGTGCTTCTGCCCCTCGTCGCCCTCCAGATTCTGAACCGTCCGTCGGGCAATCAGCTCCATTTCGGAGTTGGAGCGGGAGAAATTCAGATATTTGCAGCCGTACATGATGGGCGGACAGGCGGAGCGCATATGCACTTCCTTCGCGCCGCTTTCGTACAGGAAGTCCACCGTCTCCCGCAGCTGGGTGCCCCGGACGATGGAGTCGTCCACGAACAGCAGCTTCTTGCCCTGAATCAGTTCCGGCACGGGAATCTGCTTCATTTTCGCCACCAGATTGCGCATCTCCTGATTTGCGGGAGTGAAGGAACGGGGCCAGGTGGGGGTGTACTTGACGAAGGGACGGGCGAAGGGCTTATGGGACTGGTTTGCGTAGCCGATGGCGTGGGGCAGACCGGAGTCCGGCACGCCCGCCACGAAGTCCACGTCCGGCATGGTGCCGGCTTCCATTTCCTTGCGGGCCATGATCTCGCCGTTGCGGTAGCGCATGACCTCCACGTTTTTGCCCTCGTAGTTGGAGTTGGGGTAGCCGTAGTACGTCCACAGGAAGGCGCAGATCTTCATTTTCGTGCCGGGGGCGGCCAGCTGAGTAAGGCCGTCCGCCGTCATTTTCACGATCTCACCGGGGCCAAGCTCGTAATGATCCTGATAGCCCAGCTTGTGGTAGGCGAAAGACTCGAAGGACACGCAAAGACCGTCGTTATTTTTCCCCACCAGAACGGGCAGCCGCCCCAGCCGGTCCCGGGCGGCGATGATGGCGTCGGGGGTCAGCAGCAGAATGGTGCAGGAGCCGTCGATGACCTCCTGCGCGTAGCGGATGCCGTCGATCAGGCTGCCGCGCTGGTTGATGAGGGCGGCGGTCAGCTCGGTGGTGTTGATCTTGCCGGAGGACATGGCCATGAACTGATGCCCCGGCCCGGAAAAGGTCTTCTCTACCAGCTGTTCGGCGTTGTTGATGATGCCCACGGTGGAGATGGCGAACATCCCCAGGTGAGAGCGCACCAGCAGGGGCTGAGGGTCGGTGTCGGAAATGCAGCCGATACCGGCGTTTCCGCTGAATTTTGCCATGTCATCGTCAAATTTCGTGCGGAAGGGGGTGTTTTCGATGCTGTGGATCTGCCGCTGGAAGCCCTTTTCCGTATCGTAAAAGGCGAGTCCGGCCCGGCGGGTGCCGAGGTGGGAGTGGTAGTCCGTGCCGAAGAAAACGTCGTAAATGCAATTCTTATGGGAAATCGCCCCGAAGAAACCGCCCATTGCTTTTCCTCCCTCAGCCGTTCAGCTCCGCCTGAAGGGCGGCGTCTTTCTCAAGCACCTTGGCCGCGTCGGCGGCGCGTCTGGCGTCCAGCTTCGCGGCAAGCTCCGCGTCCTCCACTGCCAGAATCTGGGCGGACAACAAAGCGGCATTCACGCCTCCGTTTACGGCTACGGTGGCGACCGGAATACCGGAGGGCATCATGACCGTGGAAAGAAGAGCGTCAATGCCGTCGAGACAAGGACCTTTGCAGGGAATACCGATGACCGGCAGGGTGGTGTTTGCCGCGATGGCGCCGGCAAGATGGGCAGCCATACCGGCGGCGGCGATGAGCGCGCCAAAGCCGTTTGCCCGTGCGGATACGGCAAAATCCCGAGCCTCCTCGGGGGTGCGGTGGGCGGAGTAGATGTGACATTCGTAGGGAATGCCCAGAGACGTCAGGGTATCCATGGTTTTGCGCAGGATGGGCAGATCGCTGTCGCTGCCCATGACGATTCCGACTTTTTTCATGTGTTGACCTCCTTGTGGCAAATAAAACTTCATGCATGAGCACTGCACTGCGAAAATGCGCAAAGGCATAAGCATGAAGTTTTTGTGCATCATTCCCGGTTGCCCCGCAGGGGCGAGGAAATGGCACATTTTTTCTTTTTTCTATGCGTATGCATAGAAAAAAGGGCGCACTCGCCCGCTGTAACGGGAAAGTGAGCCCAGACGGTCGGCAGGAAATGGGGATATGCCCTTACTCCATGTGGTGCTCCACTTCGGTCTGCACCGAAAACTCGGACGCAGCCTAATCCGTCAGTCATAAGGGTTTGTTGATGTTACGTTATCATTATATCATCGGGGGCGACCCCCGTCAACTCGCAGAAAGACGATTCCTGACGGTTTTTGGCAAGATTCCATGTGAATCTTGCCAAATCGATAAAATTGCCCCGAAAGAGATGCGCTCTTTCGGGGCAGCGTTTACGCGGCGAAGAAGTTGTAAAGGCCGAAGATGAGAATGATGCCCACGATCACGGGCAGCACGTAGGTCATGTAAGGCCGCAGCCATTTGGCGATTTTCAGCCCTTTGCCCTCGTTGGCTTCGGCGAGGAAATTCTCCCAGCCCCAGCCGTAGCGGGTGGTGCAGAAAATGATGAACAGCAGACTGCCCAGGGGCAGCAGCAGGTTGCTGACCAGAAAATCCTCGCTGTCCAGCACGTCCCGCCCGGCGATGGGGCGGAAATTGCTCCACAGGTTGTAGCCCAGCAGGCAGGGCAGGCTCAGCAGGAAGAGGGCAATGCCGCACACAAGGCAGGTCTTCTTCCGGCTGAGCCCGGTCAGCTCGCTGACGCAGGAGACGATGTTTTCAAACACCGCGAGAACCGTAGAGTAGGCGGCGAAGGTCATAAACAGGAAGAACAGGCTCCCCCAGAAGCGCCCCGCGGGCAGGTTGTTGAACACGTTGGGCAGGGTCATGAAGATCAGCGCGGGGCCGCTCTTGACGTCCACGCCGTAGGAGAAGCAGGCGGGGAAGATAATGAGGCCGGAGCAAAGTGCCACCAGCGTGTCCAGCGCGCAGACCCGGACGGACTCGCCCGCCAGCGCGTGATTCTTGCCGATGTAGCTGCCGAAGATGGCCATGGCGCCGATGCCAAGGCTCAATGTAAAGA
>ERZ1026997.522-NODE-522-length-14957-cov-5.254060_pt1 | contig 14957 bp, 18 predicted proteins | sample MGYA00519289_ERZ1026997 | MGnify/ENA primary metagenome ERZ1026997 (study PRJEB26926, sample SAMN06164455) | human gut metagenome | biome: ENVO:00009003; feature: ENVO:2100002; material: ENVO:00002003 | host: Homo sapiens | place: USA | collected 2012 ... | reverse complement strand
ACGAGATGTCTTAGGGTCTCGTGGGCTCGGAGATGTGTATAAGAGACAGTGTCAGCAGAATGGACAGCACAAAAAAGGGAAACAGCGAGGGGATAACCGTCCGCAGGCACAGCTCGATGCCCTGACGCGCCCCATCGATCGCCGTTCTTCCATCCAAAATCAGCGCCAGCATCCCAAAACTCACACAAATTCCTGTCCAGAAATTTCTCCGTTTCACCAGACCTCACCTCGGAAGAATCTATGCAAATCGGCCGCTGTCCATTCATATGCTTTTCCCAAGGGGGCTGATTTCATGGGGAAGGGACGAATGATTTTGCAGCGGCTGGCGGATGGGGCTGACCTTTCCGCAGAGCCGCTGCCGGGGCAGCCCATTGTGGAGATCGCCGGCGACCGCCGGGTGCTGATCGAGAACCACTTCGGCGTCAAGGAATACAGCCGGGAGAAAATCGGAGTCAAGGTGAAATACGGTCTGGTCTGCGTCTGCGGCTGTGATCTGGAACTGATCCGCATGACGAAGGAGCAGCTGATCATTTCCGGGAGAATTGACGCGGTAACGCTGATCCGGAGGGGGTAACATGGATATCTGGAAGTCTCTGGACGGGATGGTGGAGGCGGAGCTGACCAGTGCGGAACCGGGCGCGGCGCTGGAAGCAGCCAATGCCCGGGGCATCCCGCTTTATGACGTGATACAGGTCGGCGACCTGACCGCCTGGTTCCGGGTACGCAGGCGGGATTACCGGACGCTGGAAGCCCTCAGCGAAAAGCGGGGAGAGACGCTGCGTCTGCGCCGCCGGATGGGCGCGTACTGGACGCTGAAACGGCTCCTGGCACGGCCTATGCTTCTGTGCGGGCTGGCGGTGTTTCTGGCGGCGGCAATTTTTCTGCCCACTCGAATCTTTTTCGTGCGGGTGGAGGGCAATGTGAACACGCCCACCCGGCTTATTCTGGACGCCGCAGGGGAAAGCGGCATCCGCTTCGGCGCTTCCCGGCGGGCGGTGCGGAGTGAGAAAATGAAAAACGCTCTGCTGTCGGCACTTCCCCAGCTGCAATGGGCGGGGGTGAACACCTCCGGATGTGTGGCCACCGTTTCCGTGCGGGAGCGGACAGACCCGGAGGTGACGGAGCAGGATTCGGCGGTGAGCAGCATTGTGGCCTCCCGGGACGGCTTCATCGTCTCCGCCACGGTGACCCGGGGCAATTTTCTGTGCCGGGTGGGGCAGTCAGTGAAGGCAGGGCAGGTTCTGATCTCCGGGTACACCGACTGCGGCATCTGCATTCAGGCGACGAGAGCGGAGGGGGAGATTTACGCCCAGACAAGCCGCGATTTTACCGCCGTGACCCCCGCCGAGTGGACGGTTCGGGGGGAGCAGACCGCTATCAGGCGAAAATACAGCCTTATCATCGGAAAAAAACGTATAAATTTATGGAAAGACAGTGGAATTTTGCAGGGCAGTTGTGATAGAATGGATAGGCGATATGAACTGACCCTGCCGGGCGGCTTTCGTTTGCCGGTCACGCTGTGCGTGGAGGAATATACTTTCTACGATGGGGAAATGATGACTCTGGAGCCGGACGCGGCGGAAGCGGCGCTTTCCAGATTCGCTCAGAGCGCCCTGACCCAGCAGATGGTGGCCGGGCGGATTTTAAGCCGGGAGGAATCGATCACGCGGTCGGAGGATAAGTACCTGTTGGAAGGGACGTATGCCTGCGTGGAAATGATTGGCCGGGTCCGCAGAGAACAGATTGGAGATACAAATGGGAAAAGTGGTTGAACGAATCGTCAACGCCGAGCGGGTGGAAGACCTGATCACGGTGTTTGGCTCTTTTGACGAAAATATCAAACGAATCGAGGAAGCCCTGAACGTCCGGGTGGTGAACCGGGGGACAGACCTCCGGGTCTCCGGGGACGAGGAAATGGCGGATAAGGCCGTGCGTACGCTGGAGGGGCTGCTGTCTCTGGCCGCCAAGGGCGAGACCATCGACGAGCAGCGGGTGCGTTACCTGATTACGCTGGTCAACGAGGGCAACGACGCCCAAGTGGCGCAGATGGCGAAGGATGTGGTGTGCATCACCGCCAAGGGAAAACCCATCAAGGCCAAGACCGTAGGTCAGCAGAACTACATGAAGGCCATCATGAAGAATACCATCACCATCGGCGTCGGCCCCGCGGGTACCGGCAAGACCTATCTGGCAGTCGCCGCCGCCGTGGCTGCCTTCCGGGAGCGCACGGTGAACCGCATTATCCTCACCCGCCCGGCGGTGGAAGCGGGGGAGCGGCTGGGCTTTCTGCCCGGCGACCTGCAGAACAAGGTTGACCCCTATCTGCGGCCGCTGTATGACGCGCTGTACGATATGCTGGGGGCGGAGACCTTCCAGAAGTATCAGGAGCGCGGCTCCATCGAGGTCGCGCCGCTGGCCTATATGCGCGGCCGCACGCTGGACGACAGCTTCATCATTCTGGACGAAGCCCAGAATACTACCCGGGAGCAGATGAAAATGTTCCTGACCCGTCTTGGCTTCGGCTCGAAAATCGTCATCACCGGCGACGTGACCCAGATCGATCTGCCCGACGACAAGGTTTCCGGCCTGAAGGACGCCGTGCGGGTGCTGGACGGGGTGAAGGACATTGCCATCTGCCGCCTGACCGCCGCGGACGTAGTGCGCCACGCACTGGTGCAGGAGATCATCAGCGCTTACGAGCGCTCCGCTCAGAAAAAGGAAGTCAAAAAACCGACCCGTCAGATTCAGGGCCGTTACCATCAGAGGAAGAATTGACATGAGACATAAAATCAACATCGTATTTGAGCAGCTGAGTCTGCAAAAATTTGCCATCAAAAGCATCATCCGCACCTGCATCAACGCGGTTCTGGACGCAGAGGGCATCAATGTCCCCTGCGAAATCAACGTCCTTGTGACGGATGACGCAGGCATTCAGGTGGTCAACCGGGAGAGCCGCCACATGGACAAGCCTACGGACGTGCTGAGCTTCCCCATGTTCCAGCTCATCGCCGGGGAACCGCCCACGGACTGGACGGACTTTCAGGACCCGGAGACCGGACTGGTGCCGCTGGGGGATATGTGTATTTCTCTGGAACGGGCGATCGCGCAGGCCAAAGAGTTCGGCCATTCCACCCGCCGGGAGGTGGGGTATCTCACCATCCACTCCATGCTCCATCTGCTGGGCTATGACCATCTGGACGAGGGCGAGGAAAAGAAGAAAATGCGCGGCAGAGAGGAAGCCATTGCCGCGTCCATCCCCAACATGAGCCGGGACTGAGGAGAAAAGAAAATGAAAACGAAATCCGCTATGATCACCATTGCCGGACGCCCCAACGTGGGCAAGTCCACCCTGACCAATTATCTGGTGGGCGAGAAGATCGCCATCGTATCCAACAAGCCCCAGACCACCCGCAACCGCATCTGCGGCATCGTGACGAGGGGCGACACTCAGTTCGTGTTCGTGGACACCCCCGGCTACCACCGGGCAAGGACAAAGCTGGGCGATTACATGGTAAATGTCGCGAGAGAATCCATTTCCGACGTGGATTTGACCATCCTCGTGGTGGAGCCGATCGCGTCCATCGGGCCGCAGGAGGAAGGGCTGATCGACAAAATCAAGAGCAGCCATTGCCCCGCCATTCTCGCCATCAACAAAATCGACACCGTGGAAAAGGACGCCCTTCTGGAGGTCATCGCCGTCTATTCCCAGGCGGCGGCCTTTGACGCTATCATCCCCATCTCTGCCAAAACCGGAGACGGAGTGGAGGATTTGCTGGAAACCTGCGGCAAATACGCCGAAGAAAGCCCCTTCCTGTTCCCGGAGGACGTGACCACCGACCAGCCCGAGCGGCAGGTGATGGCGGAGATCATCCGGGAAAAGCTGCTGTGGTGCCTTGACCGGGAGGTTCCCCACGGAACCGCCGTGGAAATTACAAAATTCTCCGAGCGGGACAGCGGCATCATCGACATTGACGCCACCATCTACTGCGAAAAGGCCAGCCACAAGGGCATCATCATCGGCAAAAACGGCGCTATGCTGAAAAAGATATCCTCCATGGCGCGGGCGGACTGCGAAAAATTCATGGGAACGAAGGTGTTCCTGACCACCTGGGTCAAGGTGAAGGAAAACTGGCGCGACAGTGATTTCCTGGTGCGCAATTTCGGCTACAGCGAATAATTTCCAGTGGTATTTTCCTGAAGTATGGCAAACCCTACTTTCAGGAGGGATGTCTATGAACGCTTTGGATTACTGGCAGCTGTTTCTCGAGACCGGCGCACCGGAAATGTATCTCATGTACTGCAAGCACAAATCGGAGGAAACCCATGTATTTGACGATTCAGGGCATCGTCCTGAGAGTTACGGACTACAATGACAAGGACGCCTTGCTGACTATGCTGACCCGCCGCCATGGCAGACTGACCGTGAAGGCGCGGGGACTGCGGCGGAAAAACAGTCCGCTGATCGCCCCGTGCCAGCTGCTTGCCTACGGGGAATTCACGCTGTTTGAATACCGGGGACAGTACACCATCAACGAAGCCCAGTCCATCGAGCTGTTTACGCCCCTGCGCCGGGACTTGACCAAGCTGTCTCTGGGAACGTATTTTGCACAGGTTTCGGAGGTCCTTTCTCAGGAGGATATGCCGAACCCGGAGCTGCAATCGCTGCTGCTCAACTGCCTGTACGCCCTTTCCAGGCTCGACCTTCCGGAAAGTCAGGTCAAGGCCGTGTTCGAGCTGCGCGCCGCCTGCCTGTCCGGCTATACCCCCGACCTCACCGGCTGCCATGTCTGCGGCAGCCAGACGCTGGAGCGGTTCGACCTGTCGGCAGGTATGCTGGAATGCCGGAATTGCCGAAGCCCTGAGTCGAACGGCATCCGGATGCCGGTGCCGCCATCCGTGCTGGAAGCCATGCGTTACATCTGCTATTGCGACAGCAAGAAGCTGTTTTCCTTTCAGGCGGGGGAGGATACCTTACAGCAGCTTTCCGAGGTGACGGAGGCGTACCTCGCCACCCAGCTGGAACGGGGCTTTTCCACACTGGATTTCTACAAATCGTTACTTATATAGGAGAAAACCATGTCAGAATTATATGAAAAATCTCTGCGAAAACTGGAACTCGATCAGGTTTTGCAGCTTCTTGCCGAATGTGCCGGCAGCGAGGGCGGCAAGGAAGCCTGCCTGTCGCTGCGGCCTTCTTCCGATTTGGAGGAAGTGGAGCTGATGCTGAATCAGACCACCGCGGCCTCCGACCTGTGTACCCGGAAGGGCAACCCCGTTTTCGGGGACGTGACCGACTGTTCCGCGTCTCTGGAGCGGGCAGACCGGGGCGGCAGCTTGCAGCCTGTGGAGCTGCTGCGTATTGCGGGCATTCTCCGCTGCGCCCGGAATATCAAGGGCTACGTCGCCGAGGATGACAAGGCGACGGTGCTGGACACCCTGTTTCAGGCGCTTAGCCCTAACAAATATTTAGAGGACAAAATTTTCGGCGCGATTCTTTCTGAGGAAGAAATCGCGGACAACGCCTCCCCGGAGCTGTCCGACATCCGCCGCCATATGCGCATTCAGGCAGGGAAGATCCGGGACAGCCTGCAAAAAGTCATTTCTTCCCCGGCATATTCCAAATTCCTGCGGGAGCCGATCATCACCATCCGTCAGGGGCGGTATGTGGTTCCTGTGAAAAGCGAGTGCAAAAACGACGTGCCCGGACTGGTGCATGACGTGTCCGCCACGGGTTCTACATACTTTGTGGAGCCGATGTCCGCCGTCAACGCCAACAACGCCCTGCGGGAGCTGGAATTAAAGGAAAAGAAGGAAATCGAGCGGATTCTGGCGGAGCTGTCCAGCGAGGCCGCTGGCTACCGGGAAGCCATTGACCTGAATTACCGGATGCTGGTGCAGCTGGACGTGATCTTTGCCAAGGCCAAGCTTGCCTACCGGATGCGCGCATGGGCGCCCATTATGAACGATCAAGGCAGGGTGGAGCTGCGTAACGCGCGGCATCCGCTCATCGACCCCAAAACCGTGGTGCCGATCTCTCTGCGGCTGGGTACGGATTTCGATACCATGATCATCACCGGCCCCAACACCGGCGGCAAGACCGTCACTCTGAAAACCGTGGGTCTGCTGACACTGATGGCGGAGTGCGGCCTGCATGTCCCCGCCGGGGACGGAAGCGTGCTGTCAACCTTCGACGCCATTCTCGCCGACATCGGCGACGAGCAGTCTATCGCCCAGAGCCTGTCCACCTTTTCCAGCCACATGCGCACCATTGTGGACGTGGTCGCCCAGTGCGACGACCGGACGCTGGTGCTGTTCGACGAGTTGGGCGCGGGCACCGACCCGGCGGAGGGCGCGGCGCTGGCTACCGCCATCATCGAATTCTGTCGGAAGCTGGGCAGCCGGGTGGTTGCGACGACCCATTACGCCGAATTGAAGCTCTACGCCATGCGCACGAAGGGCGTCATCAACGCCTCCTGCGAGTTCGACGTGGAGACCCTTCGACCCACCTACAAGCTGCTCATCGGCATTCCCGGCAAGTCCAATGCCTTTGCCATTTCCCGGAAGCTGGGACTTTCGGAGGAAATTCTGAAGGAAGCCGACGATTTGGTGGACAAGTCCGACAAGGACTTTGAGGACGTGCTGTCCCAGCTGGAGCAGCAGCGCCAGCAGATGGAGCTTGCCCGTCAGGAAGCCGAGCGCCTGAAGCAGGAGACGGCGAAGATCAAGCAGCAGAACGAGGAATATCAGGAGCAGCTCCGCAAAGAAAAGGAAAAGGCCGTGGAGTCCGCCCGCCGGGAAGCCCAGCACATCATCGACGAAGCCCGTGCCGCCGCAAACATTGCTTCCGAGGAACTGAAAGCCATGCGCAAGCAGCTGGCCGACAGCGCCGACGTCAGCGGCATCAATCAACGTCAGGCCGAACTGCGCCGGAACCTCAACGAGGTGGAGGACAAGCTCCGCGCCTCCCAGCCCAAGAAGGAGCGCCCCAAGCCCACCCGTGGCATTCTGGTGGGGGATACCGTGGAGCTCCTGAAACTGGGGACCAAGGCCAGCGTCCTTGCCATCAACAAGGATGGCACCTACCAGCTCCAGGCGGGCATCCTGAAGCTCACTGCGAAGCCCGATGAAATTTACCTTCTGGAAAACGAAAACCCCTACAAGGCCAAGGGCGGCCATCCTGCCCACTCCGGCCGGGAAATGAAAATGACCGCCATGCCGACAGAGGTCGATCTGCGGGGCATGGACACGGTGGAGGCCATCTGCGTTCTGGAACGGTATCTGGACGAAGCCATGCGGGCAAACCTGAGTACCGTCCGCATCATCCACGGCAAGGGAACCGGCGCACTGCGTGCCGCCGTCCAGCAGTCCTTGAAAAAGAATAAGTTCATCAAGAGCTTCCGTCTGGGCGTATACGGCGAGGGCGAGGACGGCGTGACCATAGCGGAATTCCGTTAAATCGGGAAAGAAAATCCCTTTTCTCAATACGAAGGGACGACTTCCTTTCGATTTTCTTAAGGCATTGTGAAAACAGAACGAAAAACAGTTGACATTTTCGGTAAAAATAGCTATCATATATCTAGACCCGTCGTATCCGCGTGGATATGATGAAAAGGAGTGAATGGATATGTTCAACAAAGAAGTGGTGGTTCGTTGTGAATCCGGCCTGCATAACCGGCAGGCGACCTACTTCGTACAGAAGGCCAACGAATTTGAAAGCAGCATCTGGTTGGAATCCGGCAGCCGCAGGATGAACGCCAAAAGCTTGCTGGGTATCATGTCTCTGGGTGTCGTGACCGGTACTACCGTGACCCTGAGCGCCTCCGGACCCGATGCCGAAGCCGCCGTCAACGCGCTGGATGAACTGCTCCAGAGGGACGTGTATTAAGACATTTACATAGGGTGTATCTGAACACTGTCAAAACGCCCGGACAGCGGCTCTTTTTGCCCTGTGCCGCGCCATTTTCCCTTGAAATACAGCAAGTATTCCTGCGGAAAAATGGCTTGCTCAGAGCAAAAATCCCTCGCTGCCGGTCATTTCGCCAGTATTCAGATACACCCTACTTAACCGCCTCAATGCCCCAAATGCATTGGGGCGGTACTTTTTTGACGCTCGTGAGGGGAAGACAATGACCTTTGATGAACTGAAAGAAAAAGCCCTGTCCTTGCCCTATGCCCCCGGCGTGTACATCATGCGGGACAAGACGGACAAGGTCATCTATGTGGGCAAGGCGAAGAAGCTGAAAAACCGGGTCAGCCAGTATTTTCAGGACACGGCGTCCCACACCCCCAAGACCCGGCTGATGGTGAGCAAAATCCACCATTTTGACGTCATTGTCGCTGCTTCCGAATTTGAAGCGCTGGTGCTGGAATGCTCCCTCATCAAGCGCTACATGCCGAAATACAACATCCTTCTGAAAGACGACAAGGGCTACCCCTACCTAAGGCTTAACATGAAGGACATTTACCCGGTCATCACCATGGTCAGCAAACCGGCGGACGACGGCGCGGACTATTACGGCCCCTACGGCGGCAGAGCCGTGACCCACGATGTGATGGAGGCCATTCGCCTGACCCTCAAGCTCCCCGGCTGCCACAAGCAGTTTCCCAGGGACATCGGCAAGGAGCGCCCCTGCCTGAACTACCACATGAATCAGTGCGCCGGGTGGTGCCAGGAGAACAAAAGCTGCACCGAGTACCGGGAGACCATGCTGCAGGCGCGGGAGCTATTGAAGGGAAATTACAAGGCGGTGGCCGAACAGCTTCGCGGGCAGATGCTCGCCGCCGCGGACAATCTGGAATTCGAGCTGGCGGCCAGCCTCCGCGACCGGCTGAACGCGGTGGAGAACCTGGGGCAGAAGCAGCTGGTGACAGCCGGTACTCTCGCGGACACCGACGTGGTCGGCTACGGGGAGACCGAAGCCAAGGCGTGCTTTGCCGTGCTGCATTTTTCCGGCGGCAATCTGCTGGACAAGGACTACGAAGTGTTTTCCAGACCCGACGACAAGCTGGAAGCCGTTTCCAGCCTGCTCAAGCAGTTCTATCTCAGCCGCGGCATCGCCCCTAAGCGGGTTCTGCTGCCCTTTGAGATCGACGACGGCGAGCTGTTCGCCGAGCTGCTGGAACAGCAATACGGGCGGCGGCCGAAGCTCCACGTCCCCCAGCGGGGCGACAATCTGCGTCTGGTGGAGCTGGCCTGCAAAAATGCCTTTGAGGAAGCTGAGCGTGTCACCGGCAGGGAAGAGCGGGTCAGCGCGACGCTGACGCTTCTTGGAAAAATGCTGGCCATTCCCGCCCCGAAACGGATGGAATCCTTCGATATTTCCAACATTTCCGGCACGGATATCGTTGCCAGCATGGTGGTATTTCAGGAGGGAAAGCCGAAGAAAAGCGACTACAAGCGCTTCAAGGTGGAGGGGCTGACCGATCAGGACGACTACGCCTCCATGCGTCAGGTCGTGACCCGGCGGTTTGTCCACTATAAGGCGGGGGACAAGGGCTTTGACGAAGCCCCCGACCTGCTGCTCATCGACGGCGGCGTGACTCACGCGAAGGTGGCCGTGGCTGCGCTTCAGGAGCTGAACCTGTCCTTCCCGGTGTTCGGCATGGTGAAGGACGACCGGCACCGCACCCGTGCGCTGGTGACGCCGGAGGGGGAGGAGATCCGCATTGACAACAATCAGGCGATTTTCTCCCTCATCGGCCAGATTCAGGAGGAGACCCACCGCTTCGCCATCACCTACCATCGCCAGCTCAGGAGCAAGCGTCTGCGGTATTCCGAACTGGACGGCATTCCCGGCATCGGGGCAAAGCGGAAGCAGGAGTTGCTGCGGCAGTTCAAATCCCTCTCCGCCATCGGACAGGCGACACTCCCGGAGCTGGAACGCCTGCTCCCCAAAGACGCCGCCGCCGCGGTATATCATCATTTTCATGACGAGAACGCGCAGGAGTAACGATTATGGAGCATAGGCGTTATGGGAAATTACGTTTAGGGGATTATAAATTTACACTGGCAGGTATTGGCGGCATGGTTCTGCTTGCAGTTGCGTGCTTTGTCCTTGACTGCGGTTTGTGCTATTCCGTTTATCTTATCAGCTTCGCTGCTGTATGGGTCGCGCTGATCGTGTGGCCATATCTGGAACGTTTTACAGTTGAAGACCATTTGATTGTGTCGCGCCGGTTTCGTCATGTGTCTGAAATCGTTCTTCCTCCTGACAGCGTGCTGGTTTTTACGCAGGCAGCCATCCGCGACACATTCAGCGTACAGTCGTATTTTCTGAAAGGGAAGTATGCTGTTTCGATTCTTTCCGGCATTTCACTGGAGAATATCCTGCAAACGCTTCATGCCAATCGTGCGAGGAAATACACAAATGCCTCGATTGAAAATTCCTTTTTCTACCATTTCCTGTATAGTTTTGTATATGAGCAGGACACATTTGCACAAATTGTGAAACAGGGTGTGTCAAGAGTTGTAATTCCGGAATCGTTGACCGACCAGTTTGACATTAAAACTTTGAAATGTGACGTGGATGTATTGATTGACCTTGATTATTGACGAAATGGGGGGCGGCGATCTGATACCTTTCCGGGGATACGAATATTGGACAGGCTACCCGGCCATTGGTTGGGAATCCAGCAAATATAGCCACAAAATCGAACACTATATTATAGACATGTATCAGGCATGGACAGAGTCACCGCATTTATAAAAAAGACACAAAAAGGGGGAATACTATGCGTGTCATCACAGGAAAAGCCCGCGGGATTCAGCTGAAAACCCCAGACGGTATGCTGACCCGTCCTACCATCGACCGGGTGAAGGAGGCGCTGTTCAGCGTTATCCAATTTGACATTCCGGGGTCAAGGGTGCTTGACCTGTTCGGCGGCACCGGTCAGCTGGGCATCGAAGCGCTGAGCCGGGGCGCGAAAAGCGCCGTGTTCGTGGACGCCCGGGAGGATGCCTGCAAACTCATCCGGGAAAACCTGAAACGCACCCGGCTTCAGAAGGACGCACGGGTCGTCCGCAGCGATTATCTGGATTATCTTTCCAAATGCCGGGAACAATATGATATTATCTTCCTTGACCCGCCTTACGCGGAAGTTTTTTTGGAAAATTCCTTAAATCGCATCACCGAAATTGACATTTTGCATTCAGGTGGTATAATAGTAGCAGAGCGCCCGCTGGGGAAGGAATTGCCTTGGGACTACCCGGGCTACACCCGGTCGCGGGATTATCAGTATGGAAAGATTCTGCTGACGTTTTATCGGAAAGACGGCGGCAGTCAGGAAACAATATGAAGGTTGCGATTTATCCGGGCAGCTTTGACCCGGTCACCAGCGGTCATCTGAATATCATTCGCCGTGGCGCGAATATTTTTGATAAACTCATCGTGTGTGTCATGGTCAACGCGGGGAAAAATCCCATGTTCACGCTGGAGGAACGGGTGGAGCTGATCCGCCGGGTCACCAGCGACCTGCCCAATGTGGAGGTGGACTGTTCCGCCGAGCTGCTTGCGGACTATGCCCGCCGCCGGGGGAGCTGCGTTATCCTCAAGGGACTGCGCGCCGGATCCGACTTTGAGAACGAATTCCAGATGGCGCTGATCAACCGCAAGATCAACCCGGAGCTTGACACCATGTTCCTGACGGCTTCCAGCGAGTATATGTTCCTCAGCTCCAGTCTGGTGAAGGAGCTGGCCAGCTATGGCGCGGATCTTTCGGATTTCCTGCCCGCAGAGATCATTCCGGACTTTCAGAGGCGAATTGAGCAACGAAGACTATCCCTTCAAGGAGGAAAATGAACATGAGCGATCGTAATAGCGAAGACATCATTGGCGCATTGTACGACATGGTGCAGGATGCCCGGTCCATGCCTCTGGCAGCCGACAAGTGCATTCTGGAACGGGACAAGGTTCTGGATATGCTGGATGAGATCATCGCCCAGCTGCCTGCCGAGCTGAAGCAGTCGAGAACCATTGTGGAATCCCGCAATGAGCTGATCTCCCAGGCACGCCGGGAGGCGGAGAACATCGTGCGTCAGGCGCAGGAGCAGTCGAAGCAGATGGTCACCAAGGAGGCCATCTATGTCGAGGCCAAGAAGCGCAGTGAGGAGCTGGTTGGTCAGACTCAGGCGAAGATCGAGCAGCTGCGCAAGGCCGGAAACGCCTATATGGACGATTCCCTGCGTCAGACGGAGGAGGTTGTCTCCAAGGCACTGGCGGAGATTCGGGAGACGCGGATGAAGTTCCGCACCGTCACCGAAGCGCAGCAGCAGCGCAAGACCCCCAATGTGGACGTGGAAGTGTAAGGTTCCTTAATTGAAAACTGCACCGGGATGGGCAACGCCCATCCCGGCTTTTCGTTTTCCCGGCTTGTGCCGGGGGATATTTGTCTGCACGGCAGCCGTCTGATACTAGTTTTCAATAAAACGGTTAAAAACCGTTTTATTCGGCTGCTGTTTCAGCAGCCAGCGGCGTAGCCGCAAAAAACGTAAGTCCATACATTTCTCGCCGCCACCGGCGGCCTGCGAAGAATTCGCAGGATAAAATGGTGTTAACCATTTTATCGAGAAATAGTATGATTGATGATGGTAAATGGACAGGTTCTTTTTCTCTCCGGAAGCGAATATGCTTGAGCGAAAGGGGAGAGGGAAATGGTTGCAAACAAGAAGATCACGGGCCGGGCGACATCCTTACCCGCCGGACTGGCCATCGGGGCGGTGTGCAGTCTTGCCGCGACGCTGGTCCTGACGGCGATACTGGCGAAGCTGGTGGAAGCGGAAACGCTGCCGGTGGAGAAGATCGGCTATGGCATTATGGTGCTGCTGATTGTGTCGTCTTTCGCGGGCGCTATGATCTCCTTCGGTCGAATCAAACGGCAGCGGATGCTGGTGTGCATCGTGTCGGGGGTGATCTACTTCGCCATACTCATGTCCATCACGGCACTGTTCTTCGGTGGGCAGTACAGCGCCGTAGGGACGACCGCGCTGCTGGTTCTGGCGGGCAGCGGAGCGGCTGCACTACTGGGACTGCGGCAGGGCAGGGGAGCAAAACGTACAAAAATCAAGGTGCCCCATCGTTAATCTGTACAAATTGTAATGGTGGGTAAATAAAATTTACCCACCATAGGTAGAATGCAGGAAAAATTGCAGAATCAATATTTAGTGCGTAATTCTTAAGTTTCCCGCAATATGTTGTCAAATAGTTGAAAATGGTAAAGAAAAATAACAGTCTGGTTTACGTGGTTTACATAAAAATGTTAACATAAATCTTGTCATAATCCACAAAAATTCCTGATTTTGCTAAAAACAGCTTGAATTTTTGTAAATTCTGGAGTATAGTATGAGTGTATTTAATAAAGGTTCAGTTATACCTGTGCCATGTACACCTCTGCTGATTCCATACCAAAGGAGGTAACCCGTCTCATGGCACAGCTTTTCCATCGGAGTATGCCCGTCTGGTGGCGCAAGTACTGCTTCTTGTTTCTTGCATTCTGCTGGATAGCCGGACTTCTGTCCGGCGCTTCTGCCTGTCTCACGGCAGGGGATTCCCTGAATTCTCTGATGCGCGGCGCCGCAGCGCGGCCCGTGTCGATCGTATCCCTGTTGGGCGTGACCATGTTTCCTTTCCTACTTTCCGCTTTTGCGGTTTATATTTCCGAGCCGTGGCTGCTTCTGATCGTGAGCTTTGGGGATGCGTTCGCGCTTTCCTTTGTTTCTCTCGGCGTGATGCGGTGCGGCGGCTCCGCCGGATGGCTTGTCCGGTGGCTTCTCGTTTTCAGTGCCAGCCTTGCTTCGCCGCTTATGTACCTGTACTGGCTGCGGCACCTGACGGGGCGCAGGCGCTTTGACGGCCTTGAGGCCGCCTGCGTGCTCTGCTTATGCGCACTGATCGGAAGCGTTGATTTTCGCTTGGTTTCGCCGCTTCTGGCGAGATTGATACACGGGTAGAAAGGACATATTGGTACGCGCATTCATGCTGGACTTGATTCACGCCTATGAAACTTACCTGACGAAGGTAAAGCAGGCATCCGCCAACACGGTTTGCTCCTATATGCGGGACATTCGGCAGTTCACCGAGTGGCTGCAGGAAAGCGAGCATACGGACATTCTGGATGCCACCCAACTGAATATCAGTGACTACCTGAGTCATCAGCGCGTGGAAGGAAAGTCGGGTGCTACGATTTCCCGGACGCTGGCAAGTCTGAAAAATTTCTATGCCTATGTCATTTCCACCGGCTTTCTGGAAGAATCCCCCGTCAGCGGGGAGATTCACGTGGACAGAGGAGAGAAGAAGCTGCCCCAGATCCTCACGGGCAAGGAAGTGGAGCTTCTGCTGGCGCAGCCCTCTGGCGTGGATGCCAAGGGACTGCGGGACAAGGCCATGCTGGAAGTCATGTACGCCACCGGCATCCGTGTCACGGAGCTGATTGACCTGAACGTGGAGGACGTCAATCTGGAGCTGGGCATTCTCAAGTGTACCAGCGCCAAGAAATCCCGGGTCATTCCGCTGTATCCCGCTGCCCTCCGGGCGCTGAGCGTGTACTTAAAGGAAGTCCGGCTGCTCATGGTGGACGACCCCAGAGAGCAGGCGCTGTTCGTCAACGTGGGCGGCGCGCGGATGAGCCGTCAGGGCTTCTGGAAAATCCTCAAGAGCTATCAGGAGAAGGCGGGCATCGAGAAGGACATTACGCCCCACACCCTGCGGCACAGCTTCGCGGTGCATCTGCTGGAAAACGGCGCCGACCTCGGCTCCTTGCAGGAGCTGATGGGTCACAGCGACATATCCTCTACTCAGATGTATACCCACATGGTCAATCAGAAGCTGAAATCCGTCTACGAAAAGTGCCATCCCAAAGCGTAAAAGGCCAGCCGAAGCGGCTGGCCTTCAGACTGTTTCCAATGGATAACGGCCTGATACTAGTTTTCGATAAAACGGTTAAAAACCGTTTTATTCGGCTGC
>ERZ1026997.521-NODE-521-length-14962-cov-4.509895_pt1 | contig 14962 bp, 21 predicted proteins | sample MGYA00519289_ERZ1026997 | MGnify/ENA primary metagenome ERZ1026997 (study PRJEB26926, sample SAMN06164455) | human gut metagenome | biome: ENVO:00009003; feature: ENVO:2100002; material: ENVO:00002003 | host: Homo sapiens | place: USA | collected 2012 ... | reverse complement strand
GCGCAGAAATACATCAATGCCAAGGCTCAGCGCGATCAACTGGAGTTTCTCCTGGCGGCCAACGTCAAGCCCGGTGACTGGTTTTTGACGCTGACGTATGATGATAAACATCTCCCAGATTGCTGGGATCGGGCAAACAAGCGGACTCAGTGGTTTTGCCGGAAGCTGCGGGAGAGCCGGCCGAATCAGATTACCATGTATTTTTACAATATTGAGCGGGCGCATTGGTCCGAGGATCCGAATTGCTGCCATCGCTGGCACCACCACATGGTGGTCTCCGGGGACGTACCGATGGAGACGCTTCAGGCACTGTGGGGCAACGGTCATGTAGACAGTCACCCCATCGTTCTGGACGCCGACCACACCTACGGTAGCCTGGCCACGTATTTTCTCAAAGAGGCTAATGAGTTCCCGGGTAAGCGCGGATGGCGCAGCTCCAAGGGATTAGCCAAGCCGGAGGTAGACAGCATGGTGGTGGATGACGATTATGTGATCCAGCCACCGGACAGCGCCGGCGTCATGGTGCTGGATAACCCAGGCCCGCAGATCACGGTCTATGGCCGGTTCCAAATCATCAAGTTCCAGGCACTTGACGGATATGACGGTGGTGTGCTATCCTCGATGTACGCACGGCGCCGGAAGACGCCGAGGCGCAGGGCTGCAACGTACGGTTCTCACTGAGCGCTGGCCCTTCCTACTATTTAAGCTAACATGCCCGAAGTGGCTCTCCCCGGCTGCGGCGAAGTTGTTCCGCGCGTACGCCAAAGAGCTGATTTCTTCCGGGCTGCCCGTGTCCAAATTGGACACCGGTACACTGGCAAGGCTTTGTGATGCCGAATGGAGCTACTCTGAGGCCAGTCGGCAAAGAATGTTGACGAGTGGATTGTGTCCAAATTGGACACAATCGAACGGCTGCGGGATCACGTGTTTCCGACGGCTGCTCCGGCGGGAGATTTGAGCGGACCTTTTGCCATCTTCCGTCTGAGCAAGGAGGACGTGGCGCGGGATATTGACGGCAGTGCGGGAATACGAACGGCTGTATTCCGAATCGAATTTTTTGACAATGACAATGATGCCCTTTGCGCCCTGGTGGCCGAGGCTGAGGATGTCCTCTGCCAGGGAACTGGTGAGGACGCAGAGGGTATCTATGTATATTTCAGCCGGGCGGAACGCGGGGACGAGGATGATTGCGACCAGACGCTGGATATGCTGGTAAAAAATCTGACGGTGACGGTATCGTACTGGCGGGATTGACGGAACTGGAGGTGAGGCAATGCCTCGAAATTTAATTGTCCGCGTCGGCATCGACGCGTCGGGATACACTCGCGGCCTGAGTAAGCTCAAGCAGGATACCCGAACGGCCAGCGAGGCAATGGCCAAGGAGACTGCGGCCGTCGGCCTGAGCCAGAAAGTGGCAAAAGCCCAGCCAGGAACTACGGTGAATGATCGTGTGGGATCCATGCTGCAGGCTGGCGGGGCGAAGCTGATCACGGATGTAGATGTGAACAACATCGCTGAGGCTCGGCGTCAGATGGAGGATCTGGCGGCGGTTCAGACCAAGCTGGAAGCCAAGGGGGTTGCATCCCGGACGTCTACGGGCCCGGACGCAGAGAAATACTGGCAGGTCAAGGGAATGTACGAAGCCATTTCCGAGAGCATATGGCAGTATGACTCTGCTCTGCAGGCACAGGTTGCTGCCCAAAGGGCGGCGCAGGACACAGCCGTAGAGCAGGCTCAAGCGCAGGAGTCAGCTGCTGCCAGCCAGACCAGAGCTGCCCGTGGCATCCGAGACATGAGTCGGAGCGTCAGGAGCGCCCGTGGGCAGACGGATGCCTATTCACGTAGCCTTTCCTCCACGAGGAGGGCGGGAAGCTCGGCAGCAGATGGCATCAGCCGGGTGACTCGAGCTGCTCAGACTATGGCACGTAGCATCCGCAATATTGGAATTGTGAGTGTAAGTCTGCGGATCGCCGGGGCGGCATTTGGCCGGCTGCGAAGCATTGTGGGTGAGTATATCGGCAGCAACGAAGCACTGCAGGCTCAGGTCAATGGCCTGAAAATCAGCCTCGGGCAGGCGTTGGCACCAGCCATCAACATGGTGACCAACCTATTTTCCCAGCTGATGCCCTATGTCCTGGGGGTGGCAAATGCCATCGGATCGCTAATAGGGACTCTGTTTGGTGGTGCCTGGAATAAGGCGGCCGCAGGTGCCAATAAAACGGCGGCAGCCACGGGAAGTGCGGCCAAGGCACAGAAGGAACTCAACAATCAGTTGCTCGGCTTTGATCAGATCACCCGGCTGGACAGCAATGACAGCTCCTCCGGCGGCGGTGGCGGCGGCTCCGGCGTTGGAACTTCAACCATTGAAGCAAAAACGCCGGCATGGCTGGAGCGATTCAAGACGTCTTTTACTGATCTTTTCAACAGCGACGAATTCAAGGCGGCCAATATCGGCGGGAAAATCGGTATGGCGTTGCAGAACGGAATTGATTTCCTCGGTGATGGAATCATTCAGTTCGACTGGCGTAATGCCGGGAGAACGCTTCGGGAAAACCTGGAGTCTTTCCTGACTTCCGGCTGGATAGAATCGGCGTTCAGAACGGCCGGAAATGCGTTCGGCGGCATTGGCGACTTGCTTCTCGGCTTCCTGGAACCCGAGTTCGACGATCTTGCTTCTGGGTGGGAAGATGCCGGTTTTGCGGATGTCGGAGCCTACTTGGCGAAGATCACCGAACCGTTTTCTTTCTCCGGGCAAACTTCTAAAACCATGAAATCCGTTAGCACGTTTACCATCACGAACGGCGCGAAAGGTGACAAAGGCGACAACGCATACGTCTGGATTCGGTACGCGGCGCAGAAGCCCACGGCAGCTTCTCACAGCTTCGGTGTTCTCCCTGACAATTGGATGGGCGTATACAGCGGCAATTCCGCAACTGCTCCAACGGATTGGACGCAGTACCAGTGGTTTGAGATCAAGGGCGAAAAGGGCGACATCGGGAACCCAGCGCTGTTGACCAGCCAGTCCGTAACATATCAAGCCAGCACATCCGGGAATGTTATACCGTCCGGAAACTGGCAAGGCAGCATTCCCACGGTAGCACAGGGCGCTTACCTGTGGACGCGAGTTGCAATGACGTTCAATTCCGGAACCCCGATTTATGCCTACTCCGTCTCCCGCATGGGCTTGGATGGCACCGGTGCTGTATCCAAAGTGTGCGGCAAAGAACCTAACTCCAATGGAAACGTTGAGCTAGAAGCTGAAAATGTTGGGGCATTGCCTAGTGCTGGCGGTTTAATGACCGGAAATATTGTCATGAACTCCCATCAAATTAAAGCATTAGGTGCGCCCACGGACAGCGCTGATGCCGCGACCAAGGGGTACGTAGATACGGCGTTAAGTAATGCCAAAACGATTGCGAAGACTGCAACGTTAACTGCTGCCGGTTGGTCTGCCAGCGCCCCGTATACCCAGTCTGTTACGGTCTCCGGTCTGACGGATACAAAGCGCGCGATGGCTTATCCAGTGTACGGGAGCAACACGGACATCAACCTTGCGCTGAAAGAGGCCTGCGGCATGGTGAGCTTCGCTTCCCGGTCAGGCAGCGTGCTGACGTTTACCTGCCTTGAGGACAAGCCCACGGTGAATATTCCGGTTACGGTGGAGGTGTACGTATGAGTATTGCGGTGCCTTTATATGGATTTGGAGCCAGCGGTGATGGTTCCGGCGGCACCCTGACCGTCACAGCTCCAGCAAACGTCACGGTGACTGTTTCCAAAGACGGCAAGACAAAGACCAAAAACTCCGGCACCAGCGGCGTGGTGGCCTTCAAGGGGCTTGCAAGCGGGACGTGGACGGTTACCATCACCGGTGACGGCAAGACTGCCCAAAAGAATGTTGTGGTCACAACCGATTATTCCACCGTGATTGCATTTTTTGCAGCCACCATCAACATCACTTATCCCACCGGTTCGACCTGCACTTGCTCTGACGGCGCAACGACTCTATCTGCCCCAGACACCAGCGGTACATGGGCTTGCATTGTGCCGAATGCTGGGACTTGGACAGTATCGATTACGGACGGTGAAAAGCATGCCAATACGAGTGTAGTAATCTCCACAAATGGCCAGACGCAGAATATTGAGTTGAGCTATCGGGCATTGCTTTATCAAGCTGGTGATACATCTGATAAATGGCAGTACAAACCTATGTACATAAATACAAGCTATAAAAATGCTACAGCACCGACTGTTAACATAGAGTCGGACAGCATGATGATAACCCAGCCCACATACGTAAACGGTTGTGCTTATGTGTACAACCGTGAAATAGACATGACAACATTAAATACGCTCAGGTTTGATGGGGAGCTGTCAACAGCAATGACTAATTTTACTGATGCTGCATGTCTGTGTATATGGACAAGTCTGGGCACGTATGTAACCGATAACCGGGTCGCATATATCAATTTCAAGACTGCATCCCCTAAGCAGATTGATGTATCAGCATTGACCGGAATGCATAGAGTTGGATTTTTCCTGTTTTCAAAAGGCACATATGCCAAGGTCAATAGCCTTTTGATAGAGTGAGGTGCTGTAAATGCAAAAAATCTATTTAGACTCTAATTTTAAGTGTCACACCTCCTCCACCGAGGGGCTGACGCAGATTGAAACGAACGCTTTCGACGGTAAGTGCAATGTTTATATTCAGGGCTATCGCTTCATCCCGGCGGGTCAGACGTGGACACGTGCTGATGGAGTGGTGTTTACCGGCGAAATGATAGCTCCGTGGAAGCCCTGGACGGAGCTTGATGCCGCTCAGCGGGAGTATGAGCGGGAGCAATACCAGACGGTTGTTGCTCAGAATGCCGAATATGAATCTACGTTGACTGAAATTGAAACCGCTTTGGGGGTGAATAAAACGTGACCATTGAAGAAAGAAAGCAGAGAATCCTTGCAAAAATCGCAGAAATGAAGGCCGAGGGTGTAGACATGCAGAACGCCCTGACCATTTTGGAGGTGACGCCGGATGAAGACGTGGAGTAACGGAGCCAAAAATCGGCTGGTGGAAATCCGCGCCGCCGAGGACGGGGAGCAGGATATGCGTGCCATCGCCGCGAGTATCGCCAAGCTGCCCCCCGGTCAGCTGAAAAAAGTCCTCACTGACGACATCATTGCCATTCTGGCGAAGTACGGGGTGGTGATTGCGTGACCGTCAAACAGATTCAGTGCTTGCTCACCTATCTGGGCTATTCTCCCGGCACGATTGACGGCATTGAGGGCAGGAATACCCAAGGGGCAATCCGGGCGTTTCAGGCCGACTACGGGCTTACCGTGGATGGAATATTCGGCATCGGGACGGAGGCACGTATCCGGGAGGTCGTTGCTTCCGGAGAGCTGCCCCAGCAGTCCCAAGGCACCCCGGAGACGGGTGGCGGTGCGGACTGGTGGAAGGATATCCGGTATTTCAAGCGTGCGGAATTCCGGTGCCCCTGTGGCCGTTGTGGTGGGTTCCCGGTGGAACCACAGGAATCCATGGTACGTACCGTGGACGAAATCCGGCATCGGCTGGGTGTGCCGGTTTCCATTGTGGATGGCGGCGGTTCCGGCGTTCGGTGTGCGGCGCACAATGCGGAGGTCGGCGGTGTGGCCAATTCTCAGCATCTGTATGGGCTGGCGGCCGATCTGCACAGTGCCGCAAGTCCGGCGGAGATGAAGGCCGTAGCGGAGGAAGTCCTTGGGCATACCGGCGGAATCGGGCTTTATGGCTGGGGCATTCATGTAGACACCCGCCCCGGCTATGCCCGGTGGAACGGCTGAGAAAGGAGTACCCCAATGGATTTAGAACATGAGCAGCGATTGACCGCCGTGGAAGAGCGGGCGAAATCCAACAGCCACCGGCTGGATAAGGTGGAAGCATCCACCGAGGCCATAACCCGGCTTGCGACCTCCATGGAGGTTATGGCCAACAAGCAAGAACAGGTCGCGGATACCGTTGACAGGCTGGACGGCAAGGTCACGGCGCTGGAAGGAAAACCCGGAAAGCGCTGGGACAATCTTGTGGAAAAGCTGATTTGGGCGGTCGTGGCCGCAGTTGCAGGCTTTTTCCTGGCTCAAATCGGGCTGGGTTGAGCGATATATTTTGTATCTTGGAGGTACACCATGAATGAAAAAGATTTTGTAAATCTGTGCAAAAAGGCCGTCGCTGAATACTCCAATGAGCATTTGGACAGGAGCGACGGCAAGAAGATCACCGAGGACGATGTTTTTATCGTCTGGATGTGCAAGACCTTGCAGAATAGCAAGGCGCTTGCGAGCACCACCCTCTTTGACGGTATGTACTACGAACTTACCTTCAACGGGGACAAGAAGGAACTCTATTTCGACGCCTACAAAAAGTGGGAAAATAAGGCCATTTCTATTGGCTGAGTAATTCAAGGAGGAACATACAATGTTTGAATATTTCATTTATCACTACGGCACGCAGATCATTGCGGCCATTCTATGCGCGATCTTCGGCTGCCTGGGCTATGCCATCAAGCAGCTGGCCGTGAAGTACATCAACGACGACACTAAACGCGCGATCGCCCGCGTGGCGGTGCAGTTTGTGGAGCAGGTGTGGAATACCCTCCACGGCGCGGACAAGCTGGCCAAGGCACTGGAAACCGCCGAAGCGCTTCTGAAGAAGAAGGGTATTGATTTTGACGCCGAAGAAATGCAGATTCTGATTGAGGCGGCTGTAGCGGAATTTAATGAGGCATTTAAGAAGCCCCTGACCGCGGAATCCACCGCCGACGCCGTGCGGCGGGTAGAAGCGGCGACTGAATAATATGGAACATCCCCCGGCCTTCCAAAAAGGAAGGTCGGGGGATTCTTTACGTCTAGCAGGAAATGGAAGAAAAGAAAAACGGGACCGGTGCAGGCACCAGTCCCTGAAAAGGATTAACACATCCTTTTGTGCTACAGGCACATTATACACATGTTTCAGCCATTTTGTCAACAATTTTTTTAACGAATTCGTAGTTGGAACGCAGAACAGCATTGTCAGTAAAATAATCCTTGTGTAGAACAAAACGTTTGTCCAGTAAATCCTTCAGCTTTTGAATTTTATACTTTTTTATTCCAGAACTTGTCACAACTGAATTGAAGCAGCAAAGCATTACAACAAAATCGTGTACAGACCGGTTCCCCATTTTCTTGGTCCTGCTTTTGGCGGAAATTCCATCAATAGTCGCGACAAATGAATTAGCCATTCTGTTTTGTGTAAAATGACTACCGGAATGATCAGCTAGGTTGTTTATGAGACAATTATTATGGGCGGCGGCATTTCGAAGAAACTTTACAATCCTTAAAGTACCTACATGGATAGATTTGGAAGGATATTTGCGATAATAGGTATCACAGAAATTTATCAAGTCACCGAATGAAAGCACTTCGACAAAAGCCCATATAGGAAAGCGATCTTTATATTTTTCAATCAGATCTTCACAATAGGAATCTTTTGACTTTCTTTGTATTCCCTCTGATACTTCTGGATGGCAAAAAAGAAATTCCTCAACGATCGCGTATCCGTCCTCGTCCTTATTGTCCGAAATGTTTTTGAGAAGGTGAACTTTGAGAAAATGCTCAATATCGAGCGTGAAATTTAGAACTATTTCACGCAGATACATATCCAGCGTGGACAACTCTTGGAGATACGCAAAATCCACATTAAAATACTTCCCTGCATTTTCACCTTGAGAGAATTTTGAATAATTTTTGCAGAATGCTTTTAACTTAAAATAATAATTGTTTTCTGAAAGAAATGCGGCGGCTTGCTGCTCACTGACTATATTGAATTTTATTCCTTTGACGTCTCGCATATAAGTGACTTGAGCCTCTATCGTTAACTTAGGCCGCGCTTTATTGTGAATAGTGTCATTCGAATCGTTGACGATTTTGGCCAGCCAGAATTTGTCTTCCATCGATAGTTCTCCCCAATTTCGCTATTTTCTACAGTCTACTATATGCGTTACACAAATTCAATCGACAATGTAAACAAATTTTGATGAACTCTTCGACACCCACACCTTCGCCACCCTGCTGCACAGGCGGCTACCCTTTCAAGACAAAACAACCCGGCTCAGGGCCAGCCAAGGTCAGATTGGCAGCCTTCTAACGCTGAAATGCTCAACTTGTTCTTGCAATTCGCGAACAATAAAATTTGGAGATAAAAAACATGTTTGAGTATTTTATCTACACCTACGGCGTTCAGATCATGGGCGCTATCCTGTGCGCAATCTTCGGCTTGCCTGGGCTATGCTATGAAGCAGCTTGCAGCCAGATCCCTGACCGATGAATCCAAACGCGCCGTTGCCTGTGTGGCTGTGCAGGCCGTGGAGCAGGTATGGACCACGATCCACGGCACGGACAAGCTGAATAAGGCTCTGGAAACCGCTGAGGCGCTGCTTAAGAAGAAGGGCATTGACTTTGATGCGGACGAAATGGAAATCTTGATCGAGGCGGCTGTGGCTGAATTTAACAAGACGTTCAAGTCTACGCCCCTGACTGAAGAATCCACCGCCGACGCCGTGCGCCGGGTGGAAATGGAATAAAATCGCAAAAGACTCGCCCCGCAGCCATCCTTTCGGGTTGCCGCAGGGCGAATCTTTTCTTTTCCCGTTTTGCGGGCAACCGCTCCCCTACCAGCGTGAATGCCTGCTTATTATTCCGCACGGATAGTAACCAGGATAGTAACCAGCGAGGATTCCAAAATTTTCGGAGATGCCCAGGGATACTTTTGTAAAATCTTGAAAAAGAAGAAAACCCAGCTTTGAAAAAATTTCAGAAAGATAAAGACCCCAAATTCCCTAATTAACCGGGAATTTGGGGAACTTTTGGCGGAGTGAGAGGGATTTGAACCCTCGCGCGCTTTTTAGACGCCTACTCCCTTAGCAGGGGGGTTAGTGTCCTCCTCAAAGTTCAGTTTTATATGTTCTTCTGCTAATTATTTTAAATTCATTGCATAGTTTTATTTTGTTTTTATCGAACAGATCGCAACCGTGTGTAATAGCTCATTGAATCGCTGCGTTCGCACCGGCCGTTTTCTTCGCCTCCACACTACTTGCTAGAGCATTTACAGCAGTGCGGGCAGCGTCAGCAGACTCATGGATATAACGCTGGGTGCTGGCATAACTAGCGTGGCGCATGACTGCCTGAACAAGAGCCGGACGGACATTTGCGTCCGTCAGCAGCGTGCCGGCAGTATGGCGGCAGCTGTACGGAGTCAGACGCCGTGTGCCAGCTCGGGCTAAAGTCTCGTAGTAGATATCGTAAAAGTTGTCCTTGTTGATGCGGATCAACTTTTCCCCTGGGGTATGCTCCAGCAGTGAGCGAACCACTGGGACAAGCTCGTCAGCGAGAACGATAGGCTTTTTCTTTCGCTCCGCAGTCTTCAGGCCAGCACCGACAATGACGTGGTTGTCGAGATCTACAGCGTCTTTCTTTGCGGCCAACAGCTCACCGGGCATCATGCCGGTGTAGCACATCAGCAGGATGTAGCCTGTCCACCAGTTGGATTCGTAGTCCGCCCAGAGCTTGACCAGCTCCTCCGGGGTGAATGGCTCGCGGGACTGTTCTTTGAGATCAGGCAGGACTATGTAGTCGGCGAGGTTGACTTCCACGAACTTGTTTGCCATGGCCAGCTGAAAGAGGATGCTGAGCAGATCGCGCATATCCCGAGCGGGGTAATAAGTCTGAGCCTTGGAGTTTACAACGTCCTGAAGGTCAGCGGTGGTCAGCAAATCAATGCGGGTATATTGGATGGCCTCAAGCCGTGGCCAGGCGATGCGGTACTTTTCCTGTCGGCTGGCGGAAAGTTTTGTATATGCAGCTGTCTTGTACTCTTCCCAGAGCGCCTGAAGCGTCGGGGTCTGGCGCTTTGGCTCGGCGCGGAGAAACTCCAAATATTCTAACGCCGCACGTTTTGTGGCAAAGCCTGCCTTTGTGCGGTATACAGGGCGGCTTACGCCGCTGACGACCTTATAGCCGACGACAATCTGGGCGCGCCATCCGGCGCGGTACCGGTAGACGCTCCCCTCTCCATTGGCACGCTTCCGGCCTTTGCGCTCGGTGGCTGTCTGTTTTTTGCCGCAGGCTGGGCAGTACAGCGCCCCTTCTGGGAGTGCAGCAGAACATTTGATGCAATTCATAGTTTCCTCCTAAAGAGCGTTTGAAAAAATCCGCACGGGGTTCATGCGGATTCTATTTTGTGCCCAAATTGGACACCGGGCTATCTCTTTGAATGATCTGCGCGAACGCGGCAACCTCGCTGAACGTCGGACAACCCTCAGCATACCCCTCCGACTCTATACAAACGCCGCTTGGTCTTCTAAAATTATTTTAACGCCCGCGGTACTGAACCGCAAGGCGCAAAATAACCAAAAAACATACAGGAGGCGCAGCAATTATGACAAACGCAGGGCTGAAAACAACGAGAAACGACTGGATCAGACGTATCATTTTCCTTCTGCGAGATGCGGAAATCTGGCAGCTGCGGGAGCTGTACTATGTGGCAGCCGGGTATCTCAACGCCTCTAGAATGGAGGTCAGAGATCATGGAACGGGGGCAGTTGGCAGGGGCGGCGCTGAGGAGCAGGTTCGATAACGCTGCAAAGAATGTGCCCAAATTGGACACAAATTTTTCTTGACATACGTGTTAATACGTGCTATAATAAGTGCAGATAAAGAAAGGCGGGGTGAAATGAAGTACAGCGAACTGGAAAAGATTCTCCGAAAAGCGCAGTGCTACGTATCAAAGGAAGGCGCGAATCACACACTTTGGTACAGCCCGATCACGGGACAGACGTTCCCGGTGAGCAGGCATAAGACCGAAGAAGTCCCAATTGGGACATTGAAATCCATCAAGCGGGCTGCGGGGATCCAGTGATCCCCGCCCCAGAAATCGAAAGGAGCTTACTATGGCAAAATATGTATATCCGGCAGTTTTTACGGAAGAGGACAGCGGCTACTCCATCAACTTTCCTGATCTTCCGAATTGCTTCACCTCTGGGCAGACGCTGGGCGAGGCGATTGAAATGGCTGGCGACGTTCTCTGTCTGACGCTGTACGAAATGGAGCAGGCCGGTGCGGCGATTCCCGCCCCCTCCGACCTTCGGGATGTACCCGTTGGAAATAAGGAATTTGTAAACTTCATTCCCTGCGACACCGTGGAGTACCGGAGATTCTTTGACAACCGGGCAGTCAAGAAGACGCTGACCGTTCCCTCATGGCTGAACGATATGGCCGAGCGCGCCGGGATCAACTTCTCCGCTACCCTGCAATCCGCGCTGAAGCAGCAGCTGCATCTGTGAAACAGCACCCCGCCGAGTTTTCGGCGGGGTGTTCATTTGTGTCCAACTTGGGCACATTTATCGTTCATTGCTGATCATCGTCCGAATTTTCTTTTTAAATATCTCCTGAATTTGGGCGAAACGCAGGTGACACCGATGGCTGTTGGTGCCAGGAATAATACGGCCGCGCATACCGGTGGGATTACACCGTCGTTAGGTACCAACAAGAACAACAGTAGATAGAAAGAGACAACCCAAATTACTGCAAATGTGATTGCTTTTAACAATATCGCAACAATCGTCCGCGGAATATCAACGCTGCGAGTGGAGGACTCAGCCGATATATCAGGCTCAGCGTTAATGCCGTGGCTTTTGGGTACGGCTCCTGCTGCAATACCTTCGTAGGATCCCTGCGAAATCCTAGAAGGATTTTTGCTGATTTGTGCTTTTTCTATCAGATAAACCTCGACAGACACTACGCAGCCAAAATTGCGGCCACTGTAACCGCCAGACACATGATCAATTTCTGCCCGGTAGATCGCACTGTCGCCATATCTGGTGTAGAGCCTTGTCGCTTCTTCTTGGGATAAGGTCCCAATTTGTCCGTTTTCCGTAACCACGGCAAAGGCAGGCAGCCCCTCATAAAAGTAAAGCTTCAGGGCAACAGGATCGCCGCTGTGACATTTTGCCAAAATGGGCTGGCGGCTGCTGCCATCGTCATTCCAAAAGGTCACCCCCACGACCTTTGTCCTAAAGGATTCCATTAGGCGGTGTTTTTGCAGAAAATCAACGTATTCTGCTTGCGTAGTGATGACAATGGTATGATCATCGTCTGCAACTCCCGCATTTGAATATGAGTGGGTTTTCGGGGTCCTGTTTCTAGCCACCGCTATCATCCTCTCGGTGTCCAAATTGGGCACAATGTGCTTATTTTTATAATAGCGGTTTCGTGCAATTCTGACAATTAGCGTTTTCGACAAAAATTAAAAGTAGGACTGAGCAATTCGCTCAGTCCTCTTTTTTTGACATTTGCTCTATGCAGTCCACGCACTCCCGAAGCTGCTGGGCGATGAACTCCAGTTGTTCGGGGGTTCGACCGCGGAGGAACTGGATGAAGCCGTCAATCACCGGGTCGTGCCTGGCCGCCAGTGCGCCGAAGGCCATTGCTATTTCGTCGTGTTGGTCGGGGCTGTACATATCTCCTTCGCCGGTTTTTATCCATTCTAAAGAGACGCCGAAGGTTGCGGCAATGTTTCGGTACAGGCTTTCTTTCTGCTCCGGCTTCTTAAGGCGATTGTATTCGACATTCAGAATTTCGCCCTCTGGGCATTCCAGACGGGAGGCAAAAGCCTTCCGCGTCAGCCCATTCGCCTCGCGGATTGCCCAGATGCGGCCGCCAACTGTTGTTGTATCCGTTGTTATCACCTCCTCGTAAGTTATAGTAGCACATCATTTTTTGATAGTCAACAAAAATTATTTTTATTTTTTGATTTTATATGTTGACAATCAAATTCTTATGTGCTATAGTTTGATTATCAACAAACGAGAGCGAGGCGAGAGGATGCGAAAGCGTTGGTTGATTGCCGGGGCACAATGCGGCAGAGATAAAAAAGGCACCTTCCGGTGCGTTTGCGGAAGGTGCCGGGAATTACCTCAAAACGAGCGAGAGAACGGACGCTACGGCGGCAACCACAGCGGCCAGCGCGGAAATAACGCAAATGGTCGTGTTTAACGCGAAGCGAACCTTTTCGGTATGCTCTTTCGAGGCCGGGGTTTCGACCAGCTGATTGATCTCGTCTACCCCGGGGATGTAGTAACACTTTTTAGACATTCTGAGCCTCCTTTCGATGAACTCGGCGGTGACGCGCCGGGATCATCATAGCACAAAAGGACAGGCGCCGCAAGATAGTGAGGTGATTAAGCAAATGGATACATACCAGAACGTTGCCGGGCTGATCCAGCGGGGGCTGGACTCCAGCGCGGAGGCCATGCGGTTGGTGATGCTGTCGATTCAGGCAGGCTACAACCTCAAGGCTATGGAAAAATCGCAGGACAAAAAGGCGGGGTAACTCCCCGCCGGGCATATAAGGAGGCGACAATGTTCAGTTTGAAGATTGATGTGGATAACAAAGGCGGCCGTGTATGGACAACAGGTGAGCCCGACGAGATCTACGGTGCTATCGGGACAGTGACGGTAGAAGTACTGAATGACGTTATCCCGAAGATTCAGCAGAATCTATCCCCGAAGCAAGTGTTCGATAGCTTTTGCGACGCCATGAGTACACTTCTGCGCGCCCACTTTGGCGCACAGTATGAGGTTCGCCCCGCAGTCGAAAAAGAGCCGCAGAGCAAACAGCATGAGGATGACAAAAAGCCTACCCCGGAGGAAATCCTGGAGATGATGGATAAGCTGGGAGCAGATGGGATGAAAGAACTCGCCAGGTTGCAGGTCAATCGGCTGCTCGATAAGATACCGTCCTATATCGATATCCTCAACGGCACAAATACTGGCTTTCTTGCCGCTGTGAAGCGTATCGAGGATCTCTATGAGAAAATCACGGCGGATTTTCCACGTTGGGAAGATAGGGATGAATTTGACCGGCTTCGCAATAATATGCCACCGGAAGTGTGGCTGCTTTAGCGTGTGAATAAAATCAAAAATTTCAAAGAAAGGGCGAACAATTTATGAGAACAACCGCAATCTTAAACCTGAAGGGCGGCGTCGCAAAGACCGTGACCACGGTCAACATGGCCGCGATCCTTGCCCGGGACTACAAAGCCCGCGTGCTGCTGATCGATGCGGACTGCCAGTGCAACTGTACCGAATTTTTCGGCGGATCCTCCGATAAGGGGACACTGGCCGACATCCTCCGGCTGCCTGACAGCTACCCCGACCCCGTTACCTTCTGCGCCGACTGCATCCGGGAAACGACCGTGGACGGTGTCAACCTGATCCCCGGCGACGACAGCCTCATGGACTTGGATCTGAGCAAGGTGGAGCTGGGGCGGGTGCGCATGAACGTGCTCCGGCAATTCGTGGAGGCCGCGAAAGGGCTGGACGACAAGGGGATATATGATTACATCCTCATCGATTGCCCGCCGGCGTTCAACGCTGCCAGCGCCGCTGCCCTTGTGGCTGCCGATGATATCATCATTCCCATCAAGCTGGATGCCTTTTCCCTCCGTGGCATGGGCAACCTGATGCGGCAGATCAGCAATATGCGGAAGATCAACCCGCGGCTGAAGCTCGCTGGGGTGCTGCCTACCATGTGGTACCGGGACGCGCAGATGCAGGATGCGGAAAAGATGCTGGCGGATGCGGGGCTGACAGTGTTCCCCCACATCCGGCGAAGCGACAAGGTTGACCGGATGACCTGGCAGCAGCGGCCGCTTCTGGCGACCAGCCCCAACAGCGCCGCCGGCGTGGATTACCGGCGTTTTGTGAAAGCTTACATGCGGGGAGGGAAGGAAAATGTTTGATCTTGCGGACGTGCTGAAGGGCGTGCCCAATTTGGGCACATCCAAGAAACAGCTGGAGTACATAAAGCGGGAGCTGATTGCCCCCGACCCGAACAATTTCTACAGCCTGACGGGCATCGAGGAGCTGGCGGCCAATATCCAGCTGTGCGGATTGC
>ERZ1026997.515-NODE-515-length-15070-cov-5.900100_pt1 | contig 15070 bp, 16 predicted proteins | sample MGYA00519289_ERZ1026997 | MGnify/ENA primary metagenome ERZ1026997 (study PRJEB26926, sample SAMN06164455) | human gut metagenome | biome: ENVO:00009003; feature: ENVO:2100002; material: ENVO:00002003 | host: Homo sapiens | place: USA | collected 2012 ... | reverse complement strand
GCGTAAGATCGTCGGCAGCGTCAGATGTGTATAAGAGACAGAACATAGATTGACCTCCTTTCCAGTTGGTATTGCAATCTTCTATCTTTGTTTACGATAGAAAATAACAGCAATGTGATATGAAACAAATTGAATAATACAACTTGTTAATATACAGGCAAATGCAAAAAGTTCCTTATGCGATTGTGCAAAGTCAAGGATACCAGATAATGCAGATACAAAAGAGGGTAATACCACCAATAACATTACAACTGCAAAAGGAATGACAGACCATAACTTTGCTTTGGTGTACCCCATTTTGAAAAATAACGGCATTTGTATTCCTGTTATTGTAGAGAAAACTAAAAATGATAACCCCAATCCAAGCATTATATCAGGCACATCGAATGTGGCTTTTCGACACAGCACAAAGCCGAGATATAGGATAATAATTACAACCATGCTGGTGAAGTAATTCAGAAACACAAAGGTGTATCGTCCAAGAACGACCTCGTTTAAGCTCACGCAAACAGAACCATATAAACGGTCAAGATGATTTTTTTCCTGTATGGCAAAAATGTTAGTAGCCATCAATGCGATAAACCATGCGCCTGTAATGCATAACACAGTTATGGAGGAACCCATAAGTCCGAACAACAAAATTACTGCAACCAATGATAAATATGAAATTCCTTGTGATTTCATTATAAAAAAATCCAGTTTTGTAATTCTCGCAACCCCTGTCATGCCTTTGTACCTCCCTTGCCAATGCAGATAATAATGTCATCAATAGTTGCGGTATCAAGAACGCAATGTTTGTATTGGACTGCCGCATTTGCAGTTATAAGACCTTCAAACCCCATAGCTGTTTTGCGTAATCCCAAAATATTTTTTTCGAGATCGGCTGTAAGATCGCAAGGTTTCCCTTTAATGAGGCGGTAACTGCTTAACAAATCTTCCATACTACCTGTAAAAATCATATTGCCTCGATTGATGAGGGTGATATAGTCAGCTACGCGCTCCAAATCGGTGGTAATATGTGTTGAGAACAGCACACTTCTTTGACCATCTCTGATATAATCTTGCAGAATTTCCAAAAACTCATCTCGAGTAAGAGGATCAAGTCCACTTGTAGGCTCATCGAGTATTAGCAGCTTCCCTGTATTCCCAGTGTGCGGGTGTTGAGATGCAATATGGCTGGCTGCTCCTTTACCTGTTTTTGGCTTCCATCGTCGGCCAGTTCGGGGATCTGGCGATGTCAACGATCAAGCGGACGGTTGGCATCAAGGATTTCAGCAGGGTTCTTCCGGGTCATGGGGGCATTCTGGACAGGTTTGACAGCTTCCTGTTTGTCGCGCCCTTTGCGGTGCTCTACGGCAATATGACCGGCTGCTTCCTGTGACTGATTTAGGGCCTATCTGAAAACCGTCAACATGCCCAAACAGCGGGTCTTTTCCGCCTGCTGTGCACCATTTTCCCTTGTAATACACAAAGTATTCCTGCGGAAAAATGGCTTCAGCAGGCGAAAAATCCCTCGCTGTTGGTCATATTCCCGGTTTTCAGATAGACCCTAATAGTATAAAGAAAAGGCAGACATCATGGCGGTTTTCCATGTGTCTGCCTTTTTATTATTTTACTGAACGCCGGAGGCTTTGATCGGAATGCAGTGCTGACTTGCACTTACTTCGCCTGCTCCGCAATCTGCTTGAGCAGGATTTCCTCCGCGTACCCACAGGCGCGCTCCACGGAGCCGGGCTCGAAGGGGTTGGCCAGATTCGCGTAGCGCAGCGTTTCCAGATAGCTGCGGCTGCCGCCGGTCTTGCAGAGCTTGAGATAGTCCTGCCACGCCGCATCCCTGTTCTCGGCGTACTTCTTCTTGAACTCCATCGCGCCCATCGTCGTGAGCGTGTAGTTGATGTAGTAGAACGGGTAGAGGTAGATGTGCAGCTTGTGATACCAGTAGCCGCCGCGCGCAAAGAACGCGTCGTTCTCATAGCGCCGCCACGGCATGTACTTCTCCTCCAGCAGGTGCCACTGATACGTCCGTTCCTTCGGCGTCAGCTCGGGATGGGCGTAGCAGATGTGCTGGAACTCGTCCACGGCCACGCCGAAGGGCACGAAGGTCAGCGCCTCCTGCAGATGCGCGAAGCGGAATTTGTCCGCCTGATCGCCGAAGAACCACTCGGCGTAGGGGTAGGCAAACTGCTCCATGGACATGGAGTGGATCTCCGCGATGTCGGTGGATTCACTGTAAAAGTCTGCGATCGGCTGGCTGCGCATGGCCATGTAGCCCGCGAAGGCGTGACCAAGCTCGTGGGTCAGCACCTGCATGTCGAAAATCGTGTGGTTGAAGCAGGAGAACACGAAGGGCGCCTTCAGGCTGGGCAGGCTCGTCATGTAGCCCGTGGAGGCCTTGCCCGGTTTGTTCTGCAGGTCCATCAGCTCGTGGTCGATCATGAAGTCGATGAATTCGCCGGTTTCTGGGCTGATCTCGTGGTACATCTTCTGGGCGGTCCTGACCATAAAGGCGTCGTCGCCCGCAGGCTCGGCGTTGCCGTCCGGGAAGACCATCTTCTCGTCGTACCACACATGACATGGTCGATGCCGAGGCGCTTTGCCTGGGCGTCATAGAGCTTCTGGCACAGCGGCACGAGGAATGTGCGCACCTGCTCCCGGAAGGATGCGACCTCCTTTTCGCCGTAGTCCGTGCGTCCCTGCTCCAGATAGCCTACGGGAATGTAGTTCTCGTAGCCCAGATTTTTGCCCATCTGGTTGCGGATGCGGATGAGTTCGCTCCAGATCTCCTCCAGACGTGGCTCGTTGTCCTCGTAGAACTTGGAGTACGCCTTGACGGCGGCGGCACGCACCGTGCGGTCGGGATGCTCGAAATACTTCTGGACGCCGTAGAGGTTCAGGGTCTTGCCGTCAAAGGCAATTTCGGCGGTGGCCATGATCTTCTGGTACTCGTTGGTCAGGCGGCTTTCCTGCTGGCGCAGCGGGACGTTGGCTTCGCAGAACAGCTTCTTCTGCAAGTCCATGGAGACAAAGTATTGCTTGCCAAATTCCCGCTCGATGTCCGCCCGGAAGGGGCTGGCCGCGATTGCTTCGCTGAGCGCCACCTCATCGCCGCTGAGGATGGGCAGTGTGTCCTGCAAATAATTGATCTCCGCTTCATAAAATTCATCCCGCGTGTCCAGCGTGTGGCGGATGTGCGCGATGGAATACTGGGTGAACAGTTCGCAGCTCTCGTGGTCGATCTCAAAAATCAGGCTGCGCAGGGCTTCGTAGCTCTCCGCCTGCCCGACTGCGGCTTTCCATTGGGCGAGCTGTGTGCGGTGCGCTTCCAGATCGGGGCGCTTGTATTCCAGTGTTGAGAATTTGTAATTTTCCATAGTGTCCTTGTCTCCTTACATGATTGATAGGGGGCTAAAATCCTTTTTCGGGAACATTGATTGCCGGCTTTCATCTGCTTCTAAAAAAGCTTGCAGCACATTTTATACATGCCAAAGTCCCGGGTTCGCAGAGCCTTTATCAGCGTGCGGTTTCCGGAAACGTCCAGATCGGCGGGGAAGGTATTGCAGAAAAGGTCACAGGTCAGAACGAACACGCTCTCCTGAATGTTTTCCGGGAGGTCCGCGATGCGGTGCTGGTTCAGACGGATTTGCAGCAGAATGTACCGGAAATAGGCGTCGTCTGCCGGAAGCCCCGCCTGGGCGTGCTCTGCCATCAGTTCCTCCGTGATCCAGTAGGTGTCCACGGACTTGGGCTTGCCGTGGGAGGATCTGACGATGCCGGCCTGGTTGATGCGGTAGCCGTAGACCATATGTCCCGTGACCCAGACGTTTTTGGCATTGGGGAAAATCAGGTAGGAGAGCAGGGAGTCCTCGTACCAGTAGCCCTCGGGGAAGCAGAGGTGTTCAAATAGTGCGCCTCGGTAAACTTTTCCCCAAGGTTGTCCATGCAGTGCGTAAGGGGAGGATATCTTTTGGTCGGATTTGTAGCGGTGCATGATGGCTTTCCCATGGTCATACACGTAATATGCGCCGCCCTCCACCAGATCGCAGTCGTGGGCAAATGCGGTATCCAACAGGGCGTCAATGGCACCGGGCAGAAGAAAATCATCGGAATCAACAAACATAATGTATTTGCCGAAAATTTCCAGAATCCCGGTATTTCTCGCGCCGGAATGTCCTTTGTTCCGCTGGTGAATGACTGTCACCCGGGGGTCGTCGGAGTAGGTGTCCGCGATCGCGGGGGTGGCGTCGGTCGCGCCGTCGTCCACCAGAATGACGCGGTATGTATACTTTGTCTCCTGCGCCAGCACGGAGTCCATGCACTGGGCGAGATAGGCTTCTACGTTATAGGCCGGGATCACGATCTGCAAATCGCACTCCGGCTCCAGCAGCCGGTTGTCGGCGGCCGCAGTCCCCGTGGGGGGAGGGGAGAAGCCCAGCAGCGTTTCCCGTGCGCTGGCAGAATCCATGGCGGATCTCCGGCTGAAAACCGGCGCGGCTGTGTTCAGGATGCCTTTCAGGGTGCCTTTGATCGCACCTTTCAGCGTCGATGCTGTCATAGTATCACCTCAAAAAATAGTATACTGTTTCCCGGATGGAAAGTCAATATCCCGGCGTCTGGTTGACATTTTCAGCAGAATGCAGTAGAATTTGGGCAAATCGGGAAAAAAGAGGGAAAGCACATGGTTGGGCTTGGAACGGTCATCAACACCGCCGCGATTCTGGCAGGCGGTGTGTGCGGGGCGTTGTTTGGACGCGTCCTGAGCCAGAGCGCGCAGGATACGCTGATGAAGGTCTGCGGTGTGGGCACGCTGTTTATCGCCATTTCCGGCGCCATGGAGGGTATGCTCACGGTGCAGGACGGAAAGATCTTCAGCAGCGGTGCGCTGCTGATCATCGGGTGCCTTGCCATCGGCGCGGTGATCGGGGAAGCGCTGAACATTGAGGGCGCGTTTGAGCGGCTGGGGCAGTGGCTGAAGGTCAAAACCGGGAACGCCAAGGACAAGACGTTCGTCAATGCCTTCGTCAGCGCGTCCCTGACCGTCTGCATCGGGGCAATGGCCATCGTCGGCTCCATTCAGGACGGACTGACCGGGGATTATTCCATCCTCGCAACCAAAGCGGTGCTGGACCTGATCATCATAATGGTGATGAGCAGCTCCATGGGAAAAGGCGCGGCATTTTCCGCAATTCCCGTGGCGGTGCTGCAAGGGAGCATGACGGCGCTTGCGGGACTGATGCGGCCGGTCATGACCGAAGGGGCGCTGGCGAACCTGTCGCTGGTGGGAAATGTGCTGATTTTCTGCGTCGGCATCAATCTGGTTTTCGGGAAGAAAGTGAAGGTGGCGAATCTGCTGCCCGCCATTGTGATCGCGGTGGCCGCAGCGTTTCTGCCTGTTTGATGGAGGAAAATATGGCGAACATTCTGGTATCCGGGCTGATCAACACGGAGACGACCGTGCGGGTGCGGCAGTTCCCGGTGAACTATTACCCCATTGATTACCCCTTTTTCGGGGTGAACACCGCCGTGTCCGGCGTGGCGTACAACATTTCCAAAGCACTGAAAACCTTGGGGGATGACGTGACTCTGCTTACCATGACGGGGCGGGACTTCCCGGCGGAATATATCCAGAGCCAGCTTTGCACGGCGGGAATCGGAACGGACTGGGTCAAACCCAGATTGAAGGAGACGCCCAACTCCGTGGTGCTTTACGACGGCGAGGGGAAACGGCAGATCTACTGCGACCTGAAGGACATTCAGGAAACGCCCTACGACTTCCCGGAGGACATTTGCCGGGACGCTGACGTGGTGGCCGCCTGCAACATCAATTTTAATCGCCCGCTGCTGCATCAGGCGAAGACGCTGGGCAAAACCGTGGCCACGGACGTTCATGTGCTTTCGGACATCCACGACGAATTCAACCGGGAATTCATGCCCTGCGCGGATGTTCTGTTCCTCAGCGACGAGGGAATTCGTGGAGACTACCGGGATTTTCTGCGGGCGCTGGGGGACACTTACGGAAACCGTATTATCGTTCTCGGCAGGGGAGCCGAGGGCGCGGCCATGTACCTCCGGGAGGAAAACCGCATTTTCGCCCTGCCCGCCGTGCAGGTGGGGAAAATCGTCAACACCGTGGGCGCGGGGGACGCCCTGTTCAGCGGCTTCCTGCATTATTTCGCGCAAGGATACCGCCCGCTGGACGCACTGGCACGGGCACAGATTTTCGCGTCCGCCAAGATACGTGTCAGCGGCGCGGCCAACGGCTTCCCGGCGGAAGGGGAAATGGAAGCGCTCTGCCGGGAATACGCGGGGAGAATGGAATATTACGAGGTATAAAAATCGAGGCAGCACATGAAAGTGCTGCCTCAGTCTTCTTCACTCCAGAACGTGTTCCAGACCCATTTGCAGAATGGTCTTCACATGGTCGTCAGCCAGAGAGTAGAGGATGTTCTTCCCCTCCCGGCGGAATTTGATCAGGTGCATTTGCTTCAGAATCCGAAGCTGGTGGGAAATGGCGCTCTGGCTGACGTCCACAGTCTCCGCAATGTCCGTCACGCACAGCTCCTGTCGGGACAGAAGCGCCAGAATATGCACCCGGGTAGAATCGGCAAAGCCCTTGAATAGCTCCGCAATGGCGTCCATGGTTTCCTTTTCGGGTACTGACTGCATTCAGATCCCTCCTTTTATCCCGTATATTCTAGCCCATTTTTTCAAAAGATGCAACTGTTTTTTCCATAGCGTCTTGCAGCGCTCTGGAAATGGGCAGCATGGTGTCCACGTCCAGCTTGACCACCCGGCGGTCGTAGGTTATCAGGCCGTTCACCTCATCCTCCACGTCGCTGACCTGGGTGTAGATGGCGGCGCACAGACCCTTTTCCACGGCGGGGACAATGGATTCCCGGTAGAGCGCCGCTACCGCTTCGTTCAGAGCTTCTCTCGTCGGGCAGGCACCGTAGCCGTAGGTTTTGTCGGGGTTGAAAATGTGCCCCTCGACCCGCCATGTTTTCCCGCCGAACTCTGATAGCACCAACGGACGAAGACCGTCGCCCTCCAGACGCAGTTTTCCGAAATACTGGTGGCGGCTGTCCACATCGGTGTTCTTTCCACGGAACCAGCCGGAGGTGGTGTCGATAAAGCGGGTAGCGTCCAGCGTGCGGAACCATCCGCAGACGCGGTCGCTGTCGAACTGCCCCCAGCCCTCGTTGAAGATCGTCCAGTAGCAGATGCAGGGGTGGTTTTTCAGCTGATTCACCGCGTCGGCTGCGCCCTGACGGAAGGCATTGCGGCTTCGTTCGTCCCGGTGAAGGCGCCGGTCGTTCCGCTTCTGAATGCCGACGGTGGGAAGCACGGTGTCCCGGAAATAGCGGTAGCTGCCGTTGTTGACCATGTCCTGCCAGACGATCATGCCCAGCCGGTCGCACTGATAGTAGAATTCCTCCGGCTCGACTTTGATGTGCTTGCGCAGGGTATTGAAGCCGAGACGCTTCATGGCGAGGATATCATCGGCATAGCTTTCCGGGGCGGGGGCGGTGAGCAGCCCCTCCGGCCAGTAGCCCTGATCCAGCAGACCGTGGAAGAAATAGGGTTTGCCGTTGAGACACAGGCGGGGGTATCCCCCCACTTTTTTGATTTCCAGAGACCGGATGGCAAAGTAGGATTCCACCTTATCCTGCGCCGTTTCCACAGTGAAGCGGTAAAGATAGGGGTCGTCCGGGCACCAGAAATGGGGATTTTCCGGGGCGATGGTCACTTGCCCGTGTTCCAGCGGGAACTGCCCCAGCTGCTCCACGCTGACTGTACCCTCCAGTGGCGGAACCGTGGAGATCGTCACGGACGCGCCGTGATTTTCAATGTTCAGATTCTCTATATAAGTGCCCGGCACGCTTTCCAGCCACACCGTCTGCCAGATGCCGGACACGGGGGTGTACCACATGCCGCCCCGGTTCATCACCTGCTTGCCGTAGGGGAAAGCCTGATCGTGAAGATCGTCGATGCAGCGGATGACCAGCTCGTTTTCCTCCGCCAGCGCTTCGGTGATGTCCACGCAGAAGGAGGCATAGCCGCCCTCGTGGCGGCACAGGTACTGCCCGTTCACGAACACCTCTGCAATTTGGTCGGCAGCGCCGATGTGGAGCAGCACCCGCTCCCGGCGGAAGCCCTCGGGCAGAAGAAAGCGTCGGCGGTACCACAATGGCGCGCCTTCTTCAAAATGCCGCCCGATGCCGGAAAGCCGGGACTCCGGGCAGAAGGGCACGGTAATGCGCATATCAAATGTTTCCGGTTTCCCGGATGATACGGCAAAATCCCATTCTCCGTTCAGGTTTATGTAAGAATCCCGGCGCATCTGCGGTCTGGGATAAACTTGCCATGGCGTGCCGGAAAGCGTTTCGCCTCTGGGCGTGGTAAGCGTCTGCAGCATGGACATCCTCCTTTTGCCGTCCGATGGAAGTTTTTCCCGGGCGGAACACTGGAATACAGGGTGTTTTGTTGGATATTCTACTTACTAATCTACCATACCCGGGCAAACGTGTCAAGCGAAGCCGCAGACGACGGACGGGGAAGCGTTCGAATCGACTTTTTCTATTAAGTTTTTACGAAAACTCTTTGCAAATGAAAAGAAATATGCTATAGTATACTGAGTTTCGTGTGACTATCTGCGCCAAGAACACGGGCGCGCACGTAAGAGTGTATCTGAAAACTGTCAAAACGCCCAATCAGCGGCTCTTTTTGCCCTGTACCGCGCCATTTTCCCTTGAAATGCAGCAAGCATTCCTGCGGAAAAATGGCTTGCTCAGGACAAAAATCCCTCGCGGCTGGTCATTTCGCCAGTTTTCAGATACACCCTAGAAAGGCAAAAGAGATGCAAGATCTATCGAAAATTTCTGTCGTCCTGCCTTCTTTGGACCCGGACGAGAAGCTGAACGCCGTCATCGACGGCCTGCTGGAATACGGCTTTTCCAACATCATTCTGGTTAACGACGGAAGCAAGCAGGAAAATTTACATTATTTCACGGACGCCGCCGCGGCTCATCCCGAAATTCATCTGCTCCATCATGAGGTGAACCGGGGGAAGGGCGCGGCTTTGAAGACCGCTTTCCGGTGGTTTCTGGACAACTGTCCCGAAGGCGCCGGCGTCGTGACGGTGGACGGCGACAACCAGCACCACCCCGAGGATACCCGGGCGTGCTGCGAGAAAATGCTGGAGACCGGGCACTGCATTCTGGGCTGCCGGGACTTTACGCTGGACCACGTGCCGAATCGCAGCCGGTTCGGCAACCACACCACGTCGCTGGTGTTCAAGACCTTCGTGGGCATGACCATTTCCGACACCCAGACCGGCCTGCGGGCGCTGCCCCGGGAGGCAGTGGAGGAGCTGGTGGACGTGGCGGGGGACCGGTTTGAGTACGAGACCAATATGCTTCTGGCGTTCAAGGAAAAGGCCATCCCCTTCGAGGAGTACAAGATCCGCACCGTGTACATTGAGGAGAACAAAAGCTCCCATTTCCGCACCTTTGTGGATTCCTGGCGGATATACAAGCTGATTCTGGCGCATTTCTTCCGGTATACGGTGAATTCCATCGTCTGCGCCGCAGTGGACACCGGCCTGTTCACTCTGTTCACCGCTCTGCTTAAAAAGGCGCTGGAGGGCTTTGCCCTCACCGCCGCGGCAGGCGCGGGCGCAAGAGTGATCTCGTCTCTGCTGAACTTCTTCCTCAATAAGAAGCTGGTGTTCAGGACCAACACGGACACCGGTAAGACCTTACTTCGCTACTACTGCCTGGCGGTCCCCCAGATGCTGCTGCAAATTCTGCTGACCGACGGCGCGTATGTGCTTTTCCACGTAAAGCCCACCGGTGTGTTGCACACGCTGATTTACGTGGTCGTGATGATTCTGCTTTACATCATCGGCTATATGATTCAGCAGCGCTGGGTGTTTGCACCCCAGAAACAAAATGAACCCGAGGTTGAGAAAAAATGAGCAAACGAAACACAATGCCCGATTATGATCCCGTTCCTTCCCAGCGGGGCGGGGCTTCCAGGCCGCCCAAGAAGAAAAAGAAGAAGGGCAGCGGCCTGTTCGGACGGATCGTCCGGCGGTTTTTCCTGGTGCTGTTCACCGTGATCGCCCTGATTCTGGTGGCGGCGTGTCTGGCGGCGAACCTGATCTTCAATGGCCCGTCCCCCGCAGCCCGGGATATTTTGACCATGACGCTGCTGGAGCCCAGCGGAACCAAGTGGATTCCCGGCCTGTTCATGGACGCACAGACCCTGGATTCCATCCGCGCACGGGATGACTCCAACCTGAAAGACGAGTTCTCCAACGCGTCGGAAATCGTCATCAACAAGGACACGGCGATTTCTGCCGGCACCGACGAGTGGGCAAATTCCCCCGACGGTATCCGCTTTGAGTCCCACTCCGGTGACACCTATAACGCCCATATCATGATCGTCCGTGACCCCAGCAAGGTCTACCTGGGTACCTCTACGGAGAATTTCTCCACCTCCATTCCCGGCACCCGCATCGACGACCAGATCGAGACTGACGGCGCCATTGCCGGTGTCAACGCGGGCGCGTTCTTCGACAACGGCACCTCCGACCCCTCCGTCGGCTCCGTGCCGGAGGGACTGGTTTACTCCAAGGGCGTCTGCAAGTGGACGACCGGCTCTCCCCCCAACGGCATCAAGGGCTTCGCGGGTTTTAACAAGGACAACATCCTTGTGGTCGCTCAGGACAATCTGAGCAAAGCCCAGGCGGAGGAGCTGAACATCCGGGACGGCTGCTGCTTCGGCCCCGTCCTCATCATGAACGGCGAGATCAACCAGGAGGCCTACAACTCCAATTCCGGCTGGAACCCCCGTACCGCCATCGGCCAGCGGAAGGACGGCGCCGTGGTGTTCGTGTGCATCGACGGCCGTCAGGCCGGCTCCGCAGGCGGCACCTATAAGGACGTCATCGACATCATGATCGAATACGGCGTCGTGAACGCCTGCAATATGGACGGCGGCTCGTCCAGCATTATGGTCTACCGGGATACCTACGGCCTGTTTGGCGAAGCCGGTACCGTGCAGGTGATCAACAGCTATTCCCTGCTGCAGGAACGCCCCAGAAAGATGCCGACTTTCTGGATGGTCGCGCCGTAAGGAAGTGAGGGAAACCATGTATCAAGGAAAATTCGATTCTAAAAATAAAAGAACCACGGTGGATGTTTCCGAGTTGCTCGCCCAGCGCAACAGCGAGTCTTCCCGGGAGCAGCCCCAGCGCCAGCCGGTGCGGGAGACCCCGCCCAAGGCGGCACCCGTCCGGCCTCAGCAGCCCGCCCGTCAGCAAAGTGCGCGGCAGAGCCAGCCGACGGCCGCCCGTCAGCCCAATGGAAAGCGGCCGCAGGCAGCCCAGACCATGCCGGAAAAGCGCCGCAAAGGCCCCCGGCTGGGCGGCGTGATCTTCTACACCCTGTATTTCATGTTCATCCTGGTGTTCTTTGTGGCCACGTTCTTTGGCCTTCAGTGGCTTCAGGGCTGGCTGACGGATTACCAGGCCGCCCAGCCTACCACCAAGAGCCAGGAGGTCTTTGACCAGCTGTTTTCTCACCCCGATTGGGGCGCTCTGTACGACGCCGCCGGGATAGAGGACACCCCCTACGAGGGCAAGGAGCAGTTCGTCTCCTATATGGAAAACAAGGTGGGCGATTCGGCGCTGACCTTCAAGGAGACCTCTGCGGGACTTTCCGGCGATAAGAAGTATCTTGTCCTCCTGGGGGACGAGAAGATCGCTTCCTTCACCCTGTCCGGTCAGACGGCCGCCATTACCGACATTCCCGACTGGGAGCTGGGCGGCGTTGAGCTGTTCTTCGACCGGAGCGAGACATTCTATATCAAGAATACCGACGGTCACACTGTCGAGGTTAACGGTGTGCCTCTGGACGACAGCCACGTGATTCAGATCGCCACCACTGCGGCGGCGGAGCGGCTGCCCATCGGCATCACCGGCGTGAGCATCTGCACCCAGGAAATTTCCGACCTGATGGCCACCCCCACCGTCACGATCTTTGACGAGTCGGGCAATCCCATGGAGGTCAGCTACGACGCCGGGACCCATACCTTTACCGAGCAGACCCAGGCCAACACCATCTCCGACGACGAGAGGGAAGCGGCGCTGAACGCGGCGAAGACCTACTGCCTGTTCATGATCGAGAAGGCATCCAAGGCGGACATTGCCAAGTATTTCGACACCTCCTCTGAGGCCTACAGCGTCATCACCAACCTGAGCGGCAACCTGTGGATGCAGGGCAATAACGGCTACCGCTTCACCAAGGAAGAGGTTTCCGATTACGCCCGCTACAGCGACGATCTGTTCTCCGCCCGTGTGTCGCTGACCCTGAACGTCACTCGTAAAGACGGCACCACCAAGGACTTCGGGTATGACTCGACTCTGTTCTTCCGGAAGCAGGACACTGGCAAGTGGCTGGTCTATGACGCCACCAACGCGGATGTCAACGCGCCGGTGGGCAAGGTGCGCCTGACCTTCATGAACGGCGATACCGTCCTGAGCAGCGAGTTTGTCAAGACCGACGCTACGGAGCTGGATACCCCCCTGGTCTCCGCCCCCGAGGGCAAGGTATTCATCGGTTGGTATCGTATCGACAAGTACGACAAGGGCACCACCTACACCATGGTCTTTGACCCGGATGAAAACGGCCATGTTGCCATCCCCAACGGCACCACACTGGAGCCGATGACGCTGTACGCTCTGTTCGAGACGCCGTCCGGCACCGACGCCACGGAAGGAGGCTAATATGCTGGCATTACTGAACCAACTGGCGGTCAGCTTTGACCTGCCGATTCTGGACTGGATTCAGGCGCACTTGCAGTGCGGCTTTCTGGATGCCGTCATGCCCATCGTGACCCTGTTCGGGGAGGGCGGCATCTTCTGGATCGCATGGGCGGTACTGATGCTGGTATTCCCCAAGACGAGAAAAACCGGCATCGCCATGGGCATCGCCCTTGTAATGGGTGTGCTGATCTGTAACGTGACGCTGAAACCCCTTGTGGCGCGGCCGCGACCGTATGATTTTCAGTATGAGAATTTCGGAATTACCATCAAGCTGCTGATCGACGCTCAGCACGATTACTCCTTCCCGTCGGGACATACCATCGCCTCCTTTGAGGCGGCGATACCGCTGATGATCTACGACAAGCGGATGGGCATTCCTGCCATGGTGATCGCCGTGCTGGTCACGTTCTCCCGGCTGTACCTGTACGTCCACTACCCGACCGACGTGATCTTCTCCATCATCGTCGGAACCGCCTTTGCCTTCATCGGAAACGCGCTGGCAGAAAAAATTGCCCAGCGCCTTCCCGCACCGGCGAAAGGGAAATACGAGAACTGAGCTTTTTGGAAGCATACCCGGACTGGGTATGCTTCCTTTCCCTTTTCGCCCTTGCAAGCGGCGAAAAAAACAGATATAATGACAAAAAGGGGGCGGGATGATGGAATTAAGGATCGCGGTCTGCGACGACGCGGAGGAAGATCGGACGTATGTTTCCGGTCTGGTAAAGGATTGGGCGGCGCAGGCCGGGCATCAGGCGGAAATTACCGCCTTTTCCTCCGCCGAGAGTTTCCTGTTCCGGTATGCGGAGGACAAGAACTGGGACATTCTGCTGCTGGACATCGAAATGGGCGCTATGGACGGCGTAAGTCTGGCAAAACGGGTGCGCAAAGACAACGAGGCGGTGCAGATCGTCTTCGTCACCGGGTATTCCGACTATATCGCCGAGGGGTACGAGGTGGCGGCGCTGCATTATCTGATGAAGCCCGTCAGCGGGGAAAAGCTGTTCGCGGTGCTGAACCGGGCGCTGGAAAAGCGGAAGCGGGAGGAACGGTGTCTGAATCTGGAGCTGGGCGGCGAAATGGTACGGATTCCCTTTTACGACATCCGGTATCTGGACGTTCGCAGAATTATGTGACGATTCATGGAAAGGCGGAGTACACCGTCAAGCGGAGCCTGAACGAGTTTGAAAAGGAACTGGACGACCGGTTCTTCCGCGCGGGCAGGAGCCTGATCATCAACCTGAAGTACATCCGGCGCGTCACAAAAACGGAGGTCAGCCTGTCGGACGGTACGCTGCTGCCCCTGCCAAGGGGCGCTTACGAACCCTTGAACCGGGCGATCATCAAGCACACATAAGGGAAACTCTGAACAAATCGCCTTCGGCTGAGCAGCGGATCTTTTTCCCCAGCCGTGCGGTTTCAAAAGTGGGAAATACACAAAGTATTCCTCCACTTTTGGAACCTTCGTCTGGGAAAAAATCTCTCGCCGTCAGCTCTCGCCGATTTGTTCAGAGCTTCCCGAGGAGGATCGGCATATGTCTTTCTTTTCCAAACAAATCGACAAGCGCATTGCGGCCTATCAGCGGGAGCTGATCGAGACCCACTACCGGGAAGTGGAAAATATGTACCGGCAGATTCGGGGCTGGCGGCATGACTACCGCAACCACATCCAGATGATGAAGGTACTGGCGGCCAATGGGGACATGGACGCCCTGAAAGTCTACCTGGACGAGCTGGACACGGATCTCAATACCGTGGACACCGTGGTAAAAACCGGCAACCCCATGGCCGACGCCATTCTCAACAGCAAAATTTCCCTTGCGCGTTCCCGGAACATCCCGACGCAGGTGGACGCCCACATCCCGGTGAAGCTGAAAATGTCGGAGCTGGACTTGTGCTGCATCATCGGCAACCTGTTCGATAACGCCATGGAGGCAAGCATGGCCTTGCCGGAGGAAAAGCGGATGATCCGGGTGTACATGGACATGAAGGGGACGCAGCTCTACATTTCCTTCACCAACTTCACCGCCGCGAAAAAGCTAAGTAAGGTGGGCAAGGGCTTCAAAACCTCCAAGGGGGAGGGGCACGGCTTCGGGCTGGTGCGGGTGGACGACATCGTATCCCGCTACGACGGCTACCTGAGCCGCAACAGCGAAGATGGAGCATTCACCACGGAAATCCTCATCCCGCAGGTCTGATACTATTTCCTGATTAAAATCTTTGATTTTAATCAGGAAGGCATCGCCT
>ERZ1026997.492-NODE-492-length-15570-cov-5.749984_pt1 | contig 15570 bp, 10 predicted proteins | sample MGYA00519289_ERZ1026997 | MGnify/ENA primary metagenome ERZ1026997 (study PRJEB26926, sample SAMN06164455) | human gut metagenome | biome: ENVO:00009003; feature: ENVO:2100002; material: ENVO:00002003 | host: Homo sapiens | place: USA | collected 2012 ... | reverse complement strand
GCTCGATAAGACATCCAGTATTATCTGCGCTTTTGGCTTAGCATCTGCCGCACCTTGCTCGCCGTATCGGCACTTAGAATTATGCGGTATTGCCCTATAATTCTATTCTATCGCTATTAAAGTTTTTCGCCAGGACTTTTTTCAAAAAGGCCGCCAATCTCCCGTAAATAAAACCTCACATCTTCGGGAAGATAATGCGGATGGTGGTGCCGGTGCCGACGGTGGATTCCAGATCAATGCGCGCACCGTGCAAAACAGCGATATGCTTGACAATGGCGAGCCCCAGGCCTGTTCCGCCGGTCGCCTTGGAGCGGGATTTGTCCACTCGGTAAAAGCGCTCAAACACGCGGCTCTGGCTGTCCTGTGGGATGCCGATGCCATTGTCCTCCACGCAGAAATACGGGCAGCCGTCCGCATTGGTGCCGCAGCTCAGCTCCACATGGCCACCCGGCCGGTTGTAGCGGATAGCATTGTCGCACAGGTTGGTTACAAGCTCGGTCAACAGGTCGTGGCTGCCGCGCACCGTAACGGGCTGTACTTTGTATTGCAGCGTAATGTAGGCTTTGCGGGCGTTCACCGTCATGTTGGTGGCAACATCCTTGACCAGCACGCCAAGGTCCACCGGTACAAAATCGGCGGTGGGGCTGTTTTCCTGCTGCTTGCTCATGCCGTCCAGTTCCGAAAGCTGCAAAATATCCGATACCAGCGTGATCATGCGCTGGGCTTCCTTGTGGATACGGTGGCCAAAGGTGGGAATGTCCTCCTGTTTTGCCATGCCGTTTTCAATCAGCTCTGCATAGCCGGAAATGCTTGTCAGCGGGGTTTTCAGCTCGTGGCTGACATTAGCGGTAAACTCCCGGCGGATGGTCTCATTGTCCTCCCGCAGCTTGCGGTCAGACTGTACCGTGTGCGCCAGCGGGATCAGCTCCTCATACGGCACATTGGCCTCGATGCAGTCCAGGTGCTCCGCCATTCGGGTGATGGGCTGCACCAGATGCTTGGTAATGACCTGCGCCAGCACCAGCGCCAGAATGATGATAAGGATGCACCCGGCCACCAGAACGGGCAGCACGCGGTTGTAGCTGCTCCACATGTTGCTGGTTTCGTCCGCCAGCCGCAAAACGCTTCCGTCCGTCAGGCGCACGGCATAATAATGGGTGTCGTACCCAAGGGTTGCACTGCGGCGCACGCTGGCACCAGTGCCCTCTGCCATAGCCTGCTGGATCTCTGGACGGTTGGCATGGTTGGGCAAGGTGCTGGGATCAGCAGTGGCAGAATCGTACAAAACGGTGCCATCCTGGGCCACAAGGGTCAGACGCAGGCCGTCTGCATACTGGGCCAGCTGCTCTGGCTGTGGGTCGGCAGAATGCTCATACCCCACCGCAATAGCTTCCACCGTGCGGGAAAGGTCGGTGTCAAACTGCTCGGCAAAAGCGTGCTGGAACAGCAGCGCTGCCCCCACCACGCTGAGCAGGAGGGACAAAATACCCACAGCCATCAAAGTGGTGCGCAACAGGTGAGCCATGCTGCGCGGCGCAGTGATGTGGGCGGTTTCGGCGGTATCAGGCATCTTCCCCGGCCTCCGTGCCCTTGGCGGACAGTTTGTACCCCACCTTGCGCACGGTGCAGATGGCATCCCCGGCGTGGCCCAGCTTTTGGCGCAGGGTCCGCACGTGCATGTCAATGGTGCGGCTTTCCAACAGGTCGTCGGTATCCCACACGGCTTTCATGATGCGCTCGCGGGCCAGAACTTCTTCGGGATGCTCCAAAAAGAAATGCAGCAGCGAATATTCCTTAAAGGTCAGCTCCACCGGCTCACCGTCCACCGTAACGGTGCGGGCAACGTCATCCAGCGTGATGTCTCCAAACCGCAGGGTGGTGGTGCTGGCTGGTGCGGTGCTGGCGCGGCGCAGCACCGCCTTGACGCGGCTGATGAACTCCATAATGCCGAACGGCTTGCAGAGGTAATCGTCTGCACCGTGGTCCAGCCCTTTTACCACATCAATCTCGCTGGTTTTGGCTGTGACCATGATGACTGGTACGGTGCGGGTCGCGGCGGTCTCCCGCAGGCGGCCCAAAATCTGGTAGCCGTCCTCATCGGGCAGCATAACGTCCAGAATCACCAGGTCGGGCACGGTCTCCCGCACGGCAGCCCAGAAGGAAGCCCCGTCCTCAAACCCGCGGACGGTGTACTGGTTGGTTTGCAGAGCATACTGCTCCAGCTCACGGATAGATGCGTCATCTTCAACAATATAGATCATAAGATCCTCCAAACAAACAGGCCGAAACCTGCGATATGCCACAGGTCCCGGCCCATTTTACAGGGGAAAGCCCTGCGATAATTATTTTTTCTGCTCCGGTGCAGCGGCAGTTCCGCTGGGGCCGGGCTCAAAGGTATAGCGGCCGCGGTAGCGCTCATAGCGCTTTTCAAAACTGGGGCTTTCACCGTTTTTGATGTGGTTCAGGTATTCATGGGTATCAAAGCGGTCCTCCGATACTTCAATCATGGCAACGGCAATGTTGGAGCAGTGGTCCGCAATGCGCTCATAGTTGGTCAGCAGATCATCCAGCACAAAACCGTACTCAATGGTGCAGGCGCCGGCCTGCAGGCGGGCAATATGGCGGGTTTTGACTTCGCGCACCAGGCCGTCCACAACCTGCTCCAGCGGCTCGATCTTGCCGGCGGCGTAACAGTCGTTCTTCTGGAACGCATCCACGGTGCGGTTCACGATATCCTGAACGGCGGCCTCCAGAACGGAAAGATCGTCGATCGCTTCGTGGCTGAAGTGGATGGATTTTTCCTGAATTTCCTGCCCGGCCTTGAGCAGGTTGACCGAGTGGTCAGAGATGCGCTCCAGGTCATTGATGGTGTGCAGCAGGGTGTTGATGGTGCGGTTGTCCTCGCGGGAAAGTGCCTTGGCACTCAGCTTGACCAGATAGGTACCCAGAACGTCCTCGTAATGGTCCACAGCGTCTTCCTTGCGGTTCACCTCGTCGGCAATAGCTTCATCCCACTTGTGGGTCAGGGACATGGCCTGCAGCAGGGAAGTGCGGCAGATCTCGGCCATATCGCCGCCGGTCAGCATAGCGCGGCCAACGGCAACGGACGGGGTGGAAAGCAGGCGTTCGTCCAGCAGGGAATGCTGCTCGCCCGCCTGATCCTTGCTGTCCGGCACGGTCAGGATGGCCAGCTTTTCCAGCACGCGGTTGAACGGCAGCAGGATGGCGGTGGTCACAATGTTGAATATCGTGTGCACAATGGCAATGCCAAAGGTGTTGGCGGTTTCGTTGTAGAACGAGAATCCCAACAGCGCATGCAGCCCGTAAAAACCGCACAGGAACACCAGCGTGCCGATGAGGTTAAAGTACAGATGAACAAATGCGGTGCGCTTAGCATTTTTGTTGGCACCGGCAGAGGAGATCAGCGCGGTAACGGTGGTGCCGATGTTCTGGCCCATGATGATGGGAACCGCCGCCGCATAGGTGACGGCACCGGTGGAGGTGAGGGCCTGCAAAATACCCACCGAAGCGGAGGAAGACTGCAGCACAGCCGTCAGCACGGCACCGGCCAGCACGCCCAGAACCGGGTTTTTGAAGCTCAGAAACAGGTCCATGAACCAGGGCTCATCGGCCAGAGGACTCATGGCGGTGGACATGGTGTTCATACCGGCCATCAGGACGGAAAAGCCCACCATGATCTTGCCCACGCCGCTGCGGCGGTCCTTATCCTTGCCCAGCATATAAAGGAAGATGCCGATAAAGCCAAGGATGGGGGCCCACGCGTTGGGGTTCAGCATCTGGATGGCGAAGGAATCACCCTCCAGGCCTGAAAGCGAGAGCAGCCAGCCGGTGACGGTGGTACCGATGTTGGCGCCCATGATGACGCCGATGGCCTGGTGCAGCTCCATCAGGCCGGAGTTGACAAAGCCGACCGCCATAACGGTGGTGGCACCGCTGGACTGGATCACTGCAGTAATAACCATGCCCAGCAGCAGCCCGCGCACCGGGCTGGCCGTCATTTTGGAAAGGATGCCTTGCAGTTTGCTGCCAGCGGTCTGCTCAAGGGCTTTGCCCATGAGGTCCATGCCGTAAAGGAACATGGCAATACCGCCCATCAGCGTGAACACATTAAAAATGCTCATACAGGGGGTTACACTTCCATTTCTCTTTTGTTATGTTTTCATTGTTGGGTGCAGCCGCACCCGGAGCAAAACCGAATCAAATCGTTTTGCACATGCCCACAATGGCACGATACCGTTACCTATTATAATAGAAAACAGGGCTTTATGAACACCAAAAGCCAGTAAAAGAATTGTAAAGACTGTGTAAAATGTCGAATCAACGCAAGAAAACTGCTAAAATTGGCACATTGTAAAAATTTGGCGTATTGATTTTGGGCAACTTTACACAAACTTTGCAAAAGGAAAGTTTCCGTTACCAAAGCTTTACCCGAATTGTACTGCACTATGGTCGATACTGGGGAAACAGCGCGGTACAATAAATACGCACTCAGGAAGAACGAATAGGAAAACACGAACCCCTGAGCGAATGTGTGAGATAGAATAACAGATACAATTAAGGGAGAAGAAAGTTTATGTTAAAGCGTAATGTTTCCGTTGCAGTTGCTGCTGCTCTGGCTCTCAGCCTGGCCGCCTGTGGTTCCAGCCCGGCATCCTCCGCTGCTTCCAGCGAAGCAGTTTCCAGCGAGGCCGTCTCCAGTGAGGCTGCTTCCAGTGAAGCCACTGCTGCACCGGCTGCCGGCGATTTCGATGTCGATCAGGACATCACCGTGATTTCCCGTGAGGATGGCTCCGGCACCCGCGGCGCTTTCATCGAGCTGACCGGTGTGGAAGCCAAGAACGATGCAGGCGAAAAGGTTGACAACACCACCGAGGCGGCTGCCATCCAGAGCTCCACCAACGGCGTTCTGACCGCTGTTTCCAACGATGAGACCGCAATCGGCTACATCAGCCTGGGTTCTCTGAACAATGATGTCAAGGCTGTCACCGTGGAAGGTGTTGCCCCCAGCGCTGACACCGTGAAGGATGGTACTTACACCCTGGCTCGTCCGTTCAACATCGTTACGAACGGCGAAGCTGCCGACCCCGTTGCCGTGGACTTCATTGCTTACTGCATGAGCACCGACGGTCAGGCCCTGGCCACCGAGGAAGGTTACATCGGCGATGTTGGCGCTGATTACACCAGCACCCAGCCCGCAGGCAAGATCGTGGTTGGCGGTTCCTCCTCTGTTTCCCCGCTGATGGAAAAACTGATCGAAGCGTATAAGACCGTGAACCCCAACGCAACCCTGGAACTCCAGACCACCGACTCCACCACCGGCGTTTCCGGCGCACTGGATGGCACCTACACCATCGGTATGGCCAGCCGTGAGCTGAAAGATTCTGAGGTTGAGGGCGGCGCAAAGGCGACTATCTTGGCAAAGGATGGCATTGCTGTTATCGTCAGCAACGACAACCCCACTGATAACCTGACCGTTGACCAGATCAAAGGCATCTACACCGGCGAGCTGACCACCTGGGCAGACGTTCAGTAATCCCCCTTTCTAAAAAAGACGGCTGTTGCGGCGGCAAAAGGTGGCAACGGCCGTTTTTTGAAAGCCATCGGTATATAGTTCCTGAGCAAAGACAGGAGAGTATAGGAAAATGAAAACAACAACTTCGCACCTGAAAGAGATCGTCATGCAGGGTGTATTTACCGCCTGCGCGTGCATCTCCATTCTGGCCGTGGCGCTGATCTGCATCTTCTTATTTGCAAACGGCCTGCCCACCATTTTTGAGATCGGCCCCCTCAAGTTCCTGCTTGGCACCACCTGGAAACCCGGCAACAACCTGTACGGCATCCTGCCCATGATCCTGGGGAGCATCTATGTCACCGCAGGCGCGATCATTGTGGGGGTGCCCATTGGGCTGCTGACGGCCATCTATATGTCCCGTTTTGCATCGCCCCGTATCAACAAGGTGCTGTTGCCGGCGGTACAGCTGCTGGCCGGTATCCCCTCGGTCGTGTACGGCTTCTTCGGCATGATCGTTATGGTCCCGGCGGTGCAGGCTATGGTCAAATCGGACTTTTTCAAAACTGTGCTGCACGTGAAAAGCGGCAAGGGCATGAGCCTGTTTACTGCCAGCCTGCTGCTGGGCATCATGATTTTGCCCACCATCATCACGGTCAGCAAAACCAGCCTGGACGCTGTGCCCCAAAGCTATTACGAGGGCAGCCTGGCTCTGGGTGCTACCCATGAGCGCAGCGTGTTTTGCGCGGTGCTGCCCGCCGCCAAAAGCGGCGTAATGTCCGCTGTGATCCTGGGTGTTGGCCGCGCCATCGGCGAAACGATGGCCGTTGTGATGGTTGCCGGCAACCAGACCTGGATGCCCAAGGGCTTGTTCCAGGGGCTGCGCACGATGACCTCCAACATCGTCATCGAGATGGGTTACGCTGCAGACCTGCACCGCGAAGCGCTGATCGCAACCGGCGTTGTGTTGTTCGTTTTCATTCTGCTGATCAATCTCTGCTTTAGTTTGGTAAAGGGGGGCGAAAAGAATGGCTGATTTTGCTGCAACCGCCGGTAAAACCGATGATATGACCCACGCAAATGCGAAAATCGTTCCCCCCGCCCGCCACGAAAACCGCATGGCGGCCCGCGCGTATGCCCTTGTCATGCGCTGGCTGGTGCGGCTGGCGGCCCTGGTTACTGTGGCGATCCTTGTGTTCCTGATCGGCTATATCCTGGTCAACGGTATTCCCAACCTCAAGCCGTCCCTGTTTGAGTGGACCTATAATTCCGACAACGTATCCCTGATGCCCGCGCTTATCAATACCATTCTGATGACGGCGTTCTCGCTGGCCATTGCCACACCGCTGGGCATTTTTGCTGCGGTCTGGCTGGTGGAATACGCCAAACGCGGCAGCAAGCTGGTCAAGGTGGTGCGCATCACCACCGAAACGCTGCAGGGCATCCCCTCCATCGTATACGGTCTGTTCGGTATGCTGTTCTTTGTCATGCAGCTCAAATGGGGCTACAGCCTGATCGCCGGTGCCTTCACGCTGGCCATCATGGTGCTGCCGGTCATCATGCGCACCACCGAGGAAGCGCTGCTTGCAGTGCCGGATTCTTACCGCGAGGGCAGCTTTGGCCTGGGGGCCGGCAAGCTGCGCACCGTATTCACCATTGTGCTGCCCAGCGCCATGCCGGGCATCCTGTCCGGCGTGATTTTGGCAACGGGCCGCATTGTAGGCGAAACCGCGGCCCTGATCTACACGGCCAGCACCGTTGCCGCCGTGCCCGCCAGCGTGTTCAGCTCCACCCGTACCCTTGCCACCCATATGTATCTGCTTTCCAACGAGGGCCTGCATATCAATGAAACCTACGGCACTGCCGTGGTGCTGTTGATCCTGGTGCTGTTCATCAACAGCCTGTCCAGCTTTATTGCCGGCCGCCTTGCCAAAAAGTAATGCCGAAAGGAACTGCATGATGAATAAATTCGAAGTTAAAAACATGGACCTGTATTACGGCAGCTTCCATGCACTGAAAAATATCAATATTGCCATCCCCGAAAAAGAGATCACGGCGTTCATCGGTCCTTCCGGCTGCGGCAAGTCTACTTTCCTGAAGAGCCTGAACCGCATGAACGACCTGGTGGAAGGCTGCCGCATTTCCGGCGATATCCTGCTGGACGGTGTGGATATCTATAAGGATAAGATGGATGTCAATGTGCTGCGCAAGCGGGTTGGCATGGTGTTCCAGAAGCCCAACCCCTTCCCGATGAGCATTTACGATAACATCGCCTACGGTCCCCGCACCCACGGTGTGCGCAGTAAGGCGCAGCTGGATAAAATTGTGGAAAAAAGCCTGCGCGGCGCTGCCATCTGGGACGAAGTGAAGGACCGCCTGAACAAAAGCGCGCTGGGCATGTCCGGCGGCCAGCAGCAGCGTTTGTGCATTGCCCGCGCCCTGGCGGTGGAGCCGGAAGTTCTGCTGATGGACGAACCGACCTCCGCCCTGGACCCCATCTCCACCTCCAAGGTGGAAGAGCTGGCTCTGGAATTAAAGGACCGCTACACCATCATAATCGTGACCCATAACATGCAGCAGGCCGCCCGTATTTCAGATAAGACGGCGTTCTTCCTGCTGGGTGAGCTGGTGGAAATGGGCGATACGGAACGCCTGTTCTCCACCCCTGTGGACAAGCGCACGGAAGATTATATTTCCGGCCGTTTTGGTTGATCGGAGGAGCAATACCATGCTTAGTGTGCGTAAATCTTATGATGAAGAGCTTTTGCAGCTGGATACCTTGCTGGCCCGCATGGGTCACGAAGCCGGTGCCGCCATTGAAAGCGCACTGACTGCCCTGCGCAATGATGATATTGAACTGGCCCGCAGCGTGGTTGCGCGGGACAGCCAGATTGACGCAGGCGAACACGAGATCGAACACCGCTGCCTGCAGCTGCTGCTGCGCCAGCAGCCGGTGGCTTCGGATCTGCGCAAGGTCAGTACAGCCCTGAAAATGGTAACGGATGTGGAGCGTATCGGCGACCAGGCCAGCGATATTGCGGAACTGGTGCTGCACCTGCACGCCAAATCCACCGATGCCGTGGGCGTGCTGGAAGATATCCTGAAAATGGGCGATGATGTGCTGAAGATGGTCAAACGCTCCATTGCCGCCTATGTGCAGGTGGACCTTGCCGCCGCCGCGGAAGTGATCGCCCATGATGATGTCATCGACGCCGCGTTCGCGCGCATCAGCAGCGAAATTGCCCAGTACATTGCCGCCCGCCCCACCGAAGCAGAGACCGCGCTGGATCTGTTTATGGTGACCAAATATCTGGAACGCCTTGGTGACCACGCCGTGAACGTGGCCGAATGGGTCGAATTCTTAAAGACCGGCGTTCACAAATCCCGCAAGATCGTGTGATCTTGCCCGGCGGCGTGTGAGGCCGCTCCAAGGTGAACCTGAAGCCAACTGCTTGGATTTTGAATTTTCAGGTACACCCAATAACATTGCCATTCTCTTTTTTATGTTTTCCTATACCGCACCAAAGGGCCAGCACTGCACGCTGGCCCTTTGGTGTTTTTATGTGTAGACTGCTGGGAATGAAACCTGGCAGAAAAGTGGAAGAAGCAATGCAGAGTGTGTTATACTGGAAAGGACAAATCGAAAACGGCTGCACAATATCAAAAGTGAGGAACATCTCTATGGACGAATTTTCACATCTGAAAAGTAAGCTGTTAGCTGAACAGGTAGAAGAACAAATCTATCATTATATTCTGGACACTCCGCTGGACCCTGGCAGTAAGCTGCCCAATGAGTTTGAACTGGGGGAAAAGTTCGGCGTGGGACGCAGTACCATCCGCGAAGCGGTCAAGCTGTTGTCCAGCAAAGGCATTGTGGAAGTGCGCCGCGGCTCCGGCACCTATGTGCTGGCCACGGCGCTGGGTGTCGGCGACCCGCTGGGGTTGAGCTCCGTGCAGGATAAAACCGCATTGGCATTAGACCTTGTGAATGTGCGCCTGCTGCTGGAGCCCGGTATCGCCGAGATGGCTGCTAACAACGCAACGGATGAGGATATTGCCCGGCTGCGCCGCCTTTGCGAACGTGTAGAAGCCAAAATTCATGATGGAGACCGATACATTGAGGATGATATTGCGTTTCATACCTGTGTGGCTGAAAGCAGCAAAAATATGGTTGTGGAACAGCTGATCCCCATTATTGATACAGCCGTTATGATGTTTGTGAACGTAACCCACAAAAAGCTGATCGATGAAACGATTATGACCCACCGTATGATCGTGGAAGCGATTGAGGCCCATGATCCCATCGGTGCACGGAACGCGATGACAATGCATTTAGCATTTAACCGCCGTATGATCAAAGAATTGTACGATAAAGACCGACAAAAGACGGAATAAGCTGCCGGTAAAACGCCCGCACTGGTTGTCAGACCAATGCGGGCGCTGTTTTTCTTGAAATCATCAGATGTATTGCACGGCGCTTAACGGTGATAATCTCGAAAAAACAAGTCAAACAAGGCTAAAATGTATAAAAAACAGCTTTTAATTGTACAAAACGTGCAAATAACAACCGGAACTTTTGGCATAAAGTAGGAATGCACCCGTACAACTTGCAAACATTGAGCAGACAAATTACAATAGAGACATCAGATAAGCAGTACGCCCGCACAAGAAACGGAGGCAATTTTTATGAAACTTCATTCTCAGGAAGTCCGTACACTGGCGCCCGAAAACGATCCGTTGAAAATTGGTATGGGGTGGTCGGTTTCCGACCTGAGCAAGCCCCAGATTTTCGTGGAAAGCACCTTTGGCGACAGCCACCCCGGCAGCGCCCATCTGGATCAGTTCGTCCAGCAGGCTGTACAGGCCGTTAATGAACACGGCGGCAAAGCAGCCCGTTACTTTGCCACCGATATGTGTGATGGTATTGCACAGGGGCATGACGGCATCAACTACTCGCTACCCCACCGCGATGCTATCGTCAATCTGGTCGAGGCACAGGCGAACGCCAGCGTTTATGACGGCGGTGTTTTTATCGCCAGCTGTGACAAGTCTGTTCCCGCCATGCTGATGAGCATTGGCCGCTTGAAAGAGATGAGCGCCATTATGGTGACGGGCGGCGTTATGGAAGCCCACACTCTGCCGAAAAAGTACGTTGTCAACGACCCCGCCTGCGCCATCAATGACCTGCTGACGCTGGAGCAGATCGGCAAGTTTGATGCGTGGGAAAAAACCGGTGTTATTCCCAATGAACAGCTGGACTATTACAAGCACAATGCCTGCCCGTCCTGCGGTGCCTGTTCCTTTATGGGAACGGCCTCTACCATGCAGGTTATGGCAGAAGCTCTCGGCCTGATGCTGCCCGGCACAGCGCTGATGCCTGCCACTGCCCCGGAACTGAAACAGGCCGCTTACGATGCAGGGGTTCAGATGATGAAGCTGGTTGAACAGGGCATCACTGCCAAGGACATCGTTACCAAAAAGAGCTTTGAAAACGCTATTATGGTTCACGCTGCCATTTCCGGCTCCACCAACGCCACCATGCACCTGCCCGCCATCGCCCACGAGTTTGGCATTGAAATTGATGCCGATACCTTTGACCGCATGCACCGGGGTGCGCATTATCTGCTGAACATCCGGCCTTCCGGCGATTGGCCTGCGCAGTATTTCTACTATGCGGGTGGTGTGCCGCGCGTCATGGAAGAAATTAAGTCCATGCTCCACCTGGATGTGCTAACCGTCACGGGCAAGACGCTGGGTGAAAATCTGGAAGAGCTGAAACACAACGGGTTCTATGAGCACTGCGATGAGATTTTGAAAGAAAAGACCGCACACCTTGGCATCTATGTTACCCGCGAAGACATCATCCACAGCTTTGACAATGCTAAGGGCACGAATGGCAGCATTGCCATCCTGAAAGGCAACCTTGCCCCCGAAGGCAGCGTGATCAAACATACTGCCTGCCCGAAGAATATGTTCACCGCTACCCTGCGCGCCAAGCCTTATGACAGTGAGGAAGCCTGCATTGCCGCCGTTCTGCACGGTGAGGTAAAACCCGGCGATGCGATCTTTATCCGTTACGAAGGCCCGCGCGGCAGCGGTATGCCGGAGATGTTCTACACCGGCGAGGCCATCTGCGCCGACCCGAAGCTGGCCTCCAGTGTAGCACTGATCACGGACGGCCGTTTCTCCGGCGCGAGCCGCGGCCCGGTCATTGGTCACGTCAGCCCCGAAGCTGCCGTGGGCGGTCCGATTGCACTGGTGGAGAAAGACGACCTGATTCAGATCGATGTGCCCAACCGTCTGCTGGCCATCGTTGGTGTTAAGGGCGAGCCCAAAACACCTGCCGAAATGGATGCCATTCTGGCCGAACGCCGCGCCAAGTGGCAGCCGAGGGAGCCCAAGTATAAATCCGGTTTGCTGAAACTCTACTCTCAGCACGCCGTCAGCCCGATGAAGGGCGCTTATATGGAGTAATACAGTTCTCCCCTACACTGTATTAACCACATACAAACAAAAAAAAGGAGAAATCGAAATGGAAGCTGTCGCCACTCTTGACCCCACACGGCTTGTATTAGCCGCAATAATTGGTCTCATTATCCTTCTTGTTCTTATTATCAAATGCAAGGTTCAGGCCATGATTTCCATTCTGGTCGGTGCCATTTCCATTGGTTTGATCGCCGGCATGCCGTTGACAGAAATTATCAGCTCTGTCAACGAGGGCATCGGCAATACCCTGAAAGGCATTGCGCTGCTGGTCGGTTTAGGCTCTATGTTCGGTGCGATCCTTGAAGTTTCTGGTGGTGCACAGACACTGGCGGTCACGATGGTGCGCAAATTCGGCGATGAAAAAGCCGCATGGGCGCTGGGCATCACCGGTCTTGTCATTGCCATGCCGGTGTTCTTCGATGCAGGTCTTATCATTTTGATCCCTCTGGCCTTCTCGCTGGCAAAGCGCACAAAGCGTTCCGCTCTGTTCTACACCATCCCGCTCCTGGCTGGTCTGGCCGTCGGCCATGCGTTCATTCCGCCGACACCCGGCCCCGTGCTGGTAGCTACTATGCTGGGCGTTGACCTTGGCTGGGTCATCCTCATCGGTATCTTCTGCGGTATTTTTGCCATGATCGTGGCCGGCCCTATCTGGGGTAAGATCTGCGGCAACAAATATTTTATCCCTGTTCCGGAATCCGTTGCCAATCAGGAAGATATTGATGAAAGCAAGCTGCCCAAGTTCTGGACGATCGTTGGCATTATCTTGATTCCGCTGGTTCTCATCATTGCCAATTCCGTGGCAAAGGTTGTTCCCGCACTGTCCGGTATTCAGCCGGTTCTGGCTTTCCTTGGCGAACCCTTTGTAGCACTGACGATCGCTGTCATTTCCGCCATGTTCCTGCTGGGCTACAAACACGGCTATTCCAGCGAAGAGTTGGAAAAGATCATGACAAAGTCCTTGGAACCCACCGGCATGATCCTGCTGGTCACTGCTTGCGGCGGTGTGCTGCGTTACATGCTGCAAAACTCCGGTTTGGGTGATGTCATCGGCAATGCAGTTTCTTCCGCCAGCCTGCCGCTGGTCGTGGTTGCGTTCATTGTGGCGGCACTGGTTCGCATCTCGGTTGGTTCTTCTACCGTGGCCATGACGATGGCCGCTGGCATTATTGCCGCCATGCCCGGCATCAGCGAGTTGTCTCCTCTGTATCTTGCCTGCGTTACCGCTGCCATCGCAGGTGGTTCCACGGTCTGCTCTCACTTTAACGATTCCGGCTTCTGGCTTGTTAAGAGCCTTGTCGGCATGGATGAAAAAACCACCCTCAAGACCTGGACCATTATGGAAACCTTGGTTGGCGGCGTTGGATTCCTGGTTGCGCTCGTCATTTCGTTCTTTGCCTGATTGGTACATGTATTGAAAAATTCTATTTTATAACCCAAAAGCCCAAAGCGGCACGGTTCACTTAACCGGCAGCTTTGGGCTTTTGCTGTTTTATCAGAGAAAAAATTACGCGCTTACATCTTCAAACTGGCTGTTGTACAAATCGGCGTAGAACCCGCCAGCGGCCAACAGGTCGTCGTGGGTGCCCTGCTCCACAATGTCACCATCCCGCATGACTAAAATCAGGTCGGCGTCCTTGATGGTGGAAAGCCGGTGGGCAATCACAAAGCTGGTGCGGCCGCGCATCAGGTTGTCCATGGCGGTCTGGATGCGCTGTTCGGTGCGGGTGTCCACACTGCTGGTGGCTTCGTCCAAAATCAAAATTTTGTTGTCCGCCAGAATGGCGCGGGCAATCGTCAGCAGCTGTTTCTGGCCCTGGCTCACGTTGGAAGCATCCTCGTTCAACTCCATCTGGTAGCCGCCGGGCAGCGTGCGGATAAAGTGGTCGGCACAGGCGGCCTTGGCGGCGGCGATGACTTCCTCATCGGTGGCATCCAGGCGGCCATAGCGGATGTTTTCCATAATGGTGCCCTGGAACAGCCAGGTATCCTGCAATACCATGCCAAAGCCTTCGCGCAGGGCGCTGCGGTCAAAGTCCTTTACGTTGTGGCCGTCCAGCGTAATGGCGCCGGAGTTGACATCGTAAAAGCGCATCAGCAGCTTGACCATGGTGGTTTTGCCTGCGCCGGTGGGGCCGACAATGGCAACTTTCTGGCCGGGTTTTACATCGCAGCTGAAATCCCGGATAACAGTCTTTTCCGGCGTGTAGCCAAACTTGACATGGTCAAAGGTGACCTGGCCGTCAATGCAGGCGGGGTCTGCCCGGCGGGCGGGGTCAGCGTTCTGTTCTTCTTCCGGCTCACCCAAAAATTCAAACACGCGCTCCGAAGCCGCCGCCATACTTTGCAGCATGTTGCTGACCTGGGCCAGCTGCTGGATGGGCTGGGTGAAGTTGCGCACATACTGGATGAACGCCTGGATGTCACCAATGGTGATGATGCCGCGCGCGGCAAAAATGCTGCCGGAAACGGCCACTGCTACATAGCCCAGGTTGCCCACAAAGGTCATGATGGGCTGCATCAGGCCGGAAAGGAACTGGCTTTTCCAGGCGGATTCAAACAGGCGGTTGTTGGCTTCGTCAAAATCATTCAGAACGGCATCTTCGCGGTTGAACGCTTTGACCACATTGTGGCCGGAATATACTTCCTCCACCTGGCCGTTCACGGAGCCCAGAACTTTTTGCTGGGCGCGGAAATATTTCTGGCTGAACCTGACCACCAACAGCACCAGCGCCATCGAGACCGGCAGGATCAAAATGGCAATCAGCGTCATCGTGGGGCTGATGGTCAGCATCATGATGAGCACGCCGATCATGGTGGTAATGCTGGTGATCAGCTGGGTAATGCTCTGGTTCAGGCTCTGGCCCAGGGTGTCCACATCGTTGGTGATGCGGGAGAGCACCTCGCCCACGGTGCGCTTTTCAAAGTACGCCAGCGGCAGGCGGTTGATCTTTTCACTGATCTGGCGACGGAAGTCGTAGCAGACCTTCTGAGAAAGGCCGGTCATCAGCCAGCCCTGAATAAAGCTGAAGGCGCTGCTCAGCAGATACATCCCCAACAAAAACAGCAGGATGCGGCCGATATACACAAAATCGATGCTGCCGGTGCCACGCAGCCGGGCGATCCAGCCGGTGGCAAGGGCGGTGGTGGCCTTTGCCAGCACCTTGGGGCCTGCAATGTTGAAGATGGTAGAAAGAATTGCAAACAACATGGCTGCCGCAAGGGGCAGCTTGTAGTGGCTCATGGTGCGGATGAGCTGCCGCAGCGTGCCTTTAAAGTTTTTGGCGCGCTCGGTGGTGGGACGTCCGGGTCTGGGCATATCACTCACCCTCCTTTTCTGTATTCAGGGTATCCAGCGCCAGCTCCTTCTGGCTCAGCTGGCTGCGGGCGATCTCCTGATATTCCGGGCAGCTGACCATCAGCTGGGCGTGGGTACCCTTGCCCACCAGTCTGCCCTCGTCCAGTACAAGGATCTGGTTTGCGTGCAGCACGGTGGAGATGCGCTGTGCCACAACTGTCTCTTATACACATCTGACGCTGCCGACGATCTTACG
>ERZ1026997.481-NODE-481-length-15780-cov-5.778824_pt1 | contig 15780 bp, 9 predicted proteins | sample MGYA00519289_ERZ1026997 | MGnify/ENA primary metagenome ERZ1026997 (study PRJEB26926, sample SAMN06164455) | human gut metagenome | biome: ENVO:00009003; feature: ENVO:2100002; material: ENVO:00002003 | host: Homo sapiens | place: USA | collected 2012 ... | reverse complement strand
AAAAATCCCTCGCTGTTGGTCATATTTCCGGTTCTCAGATAGACCCTCGCTCCCGCTCCATGGCGCGAATGTTGTCGCCCATTTTCCGGGTGACGGACAGGATGACCGCGCTTTCCTCCGGAGTGATCCCATCCCGGAGGCGGCGGATGAATTCCCGCTGGACTGCCCGGCCGTCCTCCGCGATTTCTCCCGCCCCGTCGGTCAGCGCCAGATGGACGGCTCTGCGGTCTGTCCCGTCCGCCTGACAGGCAACCAGCCCACGATCTTCCAGACTCCGCAGGGAGAGGGAAACATGCCCCTTGGACATGCCCCGTCCCCGGACGATATCCGCCGCCCGGTTCTGCTCCGGGTTATTGGCCAGAAACAGCAGCACATCCAGCTCGTTGTGGGTCAAGTCCCATTTTTTGCAGACCGGCTCCATCAGGCGGCTGTAGCTTTTCTGCGCCCGAAGCGCCGTTTCAAAAAAAGCAAACTGCATATGCGTGGCTCCTTTTGTTCATTTTTGAACGAACTTACTATAGCACGCACCGGGGCGGCTGTCAAGAAAAAGTTCAAAAATAAACTAAAATTCCCCTGCCGATGGGCAGGGGAATGAAGATATATGGTTATCCAACCGCCACCGGCTGGATGAAGTCTCTGTGGACGTAGCCCCAGGTTCCGGCATATTCCGCCAGCGCAAACGTTCCGCAGAGCGCCAGCACGGTAAATTCATCGTCCTTTGGAATCCGGACGATGACCTCGGCGGCGGTGTCCGGGTGGGTGCGAAGGCTGATAAACTCGTTACACTGGGCATAGTAGCGCTCGGCGTTCACCGGCTCGAAAACGTCCTCCACCGGGTAGGATATTTCGTCCTGAAAGTGCCACCATTCGCCGAAATACCCCTCAAATCCGTACTTTTCCATGGTGTTCTGCAACAGCAGGGCGTGCTCCGTGGGGACTTCCTCCACGTCGGAATAGTCCCGGTCAGCCTTGCCGGAAAAATCGTCAAAGCCCGTGGGCATTTCCAGCTCGTTCCCTAGACTGTCCACCAGCGTCACGTCCACGGTGTTTCCCCGGCTGTGGGCGCTGAAGCCCCGGTTGGGGTTCGCCACGTAGGTGTCGTCGGGGCAGACCTCCCAGAGCCTGAACTGGGCGCTCACCGGACGGAAGCCGTCCCAGATTTTCAGCGTCAGCCCCTGTCCGGCCAGCTCCGCGCATACGGCCTGAAGCTTTTTCACCGTGCCGTAGCGGAGGAAAACCTCGGTGAATTCATAGATTCGATGGCCGGTAAAATTTTCCGTACCGGCGTAGGGCAGCTCCTGCAGCACGTCGGGGAGGTAGTCCCGAACCCGGACAAAGTCGGCGTCCTCCGGTTCGGGACGCTCGATGCCCGCGGGCGCAGTTCCCGGCTGGGCTTCCGCCGCCGTTGGGACGGTGGTTTCCCGCGTCGGCGCGGTCGCGGCGGCGTCCACCGGGGCATGGCAGCCGGATAATGTCAGGGCAAGCGCCCCTATCAGTATCATGGAGATCATTCCTTTCACACAAATCCCTCCTGCACAGGGTTGCATCAATGCGGCCATTATACCACGGTGTGTCCGGAAAAGCAAAATATAATTACAGCGTTCGGGCGGCTCCAAAGAGCCGCCCGTCGTCGTTATTTCCAGAGATACACCCGGCATTCGTAAGGCTGCAAGCAGCCTTCCAGCGGCTTGGGGTAATTGCACAGAATCAATTCTCCCACCTCCGGACGGAAGCCCTTGGGCGCATGGAAGGGGGTGTTCTTTTTCGCGAAGGAGCAGACCACCAGAATTTTCTGCTGTCCGTCGTCCATGGAATACAGGTAATGCCTGCCGGAGAGCTTGTTATATTCCCGGTACTCGCCGTACCGGACGCAGGAAAGGCTCTTGCGCAGAGCGACAGCCTTGCGGTAGAAGTTCAGCACGGAGTCCGGGTCGGCGTCCTGTTGGGCGACGTTGATGTCTTTATAATTTTGGTTGACATAAAACCACGGCTTTCCGGTGGTGAACCCGGCGTTTTCGCTGTCGTCCCACTGCACCGGCGTGCGGGCGGAGTCCCGGGAGGAACGCCACAGCCGGTGCAGACGCACCTCCTCCGATTGCTTTAGCGCGGTGTGGGCGTAGGTGTAGCGGGTCTGCACGTCCTCGTACATGTCGGCGCGTTCCGGACGCCAGTTGGTCATGCCGATCTCCTGCCCCTGATAGATGAAGGGCGTCCCCTGCTGAAACAGGTACATGGCGGCAAGACATTTGGCGCTCTGCGCCCAGAATTCCTCGCTTCCGTAGCGGGAAACGATTCTGGGATGGTCGTGGTTTTCGATGTAAAGGGAGTTCCAGCCCCGGCCGCGGAGCTTTTCCTGCCATGAGGAAAAGGCTTTTTTCATCCGCCGCAGGCTGAATTTCGTGGGGAGGTAATCGGTGAACAGACAGTCGGCGGCGACGCACTGGAACTGGATCATCATGTCCAGCTGGCCGTTTTTCTCATCAATGTACGTCAGCGCCCGTTTCGGCGTCACCATGGGGGCTTCCGCCAGGGTGAAGCAGTCGTAGTGATCCAGCACGTCGTGCTTGAATTCATTCAGATATTCGTGGATGTGGGGGCCGTGATTGTAGCAGGGGAGTCCCTTGCAGGTCGGCATCAGGTGATCGTCCGGCAGGCCTTCCTTCTTGGAGATGTAGGTGATCACGTCCTCCCGGAAGCCGTCCACCCCCATGTCCAGCCAGAAGCGGAGAATGCCCTTCACTTCCTCCCGCACCTTGGGGTTGTCCATATTCAGGTCGGGCTGCTTCACGGCGAACAGGTGCAGATAGTATTCCCCCCGGACCTCGTCAAACGTCCAGGCTTTCCCCTCAAAGAAGGAATCCCAGTTGTTGGGGAGCTTCCCGCCGGGCTTTCCGGGACGCCAGATGTAGTAGTCGGTGTAAGGGTCGATGCGCTGGCGGCTTTTCTGGAACCATTCATGCTCGTCGCTGGTGTGGAGATCCATGACGACCTTCATGTCCCGGGCGTGAGCGCCCTCCAGCACTTTTTTAAACGCCTCCATGCCGCCGAATTCCGGCGCGATGTCCCGGTAATTGGAAATATCGTAGCCGCAGTCCGCCCCGGGGGAGGGGTAGATGGGGGAAAACCAGATGCCGTCGCAGCCCAGACTTTTGATGTAGTCCAGCTTTTCATACACACCCCACAGGTCGCCCATGCCGTCACCGTCGCCGTCCTTGAAGGATCGCGGCCAGATCTGGTAAAACACCTTGTCCTTGTACCACCGTTTGCGCTCCATGCAGTTCACTCCTTTTTGGGATTTGTATTCATTATAGCATAGATGCCTTGGTTCGTCACCTGAAAATCTCGTTGACAGGGGCAATTTTGGCGTATAAAATGGAAGAAAAAAGAAAGGCGGGTCTGACCATGATTACCGAGGAAAACGGCGTATTCCACATCCGGACGGAAACGTATTCCTACCTGTTCAAAATCGATGCCTACGGCCTCGCGGAGCATCTGCATTTCGGCGCGCCGGTGAAGACCCGGGACGCGGGCGCTCTCAGCTGCCGCCCCGGTCTGGGCTGGGGTGCCAGCATTCTCCTTGATGCAAAGGATACCGCCAGCTGCCCGGACGTCCTGCCGCTGGAATGGAGCGGAAGCGGACGGGGAGACTATCGGGAATCGCCGCTGGAACTGGCGGGGGAGCCAGCGGATTTCCGCTACACCGGCTATAAAATCCATGAGGGCGGCGTTTCCATGGCCTGCGGTCTTCCTCAGGCGCACGACGCACGGGAAACGCTGGAGATCACCCTGAGCCAGCCCGGCGCGGAGCTGACCCTGTTCTACACGGCCTTTCCAACGGCAATCGTCCGCCGGACGGTGCTGACGAACACCGGTGATAAGCCCCTTCGGCTGAATAAGCTCATGAGTTCCTGCGTGGATCTGCCCGGGAGCTACACCATGGCGACCTTCAACGGCGGCTGGATCGCGGAAATGCGCCGGTGCGACACCCCTGTGGGCGCGTCGAAGGTGGTCAACGAAAGCCTCACCGGTTCTTCCTCCAACCGCCACAATCCCGGCTTTCTTCTCTATGAGCCGGGCGCGACCGAAGACGCGGGAACCGTCTACGGCTTCAATCTGATCTATTCCGGCAACCATTACGCCGCCGCCCAGCAGTCCCTTCAGGGGCTGACCCGGGTGATGCAGGGCATCAATGACAGCAATTTTTCCCGGGAGCTGCCGCCGGGGGAATGCTTTGAGACCCCGGAAGCGGTGCTGTGCCACTCAGGTAAGGGCTTCGGCGGGCTGTCTGCCAATATGCACGCCTTCGTCACCGACCATATCATCCCGCCCCATTGGCGCGGCCGTCCCCGGCCGGTGCTGTACAACAGCTGGGAGGGCTGCACCTTTGATTTCAGCCAGCGCCGCCTGCTGAGTCTGGCCAACCGGGCGAAGGCGCTGGGCTGCGAGCTGTTCGTACTGGACGACGGTTGGTTCGCGGGGCGGGACAATGACCATGCCGGGCTGGGAGACTACACCGTGAACCGGAAGAAGCTCCCCGAGGGGCTGGAAGGGCTGTCCCGGCACCTCAAGGACAAGGGGCTTTCCTTCGGCCTCTGGTTTGAGCCGGAATCCGTAAATCCCGACTCCGACCTCTACCGTGCCCATCCGGACTGGGCGCTGACGGACGGCTTCCAGCCGGTGCTGGGGCGCAATCAGCTGCTGCTGGACTTGACCAAGCCGGAGGTGCGGGATTATATCGTGGAGAATGTCTCCCGGATTCTGGACAGCACCGGCATTTCCTACGTCAAGTGGGACATGAACCGTCATTCCGTGGCGTTGGGCGCGAAGGCCCACGATTTTGTCCTGGGCTTGTACGACGTGCTTCGCCGGATTTTCGCGCCCCGGCCGGACATCCTGCTGGAGGGCTGCTCCTCCGGCGGCAACCGGTTTGACTTGGGAATGCTCTGCTTTTCCCCCCAGATCTGGGCGTCTGACGACACCGACCCCATTGAGCGGCTGACCATTCAGAACGGCATTTCCTATCTTTACCCCCAGTCCACGATGGGCGCACACGTCTCCGCTGCGCCCCATGCCCAGACGCTGCGAAATACGCCCCTGAACACCCGGGGGAATGTGGCATTTTTTGGATGCCTTGGCTACGAGTTGGATTTGAGGACGCTGCTTCCCGTGGAGATCAAAGAAATTCAAGGGCAGATCGCGTTCTATAAGCGCTACCGCGAAGTCTTTCAATTCGGCACATTCCGCCGCACGGAGCTGGGCTGGCAGGTGTCGGACGGAAAGGTGACGCTGGCGGGCGTGTTCCACCGGCTGGTGAATGCCTCTCCGGGCTACGAGCGGCTTCGCGTGAAGGGTCTGAAACCGGAGATGGACTACCGGGTCACGTCCCTTGCGCAGGCCATCCGGGTGGGGCAGTTCGGGAATCTGCTCAAGCATGTCGCCCCGGTCAACGTAAATCCCAACGGTGCGCTTCTGCGGATTGCCGACCGGCACATTACACTGCCGGGAAAACCGGAAACGCTGACAGCCTCCGGCGCGGCGCTGGCAGCGGGCATTATGCTTTCCCCGCTGTTCCGCGGCACCGGCTACGCCCCTGAACAGCGTACGCAGGGAGATTTCGGCTCTGACGTGTATTTAATTGAAGAAAGCGACGGCGAATAAAGTCCTTACAACCCGCCCGGGGAGACGTACAAGCATGTCTTCCCGGGCGGAGATGAAAACTTTTTCTTGCATTTTTCCTGAATCTGTACTATACTATAAAGGCACCTGCCGGTGTGATGGAATGGTAGACGTAGTGGACTCAAAATGTGTTGCGTCTGATTTCCCCAGCTCCGGAAAAGGTGTTGCAAATTCATTACTTTCCTGATATAGTGGTTCAAGTTTCATCAACATCCCTCCTGCATATCCCTCCTGTTTCTTCGGGAGCGTGCGTAGCAGGGTGTTCATAAAGGTATGCCGGTGTGTTGGAACTGGTAGACGAGGAGGACTCAAAATCCTTTGGGCTAATCCCCCGTGCGGGTTCGATTCCCGCCACCGGCACCAAAAATTGCTTCGATGCGTTGTGCTTCGGAGCAATTTTTTTATTGCCCGATAGGCTCTGCCCGAAGAGTTTGAGGGTAGCAAGGCGGAATGGCATTTGCAGACGAGACCTTACTGGAAAAATCCAAATGTGTGTAATACTATTTTCTGATTAAAATCAAAGATTTTAATCAGAAAATAGTATAAGATTGCTGCGTAAAGCCTTCTAACTTTTCCTTGCATAAAACGAATGCTTGTGCTACAATAACAAGAGTCTGTCCGCCGCTCCCGGAACGTGCGTAAGGGAAGCGGCAAGAGAAACCGGGGAAAATCGACCGGTTTCATTGGAGTTTTTATTAGGGTCTATCTGAAAACCGTTAACACGCCCAAACAGCGGGTCTTTTCCGGTTTTCAGATAGGCCCTAAGAGAGAGGAGAAGGAATTTTCTTGATTTTCGGCAAGCATATCAACGTCTATTACCGCAAGTACGCGCTGGCTCTGCTAACGGGGCTGCTGGCGTTGTTTACCGTGGACTACTTGCAGCTGAAGGTGCCTGAAATTTATCAGTTGGTCATCAATGGACTGAATCAAGGATACATTGTGGAAAACGGCGTACAGGTGCCCTTTGATATGGCGTTCCTGCTGGACAGGATCTGCATGCCCATGGTCGGCATCATCCTTGCCATCGTCTTCGGCCGTTTCCTGTGGCGGGTAACGATCTTCGGCGCGGCTACTAAGGTGGAGACGGACCTGCGGGATAAGATGTTCCGCCACGCAGAAGACCTGAGCCGGGAGTATTATCAGGTGAACAAGGTTGGCAATCTGATGAGCCTGTTCACCAACGATCTGGACACTGTTCAGGAGTGCTACGGCTGGGGCTTCATGCAGTTCTTTGACCCCATCATTCTGTGTTCTCTGGCCATTACCAGAATGTGGCGCATGGATCACCTGCTCACCGTCCTGTCCCTGATCCCCATGGGGCTGCTGTTCGCCAGCGCCGCGGTGGTGGGCAAGAACATGACCCGGAAGTGGGACTACCGGCAGAAGTGCTTCTCCGATCTGTCCGACTTCGCTCAGGAGAGCTTTTCCGGAATTGCCGTCATCAAGGCCTTTGTGAAGGAGGCCAAGGAGCTGATGGCCTTTGAAAAGCTGAACCGGGACAGCGAGGACTCCAACATCGCTTTTACAAAAACCTCCGTACTGATGCGGATTCTGGTGACCACCTTCGTGGAGAGCGTCATCTGCGTGATTCTGGGCTACGGCGGCTATCTGGTCTACAAGGGTCAGTTCAACGCCGGTCAGCTTATGGAGTTCATCGGCTATTTCAACGCCGTGGTCTGGCCCATTATGGCTGTGGCCGACCTGATCGACATGACCTCCCGGGGCAAGGCATCCCTGAAGCGGATCAGCGAGCTGCTGGACGCGCCCAAAAACGTCTTCGACCGCCCCGGCGTTCAGGAGCTGACGGACCCCAGGGGCGAGATTGAATTCCGCGACCTCAGCTTTACCTACCCCGACGGGGATATCCCAGCGCTGGAGCATGTGTCCTTTACCATCCGCCCCGGCGAGAGCATCGGTCTGGTGGGCAAGACCGGCTCCGGCAAGACCACTCTGGTAGACCTGATCCTGCGCACTTACAATGTAAACGACGGGCAGCTGTTCCTGGACGGCAGGGATGTGAACGACCTCTCCATCCGCTCCGTCCGTGACGCCTGCGCCTATGTACCCCAGGACAACTTCCTGTTCTCGGACACCATTGAGAACAATATCGCCTTCGGCAAGTCCGAAACCGTCTCTGAGGAGATCCGTCGGGCAGCCAAGCTGGCGGATATTGACGGCAATATCTCCGAATTCCAGATGGGCTATCAGACGGTACTGGGCGAACGGGGCGTTACCGTCTCCGGCGGCCAGAAGCAGCGTATCTCCATCGCCCGGGCGCTGATGAAGGATGCGCCCATTCTGATTCTGGACGATTCCGTGTCCGCCGTGGATACCAAAACGGAAAAGGCCATTCTGGACAATCTGCGCGCCACCCGGGCGGGCAAGACCACCATTCTCATTGCCCACCGTATTTCCACCATCGAGCAGATGGACAAGGTGCTGTTCATCGAGGACGGCCGTCTTGCGGGCTTTGACACCCATGACAAGCTGTACACGGAAAACCCCGCCTACCGCAAAATGGTAGACTTGCAGCGGCTGGAGGAAGAAGGAGGTGCGGTCAATGCGTGAGTATCTTCCCCTTCTGATCGTCTGCGCCGTCATCGGTGTGTTTACGATCCTGTTCCTTGCGGCCTATGCTGTGCTGAAGCGAAAAACCAAAGAGGAGACCAGCGAACGGCATATGTCCGACAGCGAGATCATCAAAAGACTGTTGGGCTATGCCAGACCCTATAAAAAGGATTTCGTTCTGGTGTTCCTCATTATGCTGGTGTCCATCGCCTATGATGTGGTGTCCCCCCTGCTGGTGGCAGACATTCAGGGCACCATCAAGCAGAGCTTTGAGCTTTCCCGGCTCTATTCGCTGGTTGCCGTGTACGCGGGCATTCTGGCGGTGTCCATGGTCTGCACCTATTTTCAGGCCATGATCCTGCAGAAGACCGGCCAGAAAATTCTGTCCCAGATCCGTCTGGACACCTTCACCCACATTGAGCAGCTGTCCCACGCCCAGCTGAACCAGATCCCCGTGGGCAAGCTGGTGACGAGAGTCACCAACGACCCCAACTCCATCAGCTACCTGTTCACCAACATTCTGGTGACGCTGGCGAAGAACTCTTTGGTGATCATCGGTGTGCTGGCGGCCATGCTGATCCTGAATTACGCCCTGACGCTGATGGTGCTGTGTTTTGTGCCGTTTCTGGTGCTCTTTACCATCATCTTTCAGAAGTTCTCCCGCCATGTCCACCGCACGGTCAACAACGCCCGGACGGATGTGAACACCTACCTGTCCGAAAACCTATCCGGTATGAAGGTCACCCAGATATTCAACCAGGAGCAGCGGAAAATGGACGAATTTCTGGCTCGCAGCAAGCGCCTTGAGAAGACCAAGATGAACCGGATGTTCGTCTTCGGCATCTTCCGGCCCATGGTGTACATGCTGTTCGTCACATCCAACCTGTTCCTCTTCTATATCGGCTGCAAGGGTTATATCAAGGACACGACCTTTCTGGGGCAAACCATTACCAGCGAGACGGTGGTCGCTTTCTATATGTATATCTCCCGGTTCTTCAACCCCATTCAGGCGCTGGCCGAGCAGTTTGATATGCTGGAGCAGTCCTTCGCCGCGGCGGAGAAGATATTCACCATTCTGGATATGGTTCCCGAGGTGGTGGACGAGCCGGACGCCATCGAGCTGAAGGAAATGAAGGGCGAGATCGAGTTCAGGGACGTGTGGTTTGCCTATAATCCCGGCGAGTGGGTGCTGAAGGGCGTTTCCTTCCATGTGTATCCCAAGCAGACCGTGGCCTTTGTTGGGGCTACCGGTTCCGGAAAGTCCACCATCCTGAGCCTGATCTGTCGGAACTATGATATCCAGAAGGGGCAAATTCTGATTGATGGCATTGATATCCGGCACATTAAAATTGCCTCTCTGCGCAGCCACTTCGGCCAGATGCTTCAGGATGTATTCCTGTTTGCGGGGGACATCCGCAGCAACATCGTCCTGCGCTCCGACAACGTGACGGATGAAGACGTCTGGCAGGCCTGCCGGTATGTCAACGCCGACGGCTTCGTCAGGAAGCTGGATGGCGGTCTGGACGAGACCGTCCGGGAGCAGGGCAACAACTTCTCCGCAGGTCAGCGGCAGCTGCTGAGCTTCGCCCGGACCATTCTGCACAAGCCTTCCGTCATGATCCTGGACGAAGCCACCGCCAACATCGACACGGAGACGGAGGTACTCATTCAGGACTCTCTGGAGAAGATGAAGAACATCGGCACCATGCTGATCGTAGCCCATCGCCTGAGCACCATCCAGCATGCGGACAACATTATCCTGCTGTCCCACGGCGAGATCATGGAGCAGGGCACCCATCAGGAGCTTCTCCACCTGAAGGGGCGCTACTACCAGCTCTATACCCTCCAGTTCCGTAAGCAGCAGCTTCAGGAGAGCTGACGGGCAAATCGGATAAAAAGACATAAGCCCGGGCACGAGCGATACGACCGCTCTGTGTCCGGGCTTGCATTTTGGAAGAAGGCGCTGCCTCATACTGAACTCCAATTAAAATCTTTAGAAAAGATTTTAATTGCCCGAAGGGCAAGGAGTTCATATGAGACTTGTTTTGTGATTTCTTTCCTTATAAATCACAAAACAGGCAGCGCCGTCAGGCGATGCCTTCCTGATTAAAATTAAGATTTTAATCAGGAAATAGTATCAGGTTTCCGGAAACAGCGCTTTCTGTTATCCTTGCCATTCGCTCTGCGGGTAACAGTCCGGAAGCAGCACATCTACGGTATGACCTGACCACAGGCGCTTGACAGCGATATCAGCCGCAGGCTACTTCCTGATTCAATGGCAGTTCCAGCAGTTCAGGGTGCGTGAGCAGATGCTGTATGATCTTGAGCGAACGGGCAAAGTAGAAGCCGTCCGCAATGCGTTCGTCCAGTGTGAAACCGATATCCACCACATCCCGCACCTCGCGGCTGCCGTCCCCGGCGATCTTCTCACTCTTGCGGATGGTGCCGATGGCTGCCATAATGGAGCTTGAGCCGTAATTGTTGAGATGATGGTAGACGCTCGGGCATTTGATGCTGCCAAGATTGGTGAGGAAGACGGTGGCAAAGTTCGGGTCATCCTGCCGCAGGAAGTCGGGCACCTTGCCAAAGAAGTCCAGTGTCTTGATGATCCAGATGACAAATGCCAGAACCGGACGCGGCAGCTTTTTGAGCACGTCCATCGCGCCATTCACACCGTCGTTCTTTTCCGTGCGGGCCTTGTGAACCTTGCCGACGACCCGGTGCGTCACCTCGGTGAGCGTCCAGTCTTCCGGCGCGGAGATGACCACGAGGGACTCCTCGCTGTGATCCTCGAAGCGTTTCTTGGCTACGAAGCCAAGGGTAATTTCGTCGCGCTGGTAAAAACGTCGGCCGGAGATGAAGCTGTTGAGCTGCGGGCGAAGATATATCGTTTTTGCGACAGCCATAAGAATGCAGTGAAAAAGCGTGGCACGGTATTCTTCCTCGCCCTCGTTCTTCCGTGCGATGTAGCGAAGCGCCTCTGTTACGTCGAATTCCATATTGACGTAGACCTCGGCATCCGTGCGGTGGTTCATCAGATGCGGCAGAATGACATGGAGCGAATCCATATCGCGGATCCAGCGGGCGTCTTTCCGGTCGCCCCAGCGTTTCTTTGCCGTGTTGCTCATAGTGTGTCCTCTTTTCTTTCTTTTTTCGGGCCGAAGCCCTTGAAGATGTCCTGCGCACCCTCATACGCAGAAATCTTCGGATAACCTATGCAATCATTACTTCCTTAAGTAATGGAAAGCCCTATGCCGGTTTTGCGGGTCAGTTCCCGGCTTCCGGGCGGTGTGCTTTTTCAACCTCTTCCTTCAGCGCGGCGGCAGATTTTGTTCCATAATCCCCCTTCCCTGAAAATTTCCGAAATCGTAATCCATGATACTACGATTTTGGAAAGGATGCAAGAGGTTTCCTCACGCATTCCGGAAAATGGAAAATGCGGTATATGGAGAGCAGGTGCCGATAAAAACACATGGCCTTTCCTTTTCTCGAAAAAATGGTATCATAGATGTGACTTTCCTGACAGAAAACCCTACTACTAAGGTGAGGAACAAAAGAAAGGAAGCGACCTAAAGTGGAAGATGCGGAAATCGTGGAATTGTTCTGGGCACGAAACGAGGATGCCATAAAAGAAACGGATGCCGTTTATGGCAGGAGAATTTCACTCTCCGGCGAAGCTGGGCGTTTACCCGCGCCCGGAGAATTGCCAGGGAAAAGGGCTTCGTGATGTAGTCGTCCGCCCCGGATTCCAGCCCGGTGACCACGTCCATCTCCAAGTCATTTGCCGTCAGGAGGATCACGGGAACGGCTTCCCCCTGCCGCACCTCCCGCAGCAAATCCAGAGCGCTGCCGTCCGGGAGATTCACGTCCAGAATCAGCAGGTCAAATTTCTTCTGCGCCAGCATTTCCCGCGCCTGAGAAAGCGTCCCGGTCAGGGCGATCGTCACATCCGGGTCTTGCAGCGCCAGCTGAATGCCCCTGCCCAGCGTCGTGTCGTCTTCCAGTAATAAGATCTCCCGCATATCACGCACCTGCCTTTTTTGTCCCATCATAGCACATGCGCCAAAGAAAGTCGATGCCGGCGTTTCTTAAGATTCCATTTCGGGAAAAGTTTCCCCGATTTGCGCCAAAAAGGGATTGCGATTCTTAAGGAAGCGTGATATACTGATGGTATATATACCATCTAATAAGAGGAGTGACCCCTATGGCCATTACAAGCGCAAGTCTGCCCGCGAAAAAACGGATTCTCACCGTCTGTGTTCGGCTCTTTCTGGAAAAGGGCTACAAACGTTCGACGCTGGCGGAGATTATTGAAAAAGCCGACGTTTCCTACAGCACCTTCCAGAATATTTTCCGTGCCAAGGACGGCGTCCTGACGGAGCTGGTGGAATTCATGTTCTCCAACCAGTTCGCCATGGCGCGGGGGGAGGCGGGGGCAAAGCTGCCGCCGGTCTACGTCTACGCGGTGGAGACGGCCATCCAGATGACCCTGACGGAGCTGAACGAAAATCTCCGGGAAATCTACATCGAAGCCTACACGGAGAAGGAAGCCTCCGAATATATTCTCCGGGAGACGGCGAAGGAGCTGCACGGCATTTTTGGCAGCTACCTGCCGGACGCCACAGAGCGGGACTTTTACGATATGGAGATCGGCTCGGCCAGCATCATGCGCGGCTATATGGCACACCCCTGCGACGGGGAGCTGACGCTGGAAAAGAAGCTAAGGCTGTTTCTCACCATGAGCCTGCGGGCGTACAACGTCCCCAAGGAGGAAGTGGAGCAGGTCATCCGCTTCGTCGAGGGGCTGGACATCCGGGGAATTGCCGAACAGGTGATGCAGAAGCTGTTCAAGGCGCTGGCCATGCGCTACGAATTTTCCCTCACCGGGCTGACAGAGCCTGTGAAGAAATAAGCCGATACGTATTGCAAGGAAGTACTCTCTTGCATCGTGATATATCCAGATGCAATGCCCTTCTGTCAACGCGCCTCCCATGGGGGACGGGAGACGCCGGAAGAAAGCGAGGAATCACCATGAAGAAACGACTGCTCAGTATTCTGCTTGTGCTCATCATGGCACTGTCGGTGCTGCCCACCGCAGCCTTTGCCGAGGACGGCGGGGAAAACCTGCCCGCGTGCATCTGCGAAACGGCCTGCACAGCGGAAGAAATGGACAAAGACTGCCCCGTCTGCGGCGCAGAGGGCGCGCAGCCGGAAAACTGCGCTCTGTATACCAAAGTGCCGGATATGGACGATCCCGCGCCCGAAGACGAGGACGACGAAGCGTTTGAAGAGGACGGGACGCCTGAAGGCGGCGAAGCGTCCGTCCTTGCTCCGCAGCTCGCAGAGAGCGGCGCTGCCGTGCAGGCGGCGCATACCCACTGCTTCTGCGGCGGCAGCGTCAACGCGGGCGATCATAGCGACCATACCAACGTTGTGACCTATAAGCCGTGCACGAAAGCAAACTACCTTCGCCAGGTTTTCTGGATCGAAAAGGTCGATGTAGCCTACGTTTATCTGGAGGATGACATAACATTAGACTACAATTTGTCTATCCAGGAAGGAAAGACGCTCTATCTCTGCCTGAACGGGCATACGCTCAATTTGGGACAATACTTTATTTGGGTTGGCAGGGAGGGTGCCACGCTTTATCTGTGTGATTGCAGCGCCCAAAAGACGGGAACGGTTCTTGGTGGTTCAAACTGCTGCGTCAGTGTTGACGATGCTTCCGATTATAAGGCCACTTTTAACATGTACAGCGGCACGCTGAGAGGCGGCAATAGAACAGGCTTTGGCGGCGGCGTTGAGATAGTAAACGGCACGATGAACATGTACGGCGGCACGATCACGGAGAACACAGCCACCAGTGACGGCGGCGGCATCTATGTGGGCACAAAAGGCGCATTGAATCTGTACGGCGGCACCATCACCAAGAACACGGTCAGAACAAATGAGGCCCACCACGGCGGCGGTGTATACGTGGAAAGCAACAAATGGTCCGGTGTCGGCAAGATCAGCATCTCCGGTTCCCCCGTTATTACCGGGAACACCCGGACATATACGCCTGATTCAGCCACGACCACCGAAAACCTGTATCTGTCCTATGGGTTTTATAATAGTGGTAAGTTCCCGACCATCACACTGGGAACCCTTACCGGCGGCGCGAATATCGGCATTTCAACCGGCCTGTGCGTATTCTCCACCGCAAGCGAAACAGACTATTCGGGTTATTTCTCCTCCGACGACGCTGGACGCCATGTGGAATACAATGCGGATAAGAAGCTGGAGTTGAAAGAGGGCGCAGCCCATGTCCATACCGGCGGCACGGCCTATTGCAACAAAAAAGCCGTCTGTACGACCTGCGACAAAGAGTATGGTAACTTCGATCCCACCAACCACAGTGCCCCTAAGCCGAACGAGTGGCAGGGAGACGACAAGGAGCACTGGCAGGTGTATTCTTGCTGCAATGCCATCATAAACAAAGCCGCGCACGTCGGCGGCAAGGCCACCTGCAAGGACAGGGCAGTCTGTACGACCTGCGGCGCCGCATACGGCGGGCTGGGCGCACACAGCTTTACAGAGAAAGTCGCAGAACAATACCTGAAATCCGCCGCCACCTGCACGGCAAAGGCGGTCTACTACAAGTCCTGTACTTTCTGTGGCGAAAAGGGAACGGAAACCTTCGAGACCGGCAATGTTCTCGACCATGACTGGGATGAACCGAGCTATACATGGACAGCCGTTACGGACGGCTATATGTGCGTGGCATCCGGCAAGTGCAAAAACTGCGATGCCGATGTCTCCGATATTGCGACCGTGACCTACGCTGTGAAAAAGGCGCCGACCTGTCTGAATGCAGGTACCGGCACATATACGGCAACGTTCTCTGCTGCGTATGGCTTCCCCGCGCAGACCAAGGACGTTCTCCTTCCCGCCATCGGCCATACCTGGGGTACGGCAACGTATACATGGACGCAGACCGAAACCGGCTATACCTGTACCGCGAAGCGCGTCTGCGAGAATGACGCTGCCCACGTGAAATCCGAAACCGTCACGGGAGACTATTCCGTCATCACCGAGCCGACCTGCCTTGCGGCTGGCCTGGGGAGATATCAGGTTTCCTTTAAAGCCGACTGGGCAAAGGACGCATCCAAAGACGTGTCCATCCCCGCCCTCGGCCACGACTGGGGCAAGTGGACGTCCAACGGCGACGGTACGCACACCCACGTCTGCAAACGTGACAAGACTCACACGGAGACGGCCAGCTGCTCCGGCGGCACCGCCACCTGCACGGAGAAAGCAACCTGCGCCGGCTGCGGCGGCAAATACGGCGAAAAGGATTCCGACAACCACACCGGCAAGAAGGAATGGACGACCACCAAGACCACCCACGAGCAGAAATGGTCGTGCTGCGGCGAAGTGGTCGTAGCCAAGGAGTCCCACACCTTCGGCAAATGGGTCATCACCAAAAAGGCGACGTTCAGAAAGGACGGAGAAAAGACCCGCACCTGTGAGGTCTGCGAATACATGGAGAAGGCG
>ERZ1026997.476-NODE-476-length-15916-cov-6.243364_pt1 | contig 15916 bp, 12 predicted proteins | sample MGYA00519289_ERZ1026997 | MGnify/ENA primary metagenome ERZ1026997 (study PRJEB26926, sample SAMN06164455) | human gut metagenome | biome: ENVO:00009003; feature: ENVO:2100002; material: ENVO:00002003 | host: Homo sapiens | place: USA | collected 2012 ... | reverse complement strand
AGATGTGTATAAGAGACAGGCCCCAGAAAATGGGATAGTACACCGGGCCGCCTGCCACCACCGGACGGCGGCGGTAGCGGTTATAGCGCATGCGGTCCAGCAGGGACCAGATCACAAAAATCCCCACGATCAGCAGGACCACGCCGGACACGCTGACGCCGGAGGCGGCAGAGGGCTGCTGCCACTCCCGGCTCTGAGCAGGCTGCTGGTGGGAGCCGCTCTGGCCCAGGGTCTGGGCCAGGACCACGTCGGACTGGCGGAAGAAATCCACCGCTGCCTGGGAATAATCCCCGGCGTAGTAGGGAGTGTCCAGGGCAGTTTTCAGCTTGGTCTGCTGGGTGTCGGTCATTTGGTCGGCTAATTCGTCGCCGCAGGCAACGTACCAATCGCCGCCCTTTACCAGCAGCAGGAGCATGTCGTTGGCTCCCAGGCCCCACTTGGCCCCCAGCTCCCGGGCGTAGTCCTCGGGCTTCCAGCCGCGGATATTGTCCACGGCTGCCACAGCTGCAACGGCATAATATTTGTCGTTCCAGGCGGTGTTGTATTCCTGGATGGTCTGCCGGGCATCCTGGGTCAGCAGGCCCGCCTGGTCACAGATCCAGTTAGAGTACGATACCTCCGGCAGGGAGGCGGGCTTTTTGCTGATGCCGTAGACGCTGGCGCCCAGGATGGCCAGGATCAGCACCACCAGTGCAAAGCCTCTTTTTTGATAAAATTTCATGGTGACGGCACCAGTCCTTTCCAGGGAGATTGAGGGGAAACGGCCCGCAGGGGCCGGCGAACCAGGACCTTGCCTGCATCAGGGCGCATTCGGGCGGACAGAGACGTCCGCCCCTACAGAGGGAGGGAGAACAGCGCTCCGCCAAGGGGGGAGCGGGGCTTAGCCCCGGAGCTCCAGGAGCTTCTGCTTCAGCTCGCCCTCGATGCGGCCCAGCTCCTGCTCGGCGGCCTTGCGCTTCTCCGCGCCCTCCTTCTGGATGTTCATGACCTCATCCAGGGTGGAGATCAGCTGCTGGTTGGTGTGCTGGAGGGTCTCAATGTCCACGATGGAGCGTTCGGCCTCCTTGGCGGTGGCGATGGTGCCCATCTTCAGGGTGTCGGCATTCTTGCGCAGCAGCTGGTTGGTCATCTCGGTGACGGCGTTCTGGGCGGCAGTGGCCTGACGGCTGTGCTCCATGCCCAGGGCCAGCACCATCTGGCTCTTCCACAGGGGGATGGTGTTCACCAGGGAGGACTGGATCTTCTCGATCATCTGGGTGTCATTGTTTTGCAGGAGGCGGGTCTGGGGCCCCATCTGCACGGACACCATGCGGGTCAGCTCCAGGTCGTGGAGCTTCTTTTCAAAGCGGTTGCACAGGTTCACCAGGTCGTTGTATGCCTGGGCGTCCTCGGCAAGACCCGTCTGCTCCGCCTTCCTGCGCAGCTCCTCCAGCTCGGTGGAGCGGACCTCGGCCAGGCGCTTCTTGCCGGCCAGAATGTACATGGTCAGCTCCTTGTAATACTTCAGGTTCAGCTCGTACATCTGGTCAAACATGGCCACATCCTTCAGCAGGGTGATCTGATGCTGCTCCAGAGACTGGGCGATTTTGTCCACGTTGGCCTCTACCTTGCCGTACTGGGCCTTCATGGTTTCCAGACGGTTGCCGGCTTTTTTGAACAGGCCCGCCAGGCCCTTCTTTTCCTCGTCCTGGCCGAAGCCCTTCAGCTCCACCACCAGCTGGCTCAGGTCCTTGCCGATCTCGCCCAGATCCTTGTTGCGGACGCTGTTCAGGGCGTTTTCGGAGAAGCCTGCCACGCTTTTCTGGGCGGCGGCGCCATACTGGAGGATCATATTGGTGTCGCGGATGTCGATCTTGCGGGAGAATTCCTCCACGGCCTGCTTTTCCTGGTCGGTCAGCAGCTTGTCGTCCATCTCCACGGGCTGGATCTTCTTTTCCTCCTCCATCTGGGGGGCCTCCGGAGCCTCGGGAGTCAGGGTCAGGGTGGGCACCGCCTCAGCAGCGGCAGCGGCGGTGGGGTCCAGGGTCAGCTGGGGGGTCATGTTATCGGTCATGGTTATCGTCCTTCCTTATATCATTAAAAATGTTAAAGCTCCAATTGAATGCCGCCGTCCTGGGGGCCGCTGTCGTCGGACGGGGCCTGGGTCCGGTGAATGGGGTCGTCGCTGAGACCCTCCCGGGCCATCATGTTGTCCAGCACCGTGATGTCCGTGGAGATATCCAGGGCCTGGTCGCCGAACAGACTATCCAGCTGCCGCTCGAAGGCAGTGACGATGGTGCCCATCATGCCCCGGACCCGCTCCATGGTGCCGGTGATGTTCTCGCCCTGGACCCCCTGATGACTCATGTCGTCATAGGCGCGCAGCAGCTTCAGGGTGGTGGGCAGGTAGTAGCTCATGAATTTGCGGATCTGGGGCAGCTGAGTGGGATCCTTCTGCACCTGCCGGAAGATCTTGCCGGATACCTGCTCCAGGCGGTCGATCTGGGCGCTGATGGCCGCATCCTGGATGCTGTCGTTCAGGCGGCGCATTTCCTCCAAAGCCTTCTGGCCCTCGGATACCATCTTGTCCAGCTCCGGATTGCCGGTGGTTTTCGGCTCCTCCGGCACCTCCTCCACAATATCCTTACAGAACAGGCGGGCGATGCCATACACCGCGGCGGAGGCCGCCAGCACGATGACGAAGTGGCCCACCCGATACAGGGGGAACAGCAGGGCATACAGCACCCATACAGCCGCCGCCGCATACAGCGGCGCAGCCGGCTTGTGAACGATTTTTTTCATCCCATCGCCTCCGAATTTGCGTTGAGACCATTATACCCCACAGGCCATTTTCGGTCAAGAAAAAAGCCTGTGGGGCGGGGAAAATCAGATGGCCACGGGAATTTTTCCGTCGAAGGGCAGGGGCTCGTAGCCCTCCAGGCGGAAGCTGTCCCGGGTGAATTGGTAGAAGTCCGTAACGGCGGGGTCCACCACCAGCCGGGGGGCCGGACGGCCCTGCCGCCGCAGAAGCTCCTCCACCAGAGGGACATGGCGGTCGTAGATATGGGCATCGGCGATGACGTGGACCAGCTCGCCGGCCTCCAGGCCGGAGGCCCGGGCCATCATGTGGACCAGGACGGCGTACTGGACCACGTTCCAGTTGTTGGCCGTCAGCATATCCTGGGACCGCTGGTTCAGAATGGCGTTGAGGGTGCGGCCGGAGACGTTGAAGGTCATGGAATAGGCGCAGGGATACAGGGCCATCTCGTGGAGGTCCTGGAAGTTATAGATATTGGTGAGGATGCGGCGGGAGGCGGGGTTGTGGCGCAGGTCGTACAGCACCCGGTCCACCTGGTCAAACTTCCCCTCGGGATACTGGTGCTTCACCCCCAGCTGATAGCCGTAGGCCTTGCCGATGGAGCCGGTCTCGTCGGCCCAGCTGTCCCAGATGTGGCCCCGGAGGTCGTGAATGTTGTTGGACTTCTGCTGCCAGATCCACAGAAGCTCGTCGATGCAGGTTTTGAAATAGGTGCGGCGGATGGTGAGAATGGGAAACTCCTGCCGCAGGTCATAGCGGTTGATGATGCCGAATTTCTTCACCGTGTGGGCCGGAGTACCGTCCTCCCAGTGGGGGCGGACGTTCTGGTCTGTGTCCCACACCCCGTTTTCCAGGATGTCCCGGCAGTTCTGCTGAAATATTTCATCGGCGCGGCTCATAGACAGCCCCTCCTTATACGTTTTGGGGTTATTGTACCATAACGGGGGGAGCATAGCAATAAAAATCCCGGCAGCAAGGCGGCCGGGATTCACTGGAAGCACCCCATATAGCTCAGGCCGGATCGGATTCATCCTTGAATTCAGATCGAAACAGCAGAAGCATGATCGCAGAATAGATGAGAAAGCAGACGTTCAGCCCAAGAACAGCGGGGATGGCCGGGAAGACGTTGTGAGACACGGTGGCATACATGGCTAAGGGATAGCTCAGCAGCGGGAAAAGAAGGCCGCAGTATCTGCGCCAGCGTAGCAGCCACCACGTGTTGCAGGTAAACACCAGCGCAACGAGAAAGTAGGTATTATTGAAGATAAGGGACAATGTGCAAAGCACAATGTTGATCAATTGAAGAAGCATACCCCGCCTGAACTGTTGGACGGTATACTTTTGCAGAGGACTCCACATAGGCAACCTCCTAGGAACGTGGGCCAACGCTCTTGTAAACGTTATAGCCATCCAGTGCCTGTGCATAGCAATTCTGATAGTAACTTTCACTCTTGTTATAACTCGTAGTCCTGGACCCGCTATCGATCTCTGCTCTTCTCGTACTAGAGGGTGAGGCATCTTCATATGCCTCGTATGAAACCGTTCTTATGGTCATGTTATAGGGATACTCGGAACTGTTAACATTAACATAACGTGAAAATATTGCTGTACAGGTATAACAATTCATCGATCCGGCTGCAATGGAAGCATACACACTTACAACGACGTTAAATGCAGTACAAATGGCTTGCACAATAGTATTTGTCACAATCAGTCCCAAAACAGAGGTAATCAGAGTTGACACAAATACTGCAGTCGACCAACTCTTATTCTGTGAAAAGCGCACTTCAAACCTCATGTCCTCATAAACCCGTACAGTATTTCCGTCCATGGTCGTACTATACCTTATGATGTCTTCAAAGGGCGATGTGCCAACGTTCTTCACGAGTTGCGGATAAATATCTGCTCCCGCAGAACTGAATGGCTGAATGGAATTATGCATTTCAGATGGTGTGTTGCTGACGAAAATGATTTCCTCCGCTTGACTGATGTGATCTTCCGCATAAGCAATAATGTCCGTCCAAAATGCGGAACTAGATGGCTCAAAGGGCATTGGATAATCAGAAATATACCACTGGTACACTGTATCCGGATTATGAGAATACTTAATTGAAACTGTCATGGAATGGTGAGTATCATTTGTAATTATCGTCGCATCTCGGTCTTCGGATTGTAAAATGAACATATCACCATCTTCGGCCGCATAGAGACCGGGCAGTTCACTTTTGTTCGGAAGAGCCGAGGCAACAGTTGTAGAGGATAGTGAAAAGAGAAGTACGAAAATTAGGAAAATAGATAATCTTTTTTTCATATATAACCTCCATTTCAATTTCACGCGCAGAAGTAGTGAAAATATAAGTAAACGACAAATCCTCCTTTCTGCAATAATTATATAAAATATTATCGCATATATATTTGCTTTTGTCAATTACAAACATAATTAATCAAAAAAACAGTGCGATTTGCCAAATGCAGTTATTGCGTGTGCAGAGAAGCTAAACCCTGCCATAAGCAAAATCTGTTTGCTGCCGCGGAAAATAACTGGTATACTATATATGTATGACTATGTGAATCAGGAGGAAATGACTATGCAGTATGATGTGCTGATCGTGGGCGGAGGCCCCGGCGGAATCTACTCCGCCTATGAGCTGCTGAAGAAACGGCCGGACCTGAAGATCGCCCTGTTTGAGGCGGGACATGCCCTGAGCCGGCGGCACTGTCCCATTGACGGGGACAAGGTGAAGTCCTGCGTCAAGTGCCCCACCTGTGCCATTATGAACGGCTTCGGCGGGGCCGGGGCCTTTTCCGACGGCAAGTACAACATCACCAACCAGTTCGGCGGCACCCTGCACGAGCACATCGGCAAGAAGCGGGCCCTGGAGCTGATGGAATACGTGGATCAGATCAACGTGGAAAACGGCGGCCAGGGGACGCACCTGTACTCCACCGGCGCGACGCCCATCAAGAAGCTGTGCCTGGAGAACGACCTGCACCTGCTGGACGCGTCGGTGCGGCACCTGGGCACGGACAAGAACCTGGTGGTGCTGGAGCACCTGTACAACATCCTGAAGGACGGCGTGGACATTTTCTTCGATACCCCGGTGCGGGCCGTGGAGCGCGTGGACGGCGGGTATCGGGTGGTGACGGACAAGGCCAGCTACGACGGACGCTACTGCGTCATCTCCGTGGGCCGCAGCGGCAGCAAGTGGATGGAGCAGGTGTGCCGGGAGCTGGACATCGCCACCCGGTCCAACCGGGTGGACATCGGCGTGCGGGTAGAGCTGCCCTATGAGGTGTTTGCCCACCTGACCGACGAGCTGTATGAAAGCAAGATCGTCTACCGCACCGAGAAGTTCCAGGACCGGGTGCGGACCTTCTGCATGAACCCCAAGGGGGCGGTGGTCAACGAGAACACCAACGGCATCGTCACCGTCAACGGCCACAGCTATGAGGACCCGGCCATGCATACGGAGAATACCAACTTCGCCCTGCTGGTGGCCAAGCACTTCTCCGAGCCCTTCAAGGACTCCAACGGCTACGGCGAGAGCATTGCGCGGCTGTCCAATATGCTGGGCGGCGGCGTGATCATCCAGCGGTTCGGCGACCTGATCCGGGGCCAGCGGTCCACCCCCAAGCGCATTGAGGAGAGCTTCGTGACCCCCACCCTGTCCGCTACCCCCGGCGACCTGAGCCTGGTGATGCCCAAGCGCATCCTGGACGGCATCATCGAGATGATCTATGCCCTGGATAAGATCGCCCCGGGCACCGCCAACGACGACACCCTGCTCTACGGCGTGGAGGTGAAGTTCTATAACATGGAGGTGCAGCTGGACAAGAACCTCCAGACCTGCCACCCAGGGCTGTTCGTCATCGGCGACGGCAGCGGCGTGACCCACTCCCTGTCCCACGCCAGTGCCAGCGGCGTGTATGTGGCCCGGTATATCGCGGAAAACGCGTGATAGGAGAAATAACAGTAGGAGAAATAACAGACGGAAAAAACCGTCCTGCCCTATGGCAGGACGGTTTTTCATCAGAACAGGCCGGTGATAACGCCGTTTTCGTCCACGTCGATCTTTTCCGCCGCCGGGACCCGGGGCAGGCCGGGCATGGTCATAATGTCGCCGGTATAGGCCACGATGAAGCCGGCTCCGGCGCTGACCCGCAGACTGCGGACGGTGACGGTGAAGCCCGTGGGAGCTCCCAGCAGGGTGGGGTCGTCGGACAGAGAATACTGCGTCTTGGCCATGCACACCGGCAGGTCGCCGAAGCCCAGCTCCGTCAGGCGCTGGAGCTGCTTCTGGGCGGCGGGGGTCAGCACCGCCTGAGCGCCGCCGTATACCCGGCCCACAATGGCGTTGAGCTTATAGGCCAGGGAGGCGTTGTCGGGATAGGCAAAGGAGAAGGGGGCCAGCTGGGGCTGATCGCATAGGCGCACCACCTCCTGGGCCAGGGCACGTCCGCCCTCGCCGCCCTTGGCCCACACCTCAGACAGCACGGCATTGACTCCCAGGGCGCGGCATTTGTCCTCCACCAGGCGCAGCTCCGCCGCCGTATCCGTGGGAAAGGCGTTGATGGCCACCACGCAGGGCAGATGGAAGGTATTGCGGATGGTGTTCACATGGTGCAGCAGGTTGGGCAAGCCCTTTTCCAGGGCGGACAGGTCCTCCCGGCCCAGGTCCGCCTTGGGGACACCGCCGTGGTATTTCAGGGCCCGGACCGTGGCCACGATGACCACGGCGGAGGGGCGCAGACCGGACAGGCGGCACTTGATATCAAAGAACTTCTCCGCCCCCAGGTCTGCGGCAAAGCCCGCCTCGGTGACGGCGTAGTCTCCCAGCTTCAGGGCCATGCGGGTGGCGGTGACGCTGTTGCAGCCGTGGGCGATGTTGGCAAAGGGGCCGCCGTGGATAAAGGCGGGGGAGTGCTCCAGGGTCTGGACCAGGTTGGGCTTCAGGGCGTCCTTCAGCAGGGCGGCCATGGCTCCCTCGGCTTTGAGATCGTGGGCGGTGACGGGACGGCCGTCGAAGGTATAGGCCACGATCATGCGGCCCAGCCGGGCCTTCAGGTCGGTGATGTCACTGGCCAGACACAGAACGGCCATGACCTCGCTGGCCACGGTGATGTCGAAGCCGTCCTCCCGGGGGACACCCTGCATTTTGCCGCCCAGGCCGTCGATGACGTGGCGCAGCTGGCGGTCGTTCATGTCCACGCAGCGCTTCCAGATGATCTGCTTGACGTCGATGCCCAGGGCGTTGCCCTGCTGGATGTGGTTGTCCAGCAGAGCGGCCAGCAGGTTGTTGGCCGCGCCGATGGCGTGGAAATCGCCGGTGAAGTGAAGATTGATGTCCTCCATGGGGATGACCTGGGCATAGCCGCCGCCGGCGGCTCCGCCCTTGACGCCGAACACCGGCCCCAGAGACGGCTCCCGCAGGGCGGCTACGGCGTTTTTGCCGATTTTGCGCAGGCCGTCCGTCAGGCCCACGGTGGTGGTGGTCTTGCCCTCGCCGGCGGGGGTGGGGGTGATGGCGGTGACTAAGATGAGCTTGCCGTCGGGCCGGTGGGCCTGCTCCCGCAGCAGGCGGTAGTCGATCTTGGCCTTGCAGCGGCCGTACTGCTCCACATACTGGGGGTCGATGCCGCAGGAGGCGGCAATGTCGCCGATGGGCAGGGGCACGGCTTGCTGGGCGATCTGGATATCTGTCATGTATTGTCTCCCTTCTGTTCCCTATCCTGTCCCCGGATGGGGACCCTATGGGAAGCATTATACGGCATCGGAGCGCAATTGTCACCAGGAAAATGGCCGGAAGGAAGAAAAAAGGAAGCGGACGAGGCTCTGCCCCGTCCGCTTTTATACCGTTATGCCTGCCGCAGAATTTCCTGGATCTCCGCCAGGCCTGCGGCAAAATGGATGCCCTGCTGCCGGTCCGGGGAGGACAGGTCCTTTTCGATCATGTGCTCCAGCAGGGCCTTCAGATGGTCATAATACCCATTGAGGTTGTACAGGATGCAGGGAGCCTTCAGCTGCTTCAGGGACACCTGGGACATGACCTCGGCAATCTCCTCCAGGGTGCCGGTGCCGCCGGGGAAGGCGATGAAGGCGTCGCCCAGCTCGATCATTTTCGCCTTGCGCCGGGCCATGTCCTCCGTGACGATGAGCCGGGTCAGACCGTCGTACTGATAGCCTGCGTCCATGAAAAACTGCGGCTCCACACCGGTGACCTGGCCGCCGGCTTCCAGAACGCTCCGGGCCAGGCAGCCCATAAGACCGGTTTTGGACCCGCCGTAGACCAGGGCGTTGCCGCTGGTCCCGATCCACCGGCCCAGCTCACGGACGGCGCGCTCCAGCGCCGGGTCGTTGCCCCGGCTGGCGCCAAGATAAACGGTGATGTGCATGTGCATGACTCCCTTCGATTTTTTCCCTTACTATACCAGGCTTTGCAGGGAAAGTCCAGGGAAACGCCTGCCAAAAAGGATTTTTGACAAGCTCAGCCCCTCCGGATTGGCCGGAGGGGCTGCTTTGGTGATGGCTTGTTATTCTCCGTAGCGGACGTGGAGCAGCTCATGGCAGCGCTCATGGCCGTACTCGTCCAGCAGGCGGGTGACAATGGGATTCTTCTCCGCCCCCTTGAACATGGCGGTGGCGTCCGCCTCGTACAGACCCGCGCCGCGGCGCTTCTTCGCCGCCGTCAGGCCATAGGGCTGGCCCGCGCCGCCTACGCAGCCGCCCTGGCAGGTCATGACCTCCACCAGGTGATAGAAGCGCTTTCCGGCCTCCACGTCGGCGATCAGCTCCTTGGCGTGGGACAGGCCGTTGACGATGGCGATGTGCAGCTCCTGGCCCTCCACGGTCAGGTTTACCTCACGGATGGCCCCGTCGCCCCGCAGGTCCGTGACCCGGATGGCCTGAAGGGCGTTGTTGCTCTTGTCCGGCAGACAGTACCGCACCACGGCCTCAGCCACGCCGCCGGTGACGCCGTAGATCACCGCCGCGCCGGAGCCCAGGCCGAAGGGCAGGTCCGGGGCCTCAGGCTCCAGCTCCGTCAGCTGGATACCGGCCTCCCGGATCATGTCCACCAGCTCCCGGGTGGTGATGACCAGATCCACGTCGGGCTGCCCGTCCCGGGTAAATTCCGCCCGGGCGGCCTCCATCTTCTTGGCGGTGCAGGGCATGATGGCCATGTGATACGTCCGCCGTCCGTCGGCGGCGTCCTTTGCCTGATACTTATCCCGCAGCACGGCGGCGAACATCTCCATAGGGGACTTGCAGGAGGAGATATTCCGCAGATACTTGGGGTCGTTGAGCTCCAGATACTTCACCCAGGCGGGGCAGCAGCTGGTGAACATGGGGAAGGGACCGCCGGCCTTCAGCCGCTCCAGGAACTCCTGGGACTCGCTGATGGTGGTCATATCCGCGGCAAAGTCGGTGTCGTACACCTCCTCCACGCCCATGAGCTTCAGGGCCTTTACCAGCCGATCCATGACGTTTTCTCCGGCGGGCAGGCCGAACTCCTCGCCCAGGGCCACCCGCACGGCGGGGGCGATCTGGACCACCACCCGGTTTTTCGGGTCGTGGAGGGCCTGCCAGGCCTGGCCGATCTGGTTTTTCACGGTGATGGCGCCAGTGGTGCACACGGCGGCACACTGGCCGCAGCCCACGCACTTGGTGTCCGCCAGCTTCCGGTCAAAGGCGGGCATGACCTGCAGCTCGCTGCCCCGGTGGGCATAGTTCAGGATGCCCTGGCCCTGGAGCTCCTCGCAGACCCGGACGCAGTCGCCGCAGAGAATGCATTTGTTGGGGTCCCGGAAAATGGCCAGACTGGTGTTGTCCTGCTCATAGCGCTCCCGGGTGTCCGGGAACCGGACCCGGCTGACGCCGAAGCGCTGGGCCAGGGCCTGCAGGCGGCAGTTGCCGCTTTTGGCGCAGGTGGTGCAGCTGCAGTCGTGGGAGGCCAGCATCAGCTCCAGGATCATCCGCCGGTGCCGCAGCAGCCGGGCGGTGTTGGTGCGGATCTCCAGCCCGTCCCGAGGCTCCATGGAGCAGGATGCGTCGATTTTACCGGTTTTAACATTTTCCACGATGCACATGCGGCACGCACCGTGGACCGACAGCTCGGAATAGTAGCAGAAGGTGGGCATGTCGATGCCCGCCTTGCGGATAACGGAGAGGACGTTCTTCTCCCCGTCGAACGGCACCCGCTGGCCGTCTACGATCATGATTCCCTTGGCCATGGTCATACCTCCTCCTCAATGGCGTCGATAGCGCCGAAGGGGCAGGCTCCCCAGCAAGCGCCGCAGTGGATACACTTGGTGGTGTCGATGACGTGGGGCATGCGGATCTGGCCGGAGATGGCGTCCATGGGACAGTTCTTGGCGCACTTGCCGCAGCCCTTGCACAGCTCGGGAATGATCTCCAGATGGCGCTTGCGCCCGTTGCAGATGGGACAGTGGTGATCCACCACATGGGCCAGATACTCGTCCCGGAAATAGCGCAGGGTGCTCTGGACGGGCTTGCAGGCGCTCTGGCCCAGACCGCACAGAGCCGTCTCGGTAATGGTGTTGGACAGATTCTCCAGCAGCTCCAGGTCCTCCATGGTGCCCTCGTTGCTGACGATGCGGTCCAGGATCTCCAGCATGCGCTTGGTGCCCTCCCGGCAGGGAACGCACTTGCCGCAGCTTTCGTTCTGGGTGAAGCTCATGAAGAAGCGGGCGGTCTCCACCATGCAGGTATCCTCGTCCATGACCACCAGGCCGCCGGAGCCGATCATAGCCCCGATCTTCTTCAGAGAGTCGAAGTCCAGGGGCAGGTCCAGGTGCTCACTGCTGGCGCAGCAGCAGCCGCCGGAGGGGCCGCCGATCTGCACGGCCTTGAACTTCTTGCCGTCGGGGATGCCGCCGCCGATGTCAAAAATCACCTCGCGGACGGTGGTGCCCATGGGCACCTCGATCAGGCCGGTGTTCACCACATTGCCGGTCAGGGCGAAGGCCTTGGTGCCGGGGCTCTTTTCCGTGCCGATGTGCCGGTACCAGTCCACGCCGTTGCGGATGATCAGGGGGACGTTGGCAAAGGTCTCCACATTGTTGAGCACCGTGGGCTTGCCCCACAGGCCGTGCTCAATGGTGCGGGGGGGCTTTACCCGGGGCATGCCGCGCTTGCCCTCGATGGAGGAGGTCAGGGCGCTGCCCTCGCCGCAGACAAAGGCGCCTGCGCCGCGGTTCACATGGAGGTGGAAATTGAAGCCGCTGCCCAGAATGTCGTCCCCCAGCAGGCCCAGCTCCTGGGCCTTTTCGATGGCGGTTTTCAGCCGGGACACCGCCAGGGGATACTCGGCCCGGACGTAGATATAGCCCTCGTCGCTGCCGGCGGCCAGGCCGGCGATCATCATGCCCTCCAGCACGGAGTGGGGATTGCCCTCCATAATGGAACGGTCCATGAACGCGCCGGGGTCGCCCTCGTCGCCGTTGCAGACGATGTACTTCTTGTCCGCCTGCTGCCGGCGGGCGCCGTCCCACTTCTGCCCGGCGGGGAAGCCGCCGCCGCCCCGGCCCCGCAGGCCCGAGTCGATGATATCCCGGCAGATCTGCTCATCCGTCATCTCGAACAGGGCCCGCTCAAAGCCGGAGTAGCCGCCCTTGGCGATGTACTCCTCAATGTCCTGGGCGTCGCTGGTGCCGCAGTTCTCCAGCACCACCCGGTGCTGCTTCTTGTAGAAGGGGATGTCCTCCTGCCGGGGATAGGCCACCCCGTTCAGCCGGTACACCAGCCGGTCGATGATCTCCCCGCCCAGAACGGTCTTTTCCAGGATCTCGTGGCAGTCCTCGGGCTTCACATGGATGTACATGATGCCCATGGGCTCAATGTGGACCAGGGGGCCCATTTCGCAGAAGCCGTGGCACCCGCTCATCTTGATGTGCAGGCTCTTTTCCTCGTCGCTGTCGTGCTTCAGGCCGATATACACCGGCAGGCCCCGGCTTTCACACTCGTTTTTCAGGTTTTCATAGATTTTCAGCGCGCCGCCGGCAATGCAGCCGGTGCCGGCGCAGATCAGCACGGAGGGGGTCTCCTTGCTGCGGCGCAGGGCCTGCTGGGCCTTATGGCGCAGATCGCAGAACGCATCGCGGGTCAGTTTCATTGGGCGGCCTCCTCCTTCCGGATACGCTCCAGCAGCTCCAGGGCGCTGGTGGGGGTCATTTTGGCGTGGACCTCGCCGTCCACGGTCATCACCGGGGCCAGGCCGCAGGCGCCGAGACAGGCCACCGTCTCCAGGGTGAACATGCCGTCGTCGCTGGTCCTGCGCTTGCCGGACAGGCCCAGATACTCGTAAATGGCGTCGTAAATGGGGCCGGACTTGCGGACGTGGCAGGCGGTTCCGGCGCAGACCTTGATGATGTGCCTGCCCTTGGCCTCCAGGGAGAAGTTTTCATAGAAGGTGGCCACGCTGTATACCTTGGACACGCTGATGCCCAGGCGGTCGGCCACCAACGTCAGGTTGGCCTCGCTGAGATAGTTGTATGCCGCCTGGATGTCCTGCAAAATGGCGATGAGGTTCTCCGTCTTGCAGCCATACTGCTCCACAATGGCGGCAGCACGATCAGTTTGGGGGTTCATTCCTTTCCTCCTCTTTGCTCTGTTGAAGATTTTCTATCGAACCAGTTTCGTTAAATGATTCATCTAATATTTTATCATACACAGAAAAAATTCGCAACAGGAAATTGTGAAAATTTTGATAAAGGATTTCCGGCTTCATACATAATAATTGAAACGAACGAAATACGGCAATTCCCGCAGGGAGCTTTCCTATCCGCCGAAGGCAGTGCGGGTTTGCCGGCTTCCCATCCATAGGAGACAGTGCCAGGACAAAAAGGGAGGGCGGACCGGGAAACCCCGTCCGCCCCCAAGTGAGGAGAAAAATGGTAAGAAAATAGCAATGGTATCAAATCAGCATGGCCAAAAGCCACACCGCGCCGATGACCGCGCCGCCCAGAAGGGCCGCCAGCCACGGGGACATGCGCAGCCGCCGCCGGGGCGGCGCGCCGTGGGACCGGGCATAGTCCTTGGCAATGCGGATGGCCTGGTCCACCACCTGCTGGGAGGTGACCCCGCCGCTGCCCACTGCCGCGTCGTTGCGCACGATGAAAATTGCCTGCTCGAATATATGCGGGTCCGGGGAATCCACCACAATGACCCGGCGGGAAAGTCCTTTTACCAAGAGTTATGCCCTCCTCTGTTGCGATTTCGTCTGACAGGTTCAGTATGCCCGCCCATAGGGGGAATATACCCGCTAAACCGGCTTTTTTTCGCCGGAGGACAGGTGCAGTGCCAGCACGGCGCAGTCGTCCTCCAGGCCCTTGCGCCCCCGGGACTCCGCCAGGATCAGCGACACCAGAGCGTTGACGTCCCGGCCGCTCCAGCCTGCCAGCAGATTTTGCAGCCATTCGTCGTTTCCCGCGTCGGCAATGCCGTCGGACACCATGACGAAAAAGCTCCCGGCAGTCAGCTGGAGCCGGGTGCACTCCGGCGCGTCCCGGACGGCCTGGAGCCCGGCGGGCAGGGACTGCCCGGCATAGCGGCTGACGCTGCCGCCCCGCTTGCAGTAGGACGGGGCAGCTCCGTATTTATACAGGGCCGCCTGGCCGCTGGACCGCTGCAGGGCCAGCAGGTCGATGGTGGTGAAGCCTCCGCCGCTCTCTCCCCGCAGGGACAGGGCGGTGTTCAAGGTTTTCAGCGCCGGACCCGGCTCAATGCCCGCCTCCAGAAACTGCCGCAGCAGCCGGACGGTCATGGCGGCCTCCCGGTGGGCGGCCTCGCCGCTGCCCATGCCGTCGGACAGCAGCAGATACACGGCGCCGCCTACCTCGAAGGAATCCAGCTGGTCGCCGCAGACATTCTGCCCCTCCCGGGGCCGCAGAGACGACGCCACCCGATAGCCCATGGCCTGGGCGCTGGCGGGGACGGCGGGACCGGCACTGGCCAGCAGGTCCCCCAGCTGGGCATACTGCTCCCGGGCCTGGTCCCGGACCTCTGACAGCCGCCGGTGATACTGCTGCCGCAGCAGATAGGACCGCAGCTCCAGATTCACCGCCTCCACAAATTCCGTCAGATGGACGCAGCGGGAGGTGAAATACAGGGGAAAATCCCCGGGCAGCGCCTGACCCCGCCGCAGCAGCTGGGGACAGGCGTCATTGAAGGCGTTGTAGGTGGCGCCGTAGTTCTGCCGCCAGCAGGTATCCCGCAGAATACACCGGCGGCACACCTGCTCCGCCGCCCGGTCAAACAACACAGAGGGATTTTCCGGCTTTTCCGGGGCGGTGCCCCGGAAAAAGCTGTCGTACAGATCCCGCAGGGCGGCGGCAGGCTTGGCGAAGCGGTCCTGCAGGGGCCGCTTTTCCGGCTGGGGCTCCTTTTTTTCCGCCGCCGGAGTCAGCCGGGGCAAGGGCAGAAGGGACAACATTCCGCCCGAGGCCAGCTCGATCACGCGATACAGCGGCTCCTCCATTCCCAGAAGCAGAACGCAGCCCGCGCCCACGGCGCAGAATGTCCCGATGCGCACCGGGACAGGGGCGGGACGGACCCGGGACAGGGCGGCGCAAGACAGGGACAGCACCGCCATAGGCGCAGGGTCCGGCGCATCCCCCAGAAGGCCCATACACAGCCCCACCGCCGCACCCCAGGCGGCTGCCCGGACCGGCTCCAGCTCCCGGACGCTGCGGATGAGCAGAGCGGCCGCCAGACACATGCCCGGCGACACGCCGCTCAGGCTTACCCGGCCTGCCGCCAGACACACGCCCACCGCCAGCAGCAGGGGCAGACGGTCCCGGCGGCGCAGCAGTAGATCCGTGACCGCGGCGGCCGCAGCCATGCAGAATCCGCACAGGCCCCACAGCTGGGCCGGCCGGGCGATGAGATACGCCGACTGCACCAGCAGCAGCAGCGCCGCCGCCAGACCGGGCCGGAAGGCCCGGTGGGCAAACAGCCTGGTATCATAAAAGGCGATGCTGCCGGAAAAGATGAGAATGGCCGCCGCCAGCTGGCGCAGGCCTGCCTGAAACGGCAGAAACAAAAAGGCCCCCGCACCGCAGCCCAGCACGCAGCAAAGCCCCGGCAGGCCCGGGCCTGCCGCC
>ERZ1026997.473-NODE-473-length-16011-cov-4.752194_pt1 | contig 16011 bp, 10 predicted proteins | sample MGYA00519289_ERZ1026997 | MGnify/ENA primary metagenome ERZ1026997 (study PRJEB26926, sample SAMN06164455) | human gut metagenome | biome: ENVO:00009003; feature: ENVO:2100002; material: ENVO:00002003 | host: Homo sapiens | place: USA | collected 2012 ... | reverse complement strand
GTCAGATGTGTATAAGAGACAGAGCTTTGACGAGGACACGTAAGCCGTTCCGCCGCTTTCAGAGAGCTGCCGTTTTGGTGCAAGGCAGTAAGCAGGAGACGGTTTGCATCACCTCCGAGCAGCGCGCCGAACCCGAAAGGCAGTAGACCGCGCCGGGACACGCCCGATACAGCGTAAGGGAGGCTCTGATTCAGAGATTCCCCGTGAGTGCCGGTTTTGCCGGAACGAGAGTGGTACCGCAGAGGTCAACGCGCCTTTGTCTCTTTTGACGAGACAAAGGCGCTTTTCTTTTGATCGCAGGGTCGCACTTCCCTGCCCCACATTATCATGAATTCATTTTTGGAGGTAAGTATTCCGATGGATTATAAAAACACGATCATCACACCGAAAACCGATTTCCCCATGAAGGCAGGTCTGCCCACCCGGGAGCCGGGTATGCTCAGCCGCTGGGAGGAGCAGGACCTCTACGAGGCCATGCTGGAAAAGAACAAGGATCTCCCCCCCTTTGTGCTCCACGACGGCCCTCCCTTCAGCAACGGCGACATCCACATGGGTCACGCCCTGAATAAGACCCTGAAGGACTTCATCGTCCGCAGCCACGCCATGATGGGCTATTACACTCCCTACGTTCCCGGCTGGGACAATCACGGTCTGCCCATTGAGACAGCCATCATCAAAAAGAGCAAGCTCAACCACAAGGCCATGCCCGTTCCCCAGTTCCGCGCCGCCTGCGAGGAATTCGCCGAGACCTATATCCAGCGCCAGATGGCGGGCTTCAAGCGTCTGGGCGTTGTGGGCAACTGGAAGCACCCCTACCGCACCATGGACAAGCACTTTGAAGCGCAGGAGGTCAAAGTCTTTGGCCGGATGTTCGACAAGGGCTATATCTACAAGGGCTTGAAGCCCGTGTACTGGTGCCCCGTGTGCGCCACCGCCGTGGCCGAGGCCGAGATCGAGTACCATGATGACCCCTGCACCTCCGTCTACGTCAAGTTCCCCATGAAGGACGATCTGGGCAAACTGGCAGGCTTCGACCTGAGCCGCACCTACTTCGTCATCTGGACGACCACCATCTGGACGCTGCCCGGCAACCTTGCCATCTGCCTGCACCCCAGAGAGACCTACGTTCTGGTCAAGGCCGACAACGGCGAGACCTATATCATGGCGGAAGCCCTGATGGACAAGGTCATGCACATCGGCGGCTTCGAGCATTACGAGGTCATCGCCTCCTACCCCGGCCAGTTCTTTGAGAATATGCTGGCACAGCATCCCTTCCTGGACAAGACCTCCCGTCTGGTGAACGCCGAGTACGTCACCATGGATTCCGGTACGGGCTGTGTCCACACCGCCCCCGGCTTCGGTGCCGACGACTACCAGACCTGCATGCGCTACGGCATGGACTTGGTTGTCCCCGTGGACGACTACGGCCGCCACACCGACTACGCCGGCAAGTACGCCGGTATGAAGACCGAGGAAAGCAATCCCGTCATTCTCGCGGACATGAAGGAAAGCGGCGCTCTGTTCGCCTCCGAGGAGATCGTCCACTCCTACCCCCACCACGACCGCTGCAAGAAGCCCATCATCTTCCGGGCAACCCCTCAGTGGTTCTGCTCTGTGGAGTCCTTCAAGGACGAGGCCATCGCCGCCTGCAAGGATGTGAAGTGGCTGCCCGCCTGGGGCGGCGAGCGGATGATCAGCATGATCCGGGAGCGTGCCGACTGGTGCATTTCCCGCCAGCGCCGCTGGGGTCTGCCCATCCCCGTGTTCTACTGCCGGGACTGCGGCAAGCCCGTCTGCACCGACGAGACCATCGCCCACCTCTCCGAGCTGTTCGACGAATACGGCTCCAACGTCTGGTTTGAGAAGGACGCCATGGAGCTGATTCCCGAAGGGTTGAGCTGCCCCCATTGCGGCGGCAAATCCTTCGACAAGGAGACCGACACTTTGGACGGCTGGTTCGACTCCGGCTCCACCCACTACGCCTCCCTCATGAAGGACACTCCCGAGCTGTGGCCTGCCGACGTCTATCTGGAAGGCGCCGACCAGTACCGCGGCTGGTTCCAGTCCAGCCTTCTGACCTCCGTCGGCGCGCTGGGACACGGCGCACCCTTCAAGCAGGTTCTGACCCACGGCTGGACGGTGGACGGTCAGGGACGCGCCATGCACAAGTCTCTGGGCAACGGCATCGACCCTGCCGACCTCATCAAGGACTACGGCGCTGACATCGTGCGTCTGTGGGCCGGTTCCGCCGACTACCACGCCGACGTCCGCTGCTCCAAGGAAATCTTCAAGCAGCTGTCTCAGAGCTACCTGAAGTTCCGCAACACCGCCCGGTACTGCCTTGGCAACCTGAACGAGTTCGACCCCGACAACCTCGTTGCTCCTGAGGACATGGAGGAGCTTGACCGCTGGGCGCTGACCCGTCTGGACGCGCTGGTGCAGGTCTGCCGGAAGGCTTACGACAACTACGAGTTCCATGTGGTGTCCCACGCCATCAACGATTTCTGCGTTGTGGAGCTGTCCTCCTTCTATCTGGACATCATCAAGGATCGTCTCTACTGCGAGGAAAAGGACGGCCTGCGGCGCCGCTCCGCTCAAAGCGCTCTGTTCCTGATTCTGGACGCCATGGCGAAGCTGTTCGCCCCCATCCTGGCCTTCACCTGCGACGAGATCTGGCAGTCCATGCCTCATCGCGCCAGTGATGACGCCCGGAATGTCCTGCTGAACCAGATGCCGGAAGGCTTCGCCCAGTACGCGCTGGAAGACGCCGCCATGGAAAAGTGGGACGTGGTCATGAAGCTGCGTCAGGACGTCAACGGCGTTCTGGAAAAGGCGCGTGCCGACAAGCGTATCGGCAAGGCGCTGGAAGCCCACGTCACTCTGGCGACGGAGGACGCCGCCATCCGCTCCGCCTGCGAGGGCGTGAATCTGGCCGAGGTGTGCATCGTCTCCGACTGCGTCTGGGCGCAGCCCGAGGAAGGCGCTGAGGTTGGCACAGGCGTCAACTATCCGAACCTGACCATTGGCGTATCCGAGGCCAAGGGCACCAAGTGCCCCCGCTGCTGGATGCACAGCCTACAGGCAAACGCCGAGGGTCTGTGCCCCCGCTGCGCCGCCGTCGTGGCAAAAATGGACGTAGAATTCTGATTTTTCCCAAAAAAGCTCTAAAATGTTGCTGTTCGGGAGCGGGAAATCCGCTCCCGAACTTTTTCCAAAAAGCCGCACGAAAAAGCTTGACAAATCGACTTTCCGTGCTATAATAAGCGTGTTCGGTTCGAGACGCCGGTATAGCTCAGTTGGTAGAGCAACTGATTTGTAATCAGTAGGTCGGGGGTTCGAGTCCGTCTACCGGCTCCATCAGAACCGGCGTGTTTCTTGAGCCAGAAACCGAACGAACAAAATATGGGGGAGTTCCCGAGTGGCCAAAGGGGACAGACTGTAAATCTGCTGCGTTTCGCTTCGATGGTTCGAATCCGTCCTCCCCCACCAATAAATCCCAGAGCCGTAACGGTTCTGGGATTTTTGCTGCGCAAAAATCCCGGTGACCTGACAGTCAGCCTTGGCTTTTTCTTAGTCGGTTTTGGTTGCAATCCCGCTCCGGCTGTGTTATACTGGACGGGTATAAGCTCATAATATGGTTGAGCGTCTCTACCAACCGCCGTAAATGGTTGACTGCAAAATTATACGTTGTGAGGTAGTCATGAATTACGATGTGATCATTGTCGGCGCGGGGCCCGGCGGTATCTTTTCCGCCTATGAGCTGACCCGGCTGCGCCCTGAACTGAAGGTCGCCGTCTTTGAGGCCGGACACCCGCTGAAAAACCGCAAATGTCCCATTGACGGTGTCCGGGTCAAGTCCTGCATTGCCTGCAAAAGCTGCTCTATCATGAGCGGATTCGGCGGCGCAGGCGCTTTTTCCGACGGAAAATACAACATTACCAACGATTTTGGCGGTACGCTTTACGAGTATCTCGGCAAGGCAAAAGCGCTGGAGCTGATGCGCTACGTTGACCAGATCAACATGGCCTACGGCGGCGAAGGCACCAAGCTCTATTCCACCGCCGGTACAAAATTCAAAAAGCTGTGTATGCAGAACGATCTGCATCTGCTGGACGCCTCTGTGCGCCACCTCGGCACCGACATCAACTACGTGGTGCTGGAAAATCTCTACGCCTACCTGAAAGAAAAGGTCACGTTTTACTTCGACACGCCGGTGGAATCCGTAGCCGCTGTGGATGGCGGGTATCAGGTCACCTGCAAAGCCGGGAGCTTTTCGTGCAGCCAGTGCGTGATTTCCGTGGGGCGCAGCGGCAGCAAATGGATGGAGTCCGTCTGCCGTGACATGGACATTCCCACCAAGTCCAACCGTGTGGATATCGGCGTCCGGGTGGAACTTCCCGCGGAGATTTTCTCCCACCTCACCGATGAGCTGTACGAAAGCAAGATCGTCTACCGCACCGAAAAGTACGGCGACCTCGTCCGCACCTTCTGCATGAACCCCAAGGGCGCGGTGGTCAACGAAAACACCAACGGCATCATCACCGTCAACGGCCACAGTTACGAAGACCCCGCCCGCCAGACCTCCAACACCAATTTTGCCCTGCTGGTGGCAAAGCACTTTTCCGAGCCCTTCAAGGATTCCAACGGCTACGGCGAGTCCATTGCCCGCCTCAGCAACATGCTGGGCGGCGGCGTCATCGTCCAGCGCTTCGGCGACCTGATCCGGGGTCAGCGGTCTACCCCCAAGCGCATTGCGGAGTCCTTCGTCACCCCCACGCTGGACGCGACACCCGGCGACCTGAACCTGGTGCTGCCCAAGCGAATTCTGGACGGCATCATCGAAATGCTCTACGCCCTGGATAAGGTCGCCCCCGGCACCGTCAACGACGACACCCTGCTCTACGGCGTGGAGGTCAAGTTCTACAATATGGAAGTGGCGGTGGATGAACATTTGCAGACCCGGTATCCGGGGCTGTACGTCATCGGCGACGGCAGCGGCATCACCCATTCCCTGTCCCACGCCTCCGCCAGCGGCGTCGCAGTGGCGCGGAGAATCGCAGAACATATATTATAAGGAGGGCGGATACCATGAAAGCACTGGCCTATTACGATGGCAAAATCGGCGCACCCGAGGAACTGACAGTCCCCTTCTATGACCGCGCCCACTTCTTCGGCGACGGCTGCTACGACGCCGCCATGGCGGCAAACGGCACCATATTCCTGTTGGAAGACCATCTTAACCGGTTTTACACCAGCGCCCGGCTGCTGGACATCCACATTCCCATGGAAAAGCAGGCGCTGGGCGAACTTCTCACCCAGCTGGCACGGCAGGTGGAGGGCAAAAGCTGCTTCGTGTACTGGCAGGTAAGCCGGGGCGTGGAGCCGCGGAGCCACACCTATGCCGAAAATCTGCCCGGCAAGCTGTGGGTGCTGGTTCGTCCTCAGGTCATCCCCAACCCCAATATCCCCATCCGTCTGAACGACGAGGAGGACGCCCGCTTCTTCCACTGCAACATCAAATCTCTGAATCTGCTCTGCAATGTGATGACCGCCCAGCGGGCGCACCGCGCCGGATGCACGGAGACCGTGTTCCACCGTGGTGAGATCGTCACCGAATGCGCCCACTCCAACATTTCCGTCCTGAAGGACGGAGTTCTGTACTCTCATCCCAACGACGAGTTCATCCTCCGGGGCATCGCCAAGAGCCACATGATCCGGGTTTGTTACCGGTTGGATATCCCCGTGCTGGAAAAACCCTTCACGATGGACTTTTTGAAATCCGCCGATGAAATTCTTGTAACCTCCACCACCAAGTTCTGCCTTTCCGCCGATACGCTGAACGGTCAGAGCGTGGGCGGAAAGGACCCTGCCGTCCGCATCGCCATCCAGAACGCGGTCATGCAGGACTTCCGGGACTGCACAGGCTATGCAGGGCAGTGGAATTAATTGAAAAAAGTCACCTGCCGCAACTGCTTTGCGCGCACGCCGGTACATCGGCGTGCGCCCTTTTGTAACGCCGCTCAAGGACGTTTGCTTTTGCTGTATGAACACTTTTTTATGTTTCTGTTACAAAAATTCGCGAATTTATCGAGACATATCATGAAATCTGCTACTTTACTTGAGACGGAAAATGTGATAAACTATTACCGTTCTTTTAAATTTTGAATTTTCCAGTTTTGGAACTTTCATTTTGAGGCAAATACTCCCACCGTCTCCTGTAATATGGCATCCGCCATTTTATAGGCTGTCTCCCGGCGTTGTTTTCGCGCTGATGTTAAGGAAGAAGCATCGGGTGAAAAGAGCGTTTGGGGGTCGCCCACCGGCTGCTTTTCGGCCGGCTCGCTTATCAAAGCAGAGAACAAGAAAGGAATGATCACTATGCAAACCATGAAACGACTTCTCGCCTTCGCCCTGGCTCTGACCATGGTCTTCGCGCTGGCAGCCTGCGGCGGTAAATCCGGCACCACCGACAGCACAGCGGCAGCCGGTACCACCCCCACTGCGGCTGCCGTGACCGAGAACGCGGTTTACAGAACGCTGTACGCCTCCGAAGTCACTACGCTGAACTATCTGATCACCGGCCAGACCAACGAGCTGAACATCGCCGCCAACGTGGTGGATTGCCTGGTGGAATACGACTCCTACGGCAATGTAGAGCCTGCTCTGGCTACCAGCTGGGAGCAGAATGAGGACGCCACCGTCTGGACCTTCCACATCCGTGAGGGTGTGAACTGGGTCGATAAGGACGGCAACGTTGTTGCCCCCGTCACCGCCAATGACTGGGTTTCTTCCGCCCACTACGCCTGTGACGCCAACAACGATTCCGACACCTTCTATACCATGAGCGGCGTCATCGCGGGTGCCGACGCCTACTACGACTGGACCGCCTACCAGATGGCTCTGCCCGATGCCACCGACGGCACCGATAAAGATGGCAACGCCGTGAAGTTCATCACCAACGAGGACGGCGAGCAGGAAATCCTGGAGGAAGTCCCCGAGGCTTCCATTGACGACATCGGCGTCAAGGCTGTGGACGACTACACCCTGGAGTTCACGCTGGAATCCTCCCGCCCCTACTTCCTGTCCATGGTTTCCTTCGGCCCCTATATGCCCGTGTACGGTCCTTTCCTGGCTGAATGCGGCAGCAAGTTCGGCACCGACAACAGCACCCTGCTGTACTGCGGCGCGTTCATCCTGTCCACCTACGAGCCTCAGCAGCAGCGCGTTCTGACCAAGAACCCCACCTACTGGGATAAGGACAACGTGTTCCTGGATGCCATCCAGATGACCTACAACGCCGAGGCTTCCTCCATCGCCACCACCATGTACCAGTCCGGCGAGGTCGATCAGGCGGATATTTCCTCCGACCTGCTGTCCGCCATGATGGCTGACCCCAACACCAAGGATCTGATTCACCCCTCCCGTGCCGATACCTCCTACGCTTACTGGTATCTGTTCAACTTCGACCCCAACTTCGACGCCGAGTACGAACCCGAAAACTGGAAGCTGGCCGTGAACAATGAGAACTTCCGGAAGTCCATCGTCCACGCCTTCAACCGGATGCCCGCTCTGGCCACCAGCGACCGCATCGACCCCGAATCCCTGAAGAACAACACCATCACCCCCAACGCCTTTGCCTCCGCTTCCAAGGACTACACCTACTACGAAGGTCTGGCCGCCTACACCGATGGCGACAACTTCGACAAAGCCCTTGCCGAGGAATACAAGACGACCGCCATTGAGGAGCTGACCGCCGCCGGCGCCACCTTCCCCATCAAGATGCTCATGTGCTACAACCCCACCTCCGCCAACTGGGCGCAGGAGTGTCAGGTCGTGGAGCAGCAGATTGAGACCGTCTTGGGCGCCGACTATGTGGACATCATCATCCAGGCAGGTCCTGAGACCGGCTTCCTGGGCGCCATCCGCCGCACCGGCAAATATGCCTTCATGAAGTGCAACTGGGGCGCCGACTACGCCGACCCCGAGACCTGGACCGATCCCTTCTCCACGGATTCCAGCTACAGCTTCATCTTCAAGAGCACCGACCCCGAAACCCAGGCTCTGTATGCCGAGTACACCGAGCTGGTAGCTGCCGCCAAGGCCATCACCGACGACATGGACGCCCGGTATACCGCCTTTGCCAAGGCCGAGGCGTTCCTGCTGGATCACGCCTTTGCCGTCCCCTTCTCCATCAGCAACCGCAGCTATCAGATGTGCAATCTGAACGTCTTTGAAGGACAGTACGCTTCCTTCGGCATGGCCAACCAGCGCTACAAGGATCAGCACCTGTACAGCTCCTCCATGGGTCTGGAGGAATATCAGGCCGCTTACGCCGAGTGGCAGTCCAAGAAGGCCGGTTAAGATTTAAGTTTTCATTTTGGCAGTTTATCACGAGAGAAGCCCTCATTTGGGGGCTTCTCTCAAAGCCGCATATATACGGTATTGCTCCACAGGCAATTTTTCGGAGCCTGTACCGGTGCTGCTACGGCGAAAGCAGCAGCGGTATCGGCTCTGATGCCAGTTTCGTTAAAACGGTTAAAAACCGTTTTAGCATGCCGTTTTCCAAACGGCCAGCGGCGCAGCCGCAGAAAAGAAAGTCCATACATTTTCTGCCGCCTATGGCGGCCATCCACATCAGTGGATAAATAAAATGGTTTTACCATTTTATTGGGAAATCGTATGAAGGGAGAAAAACCCCAGGAGGACATCATATGGCCAGATATATAACCGAGCGCGTTCTGCGCTCCCTCATCACCATGTTTATCATTATCACGATCCTCTTTGCCCTGCTGCGGCTGATGCCCGTGGAAGGGTATTTCGAGAATTACGATAAAATGAGCTCCACCCAGATTCAGGTCAAGCTTCAGGCTCTTGGCGTGACTGCTCCCCTGCCCACCCAGCTGGTGCGCTTTTATAAGCAGATACTCCACGGGGACTTGGGAGAATCCAACGTCTACCGCAAGGGCGTCGCCATTACCGAGATCATTGCCGAGAAGATCCCCATCTCTCTGGAGCTGGGACTGATCTCCCTGTGCATTGCTCTCGCGCTGGGTCTTCCTCTGGGTGTCATCATGGCGCGAAGCACCCGTACCCGCTTCAAGATCGGCGACCGGCTGGGCACGGTGTTCATCGTGCTGGTGCAGGCCATGCCCTCGGCGGTGTATCACATTCTGATCCAGTTCCTCGGTTCCCAGACCTATGTCGGCAAGGACGTGCTGGGGCTTCCCATGCTGTTTGACGCCGCCAATCCCAAGAGCTATATCCTGCCTGTCATCTCCCTGTCCATCGGCAACATTGCCTATTATGCCATGTGGCTGCGGCGGTACATGGTGGACGAGTCCAACAAGGACTATATCCGTCTGGCCCGGGCGAAGGGCGTGCCAAACGGCAAAATCTCCTTCCGGCACGTGTTCCGCAATGCCTTTGTGCCGCTGGTACAGTACATCCCCAACTCCATTCTGTTTACCCTGATGGGTTCACTCTATGTGGAATCCCTGTACTCCGTCCCCGGCATGGGCGGCCTGCTGGTCACGGCCATCAAGCGTCAGGATAATACCTTGGTACAGGCGCTGGTGCTGATTTACGCAGTAATTTCCATTCTGGGTCTGCTTTTCGGCGACATTCTCATGGGAATCGTCGATCCCCGGATCAGCTTTGCCAAGAAGGAGGGTTCCCGCTGATGAAACGTCTTGGATTTCACACCCTGCGCGACAAGGCCACCGACACGCTGGGCGACAAGCTCTCCCGGCAGCTTCAGGAGGATGTCGCGCCGAAAATGAGCGACGAGGAGGCCTTCTCCTTTGCCGGATTCAACGCCGAGGACGCGGAGCGGGGCGGCTATTCCGATTATTCCTACTGGAAATCCACCCTCCGGGCGTTTTTCCAGAATAAGATCGCGGTCTTTTTCCTTTTCGTCATGGTTGCGGTGCTGCTGTTCACCTTTATTCAGCCCTACCTCCCCGGTCAGAAGGATCCCATTCTCATTCACAACGACCAGTGGGGTCTGCCTCTGAACAATATTCCCCCCAGCAAAGAATTCTGGTTCGGCACCAACTCCATCGGTCAGGATCTCTGGGCGCGTATCTGGGCGGGCACCCGCACTTCCCTGTTCATCGGCTTCTCTGTCGCTTTTGTGGAGGCCGTGGTGGGCATCCTCGTGGGCGTGCTGTGGGGCTATGTCCGCAAGCTGGACTTCTTTTTTACCGAGCTGTATAACGTTCTGGACAACATTCCCCAGACGCTGCTGCTGATTCTGATATCTTACGTCTTAAAGCCCGGCGTTTCCACCATCATTTTCGCCCTGTCCTTAACGGGCTGGCTGGGCATGGCGCGGTTCATCCGCAACCAGATCATCATTATCCGCGACCGGGACTACAATCTGGCCTCCCGGTGTCTGGGCATTTCCACCGGGCGTATCATCGTCAAGAACCTGCTGCCCTATATGGTGTCCGTCATCACCATGCGCATGGCGCTTGCCATTCCTTCCGCCATCGGCAATGAGGTGTTCGTCACCTACATCGGCATCGGCCTTCCCGTGGACACGCCGTCCCTGGGCAATCTGATTCAGACCGGACGGTCGCTGATGACCGTGGCGTCTCTGCGCTACCAGCTGTTCTTCCCCGTAGCCGTGCTGGTGGTCATCACCGTTTCCTTCTACATCATCGGCAACGCCTTCGCGGACGCCGCCGACCCCAAGAATCACGTCAGATAAGGAGAGATCACAATGGAAGATAAAAAAGTTGTTCTCTCCGTCAAAGATCTGAATGTGAAATTCACCCTCCGCGGTCAGGTTCTCCACGCCATCCGGGGCATCTCGCTGGACGTGTATCAGGGCGAAAGCCTTGCCATCGTGGGCGAATCCGGCTCCGGTAAGTCCGTATTCGTCAAATGCGCCATGGGGCTTCTGGACGCCAACGGCTACATCGACGGCGGTTCCATCCTCTATAACGGCATGGACCTGACCAAATTCCAGACTGACAAGGACTGGCTGAAAATCCGGGGCAAGGAGATCGCCATGGTGTTTCAGGACCCCATGACCTCCCTGAACCCCCTGAAAACCATCGGCAAGCAGATTCAGGAGGCCGTGGAGCTGCATCAGGGTCTGAAAGGCAAGGATGCCTACAAGGCTGTGCTGGAAGTGCTGAGCGACGTGGGCATTGACGACCCCGAGCGGCGCTACAAGCAGTATCCCCACGAATTTTCCGGCGGTATGCGCCAGCGGGTGGTCATCGCCATCGCCGTCGCCTGCCGGCCGAAAATCCTCATCTGCGACGAGCCGACCACCGCTCTGGACGTGACCATTCAGGCGCAGATTCTGGAGCTGATCAAGGCCATGCAGAAAAAGTATGACCTCACTACCATCTACATCACCCATGACCTTGGCGTGGTGGCCAACGTGGCCGACCGCATCGCCGTCATGTATGCGGGCGACATCGTGGAGCTTGGCACCTGCGACGAGGTGTTCTACGACCCCCGCCATCCCTACACTTGGGCGCTGCTGTCCAGCCTTCCCCAGCTGGGAACCAAGGACGAGCCGCTGTACTCCATTCAGGGTACGCCGCCCAATCTGTTCCACGAGGTCAAGGGCGACGCCTTTGCCCCCCGGAATCCCAAAGCACTGAAAATCGACTTTGTAGAGCGTCCTCCCTTCTTCGAGGTCACGCCTACCCACTATGCCCGCACCTGGCTGATGGATCCCCGCGCTCCCAAGGTGGAGCCGCCGGAGCATGTCCGCATCCTGCGGGAGAAGGGAGTGAACCGCGTTGGCTGAAGACAGAAAGAAGCTGATCGAGGTTCAGGATCTTGTCGTCCGGTTTGGCTCCCGACGGCACGCCTTTACCGCGGTGGATAACGTATCCTTCCACATTTATCAGGGCGAGACCTTCGGTCTGGTTGGTGAATCCGGCTCCGGAAAGACCACCATCGGCCGCGCCATCATCCGCATTCACCCCACTGCCGGTGGCAAAATCCTCTTTGACGGCAAGCAGATCAATGGGCGCATCTCCAAGGCTCTTGACCGGGAGGTCACACAGCGCATCCAGATGATCTTTCAGGACCCCATGTCCTCACTGAACGAACGGGCAAAGGTGGATTATATTGTCAGCGAAGGACTTTACGCTGGCGGACACCATCTGTCCGAAAGCGAGCGTCAGGCCAAGGTGGCAAGCGCCCTGTCCGACGTGGGTCTGCTGCCGGAATTTGCCAGCCGCTTCCCCCATGAGTTCTCCGGCGGCCAGCGTCAGCGAATCGGCATTGCCCGGGCACTGATTATGGAACCGGACTTCATCATTGCCGACGAACCGATCTCCGCGCTGGACGTTTCCATCCGGGCGCAGGTTCTGAACCTGCTGTCCAAGCTGCAGAAGGAGCGGAATCTGACCTATCTGTTCATCGCCCACGACCTGTCGGTGGTTCGCTTTATCTGCGACCGCATCGCCGTCATTCACAAGGGCAAGATCGTGGAGCTGGCGGAGAGCGAGGAGCTGTTCGCCCATCCCCTGCACCCCTACACCCGTGCGCTGCTGTCCGCCATCCCCCAGCCCGACCCCATTGCGGAGCGGCAGAAAAAGCTCATTGTCTATGACCCCAGTTGCCATCACTACAGCGAGACGAACCAGCCGGACTGGTGTGAGATCGTCCCCGGCCACTTTGTTCTGGCAAGTGAGCCTGAGCTGGAAGAATACCGCAAACAGTTTTGACATTCTGCAAGCAGAGCACGTACCCGTGTTCTGCTTGCGCCATATTTCTTTTCGAGGTGCCTGCCATGATCGATCCCAAGCCCCTTTTCCCCGGCGCCAGAGTGGCGCTGGTCGCCCCCGCCTCCGCCGTGCCGGAGGAAAAACTGCCCGGCGCTCTTGACCTCGTCCGTCGGCTGGGCATGGAGCCGGTGCTGTACCCCTCCTGCTATTTTGCCAACCGGGACGGCTATCTGGCCGCGACGGACACCCAGCGGGCGGAGGACGTCAACCGCGCCTTTGCCGACAAAACCATTGACGGCGTGTGGTGCATCCGCGGCGGCTACGGCGGCCACCGCATTCTTCCCCTGCTGGACGCGGACGCTATCCGGAAGAACCCCAAGTGGTTCGGCGGCTATTCCGACGTCACCGCCCTGCACCTGTTTCTGAATCAGGTCTGCGGTCTCGCCACCTTCCACTGCACCATGCCATCTACCGAGCCGCACCCGGATACATACACACTCGACTATCTGAAAAAGGCCCTGTTCGGCGGTCTGAACGGCGCACTTTCCAATCCGGAAGGTCAGAGCATCCGCACGTTGGTTCCGGGTAAGGCGGAAGGCGTTCTCTGCGGCGGCAATCTGTCCCTGCTGGCGGCGTCTCTCGGCACGCCTTGGGAGGTCGATACCAAGGGCAAAATCCTGTTTCTGGAGGACATCGGCGAAAAAACCTACCGTCTGGACAGTATGCTCACCCAGCTTCGCAACGCCGGAAAGTTCCGGGACTGCGCCGGCATCATTCTGGGCGCGTGGACGGACTGCGTGCCGGAAATGCCGGAGCGCACCCTGACGCTGGACGAGATCTTCACCCAGCTCATCGTCCCCGCCGGAAAGCCCGCCGTCATGGATTTGGCCTGCGGCCACTGCGCCACCACGCTGGCGCTGCCCATGGGCCATATGTGCCGTCTGAACGCGGACGCGGGCAGCATCACATTGGAGACGTGACCATGAACGATCTTGCTTCCCGGCTGAATGCCGTCATGGATGCGTTTCCCGCCAAAACCGCGTTATACTGCGTGGACTTGACCACCGGCACCCCCATCGCCGCCATTCGGGAGAACACTCGCGTGGTCTCCGCCTCCACCATCAAGGTGTCCATTCTGTGCTGCGCTCTTCAGGACGTGATGGACGGGAAGCTGTCTCTTGACCAGCCCCTCACCATTGCCCCGGCGGACTTTTGCAGCGACACCGAGGTCTTTGAACCCGGCTACCGGCAGGACGGCGCTTCTCTCTGGGAAATGCTGTACTGGATGATCGTTTCCAGCGACAACACCGCCACCAATACCATTATTTCCCTGCTGGGCTACGACCACGTCAATCAGTATTGCCGGGCAATCGGCCTGACCCAGACCTCTCTCCAGCGGAAAATGCTGGACTTTCAGGCCATCGCCGAGGGGCGTAACAACTATACCTCCCCCGCCGACCTGTACCGGGTATTTTCCCGGCTGTACCATGGGGAAATCCTGAATAAGCCCCTGCGGGAGGTTGCCTTCGATTTTCTTTCACGCTGCCGCAGCACCGATGCGCTCCAGCGATACATCCCCGACGCCGTGACCGTGCTGCACAAGCCCGGCGGGCTGGATCACCTGAACCACGACGTGGGCATTTTCCTGACGGACGACCGCCCCTATTATCTGGGCATTTTTACATGGGACGGCCCCGCGCTGGACGGTCAGCCCCAGCAAAACCGGCTCATCGGGCAGCTGTCCCGGATGATTTACGACGCTATGAAGGGAGAGAAATAAATGAAAGCCATTGTAAACGTCCCCATCTGCGCCCTGCTGGCCGCCCCCACCCGGGAAAGCACGCTGGAAGACGAGGCGCTGTACGGCATGGTGGTGGATATTCTGGAAGAACCTGCCCCCGGCTGGTACCGCGTCCGCACCCATTACCGCTATGAGGGTATCGTCTCCGCCGATGATCTGATCGTCGGCGACGAAGCCGCTGACGCTTGGGCGGCGCTGCCCAAGAAAATTGTCCGCAATAAAAACTTCTGCGACGTCCTCTCTGCCCCGAAGGTTCAGGGCTGGATCATGGCAACCCTTCCCCGTGGCGGCATTCTCTCCCCGGTGGGTCAGCCGGAAAAGGGCTGGCAGCAGGTGCGTCTGGCGGATGGCCGAACGGGCTTCGTCCCGGAAAGCATCCTCGGAGAGTGCTATACCGCGCCCCTGTCTCAGGACGAGGAAACCCTTCGTCAGGCACTGGTGGACGCCGCCATGCTCTATCAGGGCACCCATTACCGCTGGGGCGGCAAGTCCCCCATGGGCATTGACTGCTCCGGTCTGGTGTCCACGGCCTATATGCTCTGCGGCATTCTTATTTACCGGGACGCCCATATCATGGAGGACTTTCCCATTCACGAAATTTCTCTGGAAAATGTAAAACCCGGCGATCTGCTGTTCTTCCCCGGCCATGTGGCCATGTACATCGGAGAAGGACGCTACTGCCACAGCACCGGCCGCAGCGGAGACAACGGCTTCGCCCTCAACTCCCTGAACCCCGGCGACCCCGACTACCGGGCAGACCTGAAAGCCGCCATCACTCAGGTTGGCTCCTACTTTTGATTTAATAAGGAAAGCGAGAGAAAATAAATGAAAGTATTTTTAAGCGCCGATATGGAAGGCACCTGCGGCATCGTCTCCTGGCCGGAGACGGAGCGCACCACCCCCTTTGACTACAGCCCCGCCCAGAAGCAAATGACCCGGGAGGTCGCCGCCGCCTGCCGGGGCGACTACTCCTACCTCCACCGCACGCTCAATTCGCTCGACGGAATGGATTTTGCGCTGCTCTACTACGGGGACCTCTTCTACCCGACCCGCGACGAGCCGGGACGCCGCTACCTCTACGTCGAGGGCGAACTCGGACGCGACACCGTGGGGCTGGCGCTGTGCGGCGACGCACGCATGGCCCAATGGGTCGTGCGCGACCTGCGTGCGGAGCGTCCGCACGTGAAACTGATCGTGCTGGGACGCTCGGATCTCCCCGACCCCGGACGCTGGGGACTGCGCGACGCGACCCGGCGCGCCGAACAGGCCGGACGGGGCACGGTACGACGCGGCGGACGGTGGCAGATGCGCGACCGTATCATCGCGGACACGGCGCTGACCACCTCGGAGGGCGACGTTTTCGCACGCCGCTATCTGGTTGACCAAAAGAGCGGTAACCCCCTCACGACCTACTCCCGCGGGGTTTATCGCGGCGGCTACGGTTATTCGCTTCCGGTATTCATTTACTGTCTCTTATACACATCTCCGAGCCCACGAGACCCTAAGACATCT
>ERZ1026997.469-NODE-469-length-16125-cov-5.404231_pt1 | contig 16125 bp, 18 predicted proteins | sample MGYA00519289_ERZ1026997 | MGnify/ENA primary metagenome ERZ1026997 (study PRJEB26926, sample SAMN06164455) | human gut metagenome | biome: ENVO:00009003; feature: ENVO:2100002; material: ENVO:00002003 | host: Homo sapiens | place: USA | collected 2012 ... | reverse complement strand
ACGAGATGTCTTAGGGTCTCGTGGGCTCGGAGATGTGTATAAGAGACAGCATTAATAGCGATATTGTTTTATTTCTGGCTTTAATTACAAATAATCCTAAATTTGTAAATATCATTATCGAGGGAGCACAAAAGCATTTTGAAAGTCAGGAAGAACTTTCATTTGACAGGAAAAATGTGGAATATATTCTTAATACAAAACTACCAATAAAAGATTCTTTGCCAGACAAGGAGGAAAGAAAGCAAAGGGAAAATGAGATAGCCAAACAAGAGGAAAATGCTAAGTTGGCAGACTTGATTGAATTGGTAAATGAATATGACTACACTGAAGAAGATTTGAAAAAGATTGAGAATCAGGTAATGATATCATTTAAATATTTGGAAATATTGTCTAAGACATTGCCGGCTTTTTGTCAAAATATGAAAGCTGATCAACAAGATAGACTTGTTGAATTGATATATCGTTGTCCAAATCAATTTCTATATACGATATTAAAGGATATAGGCGAAAATTTTGATGAGTTTACTAATGATTTATATAGTGAAATATCAATCTTACGAAAGGAAAGAAATGTTGCAGAGATCAGTTTACAAAGTGTGCGAAGAGTACTGGAACAAATATCTTCTGTTTTAGTAATTGCATTATATCAGTTGGTAGCGTCCACCTGTACTAACGAGCAAAGTATACTTGCGTTAAATGAATTTAACAGTAAAAATAATTCGAATTATGAACTGCAAAACCTTATGATGTGTGCACGAATAGATGATATAGTATCTTTTTCTAAGAAGGTAAAAATATTAGATAAGAAATTGGAAAATAATCTTTCTAAATCAATAATAAGATTTACAGTTCGAGATTATTTTTTGAGAAATAGTAGTATGGATTTACATGGAGAAGCTCAGTCCTTAATGAATCAATTTTTTGCTGGATCGACCAGAAAAAATATTCAAATGAATATGGCGAAAAAGAGATTAAGTAATAAAGACCGTACCTAGGGCTTTTCACTATAGTAGATTAAGCCCAACTACAATAGTGTTTCGTTTAAGTACGGTCAGCTATAGTATATGAGATTTTGACGAAAATATTCGTATATCAATAATAGATATTCAACGCTGTTTCGACAGCAATCGACATTCCGATAGTAGTATAATAAATCCATCTTACAATTTGGAGGAATATTATGGATTTGAAGGGCTTCACGTTAGAAATGATGCTTGAGTATCTTAAAAATAAGGGGATGCTGTCTGGATTGGAACAGGATATATTTTTATCGATACAAACTTTGGTTAAGTATCCAGTTGATAGAAATTATCTTGTTTCTAAAATTAATGAAAATAGAATTAAATACGCTGACATCTGGCAGCAATTATCATTGCAGCCAGGTGTCAAACGTGTAAATTTTAAAAATTTATCAGATGATGAGTTACGTAATAATTTAGGAACACAAATAGAACTTATGTGGTTGAAAGAAGCAGAGCAAATCAGCCATCAATAGTTGAACCACCTCATTGCATCAACATAATCCTGCAATCCGTCCTCCTTTAATGCAAATTCAGCATAGGTCATTGGATTATTTTCAGCAAGCTGATAAAGATAAACGATATCTGATGGATCTTCCAATATCACGTTCCGGTTGAATAAACTACAACGGATAAAGATAAAGGTATTTGGCTCAGTATTAACTATAACGCAGTCGGTGGATGGTTTATACATAGCAAAGCTAATATTATTCATGAGTGTCTCCTTTCCAGAGGTACTGTGCTCCGTCAAGAAGATCAACGACAGCTTTAAGCAGATTGGTATAATCTTCTTGGAGTTTTGTGATTTCCTCAGATGTAGGCAAGGATGCTTTTTCGCTGGTGCAATATTGAAGAAATGCATTGTACATTTCCACGGAGTAATTATGTAAGGTGCTCAGTTTATCTACGAGTGGGTAGATTGTTTCTTTCTTGCCAACAGCGCAGATGCGATTATAGATGCAGGAGCGAACGAAGTAATCCTTTTTCTTCATGCCACTTGCTTTGATTCTGGCTTCAATGGTGTTGCGTTCGTATTCGGAGACACGAAAGCTGATGGTTGGATATTTATGTTTGTTACTCATGTTGAATCCTCCTGTAGTTAATTTTAGTATGGTGGCAGCAGTGGATAGATGGACACACACTAACCACTTGATACAACGGCTGCCTTGTGAATAGTTAAAAAGTAGATTATATCGCCTTTCGGTCAAGTAATGTCTGCTACTATTTTGCTACTAAAAAGTTTCAAAACGATGCGAAAAGCATGATATTTGGCGAAGCAGATATGCTTGAAATGCAGGAAATATCAGCATTTGTTGGATGACGATAAAATATAGGTGAAGAGTTTGAATAACGGACTAAAATGCCGAAAGCCTGTATTTATGCGGGCTTCCGGCATTTGTTTTATCAAATGGCTCTAGTTTGGCTCTATTTGTGAATTGAGTAATGGAAAGTTTTTTTATGGTTTGAAATAAAAATTTTATTGACACAAGAGAATATGGATAGTATACTTATTACCAAAATTACAAGGAGAGCATACAAATGAATCAGAACTTACATTCAAGACGTTATATGTACATGTATTATAGACATACTGTGTTATAAGCTTTGCAGGGTTAATGCATTGACTTATAGTCGGTAGGTCTATTAGTCTAGTGCATAAAACCAGAATGTAAGTGATGTGTTAATATATATTACATCGTAAATTGGAATTATCGCACTGGACAATGAATGTTTGGTGCGATTTTTTTGCGTGAAAGAGGTGCATGGAATGAATGATTCAATTGAATTGAAATTGGTAACAGAAGATGAAGCAGAGTGTCTGCACAGACTACAGGTAGAAGCGTTTATGCCATTATATGAAAAATATCAAGATGATGATACAAGTCCGGCAAAAGAAAGCCTGAAAAGAGTAACAGAGAAGATTATTGAGGAAAATTCAGATTTGTACTTCATTGTGTTTCATGGAGAAAAAGTTGGAGGTGTGAGAGTCAGATGGCATCAAGGCAAAAAGGTGCATGAAAATGTTAATTGGATATCTCCTATTTTCATAATTCCAAAATTTCAAAATAAAGGGATTGCGAGCACGGTGATAGAACAATTATTTGGCATTTATCCGAATACAATAGAATGGCGTTTAGATACGATTAAGCAGGAAACAGGCAATTGTCATTTATACGAAAAATACGGCTTTGTTAGAGTTGGCGAGGATATAGTGGTAAATGAAAAGATGACATTGGTTGGTTATGTAAAAAATTGTATTAATGTACGAAGATTTGAAGAAGAGGATGCAGATGAGGTTAGCAAGCTTGTTGTAAGGAATTTCTTAGAGGTCAATAGCAAGGATTATGGAATTGCAGCTATGGAGGAACTTGCAAAGGTTTATGATTCAGGGAAAGTTCTAAATATTGCCAACTATGCACATATGTATGTCTTTGAATGGAATGGTAAGATAGTTGGTACGGGCTCGATTTCTAGTTTCTGGGGAAGTAAGACAGAAAGCATTTTGCTGACTATTTTCGTTTTGCCAGAATTCCATGGAAAAGGGATTGGAAGAAAAATCATAAATACGTTGGAACAGGATGAGTTTTATGTACGAGCAACTCGTATTGAGATACCTGCTTCTATTACAGCAACAGAATTTTACAGAAAATTTGGATATGATTATAAGAATGGTGTTAAGGAGTTGGATGAAGAACATCATTATAGATTGGAGAAATTTAAGGAGGCAGGACAATGAAACATTTTATACATTTGAACGATTTTTCAAAGCAGGAAATTTTTCAAATTTTTGAATTGGCGGATAAGTTAAAAGCAGATAACGGAGAATGTGATTGGCTGAAGGGAAAAGCGATTGTATTATTTTTTCCGGAAAGCAGCATTAGAACAATGGCAATTGCGGACAGATAATAGCGAGTTGGGGATGAAACAGAGTGTTTTACAGTCCGAGAACCAACGATTGGAACAAGAACAGAATAAATTGCAAGAGGATAATGAAAAGCTGGAGCAGAAGCAATCTTCGTTACAATCGGATAATCAGGCATTAAAACAAATGCAGGATAAGCTACAGAAAGATAATGTCCAGCTTGAAATACAACAGGAGAAATTGAGAAGCAGAATTGATCAGATGGTGCAATCAGAGAAGCTGTTGCAACGTGATGTTCGAAAATATGATGAAGAACCTGAATGGCAACTTCCAGAGCCGGGAGCGTTTGCAAGTGCAAAGTCATTTCGGGATAAAGTAGCTTTGCCTCTTGTGAACAAATTGAAGGAACTGGTAAAAAGCTTGACAATCCAATGTGTTAGATTAAAAGAGGAAGTTCTTCAACTGCGAGATAAAGTTAAGCACCTCACAAGTGATGTAGAATTTTATAAAGGAAAAATTAGAGATATGTCTGTTAAAACAGAATTATTGCAGGAAAAAGCTGACGATCTGGAGCGTGTGAAACGATATGCCGGTGCGGAGCAAATTGATACTATTATCGGTAAGGTAAAGGAGAAGGAACTCATGGAGCATCATGCAAGACAGAATCACAGGTCTTATGGAGCGAGATAAACGAAAGGATGGATTGATATGATGGATGAGAATAGATTGGATAATATCGTGGAATGTTCCTATAACATGGATAACGGCTATGTTGAGGTGTGGTATGAAAGTAGTTGACAAAATATTATTTTAATATTATTTTAATATTAAAGTAATGAAGGCGGAGGTGCATTATGGCTACGAATTTAATGAATGTTTTTAAGAACACAGATTTAAAAAATGTAGGTAAATCAGCGGCAGATGTTGTGTCATTGGCATTTAAACCAAATAAAAAAACGGGTGCGAAAATTGCAAGAGCCGTGTTAAGTGATGGAACAACACTAATTAAAAGTGTAACAGCATCTGGTATGGTTTCAGAAACCGTTCACAAATTGCCAGAAATAGTATCGGTAGCACAAAGAAATGAAGTTATTAGGGATTTAGCAAAACAAAAAATTAATCAAGAAACAATAGCTGCAATGTTAGATGTATCTCAATCAACAGTTTCTAATGTATTGAGAAAAAAATAATAGTAAAATTATTAAAGAATAATACAGAAAGAAGGCTTTATTTTGGGAGATAGAGTTGATGTTAATACCTTTGCAAATTCACAATGTGCAATTAGAGATTACATGCGTTTTAAATTGGAGAATGAATATATGCATGAGGCAAGAGTTTTAGTATCATCTATGGGAAAAACTCGGTATAATGATATTCTGAAGGTAGTACCTCGAATTGAAACAAATAATTCATCAATTGATATAATTGGGGATACACAATTTGAACGAGATTATTATGGTAAATATACAAATGAATATCAGATATTTACTTTTATAAATGGAACTCTATTAATTAAAGGTGTGGATATATGGGGAAATCCTATTGAAATCGATATAACAAGTGTATAAAGTCAGAAAAAATATATTTAGATTGTGTTTGGAAAAGAATGGAGGTATGAGATAATGTTTGGCAATGTAATTTATTATGATAAGAATAAAATTGATGAATATAGAGCAGTAGTTAAAGGGCAAAAAAATCTTCAAATTGATGAATATGAGGTGTCTAATGACAAAGGAGTTCAAATTGACTTAAAGGCATTTGGAGCCGATGCTAAGGCTAGCAAAACATATAGGGCTAAGGTACAAGAAAGCTTACTATATAATTGTGATGAGTTTGAAAAAATGCTTATGAGGAGAGATGATTTTTTTGATTTTACGCAGTCAGAGGATTATGATTTGACAACTATGAGTAGGGGTACAATTATTAAATTTGATGGATATATAAAGGTGCCTGAGGAATTTGACTATACGCAAACAATTGACAGATTTAAGCCTCTATTAGTTGCATCAATAGTAAATGATTCTATGGACAAGCCTGAACAGGCTGCTGTGAAATCTTTTTTTGAAACAACAGACACAAAAATTCCCGTATTAATTGATTTGAGGGAACAGTTAATGTGTTCAAAACTTATTTCCAATAATATGTTAGTAAAATATGAGGATATGGAAGAATATGAAGAATTAGAAGTTACTATTATTGCGAGAATTACTTCTAGCGGAATGGTAAAATCACAAAAAGCTTTTTATGATCCATTGAAGGATTTTATGACATTAAATCGTGTTATGAGAAGAAGTATTGAAGGACGAACAGATGGATTAAATGAGATATATGCAGATAAAGATTATAGGACAATAGAGGTTTTGGCTATATATCAATAAAAAATGGAAGAATAGTGTGAAAGAAAGTAGAACTTTCATTACTATTTGTGCCGCCGATTGGCGGTGGAATGGAGATTAGTATGGACATTAGAGAAACATTGTTAGAATTGATTAATTCAGAAACAATTAGATATTCATATATGGCGATAGAAAAGCTGATTATTGTTATGATGAAAGATTACTTGGGATCGCAGAATAAACGGCTTTTTGCAGAGAATGAGGTTGTACATGGAATTTCCGATATGATATTGCCCGATGGGATAGATAGTGATGATAGTTGTATTGCAGCAGAAATTAAGATGTATAGACATAAGCAAATGAGCCTACGAGTCATATATGATACAATTGGACGCTTTTCGATTAACAGAGGGGAGATTAATAAGCTTTTATTAATAGTTGTAAATGAATTACCAGATGGAATAAGAAATCGTATTGAAGAAAAAAAGAAACAACTAAATTTTGAACTGATAATTTGGGATATGGATGATTTAGTTCGGATATTTAGTTATAATGAAAGTTTATTTGTTGACACATATAACAATTTAAATGCAGTGTTATTGAGAGACACTATTAATAATGGTATTTCTAGAAATAATAGCACATATTTAGAAAAAAGAAAGAAATATGTTGAACAATTACATACACAATATGAGAATGATAATATTGTTCTTTTTCTTGGCGCGGGAGCATCAAATGAAGCTAAAATAGCAACCTGGGATACCCTGATATCAGAATTATTTGTTGCATTAATAGATAAACAATTAAGTGCTAATCACATTCAAATAGAGAAGAAAGATAAGAAAAAAATAGTAAAAGAAGTTATAAATCAAAATGGAAATTCACCATTGCTTCAAACTAGATTTTTGAGAAATGGATTTGAGAACGATTTTGAAGAATTGGTTAGAGATATATTATATAAAAGTGCTGTTGATACGTCTGATTTATTAGAGGAAATAGGACAATTATGTATACCCAATAGGGGAAAACTAGGTGTACGTGCAATTATAAATTACAATTTTGATGATTTGGTTGAGAAAAATTTAAAAAGATTAAGAGTAAAATATCATTCGATATATGGTGAGGGTATGATTCCGGACACAGATGAGTTAGGCATATACCATGTTCATGGATTTTTACCACAAGAAAAAGAAAATTATGAAAATTTGACGAAGTCATTACTGGTTTTTTCGGAAGAAGGATATCACAAACTTATGCTTGAACCATATAATTGGGCAAATATTAGCCAGTTGAATTATATGATAAATAACACCTGCTTTTTTATTGGATTGTCTATGACGGATCCTAATATGAGACGATTGTTAGAAATAGCAGCACAAAAGAGAACTGAGAATGATGGAGAATGCCAACACTATGCTATTATGCGAAGATTTAAGATAAAAGATTCGGAAGAAGTTGAGTCAATAAAGAGTTTTGAAAGAGTAAACGAATCATTACAAGAGTCGTTTTTTAAGGAATTGGGAGTAAATGTTTTATGGATTGATGAGTTTAGTGAAATTCCAATTCTTTTAAAGCAGATTAAAGGCAATTATGATAGCTATTGATATTTGGCTCCATTTTGGCTCTAAAAATTTTAGATGAGGTACACAAAAATGCGAAATAAGATGAATATGAAGAATAAAATGCACGAATGTTTACCAAGAAACAACCAAATTAATCTCTCCGCCCAAGAGTTTGAATAGTAAACAGAGCTTCATAAATGGCGTAAACAAGCCATTTATGGGGCTTTTTCTTTTATCGTGATACCTATATGATACCTGTTTTGATAGTACCACAGATATTAATGAGAAGCTGATAAAGATAAAGTGGAAGATAAGATGTGGAATAGGGGTAGAGGAAAATGATTCCTCTGCATATCTCCGATTTACTTCACACCCCCGAAGAATTATATATTACGAACTAAGAAACAATAGCAAAAGATTGCGATTATTATTGATGATGTAGTGATTCTGTGATATCATATAAAAAAATGAGACATGAAAACGGAGGCCAAAATGAAAGTATTGGTAATGAATTGTAGTCCTGTAAGAAATGGAGCAACAGCAGAAATTGCTAATATAGTTACTGCTTGTCTGGAAAAGAAACATGATGTTAAAAACATATGTATTGATGATTATGATATAAAATTTTGCAAAGGATGTAGAACTTGTCATAATACAGCAAAATGTGTTCAGAATGACGATGTTGATAGAATAATTGAGCAATATGAATGGGCTGATATAGTTATATCTGTGTCTCCATCATACTGGGCAGATATACCGGGACAATTTAAAGTTTTTATTGATAGATGCACTCCGTGGTGTAACACACATGAACCGCATGCCAAGATAAGTAGTGGTAAGAAGGGATATGTTATCGCATTAAGAGCTGGATCGGGCATGAGGGAATGTGAGAGGATTATTGCAAGCATAGAACATTTTTATGGACATATGGAAATTAAGTGTTGTGACAGTCTTGGTTTATGCTCAGTGGAATATAAAGAAGATTTGGACTGTAGGAAAGAAGAAATTATAGAATTTTGTAGCCAGATAGAGTAAGTGTTTTATTGTATCTTACAAATATTTCGGAAAGAGTTAAGGGTAGGTGGTAAAATTGATTCGAAAAGCTACTTTAGAGGATGTTTCCCAACTTGTGAGTTTGGCAATTCAGATGTGGAAATCACACACAGTTGAAGATCTAACAAAGATTTTTTGCGAACATATAAAAAAATTGTTAGGAGAATGTCAGAATTGGGCAAAGAATCAGGGGTGCCTTGAGTTTGCGAGTGACTGTGAGTTGGATAATGAAAATAGTCTTAAGTTTCATTTGAAAATGGGGTTTGCGGAAGCAAATAGAATTATTTGTTTTACGAAAAGGTTAACAGATTTAGAGGAGTAGTATGTGATGGCGAAAAACTATGAATATAAAAAAGCAACCATAGCAGACATTGATGAACTTGTAAGGACTAGAATTATCGTCCTTCGTACTGCCAATAAACTATCGAATGATGTGGATATGTCATTGGTGCAAAAAGAATCCTATGAGTATTATAAGAACGCATTAGAAACTGGTGGGCATATTGCATATCTGGTGTATGATAACGAAACCTTTATTGGCACTGGTGGTGTCAGTTTTTATCAGGCTATGCCGACATATCATAATCCAACAGGTAAAAAGGCTTATATAATGAATATGTATACGGCACCGGCATATCGGAGACAGGGGATTGCATTTCATACATTAGATTTACTGGTAAAGGATATAAGGAAACTGGGCGTATCACAGATTACTTTAGAGGCGACAGAGATGGGACGACCATTATATGAAAAATATGGATTCGTAAAAATGGAAGATGAAATGGAGCTGATCAAATGACAAGAGTTTATTTCGTGCGTCACGCACAGCCGGAACACGATTGGGAAGAAGACAGGACAAGACCTTTGACGGAAGAAGATAAGAAAGATTCTGCAATTGTGTTGGAATTTTTGAAGGATAAGAAAATAGATGCGTTTTATTGTAGTCCGTATAAACGTAGCATGGGTACAATTGCAGAGGCAGCAGATTTTTTCACAAAAGAGATTATAACAGATGAGAGATTGAGGGAGCGCGAAAAGGGACTTGATGGAAACAATCACGGAATGTTCCGAAAAAGATGGGCTGACCATAATTATCATGAAGAAGGTGGGGAGTCGATTGCTATGGTGCAAAAACGTAACATAGAGGCACTGAATGAGATTTTATCAGATAATACGGATAAAGATATTGTTATAGGAACCCATGGTACTGCCCTTAGTACGATATTGAATTTTTATGATAGTAATTTTGGCTGTGAAGATTTTCTGCGAATTATAGATTGGATGCCATATATTATAGAATTGGATTTTGAAGGCGATAAGTTGATTGCTAAACAGGAACATTGTTATATAGAGAAGAAATTTGAGGGTAAGTAGCAGTGTGCGGATAAAAAGTAATATTGTTTTATCTAAGGAAAGTTCAATTCTAAATATTGAGGCAACAACAAACCCCAATATAGCGGCAATTGTGATTGAACATGGTTATATTAATCCTAAATTTTTGTGGTATTGCCTTCAAAAGGAATACAAAAAGAATAGGGAAAAAGGAGTTGGCTCAGGTCCGCAGGCATTAAATTGTCAACGAGTTAGAGAACTAGGATTTATTGTTCCTTCAATAGAAGAACAAAATGAAATAGTTAATATTCTAGAAAAACTATTGGGGAATGAAGAACAAGTTGTATCGGCTATAGAAGGTGTTATTGAACAGGTTGCAGATATTAAAAAAGTATTTTGGCAAAAGCATTTCGTGGCGAACTTGAGACAAATAATCCAGAAGAGGAATCATCTATAGAGCTGTTGAAAAAGATTATTACAGAGAACTAATGATATGTGAGGTGATTAAATGGCTACATATATAGCAGACCGATATAGGTTAAAGAAAAAAGATATTGGTGGCGGAAATATGGCATCAATTCTTTTGTGTGAGGATACTGATATTGAAGATGATGAGGTAGATAGATCTGTTATTATTAAAATGTTTAACAAGCCGAATATAGGTGATGAACATTTGCAGAAACAGGTCTTTAATCGAGAGGTTGAGTCTTTAGAAAAATTAAATCATAAAAATATTGTTCGCATACTGGATAGAGGGTATGACGAAGGATTTAACGCCTTTTTTATTGTGCTTGAATATATTCAGGGACAGAACTTTAAAGAAGCGTTTGAGGATATTTGTAGATATGAATATGCTCAAAAACTAGAATTGATGGAACAGGTCGTTGAAGGTATTGAGTATCTTCATAAGAAGAACATTGTTCACAGAGATCTGAAGCCTTCTAACCTTATGTTTGATAAGGACGGGACCGTTAAGATTATTGATTTTGGTATCAGCAGATTACAAGACACATTTTATAGTGATTATACATTAGCTGCTTTTGCGACAAAAAATTATAGTTCGCCAGAGCAGATGGCAGGAAAAACAATAACATATCAGAGTGATATTTATTCTCTTGGATTGATTTTTTATGAGATATTGACTTGTACACATATTACAACACGTGAATCAATGGATGTTAGCAGCTTGCCTCAAGGAATGCAGAACATTCTTGTTAAGATGACAAAGGAAGAACCAAACCTAAGATATGGAACTATTACGGAACTTAAGAGAGATATCGAAAAGGAAAAAAGTCTACTTGTTCAAGAAAGATACATAAGTTTGGGGTTCACAAATAATGTAACTAGAGGATTATCTTCTGCTGGTTATATAGAGAAAGAAGAGACAACATTAGCATTAAAGATTCTTGAAGAGGAATATGCTGGTAAATGTTATATTTGGCCAGGGAAAGATAGGGATGGCAAATTTGATGATTCATTTGAATTGTATGGTCAGAGATTTATCTCAATTTTAAGATATGATAAAATAGATTCGAAAAGATTTACTGTTACAGGAGTTAGATTTGTTTCAGCGGATAGATTGATGATTCAAAAAGAATTAGCATATGAAATTCCGTGTGGAGTGAAAGTTGGTGGGGGTTCACGTGTTCATTATAAAGCAGAAGTAGATGCACAGATTGTTGGAGAAGATGCACTGAATCATAAAGCTGAGTCAGAAAAACAACGTGATGATGATATGCACCAGAAAGACATTACTGGTAAATGGAAAGATATTCTTGAATTAGAAAGGAAACAGATAAGTCAGGAAAAATCTACATTATCATATTACAATTTGAAAATAAACGAAGAAGATGCTTCATTAGAAATACAAATTAATACTGATAGAGCCTATGAGCTGAATTATACTTCTGATGATATGCTTCAGATGACAACGAAAAAGAATATTCATCGTTATCTTGATGTTGGACATATGAGGGAGTTTTCGGATGGTCGTATGATAATTGATATGACGCCGCAAGTTGATTATTCAAATATCGCTTCATCAGGAGAAATATCTATTAGTATGAGAATGGCAGAAATTGCTCTTGATAGACAACGTAAGGCTTTGAAAAGTATTCAATACAAAGAAAATGTTAACCCCGAAATTAGTGAGATTATTTTTAATCCTTCAATTGCTACTTCAAAGAACAATCTTATGCTTTCAGAAAGTGATTGCAAATCAAAAGAAATAGATAAGTCTAAGTTGGTAAGTCTTGAAAGGGCATTAACAGCGGATAATATGTTCCTTTTACAAGGACCTCCTGGTACAGGAAAAACCACGTTTATTTCAGAACTTGTATATCAGATTTTGAATGGTAACGATAAATATAGAGGAAATCCCGATGCAAAGATTTTAATTGCATCACAGTCGCATGTGGCGGTTGATCATTCACTAGCAAAGATTAAAAAACTTATACCGGATATTAAGATGATTCGTATAGGTATTTTGGATAAACTGGCAGAATCATCAAGAGAATATACACTTGATATTTTCTGTAAAGAATGGACGCAGAAAGTAATTGAGAATTGTAAAGAGGCATTAGCTAGATACAAGCAGGAGATTGGAATAGATGAATCTTTACAGGAAAAGAATAGCATTATTACAGAGATTGAAAGCATAACTCTGGAAATTTCAGAATTAATTGATGAATTAGAGACTGTTGAAACTGAGTTGGGAAAAGTTAATGTTTTAGACTCTAAGTGGCAGTTTGTCAATGAAAAGATAGCAACAATGAAACAAATGGTTGCTATAAAAACTGCTGGTGTGACGGAAGAACATTTATCACAGATAATAGATGATTTTACTGAGAATTTGTCTGGATTAAATGATAGGCTGGCGTCTGTTATTGATGAATCAATAGCGTTAGCAGAACAGAAAATTGAACTTCAGGACCGCTATGCTTCAATTAATGAAGAATTAGGGATAAAAGGTCGTGAGGTGGATGAGTGGAAGGAATTGTTAGGCGTTTCCAGTAATGAGGAATACTTACAGGCAAAGGGAGAAATTCAGGATGCATTAAAAGAAAATAAAAAGAAGTATGCTAAATATTCGAAGGTTGAAAGTCTATGTAAAGAATGGCAGAAAAGAGTTATCCAAGGAGATGGTTTGTTACAGGAAAGTATTGCAGATTCAACTCTTGTAGGTGCTACATGTTTAGGTATCGCAAGCTTGAGTTCGGCAATAGAGTTTAATTTTGACTGGGTAATTGTGGATGAAGCAGGTAAAGCGACGCCTCCAGAAATCCTAGTGCCTATTTGTTTGGGAAGAAAAGTTGTGCTTGTAGGTGACCATAAGCAGTTACCACCAGTTGTTGATGAAGCTTTATTGAAATTACAAGACAAAGAAAGAATGAATATTAGCAAGGAAGACCTTGAGCTTAGTCTTTTCGAGTATCTTGAAAGAAGCTTAAGTGATGATTGTAAGAATATTCTGGATGAACAATATAGAATGAATCCAGTAATTGGAGATCTTATTAGTAATTTGTTTTATGAGGGTAAACTGATATCAAAAACGTCCAAGGAAGAAAAAACAATTCCTTTGAAGATATATGAGAGTAAACCATTAGTGTGGTTGTCTACTGCATCAAAATCTGATAGAAAAGAAGAGAGAATATCAGATTCTTATAGAAATACTTGCGAAGCTAAACTCATTTTTGAACAGCTCCTTGAAATTGATGAGGAGTTAGGTGAACTAAAACTGAAAAAAGAGACAGCTATTATTGCTGGATACAGAGGTCAGAGAGATTGGCTTACAAGATTATACGAAAGTAGTTACAAAGCAAGATTTCATAATATGACTATTGAAATAAATACTGTCGATGCTTTCCAAGGTCGAGAGACTGATATTGTTTTTTATAGCATTGTAAGGAGTAATGATGATGGAAATCTAGGGTTCTTAAAGGACGTAAGACGATTAAATGTTGCGTTTTCTAGAGCTAGAGAATTATTAGTTGTTGTGGGTGACCATCAGTGTGCACAAAGACGATTGGATATTGATGGTCAAGCGAATCCTTTTGTTGGAATTATTAACTTTATCCGTGATAATTCGGATGATTGTATTTTGAAGGAGGTGTAGAAATATGACAATAGATGAACTAGCAAAATTAAAAGTAAACTCTGTACCGAATTCAACGCTTGTGAAGTATTATGAAGCAGGAATTCCGCAATGGCACATGGAAACGATTTTAACTATGTTGAAGCCAAAGAAACTATCAGTACTTCAGGAATTTATTTTGAAATTTGTTTCATCTGGAATAGATGATATTTCTGACATTTGCAATTTTCTAGGAATTAACAAAACAGCAGTGAATAATGCAGTGGCTATTTTGCAAAAGAACAGCTTGATTAGGGTTGATATTTTTTATTCAAAACTTAAGCTTACAGACAAAGGTGAGGAAGCGTTAAAAGAAGCTGCAACAATCGTTCCTGAAGACATTGAATATGCTTTATATATGGATGGCCTTCTTGGAAATGTTTATATAGACACAAGAAGGTTGTACACATCGAAAGAATTACGTAGCTTTGGAATTAAGCCAATAAATACGAACGTAGAAAAACCTACACTGGATTCATTGGTCTATGAAGAGGTAAAGCGTGCTATTAATTTGTTTAAAAAGAATCATGCATATGAGCAGGATAAATTAGAGGGTGATTTGCAGGAAGTGTCCCGTGTGGTAAAAACATATGTCGAGTATAAGAAAGTAAACGTGTTGGTATTTATGAATAAGTCCGAGGATATTGAATTTCAGGTTTATGATGGTACTACACGTAATGATGACTATAGTATTGCTTTTCAGAAGCAGTACAACAATAATACTCATGTGCTTGATTTTGATAGCAATGATATGTCAGGCGTAGAAGAAGATAATTCGTTAATTAGTGTGTTACCACAGGAAATAATTGAAAGTGCAAAAGCATTCTCCTACAAAGATTCCACGCTCGAGCGTGAAATATCGAATTTGACAACACAGCTTGATGCTATAAAGAATAATGATGATGAGGAGGATGAACAGCAGAAAGAGTCAGCAACAGAAAGAATTCGTTTCTTAGAAAAGAAAATTGATGAAATGAAGAATGAGCGAAAAGGTGCTGACAGAATCTTGTCTACATATGACCATAGACCTTTACTGCTGGATGCTTTGGATAATGCACAAAATACTGTTGTTATTGTTTCTCCATGGATTAAATCAGGTGGATTGAATAATGAGGTATTAGGGCGCATAGAAAGAGCGTTGAAAAGAAATACGCAAGTTATCATTGGGTATGGTATCAGTAAAAAAGAAGATAGCGACAAATGGATTTTGCAAAGACTTACAGATATACAAAAGAAGAAGTACGGTAATAAGTTGTTATTAGTAAGATTAAGCAATACACATGAAAAAGTGTTGATTAAAGATAATGAGTATATGGTTATTACCAGCTTCAATTGGCTTTCATTTAAAGGAGATCCAAACAAAGGATTTAGGCAAGAAACAGGATATTATACTGAGTCTAAAGAAGCAATCAAACAAATGAAGGCGAATCTTTCAAATCGAATGAATATTAAAATATAAAGGGGGTGACATTATGGTATATCTGCAAATGGAAGACGATAGAATACCTATTGGAAATTTCTCTTTTGTATATGATCATACAAAAAATGAAGAGCTGTTTAATAAGTTCTATGAAGCGGAAAAGAATATAAAAGTAGATTATATGGATTTTGCTCATAAAATTAGAATCGCTTTTGAAGCATTTGCTCTGGATGAAGAAGCAAGAAAACGTAAGCAAAAAGAGGAATATAAAGATATGGATGTTTCTGCTATAAAGGAACAGATAATATCTGAGATTAAGCAACCAGCTTCTGTAATTAATTATAAAAACATCATTATTGATTTGTGTTCTGGCAGAGAACTGGAATTTGCTGATATGTTATTAAAATA
>ERZ1026997.449-NODE-449-length-16452-cov-12.567177_pt1 | contig 16452 bp, 8 predicted proteins | sample MGYA00519289_ERZ1026997 | MGnify/ENA primary metagenome ERZ1026997 (study PRJEB26926, sample SAMN06164455) | human gut metagenome | biome: ENVO:00009003; feature: ENVO:2100002; material: ENVO:00002003 | host: Homo sapiens | place: USA | collected 2012 ... | reverse complement strand
CAGCGTCAACGCAAATAAAGACGGCACAGGCAGCCGCTGGTGGCTGTGGCTGCTGGTGATTTTGTTGGTGCTGATCATCATTGCGATCATCGTCTATGTGATCATCCGCTATAAACGGGGCGAGATTGGGCCCGGTGCTGAAAACACCGCTGCCTTGGACGATTTTGACGACGACTTTGACGCAGACGGCGGCACCCCGGATATTGGAGAGAAGCCGCTGACCCACGATGGAAACAATAAGGACGGGAATGTATGAAGCCGAGAGATCTTTTTCACTACGGCTGTACGAACCTGTTCCGGCGCAAGACCCGCACGGCCCTGACGGCGCTCTCTATGGCGGTGGGCGTCATGTGTATCGTGGTGCTGATCTCCGTGGGCCTGGGCTATGAGCAGGCGTACCGTGAGAGCATCGAGGCCATGGGCAGCCTGACAAAGATCGACGTGACGCCTGCCACCAGCGACTACGGGCGCAAGGCGCTGCTGAACGACAAGGCGTTGGAGGCCTTCCGGGGCATTGACGGTGTGGAGGCGGTAACGCCGGTCTACCAGCAGTCCGCCTACATCGTCTCCGGCAACTATGTCAACATGGTGCGCATCTACGGCATCGACATGACCACGGCGGAGAGCTTCATGCTGACGCCGGAGCGGGGCGTTATGGCCGGGGACGGTACACACCTGCATCCGGAAGTCATGTTCACAGACGACGTGGCGGCTGGCCTTGCCAACAAGGCAAAGGATTGGGAACTGGCAGTAGACGAGAATGGCAACGCCCTGATTGACCTGCTGGAGGTGCCTGTCCGCATGACCTTCGATTCCTCCAGCCTGACCGGCGAGCCGAAGGCCGATACCGATGGGCGGGCGCTGCCCTCCGGCAATCTCTACAACTTGCGGGTAACCGGCATCTGCTCCACGCTGAACAACAACTTCACCTCCTCCGCCTTTATGGCCTATGACCGGCTGGAGGAGATGGTGCAGGCCAACGCCAACTATCTCGGCGCTGCCACGGAAACCAAAACGGCGGAGGAAAAGGCCAACGGCCCTACCTACGACTTGGTTTGGGTGAAGGTGAAGAACGTCAACGATGTGCAGCGCATTGTCAAGCTGATCCGCGACACGGGACTGAACACCTACTCTCTCAATGACATGCTGGAAACGGTGCGGACACAGTCCCGTCAGATTCAGGGAATGCTGGGCGCGCTGGGCGGTATCGCTGTCCTGATCTCCGCCATCTGTGTGGCAAACACCATGATGATGTCTATCACAGAGAGAACGAGGGAAATCGGCGTACTGAAGGTGCTTGGCACCATCCGGGGCGACATCTTCAAGATGTTCCTGACGGAGGCGCTGATCGTGGGCGTGATAGGCGGCGCGGCAGGCTTGGTGCTGAGCTTTATCGCCAAATGGCTGATACCGGTGATCTTCGCGTCCCAGGAGCTGCGGTGCGTACTGCCCTGGTGGCTGGCGGTCTGCGGCGTGCTGTTCGCAGGCGCGGTAGCCATTGCCGCCGCATGGATGCCCGCCCGTAAGGCGACGCTCATCAGCCCCAACGAAGCCATCCGCTCTGAGTGAGGAGGTAGCATTTATGAAAAAGATATGCTGTGCGATTCTGGCCGTGCTCTGCATCCTGCCGTGTCTGGCGGGCTGCGGAAAAAAGGATAAGTATGTAGAGTATCGTATAACCTTATCAGATGATCTTACTCAGCCTGGAACAGTTACCATGCAGTTTTATGATTACTATTTTGATATGGAGAAAGTCTCCATAGAAGATGTGCAGACCGGCGAAATTGAGACTAACTACTATGCCACGGGTACGTTTCTATCTGATACGAACTTGGCGAACCTCCCCGTACTGATCCACTTTAATGGAGATGTTCTTACATTGGACGGTACAATGGTCACCACGGCTTCTCCCATTATGCTCATGCTCGATTTTTCTGAGGGCAAAACACACGAAATTGGCCTCGAGTTTGATGGGCTCACAAGAGTATTTGTTGCATCAGCCAGTTGCTCATAAATAATTGTGGGCAACATCAAAATAGAAGTGTTAAGGAATAGGAGGGAGTACCCATGCAGTAGTTAGGAATTGCAAGCCGATCCCCAAAGCCAGCTATTCTTTGTGGAGTGTGGATAGCTGGAGAGTCACGTACACTCCTGGAACAAATTTATTGAGGAGGATCAAAAGATGAAGAGATTCAAAAGTCTCTCCGCGCTGTTTCTTGCGCTTGTCCTTGCGTTAAGTCTCAGCGTCCCCGCGTTCGCGGCAACAGGTAACAACACGATCACGTCCATTAAGTATAATACCGAATCGTTTACGATTACCCCGTATACCTACACTGGTGATGATGGCGATGGCGAGAGCTTCACGGCTTATTCCTGCCACCTTGAGTCTGCTAACGTTAACAATTCTGTATTGGCGAACATGCCGCTTACGGTAACATATTCCGGCGGCACGCTGAAAAACGGAACTACCACCTATACCGGTGGCGGTACGGTGACAACCTATGTTAATGTTATCAACCGTGTTGCAGCACTGACGCTGACCAGCACCAACGGCGTAACCGAGACCTACTATATCAGCGCATGGAAAACAGGTACCACATTCTATGCTTCTGTGAGTGTCGAGTTTAATACTGCCTATGCGTTCTCTCAGACAGCGGTCAATACGAAGTATAAGGGTGCGAACACCACCCAGAACCCATATATGCAGGCGACCACCGCTACGCAGAAAGCGACTGCCCAGTCTGCGTATGAAGAGACCAATGATGCTTTTAAGGGTAGCACCTCCGACACTTTTAACGGTCTGAGCTATGGTTATACCGCGGCCGATATCATCACCCAGATCTGCAACGCGAAGGGTGTGTATATCTCCAATAGCAGCGGCTATATCTCCCAGATCGGCGCACTTAATCAGGACACTGCCGGCCAGTATGTTCATCCTCAGTGGGGTGGCCCTTACGGCTCTGGTGGCTGGATGTTCAAGGTTTTACGTGGCAACGACGCGATTTACCCCTCCATTAGCGCAGGTTCTTTCTACCTGATGCCCGGTGATGTAGTCACTTGGCAGTATACCGCTGACGTTGGTTACGATCTGGGTGCGCCCATGTTCTAAGCGACACAGCACTTAAAAACTATTCCTTAACACTTGGGGGATGCCCGGTCCTTTCTGGGCCGGGCATCCCCTGCCAACATAAAGCGTGTGTATGCTATGAATAGGTAGGAGAAAATGACCACAAAAAACATGACCAAGATTTGGACCAAAATTTGGATGGTATTGCTGGCGTTGCTTGTGTTGATTGGTGCGCTGCAGCCAGTTACAACTTACGCTGTTACCGGTGGCTTGGGTGTATTCCTCTACTGGCCAGGCGATTTTAGCTCAAACGGAGGCTTCCCCCAAAACACATATACCGACATACAGGTCTACTCCGAGGAGTACCCGGATGCAGGCTCAATGAACAAGGTGACAAATATTCAACCGGAGATTTTCTATATTGTCACTATCCCAGGACTGGACGCAGCCACGGCATCACGTAAGAGTTACGATTTAACACTGACTCTGAAGGAAAAAAACAATGACGCACCGGAACTAAAACTTCCTACAAACAATTACTATTTACCGGTTCGCGTTACATGGACCGCGAATGATGGACGGCAGTGCGATATTTTTATCATTGCGATCCCTGAAATTCGGGATTATTCCAAGGCGGATTTCAGTAAGCCTGCGCAAATGTACTTGGATCTGTTGCTTGGAAATGAATTGGACGACTTCTATAACAGCCTTGCCGCAACAAAAAAGGGTGTGGCTGGCGGTTATTATATTGATAATTATCGCTGTTTGATGCGAATACTTAACTCCACTAACTGGCTTTGTGCGGGTTTTCTCGATTCGTATAAAGATTACTATAGCAAATCTGAGGATGCACTTGCAGAAGTTCAGCAGACGCTTAACCAGGGCTGCTGGTTTTCTCCTGAGCAGGCAACCGCATGGTTTACCGACGTGCTGGGGTACTATTGGGAGTATTGTGAAGCACGCATTGAAGAGCCGGAGCTGCTGTCGCTGCAGGTCATGGGTGTCGATGCGGTCAAGGTGTCTGAGTCGGAGTATTCTCTATGTCTGCCAGAAGGCGTGAACTGGAAAAAGGCTTCGTCCTCGATCGAGTATCGCGCAAATACCATCAACGTTTTTGAGGCAAAGGGAAATTGGACTCCGGGCGCGGGAATAATGCTGCTGCTGAGTGCAAGAGATCCTGCGACAAACACGGTATATAACTCCGGCGCTAACGGTTATGTGCAAGGCAGCTATTATCTGCGGCTGAGTTCGAGTACGGATGCGCCGGAATTCTCGGTACATTCCTTCCAGATCAATGACCGCATAGCGAGCATTGACGAGGAGCATCTGACAATCTCATTGCATTTTGCTCCGGACTGGTTGCCGAAACAGATCCCTCAAATTACCTGCTCCGGAACAGGCTATGAATTCCTGGATGCCGATGAGAAGACCGTAGAGTCTGACGAAAACGACAAAATCGACTTTTCAAAGGCCAAAAAGCTGCGCTTATATGAGGATCTGACGTCATATGCGCAGGCGGGGAAAGATACCGAGGGACTGTCTTACCACAAGGACTATGAGCTAAATTTCACGCAGGGCGATTCCGCTGAATGTGAGTTGTTGTCCTACTCCGTCGGTGTGGCGGGTGAGCAGATCGATTGGAGAGCTGACGGCAAGACGATCACGGTAACGATTCCCTACGCCACGGACTGGAATACGCTCAAGAGCAGCTATACCATATCCTATGACGCGACCATCGCCACGCCGAATGGTGAGGATTTTGAACGCTCCGAGACGACACCTATCCAATATACGGTAACTGCGGAGAATGGAAACGACCAACAGACTTATTCTGTTATTGTAAAGAAGGTCCCCCCTGCCACCGGCAATGAAATCGAGAGCTTCTACTGCGGATCGTTGGAAGGCACGATCGACAATGATGCAAAGACAATAACGCTTGAGCTGCCGGAAGGGTCTACCAAGCGCTTCGCTCCGCAGATCACAATTTCCGAATTTGCCGTTGTTGAGCCAGCCAGCGGTGTACTTCAGGATTTCACCGAGCCGGTTCCCTATACCGTTACCGCACAGAACAGCGATACCAGGACGTACAACGTCATTGTAACGGTCTCTACGCAGCGAAGAGAGAATCCTGATAAATCGGCCTATCAGGCTAAGTTGGACGCAATCATCGATAAATATCGGGAGAGCGCGGAAGACGACTGGGAGTGGATGCAGCTTGGCATCTACGAAAATTTGCCGCAGGACGACGGACCGAACACTAACAACGGGTTTGATATTGCCAAAGAGATCAAAGATTTGAACGTTGGCCCGAAAGGTAGAATGACAGATATCGCCAGACTGACGATGCTCCTGACCTCAAGAGGGTATGATTGTTCAAACCTTGCCAAGTATAACGGCGGCAAGCCCTTTTTGGATGGAAGCAACAATGAGATAGACAACCTCGTTGCAAATATTGCGTCCACAACTGACGGTGGTGTAAACGGCAGAATTTTCGCATTGTGTGCGCTGGACATGGGCAATTATACGCTTCCCGCCAATGGGGCGAGAAGCAGGGAGTCCTTGTTGGAGCAGCTACTCAATCATGAATATGGGTCGGACGGCTATGACGTTGATATGGTCGGTATGCTGATGTACGCTATTGCGCCGTATCAGGAGGTTTCTGGTTATAAAGAACGGACAAAGGCAAAACTGGACGAGGGTGTCGAAGCCATTTTGAAAGAAATGCGTGAAGACTACACGTTCCACTCTTGGGGAACCGTAAACAGCGAGTCTGTTGCACAGGTCATTTGCGCATTGGCCTCTTGTGGCATTGACCCTTATTCTGACCCCCGTTTCGGGGACGGTGACCGCACGATCCTTACACAGTGGATGGATATGTTTTCCACGCCGGATGGTTTTAAGCATGTGCAGAGCGAATCTGCCAGCAACCTGCTGGCGACATACGAATCCTGTTATGCCTTACAGTGGTATCTTGGTTTCCTGGAGAACGATGAGGCGGGGCATCCGTACTATCTGTATTATCATCGATATGATTTCTCCACTGTGCTTTCTTCGGAAGCTAACATACTGGAATTCTCTATTGAGGGTCAGAAAGGTGTCTTCGGAGAGGAAAATGGTCAGAACACCATTTCTGTTACCTTGCCCAAGGGAATGCCCCTCCAGAATATAACGCCCGATTTCACCTTGTCAGCGGGCGCAATTTTGGAGGCTCCAACGATCCCCGTTACACTCGCTGAGGGTGCGGCCCAGCCGTTCACTGTGCTGGCGGAGGATGGCCAGACCAGAAAAACCTATTATGTCACGGTTACATTTGGTGATGTAGATCCGGCAGGCGCAAAGCTTGATACTTCGACCATAGTCCTGCAAGACGCCAATCAGCGCAATCTTGATATTCTGGACAAGGCTGTCACAGTGAAAGAGGAAGGCGAGGACATTTTGCTGACGGTCAGCAGCGGCATCGATGTGACAAAGTTGCGTGTTATCGCCAACATCTCGTATCGCGCAAGTGCCTCGCCTGTCTTGGATGGATCTGTGAATCTTGACCTCTCAGATTGGACGGAGTTTGCCATTGCCTCTGCGGATGGCAAAAACCACGCTACTTATCGAATCAAGGTGCAAGCGAAAACGGTAGCCTCCATCACGGCATTTTCGCTGACGATCAATGGCAAGGTCTACGACGGAGATATTGACAACGTAAGCGGCGCGATCTCTGTGACTGGTGTGGACGACAGCAATTTGACCACTACAAAGTTTGCGCCGGATATCACGCTGGGCGCTGGCACAACGGTGTGCAGCCCGCTATCCGGAACTGAGCAGGACTTCTCTGCACCGGTCACCTATACGGTCGCAGGCCGCGATGTAGAGAGCCGTACCTATACGGTTCGGGTGACGAACACGGCAGGCAGCTTGATCTCTGCCTCCGGAGAGACACCAACACCGTCCAGCTCTGCCAGGATCGAGAAGTTCACGGTGCTGGGTGTAGACGGTGAGATCGATCACGCCGCTGGTACGATTGAGATTGTACTGCCTAACGGGACGGATGTAACCGCGGTAGCACCTGTGGTTACTGTACCTGCTGGCGCAGTGGTAAGCCCTGTATCCGGTGAAGTGGTGAATCTGTCCACACCGCTTACCTATACCGTGAGGCTTGGCAGCGAGACGCGATACTATGTTGTTCGCGTGGTGTATCAGCGCAGCACCTCGCAGCAGCTTTGGGACAAGGTCTCTGAAGATAATACGGTAACCGATCATCAGGAGAGCCGCAGCACACACCGGTTCTCGTAAGGAAGGTCAGACCGATGACGGAGAATATATTCACTATTACAAAAATAAAGGTGGGAAATCAATGAAAAAAAGATTCATTCCCCTGCTGGCACTCTTACTGTCGCTATGCATTATTGTGCCTGTGTCTATCGCGCAAATAGTGGCGGCGGAGGCAGTTCAGATATCTGTTACTGCGACAGGCGGCAGTGTAGAAATTGACGGTCATACCGTAGCCGGTGGCGGCAACCATAGTGTTAAGGAAAATACAAATGTCACTATAAAGGCAGTTCCGCAGGACGGTTATGTGTTTGACTGCTGGTCTGTGACCGGAGGATCAATAGCCGCAGAAGATCTCAAAAAAAATCCGGCAACATTAAGTGTAACGACCGGAGCTGTTGCCCTTACCGCGAACTTTGTTAAAACCGTAACCGTCACGACGGCAAGTAACAACGATGCGTGGGGTACGGTCACAGCGGATAAAACTGCGGCGGCACCCGGCGAATCTATCACGCTGACAGCAGCACCGAAGGAAGGCTACCGGCTGGATGGTTGGACGGTCTCTTATACCAACGACGATCCGATGGTTGATTACAGCAGCCGGGTCAATATCTACACACTGACCAAAGGCGAAGGCAACACGGCAACACTGGCTATAAGCGAAACGAACACCGAGGCGAAGGCTCTGACTGTAACGGCGCATTTTGAAAAGGCAGATGCCGGGCACTTCCTTAGTTACGATTACTGTGAGCTGCAGCCGCTGGTCTTCGAGCTGCTCCCTGGTACCAAAAACAAGGCTACAAGTATCACGGGGTGGTCGAACGATGCGAGTAAAGACATCGTAGTGATATTTGATAAACGCGGCGATGATAACAAGGTCACGGCCTTGCGCGGCTACACGACATGGGGTGGTCTCAAGCGTGTGGCTGATGACGTGACGTTTAAGTTTGACAACGCGAATGCAACGAACTACTCGAAGGGTTCGGGCATGGTTGGCCAGAGGCTTGCAATCGACGAGACTGCTTACGCGGTAGGCTTCACAATGACCGACAAGGATGGCACGGTGAAGAAGGGTACCATTCTGCTGCAATACCCCGGTCGTGCGCAGGTAGAAGCGGAGAATGGCAAGCTGGAGTATAACGGGACAGAATACAAAAATGGCGATGTGATCACATTCGAGGTCGGCAAGGAAGTGACTATCTCCGCAGCAGCGGCAGACGGATACCGTCTGAAGGAGTGGGCCATTGAGGGCGTTACGCTCACAAGAACAGAGGGCGGCTCCGTGACCTTCACCGTTCCCGACAAGTTCTTCTCTATCAAGCCCGTCTTTGAAAAGACCCTGGCAGCCGTAACCATCACGACAGCAAGCAACAACGATGCGTGGGGTACGGTCACAGCGGATAAAACTGCGGCGGCACCCGGCGAATCTATCACGCTGACAGCAGCACCGAAGGAAGGCTACCGGCTGGATGGTTGGACGGTCTCTTATACCAACGACGATCCGATGGTTGATTACAGCAGCCGGGTCAATATCTACACACTGACCAAAGGCGAAGGCAACACGGCAACACTGGCTATAAGCGAAACGAACACCGAGGCGAAGGCTCTGACTGTAACGGCGCATTTTGAAAAGGCAGATGCCGGGCACTTCCTTAGTTACGATTACTGTGAGCTGCAGCCGCTGGTCTTCGAGCTGCTCCCTGGTACCAAAAACAAGGCTACAAGTATCACGGGGTGGTCGAACGATGCGAGTAAAGACATCGTAGTGATATTTGATAAACGCGGCGATGATAACAAGGTCACGGCCTTGCGCGGCTACACGACATGGGGTGGTCTCAAGCGTGTGGCTGATGACGTGACGTTTAAGTTTGACAACGCGAATGCAACGAACTACTCGAAGGGTTCGGGCATGGTTGGCCAGAGGCTTGCAATCGACGAGACTGCTTACGCGGTAGGCTTCACAATGACCGACAAGGATGGCACGGTGAAGAAGGGTACCATTCTGCTGCAATACCCCGGTCGTGCGCAGGTAGAAGCGGAGAATGGCAAGCTGGAGTATAACGGAACAGAATATGAAAATGGCGATGTGATCACGTTTACTCCCGCAGCTGAGGTGACGGTCTCCGCAAAAGCAGCGGATGGGTATCATCTGAAAGAGTGGATCATCGACGGTACGACATATGCGGGTACAGAAGATGGCTCCGCGACCTTTATCGTTCCCAACAAGTTCTTCTCTATCAAGCCTGTCTTTGAAAAGACCGGAGATACTCCCCAAGGTCCCGGCTGTGCCACGGTGGATGCAGAGCACGGCAAGCTTGAGTATAACGGCAAGGAATATAAGAACGGTGACGTGATTGCCTTTACTCCCGGCAAAACAGTGACTGTATTTGCCAGAGTAGACGAGGGCTATTATCTAGACGGATGGAGCATTCCAGATGCAAATGTAGAAGACAAAAATGTTTATGAGGATTCTGTGACATTTGTCGTTCCTGACGCAGCTTTCACTATTAAGCCCATCTTTGAAAGCAAGGAAGGAAAAGTAGAGCTGAATTTCCATGCCATTAACACGGGAACGGAGGATGTAGATCGCCCCAACGCCTTTGGCGAAAATGGCTGGATAGGTGAACTCAGTTGTTATCCCTTCCAGTTCTACACATTTGATGCCCAGGATCTCACGGTCGATGAAGTAATTGCAAAGAAGAGCCGGGGCGAACTAGATAATCTTTATGAAGCGGGCTTCACTGGGTTAATGGCAAAATGGCCGCTTTATATTGAACGAGGGATCGGCATCCTTGTCGAGGCGAATACATATCCGGCATTTCCTGCGGGCGTTGACAGCAAAGCAACCTATATTTGCGAAGGCCTGACATCGACAGCTACAGAAAAGCTGGGAGACCTGGTTCACTATGAGGATTCCCAGTACAGAATACAGAACAGCAGACTGTATATCGCTTTTATTGCGAACGAGGATGTCATTGTTAACGCAGAGTTCCACCAGCTTGGTTATTATTCGTTCAAGGCTGTATCCAACGATGAAACCATGGGAACCGTAGAAATTACCCCGGAATGCCTGGCGGGTGGAACGCAGCAAGAGGCAACGCATGTAGTCATGCGAGCGATACCGAAGGATGGCTACAGATTTAAGGAGTGGATCGAAGCTGATGGCAGCACATATCTGTCAGCAGATCAGAAAATGATTTCGATAGCTCAGTTTGTGTTTGGAACCAAGGCGGCATCCTTTACAGCTGTATTCGAGAAGAGTGCAGATTCTCAGCCGCTGCCGATTCAAGCAACGTCCGCCCCTGAAGGTAAGGCAACCATCGAGGTCAAAGCGAATGGAAAAGCTATTACCTCGGCAAAGGAGGGCACATCTGTTGTTGCGTCCGTTGCAAATGTGGATGAGTATTATGAATTCGACCACTGGGAGATCACAACAGCGACAGAGGCCGCAGTGTCGCTTATTTCTGAGGAGGACTGTAGAAACAGTAGTGTTGAGTTTTCTATGCCGTCCGTGACGGAGGGTGTCCGTATAAAGGCAGTCCTGAAGGAGAGGTATATAACACTCAGCTGGGAGGTCATGAAGGGAAGCGGCAGTGGCTATCAAGGTGCTTCCGACCTTGCAAATGTGGAGGTATCCGTAAATGGTTCGTCGGTAAGCAATTATACCAAGGTCAAGAAAGACGATGTGATAAGCTTTTCAGTGACTGTCAATGACACTGATAAGTATGTGTTCGAAAAAGTTGGAAAACGAGTTTTCCGCACCGGTAGCACACGCATAGAAGAAACCTTTACAGAATATTCCGGTACTTTTAAGCTCACAGAGTGGACGAGTATTAGTTTGTTCGTGTGTTTGAATGACAAAACCGAGGAAACTGCCCGGCATGACATCGTGCTGACACAGGCGACAGGCGGTACGATCACATCTTCCAACTCGACTGCACAGCCGAACACGACCGTCACGCTGACCGCTGCTCCTGATAGCGGCTACACGCTGAAGAGCTGGATCGTGAAGGACGAACAGCAGAAGACCATTGCTGTCACCGCAGATAAGACTGACCGCAATGTTGGCACTTTCACGATGCCCAAGAGCAATGTCATGGTAACGGCAGAGTTTGAGTCCACATCGGAAACCACACCGACGATCACATCTGTCGCACTGCTGCAGGGTAAGGCCGGTAATGAACTGGCAACGGGCGTTCTGTCCGGCGACAAGTGGACGATCACCATTCCCGATACCGTGTCGGCAGAGACGGTTGAGCTGATCCCCGAAGGCACGTCCGGCCTGTTTCTGAAAATCGTGACGCCCACCGGCGTAACAGTAAAGCAGATGGACGGCGGCGGCAGCTGGGCAGGCGACTGGTCTAAGGGTGACATTGTGTGCTGGATGCCGGTAGGCGAAGAAGTTACTTTCCGGGTAATTGCAGGAACGGCCACCAAGGACTATGCGATTAAGTTGGTCTATTCCGGTTCTCCGTTACTGTCCGATGGCTCCGCCACCCGCAGCAGCAAGACCGCCGCAACGGTGACGTTCACCTCCAATGTGGCAGGCACCTACTACTATAAGGTAGTGGATCACGATGCAGCGGCTCCCACGGTGGATGAAATCAAGAAATCTACCACCCATGGTACAGCCAGCGCGGGTGAGACGACCTTCACCATCAGCAATCTGACCGGGGATGCCCGTGATGTCTACATCGTGGTCGTGGCAGCCAGCGGCGAGAGTGCACCCCTGAAGATCGGGATCCCCGCTTACGAACCAAATCCCGGTAAGTACACCATTACAGTGAACACCCCCAAGGGCGGTACCATCATCCCCAACCGCACCAGCGCCAATGAGGGCGATGAGATCATCGTTACCGTAACGCCCGATGATGGTTATCAGATGGTGGAAGGCTCTCTGACCTACACGCTGGCGATAGAAAACGGTAAGACGGTGAAGATCACCAACAACCGCTTTACCATGCCCGAAGGTAATGTGACCATCAGTTGTCAGTGGGGGACAGCCGCGACGACCGCCAAGGGCATCACCAGCTTCTCCATCAACGGCGTGGCCGGTGCGGTGAACAATACCACCAATACCATCACCATCACCATGCCCCGCGGCACAGATGTGACGAAGCTGACCCCGGTTATCGCCACAAACGGTGTCAAGTCTCTGACCCCCAGCAGCGGCGAGACGGTGAACTTCACCAATGCCGTGACCTACACCGCCGCCATGGAGGATGGCAGCAGCAAGACCTATACTGTCACGGTCTACGTGGACAAGGGGACGCTGGCCGATCAGTTCTGGGATAAGCTGACGGATTTCGCCACCCAAGTTCCCTGGTGGCAGTATGCCGAAAAGCAGCAGAGCACCAGCAAGTATCCCAAGTATTGGTAAGTAGATGGCTCCCGACCCCACAGACACCCTGAAATACCAATCGCAAAACGAACAAAAGAGCAGCCATTCCTAGGAATGGCTGCTCTTTCTCTGTAATGACTCAGGCACGGGCGTGATGGGCGTTGGCCTCCCCGTGTGCCTGAACCCCGCCTACCCCCACGGCATGACACTATGGGGCTCTGAAGGGGCTGAGTGCGACTGCGAAGGCAATTGCTATACGCCGCGCGACTCACGAAACGTAAATACGCATTTGATGTGTCAGAGCAGGGATGCCAGTTAAGCATTGAGCCAGTTGTCGAGAATAGGCCGCACCGGTTGAATAAATGAAGGAAGACCACTTGCCGAAAACAGCAGGTAGCCTTCCCTTAGATAGAGAGTGATTTCCTTGGAATTTGTCCTTCCGAACGTATTGACAATATACTCGATTATGCTACGCTGGGATTAGGGGGTTAGGTGCGGGCGAGGAGCAGTGTCCCTGCCTGAGCTTTGTCTGCGAAAGCTGCTGTGGTTACTGCGGAGCTACAGTGGATGTGGAGTCCGAGTTGCTTACTTGCTCAGGTCGCCTTGCGAGTCCCAAATCACCATCGGTGTATTCGTCAAGGATAGTAGATATTTCATCATCAATACGTATGACTGTCAGCGAAACATAGTGCAGCTTCGCTCGCCAATCTTGCCTGCGCAAAGTATGCTTCAACTCCTCAAATGCCTTTTCGCTGTTCAGGATGATGATCGTGTGAATCCTTGGGATATTCTTATCGTTCTGCAAACCGAGGATCACATCTGAAGCAAGTATGTCGTGCCCGGTAAAGTAGTAGAAAAACCATCCTTCATCGCCTTTTTCGTTGACTAAAAAATGATGCATGTTCTCATAGTTCGTATCTAGACCGCGGCTACGCGGAGAGTGTTTTGACGAATATGGCATGAGGAGGGTTGTTTCAAATATCTTGTCTATAAAAGATATGATGCGAGTGCCGTAGTAGAGTAGCTGCCAACTCTGAATCAGTTCGATTACTTCGCGTGTGTCTCTTATATACTTCGCCAAGTCAATGTCCAGCCCTAATCTATATGCAACCAGATTCCATTCAGGCTTTGACTTAACGTTCTCGGTTCTTAAAAATCGAGAAAACAAACTGGGGGATAGCTCATATTTTGTTGCAATATCCACCTGCGATACCTTGGGGTTCTGTTGTAAAAAGACGTTGATTACATTTTTGACTAAGTTTGTGTCCCTAGGAAACCTATCTCTGCTTCCTGTGAGTGCCATTGTCTTTACATAGTAACCTTCGAATTCGTACAGGTCGTTTGCCTTATTTACCTTTTCGCTCACATGAACACCTCCCGTCATTAAATAATAGTACCATTTGAATAAAAAAAAGTCAAGCATGCGGCTTGATAAATAAATCTGTTGAGATAACGCGCCTGTGTTTAGACGGTTGATGCACTAATATAAATGGTTATGTTTATTTTTTTGAACCATACTGTTGACTTTTGTAAATATATATGTTAATCTAAAAGTGCAAAAAGTCGCGGCGGCACAGCGGGGTTCACGACTTTTGAGAAATCTAGACTTCTAGGATTGATGCAAAAAAAGAAGGGAGGCGAATTATTACCCAGGATGCGGCATACAGTACGGGTCGGCTCGCCCGGAATCAACGCCTGTGGAGACGGATTTCTGTCGTTGAAGCAGGAAGCTACTCTGTAGCAGGGCCATATAAAAAGGCTGCCCCCATTTGCAGATGGGGGCAGCCATCCAAGCACACCGTGGTAGGGTCCATGATGCACCTGTAGGACAATATGTATTGTATCATGAATCCTCCGCAAAATCAACAACACAGTTTTAAGGAGGAAAAGATGGGGATGTTACTTTCACGCGCCGAGGCGGCAGCGTATCTTGGCATCAGCGCAAAATTGCTCGACGGTTTCCGCAAGGATGGCAAAATCTCTTATGTTCAGCGGGTTCCCGGCGGCAAGGTCTTTCTCAGCAAGGAGGAATTGCGTCAGTTCAGGGCAATGTACACGCGCCCTGTGCCCCGCGCATCCACCGCCTTTGCTCCCGCTTTTCGCGGCGAGGTACCTGAACGAGGGTGTCGCTGATGGGACGCAGCAAAAAACCTAAATATGGCACTGTCACTCGCAAGGGAAGAAAGTATTTTCGAACACGCATTACCATTCAGGACGGGACACGAGTTACGCTCTACGGCCGCACCGAGAGTGAAGTAGATCAAAAGGTCGCAGAATTGCGGGCAAAAGTCGCGCGAGAAGCTCTTGAACGGGACTGCCCCACTGTTGCGCAATATGCACAGCTGTGTCTAGAGAACAGATCCCCGTTTATCGCACTCAGCACATTTGACAATTATGCACAAACTATCAAAAAACATATCGTAGAGCCGCTGGGCGACAAACTCATGTGTGACGTAACGCGCGATGACATACTCGCCGCAGTGCGACGCTCTGCCGTATTGTCAGAGTCTACTTATGGTGCGGTTCAGATGTTCTACAAAAGTATTTTTGGCGAGGCTGTCAAAAACGGAATTATTTCGGAAAATCCCGCACTTGTCCTTCCTGCAAAGGGTGGGAAAGCACCGACAAAGGCTAGAAAGTCGCTGACAGACGAGGAAGTGCAGATCCTTTTGAACGCTGTTAAGGGATTGCCGCCGTACACTTTCATTTTGCTTGCGCTGTACACTGGACTCAGGCGGGAGGAAATCCTTGCCTTGCGGTGGGATAGCGTGGATCTTGACTCAAAAACGCCCTCACTTACTGTGCGCGAGGCGTGGCACGTCCATAAGAATCGCCCTTATATCACCGAAAGATTGAAGAGTAGGGCGGCTTATCGAACTGTACCTATCCCCTCGGAATTGGCGCAATACTTGAAAGAGAAAGAGAATACGGCCAATTCCGAGTACGTGGTTTGCAACCGCAATGGCGGCCTGTTGTCGGGCTCGCAATATAGCCGCCTGTGGAAATATGTTACCACGCGCAGTACGAAGCCGCGCGAATATACGCGCATTGCGCCAGACGGAACCAAGACGAAACATCGGGTTGTTCCCACTTTGGGCGAAAGGGCTGCACACAACAGTCATGTGATTTATTCTATTGACTTTCGCGTTACACCGCACATGCTGCGGCACACGTATATCACCAATCTGATTTATGCTGGTGTCGATCCCAAGACGGTGCAGTACTTAGCGGGGCACGAAAACTCGAAGATCACCATGGATATCTACGCTGAAGCCAAGTACAACAAGCCGGACGCTCTGGCAGCGCGTGTCAATTACGCATTCAACATTCCTAACCTGTAATATAAAAACAGGCGATTGCGAAAAGATGGGACAATTGAGGGGACAATTTTTCCCTTATAATCCCCAAATCCCTTGCAAATACAATGGTTTCTATCGTGGGAGCGCAAGAAGTACGGTCTGAAGGCCGCCCGCCGCGCACCTCAGTTCTCCAAGCGCTGATCGGACGCGATTTTACAACCAAAAAGGCTCAAAAACCCCGGAAAATCAAGGATTCATGTTCATAGGTACACAATGTGACCTATGGGGCAGGCCGGACGGTACAGGGCACGAAAAAATAAGTCGGGGGAAATTCCCTCGACTTATTTTTTCTTTGATCCCAAGTTTATTTGAGCGCCACATTTCAATTGGATGCGCAGACTTGATATGGGATATAACATTAGATGAAATTTCAGCCCTCTGCCTTTTCATTGGCAGAGGGCCGTTTTTTGCTTAACAGTTATTGA
>ERZ1026997.438-NODE-438-length-16771-cov-17.384721_pt1 | contig 16771 bp, 20 predicted proteins | sample MGYA00519289_ERZ1026997 | MGnify/ENA primary metagenome ERZ1026997 (study PRJEB26926, sample SAMN06164455) | human gut metagenome | biome: ENVO:00009003; feature: ENVO:2100002; material: ENVO:00002003 | host: Homo sapiens | place: USA | collected 2012 ... | reverse complement strand
TATTTCCTTGTTTGATTGTATTCAGGTCGGGCGTCAGTTCCTGCTGGCCCCGGCCATCTTTTTTCAGGTAGTTAGAGATTTGCATTGAACGAGCCGGTTTTGCGGTAGCGCTTTCCGGTCGTTGTATCAGAGAGTTGTTCAATAATGGCGGTTGTAACCCGATTCAGGTCCACGTAAAGCACTCCGCCACACTTGACAATCGGGAGCAGTTTTTTACCGTCGGCGCTTTCCAACATGGCCCGGCTCGGTTCAGAACCTTTGGCAAATAGTCCGCATTGTGCAAACTTGGAGAGCCTTACCAGCCGGGACGGCAACGGGGGAGCAGTGATATTGATGTTGATTTGAGGTGTACCGGCAAATGTGGCATCGGCGTTTTTAGGCCATGATTGAGACAGGACATCAGCTAATCCTTTTGAAATGTCTCTGACCACTTGTTCAGGCAACCTATGGTCTTGGTTCATAATTACTTAATGTTAATGTAAATAAAATAAACAATCGTGGAGATCCCAACCAGCAGAGCGGAAAAGACAAGGCTTTGCACGATGCCGCGGGCTGGTTTCAAGGGATCGTCATCTTCCGACAAATCCATCGGGCAGCCGTAGAGTTCTTCAATTTTTGCGTCACGGTCTCGGCGCATCCAGTATTGTTCGTTCGTCATTTTTTTCATTGTTGTTCAGGGGGCGGGTTACAGCTCGTGCCAGCCGAGCCGAATAAATTCGTCAATCAGGGCTTCTTCCATTAGGCTGCCGGCTTCTTGGGGTTCTTCGGGCGAGGGAAATCGCGGGCCGTGGTCAGGTGAACACGGAATCCCCTGCGGAATGATTCTCGTTCAATGATGCGGATAATAGCTTCCGAAGGCTTCAATCCTTCTTCCGCTTCGGCCAGCAGATGGCTCTTGCAGCCGTCCGGCAATTTGTCTAAGTCGATTTCTGTTTTCATGATCTCTCGTAGTTGATAAGCGCAATCTACTGACTTTTTCGGTATTGGTCAACAAAATATACCGGAAAATAGCGATTATAAGTCATAAAAAAGAGTTGTTATTACCGAAAAAGTCCGTATTATCAACACATGACGCCGACTAAAGAAGACATAAAAAAATGGCTCAAGACCGTTGGGAAAGATCGTTTTTGGCTTGCTAAACAATGTGGGGCAACCAAACGAACGGTGGATGATTGGCTTTCTACCGGAAGGGAAATGCCGGCTAAAGCAATTTTAGCTATTCAACGCCTTATGAATGGAGAAGCCGAATCTTCTCCCCGCATCGTCATCGACTTCACAGATGAAGAATGGGACATTATCTGTGAGGCCGCTAAAGCCCACAAAGAAACCTTCCTGGAATTCGTCAATACCGCCATTCAAAACGCCGCCAAAGAAAAAGAGGCAGCTCGCAAGAAGTTTACCCCGGTAGAAACATTCACAGCCCCTCCCTTGGAGGCTCAGGGACGAATCATCGGCAACATTGCCGCCGGCAACCTGGCGGATGGAGACACCATTCCGCAGGACATCCGGCTATACCGTGAACTGGAAAGAGGGGAATACCTGCTACGCGTCAACGGTCACTCTATGGAACCCTCCATCCCGGACGGCTCCGTGGTCATCATGAAAAAATACACCATCCCCCCCATCCCCAAACCTGGAACCATTGTTCAATACCATGATGAACGCGGGGTGACGCTCAAAAAACTGGTCCGTAAGAAAAACCCGGAAACCGGTAAAATGGAATACACCCTCCATCCCATCAACCCCAACTTCGGAGACATCGAACCCATGGACGGCGGCAAAATCTCCGGCATCTATGTGGAAACGCTGGACAGGTGGGAGAAAGCTTGACGCACCGGGTAAATGTGCTATAGGTAAATTCTCTTTTTTATTTTCCGTTAGCCGTCCACGTTGGGAAACGCGGGCGGTTTCTTATTGTCGTTGCTGTCTTGGTTATAAAGCATTCTTTTAGAAAGGAATTCCTGTTTAAACCGTAAGTTTTTTATTATTTAACACAAAAAATTAGATTTTTTGATAGTTCCTACTAATTCCGATCTTAGTACTCTCTTCTCCCAGCAAATCTGACTGATTATATCCAGACTCATCCATCTCCTTTCCAATAAAAAATTGAGGAGACGCTTCCCATAGAACAACCTTCATCCACGTTATCGAATGCCCAGCAATGTTATCGGTTTTCTGTTGAGTCCTATTCATTTTTGTGTATGCTCTTCGTGAAGAAATGAAACAAAAATCTTTGGCACAAAAACAATTTTGAAGAAGAAAAGGAGAATGTAAAATGAGTGATCCTCAAAAATATGTATTCACAAATAATCAGCGGCGCATTTTATTTATCATATCAGCAATATTGGTTGCCGTTCTAGTGATCATTAGTGTATTAAATTCTATTCAAATACATGAATTAAATATAGATATAAAATATTTTACACCAAACAATATATATATATAACATCAATCTTTCTATTTTTATCTATAATTTTATATTCTCTACGATTTCTTAAGAAGACATCAAAAATGAATCCTGAAAATATACATGATCTATTGAATAACCCAATTCATGAGAAACTTCAAGCAATGGAAGATTCTTGGAATAAAAACGCTAGATGGATATCATATCTTGGTATTGCTGCCTTGGGTTGGCTACTAATGAGTAATCATGATGCCTCATTTACTGCGAGATGTTGGATAATTTCTTCAATTATACTATTTTCCATATCGCTATTTTTTTCATGTATATCAGACCTTGCTTCAATGTTTTTTGTACATGTTTGTCTCGGCATGGAAGACATGGGAACCTGGAAATTGTTAAAAGAAATACTATTCGCTATTGCATACAATCTTATGAGTGTGTGGCATATCGTTACATTATTTTCATTTATGATTGCAATAATTTTCGCAATTGGAGGGTTAATAAATATCATATTTTAATCATATTTTATGAAAGTTGAACAAGACGAGTTAAAAAACAGAACAGTTCATTATCGTAAATGTGAAATAGTAGCAGATTTATTCACACATTTACATGGTAAAACTCTGGAGGATTTTCTAGACGAAGCATTTGATAAATTTGATGGAAGCTCCAGTATTAATAGACCATACAATGGAAACTCAGATATCATAGAAGAATTTTCTGCTCCATATATGAAATTAGCCAAATACGGAGCATGCAAATGTGGAGTAACTTTTTTAACACAGGAAGGTAAGCATGTTCCGGCTAAAGGCATTTCAGATGCTGGTGTATTTATCACTAATGCAGAACCTGTTACAGAAAAAGGTGTATCTGCCGATCCTGTCGAAAAAATAGTTATCTTTGCAGTCTCTGGTAATCATCTGGCTTATGTAGCAGATACTGGTAATGGAGATATTCGCCTGAAAAAATTCTTCTCTTGGATTTTGCAAAGTAGAACGCAGACTCTACCTATATCCACAGTCATAGAGTTAAGTAATGATGTTCGCATTGATATTCAGGAATCTATTACAAAATACGGAGTAAAAACAGTTCAACTTGACTATAAACCGAATCAGTCTTGTGGAGAAATTGGTTACGAAGTCAAAAAATCTTTAACTGATTTAGCTGATCCAATCATTCCTACAACATCAATTCCATCCCTAGACGATTGTCGAGTTCAGGTAATTATTTCCTCGGGATCAAAAAAGAACCATGACTTGGAATCTATTAGAAAACTTGCTAGACGAGCAACAGATACAGATTTAGATAATCTATCTATAATTTTGAAAAATGGGCAAAAAATCAATAAAGATAAGTTATTACCATGTGGGAAAATTCCTATTCTCTTTAAAAATGGAGTAATTAATCAAATAAACGCTATGCAAGCCGTTTCAAAATGGTTGACTTCACAGCTGGAAGAAAATATTATTCGCTGAGATGATATCCATTCGGCAAGGATTAAGAGATGGGGTGTTGCGAACTCAGATTGCTACATGGATTCCGGTTATTTGTGGTATAATCACATTTATTGTGCTAACTTATACAGGGTTTTCTGTTATCAAATATTGGCCTAATACCCCAAGTATTTTGAAACTGATGGCTGGACTTTCTGCAATACTGTCAGCCTCTTCGTATAATCTGCGTCTCAAAGCTCTTGACTACTCCATTAAACTTGTTGAGAAGGGATTTTCTCCAGAGCAGGCGAAAGAAAACATGGAAAAAACAAGTTGTACATTGACAAATCTTGTTTTATTAAGTTTTATTACGTCAATTGTATTATTTTTTTCCACAAAGACTGTTCTTAATATGACAGTTTTCGGGAATATAATTTTATGCATTGATTTTTATTTACTTTTATCTTGTTTTTTACAGTATATCTATGTTTTATTTGCATTTGAAAAACTTGAGCAGATGATCATGTGTGACAAATGTGCTCAAATACTTTTGGAACAACATGAATCACATGCACAACATAGAAAAAAATTAAAAGCTCAACCAGATACTGAAACACCTAAAGAATGGTATTGACTGTTCAGGAAGTACAGGATGCTATTGAGGCTGCAGGTGGAACCTGGGAAGATTAATAGCCTGACTCTATTCAGGAGCTGCCAGTATCGGGGCAGCTCCTTTTTGTTGAACAAAGCCCCCCTTTAATAACAATTTCAGTATACATTTTTACATAATAATACTGAAATAATGATTTAGGAGTTGCTTATTCTGAAAAAAGAGGTTACTATCCGGCCTCTTTCGTTAGAATGCTTCACCCCTTGGCCTCCGGGCCAGGGGGCTTTTATTTTCTTTTGATATACGTCTTATTCCCGTTCTTGTTAATGTAGTATCTTCCTCCACGCGGCCCCGTGTAAATAATGCGCCCTTTGGAATCGGTACTCGTGCTTGGGGAAAACACATGATGATAGATGGAATTATGCCTGGGACTCGAATATGATCTTCGTGGAGCCGGAGATGTTTTTACTGGCCCAGGAAAAGGATCATAAGTCAGTTCAGACTTCCTGACTTTCACCTTGGGCATCTTCCAGCACAGGCCGCAATAATCTGCCGTTCCAAGATTATTAAACGCTCCCATCCCCACACCATAATACCGACATCCGGGAAGGTGCGTTTTTCCCGTTGAGCTGATCCAATAAGTAACTATCCTTTTATTATCCTGGGAAGGCTCCTTACCCCTCTCTCCTTCTCTCCATTCCCAAGGGGGAATCGCATTCTCCTCTGCCCATAATCCTTTCTGCTCCTTCTTCGCTGAAGCTTCCAACCTCTCAAGCTCCCGGCTATCGAAATATTTTTTGTCGTACCATGCCCACCCCTCTTTGACCATTTCATAATTCACGAACGTCCCCCCATACAATACCAGCCCCAAAATAACTCCGTTCTTGTCACGCCCCGAATATTGAACCGTGACCATTTCACCCCATATCAACTTCTCCAAAAAATATTTAGCCCCGCTGTAGCCATACTGCCCTTTTTCAGGAGCATCAACTCCCTTCAAACGAACTCTGTAAGCTTGTTTTTGTTCTGGAGTCTTCTCCAAAACAGTAATTGTATCGCCATTAATCACATTGATGACAAAGCCCCTAAAGCTTTCACCATAAGAAATGCAAATGCTGGCTAAAAAGAAAAACAGCAACCTCACGGAAAAGGCGATACCACGGCCCCCTCTAACAAACAACGATAAACTACAGGTGAAAAATGTAAATAAATGTTGGAAATAATCCTTTCATAATGCTTTTGAAAGAGTTAAGCAAATTATTTACAACTCTCTATATTTCATGGTATTATGAATTCGCATGAAACTATTCTCTCTCATTTTAGCTGTTATTTCCCTCACTTCATTCTCAGGCGCGCACCCTGGCGGCCTGGACGCCAACGGTGGTCACTACAACCGCAAAACAGGGGAATACCACTACCACCGGAAACCAGCGGCCAAGCCAACAGCGGAAGAAAAAGCGTACTGGATCAGCTCAACGGGCAAGACCCATAACAAAAACTGCCGGTACTACCGGGCTTGCAAAGGGCGAGCCAGCGATACACCCAGCGGTGTGAACTGCAAGATTTGTGGTGGGTCATCTCAAAAATAAATATGCCTGCTTAAAACAAAAAAACATATAATTAAACCATAAAATAATATTCTACAAACATAATGAAAAACCAAGTATTTGAAATGAGTAATTCTACAAAGATAGTAATTTTTGCATTACTATGGGGATTCGGACTATGGCTTACCTTTTTCTCTGAATCACATAAAGATATTGTTGTTAAATTAGCATCTATATCCACTTTTATAGCTCCTTTTATCACATTACTATTTCCCAATCCTACCGGAACAAATAAAGCTAATCAAACAATTGGATCTATACAAAACTCTACAGCAACTTCTGTTTTAGCAAATGAAGGTTCTACGGTTATCATTGGAAAAACTGAATCATCACAAATAAAAGGTAATATTTTAATACAAAAATCAACAATAGATTCACCACAATTATTACTTACAAAACCTACTAGATCACAGCTAATTGAAGTATCATTCAAAAATCATTTTAAATACAATCCGGACATAATACTTACTTTAGAGAGTTTAGACGAAGGACAATTTATAGAAAATTCTTATTTTTCAAATGAAAACAATGAAAGAATTTTACATACTGTCAATAGATATGATGTATCAGCACAAAATATCTCTACCAGTGGATTCTCCATCAATCTTAGAACATGGGGCCAGAATTTGATTTATGGCTATCGTATTAGTTGGCTAGCAATCGGGGAATCCATTGAAAAATAAGATATATGATTCACCTTAATTAAACTTACCTAATTCTGGTATTACCAACCAAAATTGTTTCGCCATCTCTCCGGTAAGTCCCGCCATATTGGTGTATCTATTCCGTAGTAATTCGGCGGAACGGTGTCCCATTTCCATTTGGAGTTTTCCAAAATCCGCATAGGTTTTCGCGTGGTAACTGGCAAAGGTGTGACGCAGCACATCTTTAGGCCAAGGCTTTTTCTTTCCCCATCCTGCTCGGTTCCTGACTGCTTCCCACCGGGAGCGCCAATATTCCGGAATAATAGCACCCTTGCGTTCCTGCTCTGGAACCAGGGACAACCATGCCCGCAAAGCCTCGCAGATCGTCACATGCCTTGCTCCCCCCTGTTTTGGAAGCCGCAGCCCTGACAGTAATAACGCCATCCTCGAAAGATACGTCTTCCCACGTTAACCGCATCAGTTCTTCCGGACGAATGCCGGCAAAAACGAGTATCGCCACGGCAGGCTGAACGGATGTCAAATCCAACTGGGAAGAATCATCCGGCAAAGGCGGTCGGCAAGCGAGCAGCAACCGTTCTACTTCTTCAGGCGTCAATGCCCTGATTTCCCGCTCCTGCGTCTTTAACGCATCAAGCATGCGGGTCGGATTGGAAAGAGCCCATCCACGCTTCATTGCGAGCGTCCAGACGCCGGAAAAGACTACTCTCGCTTTATCCTGCTGAATCGGAGAATCGAAAGCCCGGCCAAACGCCGCACGGCATTCCTCGCCTGTGATACCTCCAATGGGGCGCACACAAAAATCGGGACATCGTTTTTCCATGCGACGAATCATATACCGAATTTGCTGCAAGGTACGCTCACGCCGCCTTGTGATTTTTTCCTTCACACGAACCATTTCCCAAGCGGCTTCACTCCAGGAAGGAGACTTCTTTTCATGCCGTATCTGTGCAGCTCCCAATTTGAAAGCATGCTCTATTTCGGCTATATCTCCTATCCCGGATTCCTGCATTCTTTTCACGAGTCGGCAAGCATCCACCAATCCTATTCCGGAACCCGCCAAAATATCCAGAGCAGATAAAGCTTCTACCGCCTGAGCTTGGGTTAATTCAACAATCCCGGCATCCACAGCCACTTTTCCGAGCTTGATTTCCCCGGCCGCCGCCAATGCTTTTTTATAGGAGGGATAAAACCGCTGTTCCCTCTTTCCGGATTCCGAAAAGGAGGCGGGAATTGAAAGGCGCCAGCAGGCTTTCCCCATCTTTTCACGGGAAACATCTTTTACAGGCGTCAAAGGGGCTGCTTTCTTTTTCCGTTTCTCTTCCATCCCGGGTAACTACTGGGTAACTATTTTTGACCGGAGATACAAGCAAAAAGGGGTAAATTCAGCGTATTTGAAAACAAAAAAGGCTCGCCAAAAGCGAGCCTTTAATTTACATAATTTACTGTTATTTAGAGAAGTACCCCCGACCGGACTCGAACCGGTACGTCCTTGCGGACAACAGATTTTAAGTCTGCAGCGTCTACCATTCCGCCACGGGGGCATTGACCGGACGGCACTCTACAGGAATGCCGCCGGGATTCAAGCACGAATCCCTTCCGGTTTTTAATATTAATCACGAACTTCCACCACCATGCTGATTTCCACCGCTACATTGAGCGGCAGGGCGGATACGCCTACCGCCGTACGGCTGTGGCGGCCAATTTCTCCAAAGGCTTCCACCAGCAGATCGGATGCGCCATTCAATACTTTAGGATGGTCATAAAAATCCGGGCCGGCATTTACAAATCCGTTCACGGCCACGATTCGGGATACTTTTTCCAGAGACCCCACCGCCTGCACAATAACGGCCAGACGATTCAAAATAGCGGCGCGCGCAGCGGCCTGACCTTCTTCCACCGTCAGCTCCTGCCCTACTTTGCCAAAGTATTTGTCGTCCCCGTTCACAGAAATGCCGCCGGAGAGGTGAAGCAGGTTGCCCGTGCGTACGCATTGCACATAGGAGCCTACGGGAGCGGGAGCATCGTAAATGGCGTAACCAAGGTCGGAAAGTCGTTGACGTATTTTATCCATATAGAGCATTTGACAGAAGTTGAGTTGAAAGGATACACCGGAAATAGTTGCATTTCCAGATGCCTTTCATGACATTTTGAACAATTTTCGGTCTGTTTGCACGTAAAATGATTGCCATCCACCTCATTTAGTTGCTATTGAAACAACCCGTACATGATGACCGACGAAACTCCTTCCACAGACCCCAAGCAGCAGATTCCGGACCTTTCCGGCTTGGCCGACTTTCAATTTGGTCCGGCCTGGGCGAGACCGGGAGCCCGTCAGGAACGGCCTGTATCCTACCCGGAACGCAGGTCCGGAGACAGGCAGGGAGGCGACCGCCGACCGCGGCGCGACAACCGTGAAGGCCGTCAGCCCCGGGGGGAACATCGTGTTGACGGTCAAAGCGGCGAAAGAAGGTTTAACCGGGAAGACCGCACGCGCGGCTCCTTCCGCAACCGCCGCGATCAAACTCCCCGCTCCGCCATGGAGGAACCGACGGAAGGCCTGCGCGTGGAGCTGCGCCCCGTGGATTCCGGCCTGGCTGCCCTGCACCAGGAAGTACAGAAACACCGCCGCACCATTTCCCTGCTGGATCTTGCCAAGGTGGTCATGGGTTCCTACGACCGTTATGACCTGGTATTCATGAAGCAGGAAAACGGCCCGGATCTGTACCATTGCAAGCATGGCGACGGCGCCTGCTTTATTTCCCGACAGGAGGCCGTCAAACACCTCTGGCAGTCCACCTGGATGCCCAAATATTACGAATCCGTAGAACAGGAAGTGGAAGCTCCAAAAGGAGATTTCAAAGCCATTGCCAAATGTTCCTTAAACAACGAGCTGATAGGTCCCGTTAATTGGCACGGCTACCAGTCCGCCCTGATGAACCTGCATCGCACCAAATTTGCCAACATGACTTTTGAGGCTTTCCGTTCCAAGATTGTGACGGACAAGAGCGAAGAAGCTGTCCAGGCATGGCAGGAAGCCGTTTCCAAACGCACCGCCTGGAAGCCCGTTCGGGAAGGAGCCTCCGAAGTGCTTCTGGAATCTCCCGCCGCGGTAGAACAGGATTTCGAATCCAACCACTTTGACGAGTGCTATGACGTTACGGACAAGGTGTTCGTCAACGGAGCCGTGAAAAAGAATCACCTCTCCCCCGGTCTGTGGGCGCACCTGATCCAATTATCCGGCACCACCCGCCGCCATCCCAGCATGCTGATTCCCAACCTTTGCCACGGGTTAGCCCGGCATCATATGCCTATTTTCAAGTGGAAAGGCAACCATTACACCGGCCCGGCACGCCCCAAGGCCATGGAAGAAGGCACCGTCTTATCAGATTCCCTGATGTCCATTGCCACCTGGGCGGCCAATAATCCCGGCAAAGGCGTCGATGCCATGCTTAAAGAGCTGGCCCCAGTCCCGGAACAGGAAAAGGCCACAGAAGAAGTAGTAGCCCAGGCCATGGAAAAACAGCAGAATTTGGTTCGTGATCTGCTCTGGCTGTCCGAACAGGGCTACATCCTTGTTTTCTCCAATAACACTGTCAGCCGTCCAAGAACCGTCTCCGCTCAAGCTCCTTCTCCCAAGAAGGCTCCCAAGGAAAAACGGAAACCGGAAGAGAAGGGCCAGGAAGCGCCGGCAACGGACTCCGCTGCACCAGAAAAACAGAAGGCCGCCTCTTCTTCCGAGGCGGCAGCCGCCCGGGAGGAAGCATCTGAAGAAAACAGCGTGGTTACGGAAACTAAAGAATTCCCCTCCGTTCCGGCGGAAGAACTCCCTGAAAATAATATTCCGGAGGAGGTTTCCGCAAAAGCCTGACGCCTTCCCTTCCCCCCCTTCCCGTCATACAGTCCGCAGGATTATCTTGATCCTGCGGACTTTGTTTTGTAGAAGTGGGAAAAATCAACAGGATTTTACAATATGATCAGTACAACAATGGCAACTGCTCTTAATGAGCAAATCAAATGGGAAATGTATTCAGCCAACCTTTACCTGGCCATGTCCGCCTATCTGCAGGATGCCGGTCTGACAGGTTTTTCCCACTGGATGCGCATTCAATATCAGGAAGAAACCGCTCATGCGCTGAAATTTTATGATTTCCTTCTTTCCCGCGGAGGCCAGGTTACAATGCTTTCCATAGACGCTCCGGATGCAAACTGGTCCAATATTCTTGAAATTTTTGAAGAAACGCTGTCCCACGAACAGGAAGTCACTCGCCGAATCAACGAGCTGGTGCATCTTGCCAAGGAAGAACGGGATTTCGCCACGGATATTTTCCTGCAATGGTTTGTCACCGAACAGGTGGAAGAGGAAGAAACCGTCAAGGACATCATCAGCAAATTACGCATGATTAAGGGAGAAGGACAGGGAATGCTGGTTCTGGACAAGGATATGTCAGCCCGCACCTTTACGCCGCCTCCCGCCAACTAGTTGTTGCTATTGTTCTCCGTCCATTCTCCGGAAAAGAGTTCCAGAAAAAATTTACCGGAGAATGGCGGGGGAATAAAATATCTTGCGGATACAAGCATAAGGTTGGCGGCATGCAATGATGTTGCCGACAGTAATGTTTTATTCCATGATTTTCTGCCTGCAATGCTGCAAGCAGCTGGATTTGCTGTATGGCGGCAGCTGGGACGGCAAGCAACGCCGTCTTTCTTATTTTTCAGGAAACAGGCCGACGGATCACAAAATTTTCCGTTGTGCGGAATAGCGAGGAATGACATAAGAACCACTCGTAAACAATAAATGCTGAAAAAATTAATGAACCACGCATCCCCAGCAAACCGATATCATTGAAATGTAATGGTAACGGCTCTAAGTTCCATGGTCGTGAACATTTGATAACGGACCTTCAGAATATGAACATGGACGGCGCAATTGCTCTTTTACACACCGTGCCGATAACCAATGATGCGTCATCTGTAATGGAGCATTTATTAATGCGGTTGATGCGCCCGGCCCTTTCACTGCCGCTGGACTATTTTCAAAATAGGCCGTTCCGGATAATAGGAGTTTTGCAGGTAACCTCTTAGAACCCCGGCAGTCTTTTTCCGGCTCCTTGAGCATTTTCCCCTATTACTTCCGCCAGCCTTTGACTTTTGGGGAAGAAGCAATTTTTCTCTCCCAAAAGCAGAGCGTCATTCCCAAACCGGGTCTGTAACGGCGCTTGCTCCATCAGTATGGGGCAGGTTTCCGTTTGTTCTTTTCCCCTCCTTCCAGGACCGTTTAAAAAGGTTTTTCCTGCCTTTACAAGCGTCATAGACTCATACCGCCGTAAACAAGGAACCGCAACTATCGCGGCAGGAAGGAGGCCATGAAAGAAAGTTTTCAACGCCCCCTTTCTCTACTCTCACGTCAAGACTGCAGAAGTTCCAAGTCCGTCTCAAGGGCAGGAAAATATTGCTTCCCGCTGTATAAAATTTTCCTCCGGCAAGGCTTTATTTCCCATGAAAAGCCTCTGCACAAGAGCCCTCTTCAATCCAGGCTTGTCATGCTGCAACGCCTCTTTATGCCAGATTTGCTGCGGATTCCCGGAAGTTTTGTGAAAAACTACCGTTTATCAATAGCTTATATCTATTTTTAACATGTTATTCACATTCTATATTCAGAATATATCCATTCTATTAACAGTCAACATATTGTATTTCAAATACCATCAAAATGCTTATTATCCGCAAATGTAAAATTTTAATAAAAATTTATATTTTTGACTTGCCCGTAGAAGGACGCGGCGGTAGGTTGGCCGAACCGCCGGCGAGTCTCCGGACGGGTATCGCTATCAACCCTCCCATACATTCACAACGATCATGAGCTCCATTTCCGAAGAAGCAAACAAGCTGGCGGATTTCATCCTGTTCACGCAACGTTCCTGCATTCTGAACCTTTCTTCAGAATTGAATGAGGGCAAGGTTTCCTACCCCCAGTTTTTCCTGCTGACTTATCTGGCCAGCGAAGATTTTCTGAGCATGTCCAGCATTGCCCAGAAAATGGGGCATTCTACCGCGGCCGCTACCGGCATGGTGGATAAATTACAGGAAATGGGCTACCTGAAACGCATGAGCGCAGCCAAAGACCGCCGCAAAATCATGGTCGCCATCACCCAGGAAGGGCGCGATCTGGTAGCTCGCATGCGCCAGAACATCGTTCGGGATCTGGCAGCCTTGATGGCCGGAGCGGATCCGGACGCACGCCAGACGCTTGCCGATACCGGAAAATCCATCAGAAAGCGCCGTTTGGCCTGATTTCCGATTTTTCCTCCCGGTCTCTCCCGGAGAAACCGTTCCCCTGTTGCGGGGAAGTCCTTTTTCTTTCCTTTCTTTTTTAAAAGGGCTTCCGGGGAGATTGTTTTTGCCTGAATTGTGGCATCGTGCTAAATACTGGCAGTCACGAACGCAACAGACCATGGATCTCCATACTTATTTACGCAATTTTCCAGACGCCCAGGGCCGTTTTGGCGAATACGGCGGCGTTTACCTGCCGGACGAGCTGGTTCCCGCTTTTGAAGAAATTACGGAAGCCTACCAGACGATAGCCCACTCCGCCCAGTTCATTAATGAATTGCGGCGCATCCGCAAACAGTTTCAGGGACGTCCCACCCCGGTTTACCACTGCGAACGCCTTTCCCGCCACCTGGGCACCTCTCAAATTTACCTGAAGAGGGAAGATTTGAACCATACAGGCGCCCATAAGCTCAACCATTGCATGGGGGAAGGCCTTCTGGCCAAATACATGGGCAAGAAGCGCATTATCGCGGAAACGGGCGCAGGACAGCATGGCGTGGCGCTGGCTACAGCCGCCGCCTTCTTCGGCCTGGAATGCGAAATTCACATGGGAGCGGTAGATATTGCCAAGCAGGCTCCGAACGTCACCCGCATGAAAATCCTGGGTGCCAAGGTGGTGCCTGTCACGCACGGCCTCCAAAGTTTGAAGGAAGCTGTGGATTCCGCCTTTGAATCTTACCTGAACAGTTATCAGGATTCCATTTACTGCATCGGTTCCGTGGTAGGCCCCCACCCTTTCCCGCAAATGGTGCGCGATTTCCAAATGTGCATCGGCGTGGAAGCCCGGGAACAATTCCTGGAAATGACGGGACTTCTGCCGGACGCCGTCTGCGCCTGCGTGGGCGGCGGCAGCAATTCCATGGGCATGTTTACCGCCTTCCTGGGAGACCCGCTGGATATCTATGGCGTAGAACCCCTCGGCAAAGGTTCCAGGCTTGGGGACCATTCCGCCTCCATCACCTATGGACGCAAGGGCGTCCTGCACGGTTTTGAAAGCATCATGCTCCAGGATGAAGACGGCAATCCGGGACCGGTCCATTCCGTAGCCAGCGGCCTGGATTATCCTTCCGTAGGGCCGGAACACGCCTATCTGCACGACATCGGCCGCGTTAACTATGTCACCGCCACAGACGAGGAAGCCGTGGACGCCTTCTTCAAACTTTCCCGTTACGAGGGGATCATTCCCGCTCTGGAAAGCTCCCACGCTATCGCGTATGCCATGAAGTGGGCACGGGAAAACAGAGGAGGCGCCATTCTGGTAAACTGCTCCGGCCGCGGAGACAAGGATGTGGATTACGTCGTGGAGCATTACGGCTATGGGGAAGACCACCAGTTCCCCGCCTGATTGCCCTGCCTTTCCTCATTTTCGGCGTATGAAGGGTGCCGTCATCCTTCATACGCCATCCTTACGCAAGGCTCTTAACGCAACCACGCCACCTTTCCATGAAAGAATTGTCCCGTCTGGTTCACCGGAGTTTTCACATTATTCCGCGTCAGGAAGATTTCCGTCCCCTGGCTTTGGGAGCCTCCGGCCGTACGATCGTCCGCATCCATTTTGGCGGCCGCACATGCATCGGCATCCAGTGGGGAAATGACCGTGCGGACAATGATTCTTTTATCCCCGCAGCCCGGCATCTGCACGCCCACGGTGTCAACGTGCCGGAAATTTACGATTATGAACCTCTCGGTCCCGGATGCGGAGCCGCCTTGGTGGAAGACCTGGGAGACGCCAACCTGCTGGCTTTCCGGAAAGAACCCTGGCCTTCCCTGCGCCTGCGCTACATCCGGGCTATGGAACAACTCCATCTGCTTCACTCCTGCCCGTTTCCGGAGGAATTCCCCCTCCAGCCCGCTTTTGACGAGGCCTTGTACCGCTGGGAGCAGTCCTATTTTGCTGAACATTTCCTGGGATCCCACCTGGGGTTGGAACCGGCTTCCTTCCTGAACCATCCCGCCCTGAAAGAGCAGGCGCAGTTTCTGTCGGCCCTTCCGGAATGCCCCGTCCACCGGGACAGCCAGTCCCAGAACGTGCATATCCACGCGGGAAAAACCTGGCTGATTGATTTTCAGGGCATGCGCGGCGGCCGTCCGGAATATGATCTGGCCTCCCTGGTCTATGACGGCTACGCCCGTCTGGAACCGGAACAGGCGGATGAATTGCTCAGGGAGTGGGAAAATATCTCCGCTCACTCCATAGATCACCGTATTTTCCGTGCCTGCGCCCTGCAGCGGATTATGCAGATGCTGGGTGCTTACGCCAATATCGGCCACAACCAGGGAAAAACCTGGTATCTGGCTCAGATTCCCGCCGGGCTGGGACACCTGCGGAAGCTTCTGCCCGGCTCCACGCTTGCAGAACCGCTGGCTGCTATGCTAGCATGATTTTTCCCAGTCCCTCTGATGACGCTTCCCCCCAAATTCCTGCTTATCCTGTCCCTGTTCCAGATTTCCCTGGGGCTGGGCTGGATTCTGGGGTATGTGCTTCTTCCTCCTACCATTTTCTGTTATGAACAGGCAGCGGAACATTTGCTGGCTGGGGAATACCGGACTGTTCGCCCGGAAGGGCTGAATACGGAAAACAGCATCGTCCTCCAGCCCTACGATTACTTCAACAAAGGGCAGACGGCCCAGCTTCCCGTGGTTTCCCTGCACCGGGAATCATCACTGAACAGTTTCGCCTCCTATCCTCCCAATCCCATGGATTACACAGTGCTGTTCCGGCACCTGTATGAACAGGGAGCCAGGAATGTTTACGTGATGTCCCCCATGACCTGGGAAGAAAAGCCGGACAGCATTGTCAAAGCCGCCGTGGGGTATGAACTGGACCGCTTCCTCCACAAGGCTCTGGGCCGGCAAATGAGCGAATCCGCCCGCCGCTCGCCCCTTCCGCCGGATTGGAAAGACTTGATTATTCCCGCTTCCAACATCGTAGGAAAGACGGACCAGTTCCCGCGCGCGGACAGGTTCGTAGGGGAACCTCCGCAAATAACCACGTCAGCCCCCTCCCTGGGAACCGTCGTGGAAAATAACGAGCTGTTTTCCCCAGCTCCGGAAAACAGGGTCTCCCCGCCGCTTTTCATCCGCTGGGGCGGGGATATCATTCCCACTCTTCCTCTGGTGACCGCTCTGAATGCCCTGGACCTGAAACCCAGTGATGTCAGAATCATTCCGGGAGACACCCTTTTTCTGGGCGGCAAACGCTCCATTCCTCTGGATAAAAACGGCCGCATCCCCCTGGCGGCAAACAGCAGCCCCACCATTCTGGACACGAAGGAAGTGATCGTCCCCGTCATGTCCGGCCTGCGTCCGCCGGATACTACTGCCGTCAGAAAACTGCTTTCCTCTGCGGATGCGGTACTCGTTTCCGAACCATCCGCCCTTTCCGACACGCCGGACGCGCAATCCCTTCTGGCGGCGCAAACTGTCCGCAGCATCATGGGAGCGCTTGCCCCTGCCCCTGCCGTCCTGATTCCCATAGCCCCCGCCTGGGTACAATGGATCATCGTGCTGGACGTCCTGCTTCTGTCCGTATGGGCTTTGCGTTTTCAACGCAGAGGGCGCTTCATCACCTGGGGCCTCTGTATCCTGTTCGTTCCCTTCATTGCATGGTACCTGTTTTCCGCTCATGATACATGGTTCCCCGTCATGACTCCCATAACGGCGGTACTGTGCGTAGCCCTGGCGTGCAGTCTGTTCCCCCAGCTTTCCCCCCCCTCCCG
>ERZ1026997.427-NODE-427-length-17216-cov-8.271138_pt1 | contig 17216 bp, 18 predicted proteins | sample MGYA00519289_ERZ1026997 | MGnify/ENA primary metagenome ERZ1026997 (study PRJEB26926, sample SAMN06164455) | human gut metagenome | biome: ENVO:00009003; feature: ENVO:2100002; material: ENVO:00002003 | host: Homo sapiens | place: USA | collected 2012 ... | reverse complement strand
ATTATAACGGATTGGAATCCATTTGAAAAGGTACCCAAGGGAAGAATCTGAAAATATTTCTGAGAAAATGTTCTCTTTCTCTGGTTTCTGAAAAGTGTCGATTTCCATGAAAAAAGCCTCCGCTTTGCCTCTCGGATGCAGTCCATAGGAAAACACCCGCGCCTACCTGTTTGCGGCGAACTGAGAGGAAATAACAGAGGCTTTCGCACCCTAAATGATGTAGTTTTGAGAGCATCGCTCATGTGAGCGGAAAATATGATTGATGAAATGAGCGATGCATGCTATAATATGGATAGTCAAACTATGCTGTGAGGTACTCATGAAAAACAAACAGCCGCCATTTCAAATTACAAACAAAATCATTGATGACGTTGCAGAAATTTCAGAGCTGACCGGCAGGCTTTCTGCTCACAATCACCTTTTCAGCAATCCCAATCTGCGCCGTACCAACCGCATCCGCACCATTCACGGCTCGCTCGCCATTGAGCAGAACACTCTGAGCTTGGAACAGGTTACAGCCGTTCTGAACGGCAAGCGTGTTCTGGCTCCGCCCAAAGACATTGCCGAGGTCAAAAATGCCTATGAGATTTACGAGCGCTTGGACGAGCTTGACCCGTACTCCGTGGAGGCTCTGCTGACAGCTCACGGTATTATGACCCGCGGGCTTGTAGAAGAATCTGGCATGTTCCGCACAAGGCCCGTTGGCGTTGTAGATCAGGAAGGACATGTTCTGCATTTTGGCACACTGCCCCAGTATGTGCCTGATTTTGTCATGGAGCTGCTGGATTGGGCAAAGTCCAGCGACTTGCATATGCTGATCCGAAGTTGCGTGTTCCATTATGAACTGGAGCTGATCCACCCCTTTGCAGACGGCAATGGCCGTGTTGGACGGCTCTGGCATACATTGCTGCTCTCCAAATGGAATCCTGTGTTTGCATGGCTGCCTGTTGAATCCATCATCCACGACCATCAGCAGGAATACTACGATGCCATCAATGCCAGCAACGATGCAGGCGAGTCCACCGCGTTCATCGAGTTTATGCTCTCCGTCATCAAAGCATCGCTCATCGACGCCATCCACACGAGTGATGCAATGAGCGACGGAAAGATGGACAAGAAAGCTCTGCGCTGGCAGAAGATTGAGCAATTCCTGCAGACGCATGAGTATATCATGAACGCCGATGTGCGGGAACTGTGCGGGGTGTCAGCGGCAACAGCAAATCGACTACTTGCTGAATTTGTATCTGATGGAAAACTTGTTAAATATCGAGAAAGTGGACATTGGGCGTACAGCTCGAATTGACGGAACACAAGGCTGTCCGTCAAATTAATATTCGAAAGCAATAAGATGCTTGGGGGGATTAAGGAGAAAAATGAAAGCTTTTATACTTTTAAGTGGTAGCATTGATTCTATGGTGTGCGTAAATTTCTATAAAGCTCTTAATTACGAAGTAGAGTGTATCTTTTGCGATTATGGTCAGCCAGCATCGATTTCAGAAAAACAAGCATAATCCCTATGTCCTCTTTTATCTTTCCATATATCTCCATCCGTCTATATTTCGGCGCAAACACCACATGGTATTGACATCGCCAACTGGTATGTTCTAAACTACTTACATCTACTTCTTTCATGAATTAGTCTCCTTGTTTTTGTAAGTTTTGGTCGGCAAACCTCTTCCTTACTCTAACTCGGAGACTTTTTCTTGTCTACTTTGCCCCTCGCCATAGGCTATTTTCCCCCCGGCAGAGCCGGGGGTTGTCTTTGATGGCCAATACAAAGGCCGTCCAGCGAAAGCTGGACGGCCTTTGTATCGAAGAAGCCTATTTGCTATCAGGTAAACACTCTGTTCTATGTAACCGTCAGCCCTTCAATTGTGTTGTAACGAGGTTATATATTTTGAAATAGCTTTGGGTCAGGAATCAGCGGCGGGGCGGCTCGTCGCTGCCGGCATCCTGCGCCGGCGCTGCCGCTCGGCCCAAACGTCGGCGGAGTCTGATCACATCCAGGTTTGTCAGCGCCACCGGATGCCAACGGTTCAGCAGTGCCGCCGTGATCCCGGGTCCCCACCCGTATTCCGTATATCGACGCAAGTCCTCCAGAAACTCCGGTGTCAGCTCTGGAGCATCCTCGGTCTGCATGAAGGGTCACCTTCGTTCATTTTTTGTTGTTATAGCTTTTGTGGTGTTAATAGGCTTTGATGGAGGTTTCAGCTGTCTGTGTCTCCACCAGCTTCCCCGCAGAGTTATACACATAGGCCGTGACCACAACCTGGTACACATGGCCGTGAGTGATACTGCAGGGTTCCTCAAGTCGGATTCCCCTAGCCACTACAGTATCTTCCCAACGTGCATATTCCACGTTGCTGCGCTTCAGGACCATGACCAGCTTTACAGTATAGCCTGCATACGCATGGGATGTCCCCCGGCAATAGGCAACGCCGTTTTCAAAGTACAAATCAGCAGATATCTCTGAAATGCCAATGTACTGCAGAGCAATCTCATCCTTCAGTGCAGCATAGGCCTGCACGGGAACGGATACCGCCAGGCAAAGCGCGGCCATGACGGCGCACGCAAAGGAAACCAGTTTTTTCTTCATGTCTTCTCTCCTGTCTGTATTTTTCTGCAATAAGAGTCCTGATCGTCTGTCAGGACAAAACAATGCTTTGGGCAATTCTTAGGGTGGTTTCTACGGAGACATTATCAACATAAAGCATGACAATGCAATTGAACTTCGGATGCATCCATGTGATCTGGATACGACTGCCTCGTTCAATCACAGTAGCAAGAGTGTTTTGCACGATAACTTGGTATAGTTCGTCGGCTTCCGTGTCAACCTTGAAGATACCTTCACCAGTGAAGTCCATTACCTGAATCTCAATACTTTGTTCCGTACCACCACTCGATCTAGTGTAAAACTGTGATATGGTCCTGTTCGTGACATCACTTTCCACCAGCTCATATCCCTCCGGCAGCCAGCCCACTTCGATGCCCTGATACTGAACACCTCCTTCCGTTTGGTTGAATCGGTACTCCGCATGATCGCCGAAGGTCGCCACAGCCCACCGCAGCGCGTCGCTGCGGAAAACGGGTGACACGGCGAACGCAGCCGTCAGGCAGGAAATGACCAGCAGCATAACGACCGCCGCCTTGCTGAGGACCCGCGACGCCGTCCGGGCTGCGGCGCGGGCGTGGCCCCGCCTTACCTGCCGGGAAATCGTCCGCAGACACCGGCGCTTCGCCGTCTCGGAGGGGCCGCCCTCCTGCGCTTTCAGCGCCTGGTTTTCCTCCTGGTACTGCTGCCCCTGATGCTGTGCAACACTGTGCATCAGTAGCCGGAACAATGCATCATTATACTGCTCATACAGCATTTCCTGCTTTGTCATGCTGGTACCTCCTCAAATCCCTCTACACTAATAGAACTGTTGAAACGGCAAAATGCAACAGTTTTTCTAAATTTTTTCCAAAAATATTTTCTTCCATGGAAGCACTATTGTCAAGATGCGATTTTTTTGCTATAATTTTTCTCGGTTTTTATTGCTTTTCTGAAAAGGGGAGAATACCGAATGATTCCCATCTGCATTCAGACCATAGAGAATGATGATGACCGGGACTTTATGGAGTGGCTGTTTTTGGAATACCATCCGCTCATGTACGCAACCATCCGGAAGGTCATACATGACCAATGGACGTGCGAGGATGTGCTGCAGGAGTCTGTCAGAAAATTCATCGACCATATTCCCCAGCTGCGGGAGATGGACGCGGCCTCCCGCACCAACTACATCGTTGTGGCGTGCCGGTATAATGCCATCGAGGAGGAAAAGCGTCAGCGCAGGGCCCCCTTCCCTGTGGGGAATGGGGTGATCGACATTGCCTCCCGGGATGCAGAGGATCCGGAACGGCAGATCCTGCTTTTGGACGATGTCGATGTGCTTTGGCGGGTCTGGCCGCAGCTGGATTCGCGGACGCGGCAGCTGCTGGAGGACAAATATGTCCTGAACATGAGCGATGCGGAGATTGCCTCTGCCCTGGGCGTCATGCCCAGCAGTGTGCGGATGCTGCTGACAAGGGCCAGGAGCAAGGCGCGTAAGGCGATAGAGAAGAAAATGTGAACAAAACTAAGCCTCATATATAAGACAGGTAAGCTGTTATACCCGTCTTATATATGAGGCATTTTTGTGGTAAGAGGGACTCCGTTTTTGGCGGTCAGCCCCGTCATGCGGCTGAAGCTGTCTGTACGTTGTACCGTTGACTGTCTTGGAAGTGCGCTTGCCGTCGGCATTGTAGCCGTAGGCGATGCTGCTGCCACTCTTGCTCATGGACGCCAGCTGGCGTCCATGCTGCCAGGTATACGTCCACGTTCCGTCGTTCAGGGGGTTGCCTATGGCGTCGTAGGTGATGGACTTCCCATTGAACGCCTACTATTGTGTATATAGTCTTGCCATAGGTTATAGTCCACTGCGGCAGTGCTCTGTGACAGGCAGATTTGTATAAGCAAACCCGCCTGTCACAAAGTCGATGAGATTATTTACTGCACTACCTTAATGGCATCCTGATCGATATACACAGTGTAGTTCGCTGGGAGCTCTGGAAGATAGGCAAAATAAATGTACTGCACGGTGACTCCGTTTTCTATTACATGCGGATAGAAGGTGGAATGGGCGGAGTCAGATACAGACGGTGCAGATTCAGAAGTTTTCCCCGTGCAATTGAGGTAAAGATAATAGTCGCCGTCGTCCGGAGAAAAACAAATCCCTATTCGGCCGAAATAGTTTTCGGTATCCAATTCCTTCAACTCGATATACTGTATTTGTATCGGAAGGCTGCGGCTGCTGACGGGCTTTCGATAGACATTCCATTTATATTCGTGTGATGTGCAGCGCAGAAGCAGCAAGGATGTTTTTGCACCATCCACCTGTACCACGATGTTTTCTGAGGACAATTCGGTACTCGCTGGCTGATTTGAAAATGGAAGCATGCAAGCTGTCAGTGGAAAAATCAAGAAGCCAAGATAAATAATCAGAATGACATGTTTAAATAGTTTCATATTGTTTTCTTCATCCCCCCATGAATACCTGATAGAAAATGGGTGCTAATTGCGGTGCATAAGCAAGTAGCCATCCTGCTCCTACCGATACAGCATAGGCTGCGAAGGCAACCATTCTGGCATCTACACTGACGCATACATAATTATTATTGGTAGTACAGGCCTGTTTCGCTGTCATAGACATACCCACGGTAGCGCAGGGGGTTCGCAGCGCCGAGGGTGGAGGCCATGGTGCCGTCGGTGGACATGGGCGCACCCCAGGGGTCGTAGGCGTAGGACACCACCTGGGTGCCGCTGGCATTCGTTACTGACGGAGTACTGCCAGGGAGTTTTGATAAGTGCTATGTAGTATCAGAACAGAAATGCTTGCGATGTGATTAGCGATTGTCTATTCCCAACATACAACTGTACACGCAATGGTTTTCAATCCGGGATTAAGTCCGGGCAAATCGAGAAGTCCACGATGCCGGACCCTTCATAGCTGCGCAGGTAGGTGATCGTGATCCGATAGGTCCGGCCATCCGCCGATGCGCGAAACTCGGCGGTGGTGTAGTGGTCCTTGTCCGATATCTCCGTCTTGTGACCCGTCATACGCTCCAGCTGCCAGCCGCCGCGCAGGGGGATACCCAGCTCAGACAAAAAGGCGTCCATGTCCCATAGCTCATCCGCCGCCTTGGTGGGGTGGAGGCAGGACTGCCAGCGTTTCTCGTCCCGCCGGGTCAAAGCCTCCAGGGCCTCCTGGCAGACCGGCTGCATTTTATTCTGCGCATTCCGGCCTGCAAATGCGATCGCCAGCATGGCCAGCACAAATACCGCGGAAAACAGAATGACATATCCCAGCTTCTTCCGGGAGTCGGGGGAGGTGTCCAGCAACTGTTGCTGGATGCCGATGCCGATGCACGTCAGAACGTGTGCAAACACCGCGCTGAGGAGCCACCCGGTTGATAAGCGGATCAGCAGACTGCCGATGGCCAGCAGAAGGACGGTCTCCAGAAAGAGAGCGAATCTGCGCTGTCTGGCTGTGACCAGGGTCAAAAGGTAATAGATCACGTTGAGAACGGGAATGAAGGCGATGGCCCCCACTTGGTTGTCCAGGTGGAAGATTTCTTTTTTCTTCCCCAAATAGATTCTGATTCTTTTTCTCATGATGAAAACACAACTCCTAACTAAATCAGAATCTTTTTAATCATCATCCCAGCAAACCTCAAAAGAGAATCTAATTAATGAAGATGCAGAAAAACCAAAACCTTTCTCTCCATATCCAAACGAGAAACCGGGACCTACATATCCGGGCGGCGGGATTAATTAAAAGTGCAGCTTTGTAAAAGTTACCTATCCATTTTGTATGCCAGCACAGTAGAGTAACACTTTCTGATTTGTCTGCTTACCTCCGGCGACGTGTTTCGAATCAGCAACTCATAGTTTTTGGGGGTATACAGGATACGCAAGAATCCTTTGTTGATACGATATGCCGCTATTTTATGGGTATACTCCACTGGAACCGGGTTTGTACTGAAATAGATCCAAAACTCCGGACGGCCCTCTATGAGGCTGTAGTCTATACCGATGTACTTCATATCAGCATAGGAATAGCTTCGCCTGGTAAACATCGCCCACAATACGATTTTGTCCTCATGCAGTCTTACGATAGACAGCCAGTCATACCGCCGGAAGAAGGCTGCGATCCATAGGGGAGCCGGAGGGGCAATGATGTTCAATATTGCTTCCAGATGACCTATCTCTTCATATTGCAGGCTTTCAAAAAACAGATAAATCCCGACAGACTGTATCAGCAAATATACTACCGTTATAATCAAAAACCGGCGCGGCGCACAAAGAAAGGCCTTATTTTTCATTGTAATATTTCCCTAAATGCAATCTACTTTCCTTCCTTGGCAAACCTGGCCTGACGGGCGCGCTTTCGCTTTTCACGCCGCCGCCTGGCAGCAAGGCTGGAAAAATACTGCCTGAATCCCCCAAGACCGGAGAAGAAACCTATTGCCAGGAAAATCAGGGCACCTGAGCAGAAAAGTCCATGAAGGAGACATTTGTCCCTATGCGCCAGCTGGCTTGAACGCTCCATCGTTTGAAACACACGGCTATCACTGCGGATATCACATGCAGACGTTCCACGCCTGGGGTCCCGGTATAAGCGCAAAGATAGCCTTTCTCCCGCAGGAATACTCAGCAGCGTCCGATCCTCCAGCGTGTATACGAAATAAACGTTTCCGTCTGTGAAATGCAGCCTGATGTGCTGCTTAGAGTGCATCGCTCTATAACCAATGTGCCAGGTGGTGTATTTCTCCACATGGGAAAGCGTACCGGTGTAGGCTTCTGTATTTGACTCGTCAAAATGAGAGGGCAACCTACACACTACCGTCTCCAGTACCGCAAAGATAGACAGCACAACCAACATGTATAGCAGTGCACCTTTCGCACTTTTAGACAGTTTTACCTTTTTCTTTTGCATAAATCACAACCTATTTTCTGTTGATCGGGTTATTGTCGCAGTAAGCGAAGAGGTTCTTATCCCAGTTGGCTTTGTCGGGGGACGCAGCTACCACGGCGGCGGTATCCGCATTGATAAACCTTCCCCATACCGGGTTATAGTACCGGCTGCTGAGGTAGTATAGCCCCGTCTCGCTGTCATAGACATACCCACGATAGCGCAGGGGATTCACGGCGCCGAGGGTGGCGGCCATGGTGCCGTCGGTGGACATGGGCGCACCCCAGGGGTCATAGGCGTAGGACACCACCTGAGTGCCGCTGGCATTGACAAGACCGGTGACATCGCCTTGGGCATTTTTCAGGTAGAAATACCTGTTGCCGTTGTACGTCACAGACGCCGGGCCAGTGGAGTCGTAGGTAAAGTGCAACTTGTTGCTGCCCCAGGTCATCTCCGTCAGCTGATCGCCCAAGTAAGAGAAGTTGTACGTCGTGCCGTTGACTGTCTTGGAAATGCGCTTGCCATCGGCATTGTAGCCGTAGGTGATGCTGCTGCCGCTCTTGCTCATAGACGCCAGCTGGCGGCCTTGCTGCCAGGCGTAGGTCCATGTGCCGTCGGACAGGGGATTGCCTATGGCGTCGTAGGTGATGGACTTCCCATTGAACGCCGTCAGCAGGTCCGGCCAATCAGCATTGCCGTAGGTATAGGTTGCGAGAATGGAATTTGGATTTTTGTTATTGTGATAATCTGTCAGGCCGCGTTGGGTTATATTGCCGCCATCGTCATAGGTATACGTCCAGACATAGCCGCCGGGGTAATCTTCCGCACTGATCAAGCGGCCATACCTGTCATATCGGTAATCAAATTCCTGTCCGCCGCCGGTAATGGACGTAATATTCCCCTTGTTGTCATAGGTGTACGTGTACGCAGCCTTGCCGTTGTTCCAGGTTTTCACCTGGGTGGAGGTGGCCGACGAGCTGGGGTCCACATAGGTGACGGCGGTGCTGACCACGGAGGTGCTGCCGTTTTTGGCGGTCAGCCCCGTCATGCGGCTGAAGCTGTCATAGGTGTAGTTGGCGGAGATCGTGCCCTCCGTCGCCTTGGTCAGCCGGTTATCCTTGTCATAGGCGTAGGTGCTGGTGTAGGTGGTGCCGTTGAGGGTCTGTGTCTGGGAGGACAGGTTGTTCTCGTCGTCGTAGCCCCACTGGACAATGTTGCTGTAGCCGTCGCCGGACTCCTCATACCGCATGAGCCGGTCCAGGAAATCGTAGCTGTAGCGGTTGACCCGGCCGGAAATGCCGTCGGTCAGCTGGCCCGGGTTGCTGTTGGCATCGTAGGTGTAGGACACGGTGCTGCCGGTGTCGCCGTAGGTCACTGCGGTGGTGCGGCCAAAGCTGTCGTAGCTGTAGGACACGGCGTCGCCGTTGCCGTAGACGGACCGGCTCAGCCGCCGGTTCTGATCGTTGGTATAGCTGTGGGAGATCAGGGTGCGTCTTCCGGCCTTCACCGCCGTGGTCAGGTCGAACACCCCGTAGGTGAAGCTGTAATCCGTGCCGGAGGCGGTGGAAATGGCGGACAGCAGATCCTTGCTGTAGGTATAGTCCACCGCGGCAGTGCTCTGCTGGACCTTGGTGGTGCGGTACAGCTGGTCGTGGGTGTAGTTGGTGCGGGTGCTGGCCGTCTCGCCGGGAGCCTGGGTCCAGTTCAGAACGCCGGTCTGGGTGTCGTAGCCATAGGTGGTGGTCTGGCCCAGTGCGTCCGGGACGCTGGAGACCTGGTCCCCGTTAGCCGTATATACCGCGCTGGCGGAAATGGTCTGGCTGCCGCTGCCCAGCTTTACGGTCTTGATGTTGCCATAGGTATCATAGGTGAACCGGGAGGTAACGCCCTCCGGGCTTACCGCTTTGGTCACGTTGTGGTAACTATCATAAGTATACGACTGACTGGCCCCACTTGGCAAGGTCATTTTTACCAAATTGTTGTTGGAATCGTAATCATATTTGGTTTTGTTCTTTTGCAGGTCTACCACGCTGATGAGATTGCCGTTGGAGTCGTAGTCATAGCTATGTCCAAACTCCTCTTTGAACAGCTGCACATTGTCGAAATAGACGGTGTTCAGTGTTTGGACATAGGCCGTGTAGATGCCCATTTGGGAGTAGGGCTTGGCTGCCTTGACCACGCCGGAAACAAACTGCCAACTGCTCTGGCTGTCCGTATCCGGATTGAACTTGATAAAGTTATCGCTTGTGGTGCCATCTGTGTAATAGAATCGCACCATCAGGGCATACATCCGGCGATTGCTGTCGTCCGTATATACGCAGTCGCCCTTGGCCCAGCCGGAAACCGTATATACATCGTCGGCCATACCGCTGAGACCGTTCAGGATCTGGTTGCCATACTTATGCTTGTTGGGGTCGCCGGTGATGCGCATGACCCGCTTGTCCGAGTTCTCCGTGGGAGAGCTGGTATAGGTGATGATCTGGTCCGTACTGGCGCAGCTGGAGTTGGGAGTCCAGGCGGAATTAAAGGAAAAGTCGCTGTTTTCCACTAGGTTATACCGGCTGGGCGAGGCGGTCTGTTCCAGCTGCAGGGCGTCAAAATAGGCGGCCGTGCCGGAGGTGTTCTGCAGGAAGGGGAGAACCGAGGCATAGGCGCTTCCGGATGGCAGCGTATACGTCACCTGCAGCCGGGTCCAGGTGTTATTGGCCGGTGCGGCGGTGCTGACAACCAGGGGCTCCGTGCTGCCGGGCTTCAGCAATCCAATGCGGGCTCCGCTGGCTCCGGCTCTGACATAGGCGGAGAAGGTATATGTCTTCCCGGGCTCAAGGGCCCGCACAGCGCTGCTGACCGGCTTGAGGGTGTTGTTCTGAATGGACAGGGAGGTGCGGCCGTAATAGGCCTGGGCTTGGCTGTAGCTCCAGCTGCCGGTACCGGTGCCGGAGACCGTCCATCCGGTCTTGCTCTCGAGGCTACCGCTTTCCAGCAGATTGATGACGGTATTCTGCAGCTTGGACGACAGCGTCAGCTGACTGGCCTTGGCCAGGTCCGTGCTGTTGGCATATTGGGAGAACTGCGCACGGCCCAGTCCATCCTGCACCGACAGGGTACTGCCGTAGCGGTTGAACTGCATGATCTCCTTGTTGCCGTTGTGATCGGTAAATGTGGTCTGGTTATGTGCGTATTCCAGAGACAGTGTTCCGCCTGCGGTGCTGCCATCGTATTCCTTGATGGTCGCGATTCGGTTAGGCTGTCCGTTCGTGGTCGTGTTATAGGTATACGCCAGCTTATAGCCGTCAGCATCCTGCGCACCGGTCAGCAGATGTTCTGCGCCATAGGAAAATGTCGCATTTTTCCCGTCTGGATATCCGATGGTCCTCAGATTATCGCCGCTGACCTGGTAGGTCATAGCGGACAACTCTGTTGTGCCGGTACCTGTAAAGCTGATCTTGGTCAGGTTGCCGCTGCTGTCATAGCTGAATCGGTATTTGCGGCCAACGCCGTCCGAGATGACCGAGATGTGATCCTGCGATGCGTAGTAAATGGAGACACTGCTGGCTGTGGCCTGGTTATTGGAGAGTCCAGTCAGCCGTCCACTGGTATCGAAATAGCGTTTGCTGCCGCTCTTTTCTGTGATACAGAATTTTTTCGTTCCGCTGCCGGTATCCGTCAGTTGACGTGTAGGCTCCAGTTCATCCACATACAGCCCGGCAGATTTTTTCATAAAATAGTGGCGGGTGCCGTCCTCATCCTCCCACCGGTAGTAGGTAGTGCCGCCTAAAGTGATCTGCTCAACGCGCTGGTTGTAATTGGTACGCCAGCCGTAGCCAAGACCGTAGGCCTTGTTTCCCTTGTCGTTTGCGTTATAGACAGCGTTGATGCTGACGGGCATCCGGTTGCCGGAAAAGCCCAGCCCTGTGTGGACCCACACCAGGTTTCCGGTGTAGTCATTGACATAGCCGGTACCGGCCCGTCCGGCACTGGAAGAGGTATAGTCCCAGGTGCTTTCCAGTCCGCAGTTGTTGATGTAGGAGATGACCAGCATGGGGCATTGCTGCGTGTTGCTGTAGTCAGAGGAATAGAAGGACGCAGTTTTTGTTGTCGTCCCACCCTCTACGGCTTCCGACATGCGAAGCATGACACCAGTATTTCCGGAGGGCTCATACCATTTTTGGGCAATGTTCGTAATATCCCAGCTATGCCAGGTTTGTCCGGCAACGAATTGATAATCTTCTGAGGTGTGGACATAGTCTGCCCGGTTAGCCCAGGTAATTGTCTCAGAGTCCCACATGCTTTTGACCTGATGCGCCGTCATATAATTGCCCGAGATACTACCGGAGCCGCTATATTTACAAAGCAAGACCTTTGCGCCCACGACCACATCCGCTGAGGTCAAAGAGGGGATATTCTTAAAACGAATATAAATCCGCTCCCGCCCGCGGTTGGTGGAATATCCCGCATCCAGAGAAATGGCATCATAGGCCGGCGGATTGCGCTGGGTCACGGTCTTATCCCGGATGGTGAACGTGTTGGATACCGGCTGGACTACGGGGTCCAGTATTACGGGGTACGCGGCGGTCGCCATCCAATCCTGGGGCAGATAGTACCGCAGCTCGTAGCCCTTGTCGTTTTCCTCCAAAGTCACTTTGATATCATTGGAGTATGCATTTTCTGCATCCAGCAGATACGGAGCCGGCATATAGAACACCGGTTCATCTTGGGGACCGGCGTCTTTGGCATAGGCCAGAATACGGTTCCTCCTGAAGCTCCAGCCGCAGGCTGTCCGTTTCCAGGCGATAGCGGTAGCCCAGCATTTCCTTCGGGCAGCTGCGCAGAATCAGGGACTCCTTCAACCGATTGGAGTCCAAGTCATAGGCCACATCTGTGTCGTGATAAACATTCTGATACAGGGCCTCACTGCGCTGATTCTTCAGCGCAGCCTCTGGCTGAAGCTGGTCATCGTCTGCCAAAGTGGAAGTGGTACTGCTGATTGCCGCAGTGCTTTCGCCTGCGGAAACGCAGATCAGATCCTCACCGGGCAGTTCCTCCCCCATGGAGGCGCTGCCGCTTTCCGAGATAGCGCCTCCGTCTTCAAACAACTGACCTGTCAGATAAAAGGATAGACTATATCCATTCCGGCTGACAGTGATCCCGCCGGCGGTGTTCAGTTCGGCGGGTACCGAGACATCCCACATACCGGCGGCATTCTGATAAACCGTCTCGCCGTCCCGCGTAGCCGCAGGCAGAAGGCGATTATCGATATCCTCCCACTGGCCATCTTTTTGATAATGAACGGCTGCAGGATAGATAACTACCTGCCGCACGCCGTTGGCCAGCAGAAATTCTTTCTGGTTTTCGCCCCGTCGCTCCAGGACTTCTCCTATTACATCGGGAGGTGTCTCTGCGATGTTTTCCGTTGTCAGCGGCCACAGGTCCCCCAACTCTTCAGCCATGACCTGCACAGGGAGCAGGTATACGGTCAGAAGGAGCGCCAGGAAACAGGACAGTATGCGTTTCCACAGTTTCATTCGTTTTTCTCTCTTTCTCTTTGTATTCAGGCGCTGGTTTGTGCGTCTATTTATAGAACTGTCCCACTTCCTATTTTGCAACAAAATTCGACACATTTTGTAAAATTTGGAACAATTACCAATATGCCGCATTGAAATTGAACCTTTTGACTAAGGAAATTGTCCGTTTGAAATAACTGATGTGCCGCAGACCAATGCCAGGCGTCAACCTGCCTTCGCCGTTTTTACCGATTCTTATGTTTTGAATGGGAACTGCCGGGTTTGTAGGTTTGTCAAACATATTGGACAGAGAACTCGATAGGAGAGAGCCAGTGGAGGGGCCTCATAGGTAAGCTGTTGGAGCGGCGGTTGTGGACCGCAAGCTGCTTTGCGAAATCGTCCAGAGAATAGAATGCGTGGCAGGAATAGAAGCGTTTCTGGTCCTCACGGTGGCTGCGCTCCACCTTACCGTTGTGCCGCGGGGTATACGGGCGAATCAGCTTATGCCGGATGCCCAGCTCAGCAGCCGTCCGCTGAAACAGAGTCGGCAACTCGCGCTTCCTGTTGGAAAAACGGTTGGTGAACTCGAAGCCATTGTCCGTCTGGACACACTCCACCTTGATCCCGCGGCGTGCATAACACGCGGTCAGTCTGCGCAGGAAATCAGCCGAAGAATAGGTGGACTGCTCCGGATAGGCGGCGAGGAAGCGCAGGCGCGTGAACTCGTCGATGGCGGTGTACTGGAACAGCCGAAGCTCCGGATCCGCGATGCATTTCCGCGGCACGACCTTCACATCTACCTGCACGCGCTCTCCGGGATAGGTCATCTGCTCGTAAGGCTTGGGTTTGTATGTATTTTTCGGCTTTTCGGCAGGAAACAACCCCATTTTACGCATGACACGGAACAGACTCTCCGGGCAGCGGGTGTAGCCGCGCTGCCGCAGACGGTGCCAGAGTTCGACCATACCCAGGGTTGGCGCATATCGCGGATGAGCTTCAGCTCGGCCTCTGTGTGCTGGTTGGGGTGGCTGTGGGGCCGTCTGGACTGGCAGGCCAGGGACGCCACACTACCATCCCAGCGCTGCTTCCAGAAGTAGATGTACGACCGGCTCTTGTTGTACTTCCGGCTGGCGCGGCTGACGCCGTATTTCTCTGCGTACTTCATTAGGGATTGCCGATAGGCCATGTCTTGTGTTATACTCTTGCTCATGAGGGATATGGTCTCCTTTCGGGCTGGTTTGGTGTGGTAACTTAACTATAACCCATGAGACCATATTCCTCATAGCTTTTTCTTCAATTGTCCAATATGTATTGTAGTCCTACAGTTGAGCGTTGAAGCGGGATTTGGAACGTGATCCGTCGTAACAAGTAGAGGCAGCTCGGAGAGATCCTCGGAGGGGCATGATTCCCGTGGAGTTGGATTAAGCCGCCAACCGTCTGATGATTTCCTATAGGTCGGGGTGTCGGGGACAAAAGGACCGATTCGCAGAATAAAGACCGGCAGCACATGCTGTCGGTCTCTACATAAGTTGATGTGCCGAATGGGGGTGAAGTACACATGAACCACATATACCTGCGGGGCGAAATATACTACGCAGACCTTGACTCTGTTGTTGGATCGGAGCAGATGGGAACACGACCCGTATTAATCCTTCAAAACAATGTTGGAAATCATTTCGCGAGAACGGTTATTATTGCACCAATTACCAGCCGCGTTCATGCAAAATCCAAGCTGCCTATACACAGTTACATTGGTATGATCGGTAGAATGAAATATCCTTCCGTGGTCATGCTGGAACAATTGCAGACCTTGGACAAACGCCGCATAGGATACTATATTGGCAAACTTTCCGAAGAAAAAATGCGGGATGTGACCAAGGCGTTGTGTGTCAGTCTTGCCATCCGTCAAAATGATGTATATGGGGAATAGTACTGCTGTGGTGGCATTGTGCAGTATGAACAGGTACATTTATATCGGTATGAGCCGAAATAGAATGTCACCTATTCCTGCCTGGATGAGATTAGAGCAAGTGGAATGCTAAGCACGCAGACAAAATGCTTTGTCTGTGTGCTCGGCGGCCGTTGGGTTAAAGTCGGAAGGAATTGTTCATAATGGTAGCGGAGGTGACGACACATGAACGATAAGAATGAGCAGCAGATTGGCGCGGCAATCTATGTCGTGGAGCGCGTATTCACCGGCACAAAAACCATCCAGGAAGTGGTAACAGAGGAAATCATTTTCACCGGAAAACAGGCCGCAAGTTTTGACCAGCAGGATAGCCGCATGGTATAATGGAGCCGTAAATGAGTGGTTCCGGGAAGGAGGAAACATGAGGAACCACGTTCAATTAGCAGACGCCTACTACCGCCTTTCCGATGAAGAACGGAAGTATGGCGAATCGGCCAGTATTACTAACCAGCGTACTATCGTCCGGGAGTACTGCGAAAAGCATGGCATCATCCTGGTGGAGGAGTTCGTGGACGACGGCTTTTCCGGCGGGAACTTTGAGCGGCCCGGCTTCCAGGCTATGCTGGAACACCTGAGAACTGGCAAGGCCAACATGGTTATCACCAGGGACCTGTCCCGTCTGGGCCGTGATATGACAGAATCCAGCCATTACGCTGAGCGCTATTTTCCGGAACACGGCATCCGCTATCTGGCACCCGGCAGCAACTTTGACTCCCAGGAAGATAATCTGATGGCACCGTTTCAATTTGCCATGAACGATGTCTATCTGCGGGATACGTCCCGCAAGGTCAAGCAGACGCTGAACACCAAGCGCAACAACGGCAAGTATGTGGCCTGCCCGCCCTACGGCTACAGGAAGGCGGAGCGCACCACCGACCAGCTTGTGCCGGACGAGAACACCGCCCCAGTGGTGAAAAAGATTTTCGACCTGGCCGCCTCTGGTCAGTCCTGTCGCAGCATTGCTATCCGGCTCAACGAGGCATGCATTATGCCGCCGCTGAAGTACCGCGTGGAGTGCCGTGACAACTTTACCGAGCGGGGTGCCCAGCGGGCTTCCGATGAGTGGAACTACACCACGGTCAAGCGCATCCTGCGCAACCGCGTCTACCTGGGCCATACCCTGCTGGGTAAGAGCCGCAAGGTCAGCGTGAAGTCCAAGAAAAAGGTCATCGTGCCAGATGACCTGATGGAAGTTGTTCGCTGTGACCTCAACAAGCTGCTGGCCTTTGGCGAGGATGACATTCGCACTATCACGGAGAACGCCGTCGAACAGGCCAACGCCTCTTTGGGCGGCGAAGAAGCCTCTGCGCAGATCGAGAACATCGACAAGCAGACCGCCCGTCTCAAGAAGATGATCGAGCGCTCCTACCGCGACAACATCGCCGGGATGCTCAGCGACGACATTCACGAGGAGATGGTCAAGAAGTTCGGCATGGAGATCGACGAGCTGGCCGTGCGCCGTAAGAAGCTGGTAGAGGGCGAGACCACGGCCAAGGAGATACGCAGCGCCTACGGATTGTTCTTCGACCTTGCCAAACGGTACACCTGCGTAGAAACGCTGGACAGAGATATACTGCACACTTTCGTTGAGCGTATTGAGATCGGTGAAAAGATCCTGCCGGAGGGCAAAAAAGTTGCCGGGCCGCGCACCCCATACCGGCAGAGCATCCGTATCTTCTACCGCTTTATTGGGGAGACCTCGGGAGACAGTCTACGCCAAGTGCAGGCGAATAGAGATCGTGAAGAGACTGCCGGTGCTGCGGGAGCTTTTTGAGGTGGATACACATCCACCTCCTTGTAGGCATCCAAGGCAATCTTTGATTCGCTCTTTGCCTTGAAATTCTCCGAAGCGCAGAGATATACTTCATGCGCCTTGCCGTCTACGGTCACGTCTGCATGAATCAGCTGGTACGCTAAGTGCGGAATTCCCAGTATTGTCAGCAACCGATCAACAATCAGCTCATTCACACATTCATGCCCAATGATGCCGCGTGCTTTATCAAAGTTTGAAAGCTTATAGTAAGTCTTTGTTCCGCCGAGTTCGGAGTATGCTTTCAGAAAAGAACCGGCAGTTCCGGAAGAATTGCGATAGACTGACCACGACAAATACGTCAGGTCCTGCTTTTCTTTCATCAGCTGCATGTGTACCTTCACCTCAAGGTCATTATATCCTTTTGCTTGTCATACGTCAAGTCAATTGTGACGAAAGACCTGTCTCTTATACACATCTGACGCTGCCGACGATCTTACGCG
>ERZ1026997.422-NODE-422-length-17317-cov-6.425211_pt1 | contig 17317 bp, 20 predicted proteins | sample MGYA00519289_ERZ1026997 | MGnify/ENA primary metagenome ERZ1026997 (study PRJEB26926, sample SAMN06164455) | human gut metagenome | biome: ENVO:00009003; feature: ENVO:2100002; material: ENVO:00002003 | host: Homo sapiens | place: USA | collected 2012 ... | reverse complement strand
GAGATGTCTTAGGGTCTCGTGGGCTCGGAGATGTGTATAAGAGACAGGATATCAACATTGTATTCAGATTCAAGCCTGAACTTTAAGACGTCAAACTGGAGAACGCCGACAACGCCGACGATGATTTCTTCCATGCCGGTATTGTACTCCTGGAAAATCTGGATTGCGCCTTCCTGGGCAATCTGGTTGATGCCCTTGATGAACTGCTTACGTTTCATGGTGTCAATCTGACGGACTCTGGCGAAGTGCTCAGGAGCGAAAGTCGGGATGCCCTCGTAAGCGAATTTTTTGTTGGAAAGTTCAAGCGTGTCGCCGATTGAGAAAATACCCGGGTCGAAGACACCGATGATATCGCCGGCATATGCTTCCTCGATTATCTTACGCTCGGAAGCCATGAGCTGCTGAGGCTGGGAAAGCTTGACTTTGCGGCCGCCCTGGACGTGGTTGACTTCCATGCCGGCTGTAAACTTGCCGGAGCATATGCGCATGAAAGCGATTCTGTCGCGGTGAGCCTTGTTCATGTTGGCCTGTATTTTGAAAACGAAAGCCGAGAAATCCTCGGTGAATGGGTCGATGAGACCCTCGGTGGACTTACGCGGGAGTGGTGAGGTAGTCATCTTAAGGAAATGCTTAAGAAAAGTCTCAACACCGAAATTGGTAAGGGCCGAGCCGAAAAATACAGGGGAAAGTTTGCCGGCATTGACTAAATCAATGTCAAATTCTGCGCTGGCACCATCTAAGAGCTCAATGTCTTCAAGAAGTTTGTCCCTGAAATGGGAGCCGATTTCGGATTCGACCTCAGGGGAGGAGATGTCGAGGTCGCGCTCGGCAACTTCCTTCTGACCGTTCATTGCGGCTGTGAAAGTGGAAATTGTGTGGGTGTTACGGTCGTAAACGCCTTTAAATTCCTTGCCGGAGCCGATAGGCCAGTTGATCGGACAGGTGCTTATTCCGAGGATGCGCTCGATTTCATCACAGAGCTCGAACGGATCGTTGGCATCACGGTCCATTTTATTGATAAATGTAAAAATAGGTATGTGGCGCATGACACATACTTTGAAAAGTTTGATTGTCTGTTTCTCGACACCCTTGGAACCGTCGATAACCATTACGGCGGAGTCGGCAGCCATGAGAGTACGGTAAGTGTCCTCCGAGAAATCTTCGTGACCCGGAGTGTCAAGGATATTGATGCAATATCCGTCATAATTGAACTGGAGAACAGAGGAAGTTACGGAAATACCTCTTTCCTTCTCTATTTCCATCCAGTCGGAAACGGCGTGCTTTGCGGTCTTCTTACCCTTTACGGAACCGGCGAGATTGATTGCACCGCCGTAGAGAAGAAACTTCTCGGTAAGTGTTGTTTTACCGGCATCCGGGTGGGAGATGATGGCAAAAGTACGTCTTTTTCTTATTTCATCTTTTAAATCAGCCAAAGTTAATTCCTCACAATTCATTGCGAAATTGCTGTTGTTACAGCACTTATGCGATTATATCATATTAGTTATTTACTTTTCAATAGAATATATGGTATATTTTATAGGTAGGAGGAATGGTTTAATGGATAAGGTAATGATTGTAGATGATGATGTGAGAATGTTAAGGCTGCTTAAGATGTATCTTGAAGGATTGTATGATGTATATCCGGTGAGAGGCACTTGATTTTCTTGAATCACAGACACCTGATGTTATTCTCCTTGATTATCTCATGCCAGGACTAGACGGAGTTCATACACTTGAGCTTATAAGACAGAGAGAGCAGACAGCGGATACTCCGGTGATTTTTCTTACGGGAGTTACCGAGAAGGATAAGATACAGGAATGCATGGAATACAGGCCATATGGTTATCTGGTTAAGCCGGCAGCCAGGGAAGAACTGATTTCCATGATTAACAGAGCCTTGAATGAGGCACAATTATAATATATGGAGGAATATGTATTATGACACTTAAAGACAGAACAGAGGATGTTATGAAGATGCTTGACGAGGAGACAACACGCTCAAATAAGGAACTTCTTATTGCAGCTGCGGTATGTACACTTGTAGGAATTATAATCGGATTTTTTGCCGGTAAAATATCCACAAGCAGAAACACGATTAAGAAATATAATAAATGCTATTCATATGACTTCGGAGATGACGAAGAATAGAATCCCCGGTTCAATAGGATAATAATTAAACCGTCGGCACATTGATGTGTGCCGGCGGTTTTGCGATTCAGGCTTTCTCTTCACAGTATTTACATCTGTATACGTGGTTTTTCTCATCAGTTAGGATGAATACGTTATCAAGTTCCTGTTCCACCTGTGAGATACAGCGTGGATTCTTGCATCTGATAACGTTGGTTACGGTTTTGGGAAGACTTAAAGACTTCTTCTCGGCAATCACACCGTCTTTGATGACGTTGATTGTGATATTGTCATCAACGAAACCGAGGATGTCAAGGTCTACAAGGTCGAGACCGCCGTCTATTTTAATGATGTCTTTTTTGCCCATTTTGTTGCTGCGGGCGTTCTTGATAATGGCAACGCAGCAGTCAAGTTTCTCAAGACCGAGATATTTATATATGTCCATGCTTCGACCGGCCTTGATGTGGTCGATTACAAAACCGTTTTCGAGTTTACCTACATTTAACATGGCAGTTTTACCTCCAGAAGTTTAAGAATAAGGGCCATACGCATATACATGCCGTATTTGACCTGCTTAAAATAACATGCACGCGGATCATCATCCACTTCAACCGAGATTTCGTTAACTCGCGGAAGCGGGTGAAGAACGATCATATCGTCTTTGGCAAGTTCCATCTTGGCTTTATCGAGGATGTAGTAGTCTTTCATTCGCATATATTCCTCTTCGTTGAAGAAACGCTCTTTCTGGACTCTTGTCATATAGAGTATGTCAAGCTTCGGAATAGCATCTTCAAGGCGTTCAACTTCTTCAAATTCATTGCCGGATGCCATGAGTACATCGTTGCGGATGTAACTTGGAACCTGAAGTTCCTTAGGGGAGATGAGAACAAATTTGACGTTGTTATATCTTACAAGTGACTCTATGAGTGAATGCACTGTCCTGCCGAATTTCAAATCACCGCAAAAACCGATTGTAAGGTTATCAAAACCGCCTTTAAGCTCTTTGATGGTCATAAGATCCGCAAGAGTCTGGGTCGGATGCTGATGTCCGCCGTCACCGGCATTGATTACGGGAATTGATGAGTGCATTGATGCAACGAGAGGGGCGCCTTCTTTGGGATGACGCATAGCACAGATATCTGCGAAACAGGAAATAACACGGATGGTGTCGGAAACACTTTCTCCTTTGGATGCTGAACTTGAATCGGCTGAAGAAAAACCGATAACAGAACCGCCGAGATTCAACATTGCGGTTTCAAAACTGAGTCTTGTTCTTGTGCTTGGTTCGTAGAAAAGTGTAGCAAGCTTCTTTCCGTGACAACATTCGGAATATTTGGCAGGATTGGCTGCTATATCCGATGCAAGGTTAAGAAGTTCGTCAAGCTCATCTACGGATAAATCTAGTGGACTAAGCAAATGCTTCATAGTGACCTCCAATTATGTACTGCCTTTTGGCATTTTTATCATTCTAGTACATCTTAAGTATTAATTCAATATCTTTTTAAAATTATTTTTATTGACAATGAAGAAGCACGAATATAGAATGTTTACGGAACCATGTGGTTTAATTACCGAAACAGGAGGGTAAATATGAAAACAATTATGAAGAGAATTGCGGCACTCGTTCTCATCGCAGCTATGGCTGTTATGGCTGTTGCAGGATGCTCCAAGAGTTCAGGAAGCAAGTCAGCGGGCAACAAGAGTGCAGACACAATGTTTGGCCTTATGAAAGAGGCACAGGCACTTGAGAAGAAGACAGTTGAAGTCAGTGCAGAAATCAATACGAACGGTGTTAAGGCATCAGTGACGCTGAACGGTAAATCTGATGGCAAAGCAACTTCCGTAGGAGCTACGGTTACTTACGGCGGCGTAACGTTTTCACTTGATGACGTAATCGTTTTTACAGATGATGTTCTTTATATTAATGCAGGTTTAATACTTGAGCAGATAAAGCCATTTATTAATACCGCAGGTGAAAAAGCCGCTTCCGTTGTAGAAGCTCTGGGAGACCTTGGCTGGGTAAGTTTTGAAGCAAAGGGACTTTTCGCAACATCATCTTGTGATGAAGTGTATGACATTTTTGACAAGGCATTTGATTCTATTATTAAGAAGGCCGGAAATAAATTCACAATTTCACTTTCATCCAAGGATGATATTCAGGCAGTTGTTGATGCAACAGCCAAGATGCTTAAGGAGAACAAGGATACTTTCGTTAAGATCATGACAGATGCTTATGATAAGGTAGACGTTAAGGATATTATAGAAAATACGGTTGACGAGCTTGTCGACAAGCTTGCATCCGCTTCCGGAAAAGATGTCTCAGATGAGGATAAGCAGACACTTAAAGATCAGCTTATGTCAACAATCGATGTATCCGATATCGAAGTAAGCAAAGAAGACATTGAGAGTTCAATCGACGACACAGTCAAAAAACTTGAAGATACCAAGATTGCCGACGAGGACGTTGACGGTAAAGCTGATGTCAATGTATATAAAGAAGATGGCGCTTATATCGCAGAGATGGAGATGGATGTAACAGAAGACGGAGAAGCATCTTCTGCAACAATTAAGTCCACTATCAAAGAAGACAGCAGCGTCAAGGTTGATGTTCCTACAGATGCAGCATCACTTGTTGACATTATTGTTAACTTATATGCATCATATCTGGAGAACATTGCAGACTGATTTTGATTAAAAATAGAATATAATTAACATGACCCCGTATCATAGTTTGATGATACGGGGTTTTTCGTGCAGAATTCACATTTTGTAACAATTTCGTAACAATTTAGAATTTGAATTTATGTAACAAATTTGTAACAATTTTTTGTTTGACATGGAACAGAAGCGGGGATTATAATATAGGTAACATATAATTCTACATACATATGAAGCGTACATATGATAAATCTTTTTTATGAGTGAACGTAAATAATAAGGAGGGCGACGAGTGGTACACGGAGGACAAAGCCTTACAGACAGGGGAGTTAATAAGGAAATCGCAATATACAGCAGGCAATACGGAAAGACAGATTATGATGAACTTAACAGGGTACAGCAAGAGTTCATTTCAATGATAGACATCGAAAACGGCAGACCTCTGCTAATGATTAAATGTAACATTTCTTATGAGACAGTTATTGGATACACAGCGGCACTTAAAGCGCGGATACCGGTTATTATGTGTGACGAATCCGGTGCGGGAAATGTAATGAGATTATACAGGCCGCATTATATATGGCAGAGAGCTTTGGCAGCAGAACCTTATGGATATGCTGAGATAGGAAAAATAGCAGATTATATATTATATGGAAGTATTGAGCGTGTAAGATATCCGGTTAATGAAAATCTGGCATTATTATTGCCGACATCGGGAAGCACCGGGAGCAGCAGATTCGTCCGGATCAGCTATGATAATATAAAATACAACACGGAATCAATAGTGAAAGCATTGCGAATAGACAATACAGGCCGGGCGGGTTTGCTGCTGCCGCTTAATTATACATACGGTCTGTCAATAGTCAATACTTATCTGTATGAGAGGGGCTCCCTGATAATCGGAGGCGGCTCTGCCATGCAGAGAGATTTATGGGAATATTTTATCAGATGTGGAGGGAATGCTGTTTGCGGCGTCCCGGATACATATGAGATGTTAAGAATGATGAAAATACTGGAAAGGGAAGATCTTAACATAAAGCTTGCCACGCAGGCGGGAGGGCCGCTGCGCACCGGAACGGAGAAATACATGCTTGAACTGGCGTACAGACGGGGTTTTAACTGGGCTGTAATGTATGGACAGACTGAGGCCACAGCCAGAATGACATGTCATTTCCTTAATGAGAACCCGGAACATATAGGAAGCGTCGGAAGGGTTATTCCCGGAGGAAGCATTACGATTGACGACGGGGAAATAGTATACAGAGGCCCTAATGTATCGATGGGATATGCGGACGGTTATAAAGATCTTGCATCCGGCGATAACAATCATGGGATTCTTCATACCGGAGATTTGGGACGCATGGATGAAAACGGTTTCCTTTATATAAACGGAAGAATGAAGCGGTTTGCCAAGGTCAGCGGAAACAGGGTCAATCTTGATGATCTGGAGAAAATCGTGGAGCACTACTGTAAGATACGTTCGGCCTGTGTGGAGAATGAAGGAAGAATAGTTGTTGTAATTGATAAATCAAGCGACCTGAAGACAATCGGTATAAAGAACAGCATCAGCGAAGTGACAGGGATAAACAAGAGACTGATAGATGTCAGAGCCGTGAACAGGATACCGGTAAATTCTAACGGCAAGACGGATTACAGAAAATGTAGTGAATTATAACAGGAGGAGAATTGTTTATGCACAGAAAGAGCGTTGTCATATTGTTTATTACGATTCTGGCGTCGGCAGCAGTAGTGGGTTGCAGTCATACGGATGGAGAAAACAATAAGCATGTAATGATAGAGACAATGAGCACGACAGAGAAAGAAACTCCATCAGAGACGGAGCAATATATAGAGATTACATTGCCGGAGGTAACGGTAAAAGATGAGCCTGAGACAGTCACACAGGCAGAAACCGTAGATTGTTCCCAATTATTGGATGGAGCCAAAGAGGTGCCGGTTGATACTTCATCGTTATGGAATGAGCAGGAACTTGATAATAAGGAAGAGAGGTATCCCGGATTCAAGGCTGTGGCTTTAAGAACATCCACCGACAAGAGACTTCTTAAGGGGATAGATAATGGTGATATCAGAATTATCGAAGACGATAACATATTGCTGATATTTAATGGGGAAAAGAGTATTCAGATAGATACAGAAGGAAGGAGTTTCTTCAGTAATATAGGATCGACCCAAAGTGTGCTGTATGAAGATGTCACAGGCGACGGACATGATGAACTTATTCTCATAACCAAAGAAGCAGAAATTGGAGTATATTCTAACGGAGTTTACGTTATAGATTTGGAAAACTTTGAACAGTTATCCGTGGCATCAGATAATGAGATCAAAAAGGAGGCATTTTCACAGATATATCCCAGAATAAGAATGTATATTGACAATGCCGGAATACTTTATTATGTAGTTGGTGATGCACATGATAATAAAATAAAGGGCAGTTACGATACATCAAACGGTCTGACCAGACCTTCGGCTGAACTTAGTAATATTTCTACAATGGAAGTTAAGAATGGAATCATATGTTATCGTGGTTCAGTTGTGTTTAAGGATGTAAATAATGAATTGCCGGAAGGAGTAGTGCCGGATAAAATGTGTGATGTCTGTGTGACGTTGAAATATAATTCCGGGACGAAAGCTTTTGAAGTAGATGAAGTAACTGTAGAATGATGATTATAATAGACGGAACATCGTACCAGATTAAGATGTTTTATTAGGTATGCTTAACAGAATGGGAGAAGAATTGTATGATGTGGAAAAAAATAATTGTGGCGATGCTGGCGGTATCTGTTGTGTTTTCAGGATGCGCCAGACATGGAGAGATTGATACTGAAACACCGGCACCGACAGAGCGCGTGGCGGAAGCACCTCAGAATGAAACCCTTGAAGTAAGGGAGGCCAAACCGTACTACAGTAACATAGATGACTGGTATGATTCCGACGGCAAAATAGTTATGCCAATAACTCAGAACAGAGAATTATGGTTAAACAGCCCGGGTTATCTGGACAGGATAAAATTATGTGCACTCCCGGAAGAACTGCTTAAAAGTGTGTCAACGGCGGATCTGGTTGTTCTTATGACACAGTGCCCGCGCAATTATTATATGAATATGTACGGTGATGTTGAAGAAGGCATGAAAGAAGTGGAGGCCGGATTCAACGGATTGAGAGAATTGCTTGAACGTGAAGACTGCGCGGAAGAAGTGTTGAAATTTTATAAAAATTACCAAATCCCGGAGAAAAAATCATTCCGTGAGGAGACGGCATCAGAAGCCGGATTAACTGAAATAGAAGACATAATTAAAGTCGAAGAATTTAATAAACAGCTTGATGATGATGCCAAGATCGGGTATGCACTTAACAGTTGTGAGTGGGTTCTGACACGCGCCCAAATAGTCAATCAATTGAGTGATGAACAGCTTCAGGAAATAGTAAAAGTAATGCAGGAGAAAAACACGCAATTACAGAAAACGGAGTATGCGGATTCAATTGAGAACTATTTATTGAAAGCGGCAGGTGAGCGTATGCTGCCATGTCTTTACAGATATGGGTTATAGATATGAAGGATTTTTTAATTATCTGAATCTGAAAACATAATTAAATTTAGATCTGAACCGGGAAACTGGATTAGATATACATGGTTGTATGCAAATACGCGGGGACGCAATGCTTGCAGCCACGACACGCAGGTGAAAAACCTGGCATTAACTGCTTTTGATTTCATGTAAGGTGGAGAAACTTACCTGAGAAAGGAGGAAAATGACAATAGTAGTTTAATGTGGAAGAGTAAAAAAGGAGAGATATTTGTGAAAAAAGGAATAATTTTGATTTTGGTATTATGTATGGTGTCGTTGACTGGCTGTTCTGACATAAAACCCAAAGAGGCATTGGACGAAACGCCGTCAGCATCCGTTATGAGCGACACAACAGTAACGAAGGAAAATGAGAGCATCAATAATTATAAATATTATTATGTTAATCTGATAAATATTATTGACTGGACTACGGAGACGGGTGCAATCACAGTGCCGACCAAGATAAGAACCAATGGTGTCACGTATAGATATGTATATAATGATAACGGAGAGCGCATTGCCAAATACATAGGAAATGATAATCGTGTTGATTATACATATGAGCAGCCTGCAAGCGGAGCAAGAAGCGTCCTTAAGTCGGAGAAAAACAATAATTATTCGGTGGAGTATGTTTATGATGATGTTGACGGCATCTATCATCTGACAGGACTCAGATATAACGATGAGAATTATACATATATCAAAGATGATAATGGAAACATTATGGGGATAAAAGACAGCACGGGCAACACTGTTGCGGAGTATTCTTATACATCCAAAGAACTTACTACGGAAGTAACGACGACAAATTACACTGATGTCAATATAGGGGATATCAATTCAATGTTATATGAGAATTCCTATTATGACAGGGAAACAGGTTTTTGCTGTGACTATGTATATACCAATTACATAGACGGAACACCGTACCAGATTAAGATGTTTTACTAGGAATGCTTAACATAATGGGAGAAGGAGGTTTCTATGAAAAAAAGACTGATCATAACAGGGGCTATAGTTATAATAGCGGCAATAATAGGAGCAGTTATCATTAATGCAAATAAAAAGCCGGATTATACAAGTATTAAATTAGTATCATATCAAAACGGCAGACTTTATTGCCGTATTGATGGAAAAATGTATATGTTTGATGATACAAACGGCCTGCAAACTACAGAAGGAAAAATTGATTCAGATTATGATGATAAAGAAGATGAGACATACAATAGTGAAAATGTACCGGATGGATATGAAATTCTGAGTCATTATATGATTGAAACTTCAGGGATATCTGTAGATGTCATAACCAAACCTGATGTTCAGGATAATCCGTCATATATTATGCTGACGCATGAGAATGGCAAAAGTGTAATACTTACTGATTATTATTTAAGATATGAGCCATGTTATCGTGGTGCGCATGATGATAAGGCATTATATTTCTGGAGTGATAAATCAGGTAAAGTCGAGTTGTATGCCTATGTGTTTTCAACCGGAGATATTCATTGCATATGTGACTACAGATGTATGACAGATGCGGAGAATCTTTATAATAAAGATAAAAATCCGTGTACACAGATGATAGTTGCTGACGGTCATATGTATACATCCATGAACGGCAATTCCGATATTCTTATGTTTGATATTGAATATGACAACGATGGATATCCGGTAAACGTGGTATTTAATAGGACGGTATACGAATATAAATAATGTCACCAAAGGTGGGGTACCCCCACATTGTAAAGAGAAGGAGGTCATTCTTATGAGAAAAAGAAGATTAATTGTAACAATTGTATTGATTGCGGTATTGACCGCTGCGTTACCGGCAGTTGTAATGGCTGATACGGGCCCGAAACCGTCGGTTGTGGTTTCATTCACAGGAGCAGGAGATGAGGAGTTCTACGGAACCCTGTTATCAAAGAATGATTCATCGGGACCGGCACATGTATGGGACGGCAAAGAGGAGACAACAGAGATAAGCCGTAAATTCATTGAGTACAAGGATGCGGACGGATATTATTTTTTGCAGAATTTATGGGAATGTTCGGCAGGTAAGAACATTGAGTGGACATATTTTCCACCGTCTGAATTTAAGATACTTTTGTATTTCCCTGAAAGCGACAGCTTTGTGGTGAGCGGGGCATGCGAAACGTATGCTTTCGACAGCTATTATACGATTGACCTGACATCAGTCAGAAATGGTACGGTCGAAGCCGGAACACCGACCATTGAAGTCAGGAAAAATTACGATTATAAATGGGAAATCATTTCATTCTTTGCGAGAGTGATTATTACGATCGCAATTGAGATGGGAATAGCATTGCTGTTTGGATATCGCAATAAGAAGATACTTATGCTTCTTGCTGTAGTTAATGCAGCAACACAGGTAATCCTGAATGTTCTGCTGAATATAATCAATTACAACAACGGTTCGCAGGAATATACAACGATGTACATTATAATGGAAGTATTGGTATTTCTGATAGAAGCCATTATATTCGATATTTTCATACCAAAAGTATCAGACGAGGAGAGAAATTTTAAACCGGTTATATATGCACTCGTAGCTAATGCAGTATCGTTTGGAGCAGGACTTGGATTGTCACATCTGATACCGGGGATATTTTAAATTATCTGAGTGCGAAGTATCAATGTAATCATAAAATATTGCAATAGGAGGTTTGCTATGAAAAAAACTAAATTAGCAGCAATTATCGGCTTATCAGTATGTATACTTGCGAGCGGATGTGCCAGACATGGAAGCACGGGAGTAGCAGCAACAGATAGCATAACGGATATAGCAAGTTCAGCACAGGTGGATGCTGAGACCGAAACTGAAACAGAGACTGAGGCGATAAGAGAATGTCAGCCGTATTACAGCAATCCGGATGACTGGTATGACGCTGATGGCAATATGGTTATGCCTATATCCCTTGATGAGGAGAAGTGGCAGGCATCACCTATTTTTGAAGACAGATGTAATCTTTGTACCATCCCGCAAACCATAATTGACAAGGCATCAACAGAAGAACTTGCCAAAATGGTTATTGAGTGCAATATGAATTATTTAATAGACTTGTACGGTGATGTTGACGAAGGAATGAATACTGTATATAAGAATTTCAATGGAATCAGGGAACTACTGAAAAGAAATGACTGTGGAACAGTAGTTCTTAAACTGTATTCCGAATATACAATTCCGCAGAAAAAGCATTTTGATTATTCATTGATAGATGAAAGTCTTTCGATTGAAGAAAGCAATAAACAATTTCAAGAAATATTCAGTAACGAAGAATATTGCAGACAGATTAATGAGGATGCATTGGTAGGGTATAATCTCCATGTTCCGGAATGGATTCTCACACGACCTGAAGTGATGGAGCAATTCAGTGAGGCAGAACGTGAGTCGGTTGAAGACACTGTTAAACGTAAATACGATGAACTGAATAAAACAGAGTTCAAAGATGAAGGTAATTTTTTCATGGATGCTATGGAAAAGGAGAAAAACCAATGAGCAAATCAATCAAAAACTTTTTTATCTTGGCAGCAATGGCCGCTATTGTATTGTGCGTGGGCTGTCAGAAAAACAACAGCGATATTGATGAAACTAAAGCCCAGGTAAGCCCGGCAGTATGGGAACGCAGTGAGTCTGAGACCAGAACATACAATGTAATGGCAAAAGAACACGCCGATGAACTTAGAAAGAATGAAAGTGATTGGCTGACGGACGGCAAACTCGATTCGTCCAAATATTCAACCGAATCCGGTGAGCCATATCGTGTTCAGATGCTGATGCCGGAAAGCGTGGCAAAGAAACTGGATACCAGGGAATTGCTTGATTTCTGTCTGCAACATTCATCGGTTAAGGAATTTACACTTTTCAATTCATGGGAAGAGGGATTCGATAATGTTGTCAATGTAATCAATGTGTTTGATTATATTTTTGCAAGGGACGATATGGCAGGTGTTGTATATGATGCCTATATGGCAAGGGAAGTTGTGAAAGAAGATGCAACGGCACAGGGCATAGATAGCGTACTGGAGATTATTCTTGCACAGGATGTCACATATGACGGATTGACGGACGAACAGCGGAAGGACGTTATTACCAGGAAAGACGAATTTAAGAAATGTCGTGAGGACAATGATGTCCGTATATATGGCACTACTTCGATGTTTGGTGCGGCACTTGAAAGCGGCAGCAAGTGGGATTCCCTGCTTAAATAGCTGGGATTAATGCGGGCAGCGCAGTCTGCCCGCGATAATTATAAAAGAGGAGAACGCGGATGGCGGAAATTATACTGGATTTTAACGAAAGGCCTCCGGTGACAACATACAATCATCATGCTTTTGGCACCGGAATTATATCTTCATATGAAAGCGGAATGAATTGGATATATGATAACTACATTGATCTGTCATATTATCCGGCGAATGGGCCGTTGACTTTTGAATTTTATATGGATTACATATATTGTCAGCCTGTTTTTGACAGGGAAAATATATCAGATGATATGCTAAGTGTAATGAAATACAATATCACGGAACTTATAGAGAATGCAATCAGGCACGGAAAGTATTTTATATGCTGTGTGGATGAGTATTATATACCTGACAGGGAAGCTTTTGGATTGTATCATTTTAATCACAATCTGCTTATATATGGCATGGACTCATCACGCAAAATCTGGTATACGGCGGGTTATAACGAGAGTGGCAAATTCGGAACACAGGAACTGCCGTACAAAACAGTTAAAGCTGCATCACCCAATATGATCAATATTCTCACATTGCGTAAAGATACACGGTATAAGCTGCATGATACTCATATAGATAATATGATTAACCAGTATAACAAGGCTGTGCCGGCAGAGCGCCTCGGTGCTTTTCCGGAGGAAGGACAGCTTACCGGAATGGAGGCTGTGGACAGGCTTCTTGATGATATATGTGATATGGCAAAGGAAAAAGAACCGGTGGATATGCGGCCGGTGAATCTGTTGTATGAACACAGGAGATTAATGACTTTAAGAGAACCGGACAACGAGCGGTATGCTGCGATGCTGTCACAGGCAGATATACTGAAGAAAAGAATCATGATATACAATATGCGCCGGGCAGATAAGGATATACAGACAGTGCGTGAGGCCGCGGCACAGATAAAAGGACAGAGATTATGAATACAAATTAAAATGGTTATACACTTGATAAATTACTAAGGATATGTATGGAGGAGATTGAAATGTCATCAAGGAAAACGATTATTATCGCGGCTGGTGTGGTAATAATTGTATTGGCGGTAATATTGATAACAGGTCGTAAGAGTATCAACGTTGTGAACGGTGTAAATGGTTATTCGGATGAAAACAGTATATATAATCAGGCAAATCTTATACTTGGTGAGGAACAGGTATATGGTGGGGCTGGTAAGATAATCACAGAAGTGGCAAATGACGGACAGGTGTACAATGTTGCGTTTAACGTAAATACGCAGACTTTTGATATGGCATGCTCCAAGCCGGGATGTGTACATAATAAATCTGACTGCATATCAAGAATAGATATGATCTGCGCACAGAATATAGGCGAAGATATATACTATATTCCGAGCGATAATAAGACTAATATATGGAAATCCGTAAATGGTGAAACAGATTTGGTATATAAGAATAATGAAGAGATATCGACATTCAGAATGACCAATGAGTATATATTCATAGAGACTGATACAGGAATATACAGGATATCGAATGATAAGACCAAAGAACAGATAAGTGATAAACATTCACAGTACGGAGATATTTATATTGTGGACGATAATATATATCTCGTACTGGAAGACAGTATGTTATACCGGATGAAGACGGATGGAAGCGGATTCAAAAAGATTCTGAATGAGAAGGTTGCATTTGCACAGGTATATAATAACCGGATATATGTCAGAAGTATGGAATATGACCCGGAGGGCAGATGGGAACTTAATAATGAGTTGTTCAGCGTTGACTTGAATGGAGAAGACAGAAAAACCACAGGAATAAAGTGTATGCAGTATGTGATATCTAAAGGTGACATATACTATACTGAATTGCCTGATGATAATTATACATGCTCGATCAGGCGGATGGATATTGATACCGGAGAAAATATAGAAATCGCAAAGAATGTTGATGCTGGATGTCTGCAGGTCATAGACGAATCGCCGTATATAATATTTTATCGCGTTAAATATGTGAAAGAAGACCAGATATACAGTTGGTATTGTGTATCGAAAAACGGTGGAGAGGAAAAAGCACTGGAATATCCGGAATTAATCAAGTGACGAGGAGAATATTATGAGAAAAATAGCAGCGGTTTTAGGAATTATAGTTATATTTTGTACAGCCTGCGGTAAGGTGGACAGTCAGTCAATACAGAACAATACATATGAGAATACAACAGATGAAGAGATAACTAAGTTTGACTTATATGATGGCAGAATAGATGTTGACAATTCATATGATGGAATAGCCGGAGGATTCTATATATGTGATGAAAATAAACAGCCTATATTGAATAATCAGATTATAGAATCAGACTCCGATATGAAATTTTACATGAAGGTGGCTAATCCCGGAACAAAGAAAATAAATTATGCAATATCCGTAATCATAAATGATTGTTACCAGAATCTTAATGTTATTAAAAAAGATGGAAATAAAGATCAGTTTGCAAACGGAAGTCTGGAATCCGGACAGGCAGAGGCGCTGGAATTGGAATTTAAATTGCAACAGTATCAAGGATACGCTGGTGAGGACAGAGTCATAAATTTCATAATGACATACTATGAGCCGGTGGAACCGGCAGATGAATTAACGCTTGTTCCGATAGCGGTTGCCAATGAGAAACATCAGATAAAGTATAAGGACAAAGATTATACAGTGGCAGATGATAATGTTATAGAATACTCAGCTAACGGTATGGAATCAAATGACAGCGGTTATTGGATACTTGATGATACGAATGACAACAAGTTGTTGTATAACTTTATACTCGATAGCAATAATACGGAAAAGGCTGTGGTTATCAATCAGAGTGAGAATAACGGGTATGCTGTAATATTTGAGGATGACAAACCGGTTAAGATAAATAACGGATACTTATTCCGGTGGAAGCAAAAACATGGTGAACTGTTTAAAATAAATATAAAGGATGTTAAAGGCAGATTTTTATATTTTTATGAGTACACAGAGGATGAAGATATCGTAGTAAGTCCATTATACTACAATAAGTGACGAGGAGGGATTGACATGTTATTGGAATTAGACGGAATTACGAAAAAATACGGTCAGAATACGGTCGTGAACAGCGTCACACAGAGGTTTGACAATGGTGTGTATGGTCTGCTTGGCCCGAACGGAGCCGGTAAAACTACATTAATAAATATGATTGCAACAGTTTTGCGCCCGGATGACGGATGCATAAAGTATGATGGAAATAAAATTGCCGATTTAAAGGCATATCGTTCTTTAATCGGATATCTGCCTCAGCATATGGGATATTATCTTAATTTTACGGGCGAAGAATTTCTTGATTATATCTGGAATATGAAGGAACGTCAGGGTGATCAGGAACAGGTAGGCAAACTGCTTAAGAGATTTAATCTGTATGACGTTCGCAATAAGAAAATATCCACATATTCGGGAGGCATGAAACAGAGGCTTGGAATCTGTCAGGCAGTTATCGGATGCCCTAAGATTATCCTGTTGGACGAACCGACTGTCGGACTTGATCTGGAGGAGCGCGCCGAATTCAAAAAATACATTCAGAAACTCGGACAGGATGCCATTGTATTTTTGTCGACGCATATTGTTTCGGACGTCGAAGAAACGGCAAGCGAGGTTCTGCTGATGAAAAAGGGCGTTATTGAGGAGCGCATTACAAGGGAAAAATACTGCGCCATGACCGGAAGTGATGAAATGACGGGACTGGAAGGTTACTATCTTAAGAAGGTCGGTAAGGACATGGGACAGTGGTAGAAGGGGGAACTGACTTATGAATATTTTGTACGAATTAAAGAAAAATCTGTTCACCCGCAGAACCGTGATTGTGGCTGTCGCAATAGTGCTTTTGAGCACGGCGTTTCTTGTATGGAATGAGAGATATTTTATCAAGGATAAGTCGTCAAGAAAGGATTTTTACAATTCGCTTGATTCGGTAAGCGGACAGGCAGAACAGCTTAAAAAAGAATATGATGATATTTACGGCAGGATAATGGTGACCGACAGTGAAGGAAACACAGAAATAGATTCGGATTATGCTAATGCCGCAGCTCCATACGGCAAGAATAACGCAGATTACCTCGGACTTCTCGGTGAAGCCTCCAAGGATGCCGAAAGAGTTACGACAAGGAATACCAATATAAAAACGGTATTGAACAATCCGGGCGATTTTGCCGTAGATGCTTATTATGAAGAAAATAATGACTCTTTTGCGGACAGCAGTTACCTGACTTATTTTATAAATAACGCACATTTTGGATGGGTGGCAGTAATCATATGTATAATAATTCTGGCATCAAGCTGCAGCGTTGAACGCGAGAGCGGAATGGATAAAGTTATCATGCTGACTCCGAAGGGCAATTTTAATCTGTATCTGAGAAAAACTGCAATTGGTGCTGTTACGGCATTGGCAGTCACGGTATTTGGCGCCCTTTGGTATCTTTTTGTCCAGTGGATAATGCTTGGAATCGGGTTTAAAGAACTTGCGGCACCTCTTTTCATGGTAAACGGCTATGAAATGTGCGCTTCAGGAATGACTGTCGGCGGATTGTTTGTGCATATGACACTTATGGCAACGCTTGCGGCTGTCTTGATGGCCTGTATAACGGTTTTGCTGTCAAGATGTATCGGCAAATCGTTAAGGAAAGAATCGAAGGTGGTGCAAACGAAAAAGCAGTATTGAGACTT
>ERZ1026997.420-NODE-420-length-17428-cov-21.205146_pt1 | contig 17428 bp, 20 predicted proteins | sample MGYA00519289_ERZ1026997 | MGnify/ENA primary metagenome ERZ1026997 (study PRJEB26926, sample SAMN06164455) | human gut metagenome | biome: ENVO:00009003; feature: ENVO:2100002; material: ENVO:00002003 | host: Homo sapiens | place: USA | collected 2012 ... | reverse complement strand
AAGCGAGCAACAAATACGGTACAAAAATGAGCTGAAAAAGCCCTATAAACGATAACCATCGCTTATAAGGCTAAAAAGAAAGGCGTTCAAAATGAACGCCTTGATAATCATTGATGATATATGCTAATCGTTGGTAATTACTACCTATTTTCCGATGCAGAAGGAGGAAAAAATGGCGCCCAGCACGTCCTCCGTATCCACGGCTCCGGTGATTTCTCCCAGGTGCGTCAGGGCCTCTCTCAGTTCCAGGGCTGTGAATTCCGGACTTTCCTGGCGGGAGATGGATTCCGAAGCCAGCCGGACATGCTCCCGGCAGAGGCCCAGTTCATGCTGGTGCCGGGCATTGATGGCTACCAGGGAGCTGCCCGTTTCACCGGGCAGGGAGGAGGAAAAGGCCTGGATAATGGCTTCCTCCAATTCCTTTCTTCCTTCCCCGGTGGCGCAGGAAAACCGGATGCCGGGCACGGCCTTCCAGTCCGGATGGACTCCCAGGTCGCACTTGTTCAGAATGAGCAGCCGGGGCGCGGTGAGAACAGGGGCGGGGAAGTCTTGGATCCGGGGCGTGGAGGCATCCGCCACTTCCAGAACCAGATCCGCGGTTTCAAGAGCCCTGTTGGTGCGGGTAATGCCTGCCTGTTCAATGACGTCGGAAGATTCGCGGACACCGGCCGTATCAATCAGCCGCAGGGCCAGCCCGGCCAGCTGAATGGATTCCTCCACCGTGTCCCGCGTGGTACCGGCAATATTGCTGACAATGGCCCGGTCATATCCCAGCAGGGTATTCAGCAGGCTGGATTTTCCCACGTTGGGAGGTCCCGCGATCGCCGTGCGGATGCCTTCCCGCAGCAGGCGTCCGCCTTCGGCAGTTTTGAGGAGGGCGGCCAGTTTTTCCTCCATGCTCCGGAGGCGCGCCAGCAGATCGGAGGCGGTGTCCGGGGAAATGTCTTCATCCGGAAAATCAATATAGGCCTCAATGTGGGCCAGCACATGAACCAGGTTGTCTTTCAGTTCGTCCACCTGGGCGCCGATGCCTCCGTCCAGCTGGGTCTGCGCGGCTTTCAGGGCCAGGTCGCTCCCGGCGGAAATCACATCCATCACGGCTTCCGCCTGGGTCAGGTCCATGCGCCCGTTCAGAAAGGCCCTTTTTGTAAATTCTCCCGGTTCCGCTGGGGAGGCCCCGCATTGGTAGAGGCGTTTCAGCAGGCGGTCCGTCACCAGCATGCCGCCATGGCAGGAGATTTCCGCGGTATCTTCCCCCGTATAACTGGCCGGGGCGGGGAACCAGGTGACAAGCGCCTGGTCAATGGCGGCTCCTTCCGCGTCCCGGATGCAGACCAGCGTCGCCCTGCGCGGCCGGAGGCGTTCCGTGAAAGCCGCAGGGGTGCATTGTTTCAGGATGTCCATGCAGCCGGGACCGCTCATGCGGATGACGGCGATGGCTCCCTGTCCTGCGGCGGTGGCCTGTGCGGCTATGGTGCGTTCCGGGTCAGTCATGGTTCTATGGATTCAAAAAAGCCGCCCCCGAGCAACTTGCCTCCGTCGTAAAAGGCGCAGACCTGTCCCACGGCCAGGGCCCGGAGGGGCGTGTCAAAGCCCAGGCGCACCTTTCCTTCTTCCAGATATTCGCAGGAGGCCCATTCCGCCTTGGCCCGGTAGCGGGGCTGGGCCATGACGCGGGCCGGCAGGGGAGCGAGCGTATTGGAAATGCCGCCGACCACGGCGCGGGACGCGTACAATCCCCGCGTGGACGCGTCTTCGTATCCCAGAATCAGGCGGTTGCGCTGGACATCCTTTCCCACCACCACATAGGCGACTCCCTCCCGCGGGGAGGCGACGCCGTGCCCTTTCCTCTGGCCCATGGTGAACAGATGCAGGCCGTTGTGCGTGCCGAGCGTTCGGCCTTCCGTGTCCACGATTTTGCCGGGCTTGTCCGGCAGGTAGTGGCGCAGGAAATCGCTCATTTTTACCTGGCCGATGAAACAGATGCCCTGGCTGTCTTTCTTGCGTGCCGTGGGGAGGCCGTATTTTTCCGCAAGAACGCGCACTTCCGGTTTCAGCAGATCCCCAAGGGGAAAGACGGCGCGGGCTATCTGGTCCGGGCGCATCAGGGACAGGAAGTAGGATTGATCCTTGTTCGGGTCCCGCCCGCGCAGGATGAAAGCCCCTTGCGGCGTGTCCATCCTGCGGGCGTAATGGCCGGTGGCGACGTAATCGAACCCCTGTTCCAGGGCATAATCCAGAAAGACGCCGAATTTCATTTCCCGGTTGCACAATACGTCCGGGTTGGGCGTATATCCGGCGCGGTAGCCTTCAATCAGATAATTCACGATGCGGGCGCGGTATTCGTCCACCAGGTCAATGACCCGGAATTCAATACCTGTTGTTTTGGCGACGGCCAGCGCGTCCTGAATGTCCTGTTCCCACGGGCATTCGCCGGGGATGCCTTCGTCATTCACCCAGTTTTTCATGTAGGCCCCCACTACGTCATGGCCCTGCTCCACGAGCAGGGCCGCTGCCACGGAGCTGTCCACTCCGCCTGATAAGCCTACAAGTATGCGTGCCACGATGCTGGAAAAGATATGGGGGTGATAAGGCGGACCGCTTTGAGAAAGGCTTTGCCGCCTGCCCCTGTAAACCAAAGATGTTTCCGTAAGCCAAGACAAAAAGCGTGGAAATGGGGCATCCGGTCCCTGATGCGGAATATGATTCGGTCGATCCGGGAGGCTTTTGATTTTTAATCACATTCCCTGAAATCGAATTTGGAATCCGCAAGCAATTAAAAATATTAAGAGTTAGTATATTGTGTTTATAATTCATTGAAAATAATGATTTTTTAATATCTCTGGTCCTTTTGTCAAGATGACGGGTCAGTCTTTGTTATTCATTGGTTTCATGATTGATTTGGCCTCTTTTTCATTACTTGACGGATTCCAAATCCGATTGGGGAATTCCAAATTCGCTACAAGTTGCCATCCAAAAGGAATAATAAATATGAAGAAAACACTGACACTTTTAATCGCGATGGGAAGCTTTGCTGTTTCCTCGGAGGCAGCGACCGTTTTTAATTATTACACTCCCGGTACGGATAATTACAATAGTACCATCCATGGGTTTTATCTTAGCCTGGGGTCTTCTTCCCTGGCTCCTTCCGATTCCTCTTCTCCCTCCTCCCTGTCCGGAGAGATCAGACTGGACAGTTTTACGCTGCGCGGAGCCGCCAACAATTTGGGCGCTAATGTCACTTACGGCTTCCTGGTGCTGAATGGCTCCGACAATTCGGTCATCGGCTGGAGCACCAATACGGGAACTACTGCAGCAGGGATTAATCTGACGTTCAGTTTTTCTTCCCTGGATGGTTCTCCCCTGCTTCTTGACGCGGCATTGACATACCGTTTCCTGGCCGTGAGCCAGTCCGTGATGGACTTGATGCAGGATACGTCTAAAACGTATTTATATGCTGCGGGGGGAACAGCCGCCCCTACTGCTAACACGGAAGGAGATACCGTAACGATCAGCGGCGGATTGACTGCTCCCGGCATCCGCGGCCATTATGACGCCGAGGGAGCGCCTGGTGATTCTGTCGTTATTACGGGAGCCAACGGAACCAATACTTTCAGCTTATTATCCCCGATTTTCACGGAAATCCGAGGGGAAATGGTGCCGGAACCAGCCACGGTTTCCCTGGGCCTGCTGGGACTGGCCGCGCTGATGATGCGCCGCCGCAGGGCTTGAGCTTCCTGATGGCGAAAAATCGGCGGATGAGAGCTGTTCTTGCGGAACAGCTCTTGTTTTTTATATCCAGAGAGGAAGAATTGCTTATCCGTATGCGGGATTCATGCCCTCCGGAAGGTACGGAATTTCCGGGGGCAGGGGGCCGTATCCGGTTTTTTCCGCATGGCGGCAATTTGCTGGAAACGTTTTTGAGACGCAGTACCGGAAAGCTTTTTCTTTACCGGAAAATGCCGTCAAATTCGGCAGCGCGCTTTTCGTCCATATGGTACACAGTAGCTTTCACATAGCGGCCTTTCAGGCCGGATAGGGATCCCCTTTGCAGCGCACAGACCTGGAGGGCCGCCGCATACCTATTATCCGCCGTCCTATTCCCCGGCGCTGGTATTCCGGAAGAACGGCAATGGGCCCCATGCCCAGCACTTCATATTCTTTTCCATCGTCTGCCCTGATGACGGACGTTGCATCAACGATGTTCCCGACGATGCGGCTGCCGTGGATGGCGACTGCATCCTGCTCCGGGATGAAGGAAGGACTGACGCGCATGATATGGAGCAGGTAATGTTCATTGCAGCCGGGGACGAAATAGTTTCAGAACGCTTCTCTCGTGACATGTTCCGTTTCGGCATGGTCTGAGGATTGTTCCGTTCTTAATGCAATGGTCATGAAAGATTGTTCTTTACGGCTCCCCCTTGGAGAAATTCCAGAGGCGGTGCATCGTCATAATGTCCGGAATGTTCATGGGGCGCACCACGCGGAACCCGATCATGCCTCCGTCCGTCAGGTACCAGATGCTTTTAGGGTTTTGAGGATCCTGACGGTTCCAGGCGGGGGTGCTGGCGCGGCGCGCAGCGCTTCTCAGGCTGTCCGGGTCGTCTTCCCACGAACCGCCGCGAACGATGTGAGGGGCGCCGGGGATGATGACTAGGGGGTCTTTCGTGGGCAAGCCGCTCCGTTTGCCGTAGGCATCCGGAACGTAAGAGTCCAAAACCCATTCCGCCACATTTCCGTGCATGTCCCGGAGTCCCCACTTATTTGGTTTTTTAGAGCCTGTTTTCTGGTAGCGGTCATTGGAATTGTTCCAGTACCAGGCGTACTGGTCCAGAGAGGCTTCCCCGTTTCCGTAAGAATAGGCGTCGGCGGAACCGGCCCGGCAGGCGTATTCCCATTCCGCCTCCGTGGGCAGGCGGTAGTAATGCCCGGTCTGGGCGCTCAGCCATTCGCAGAATTTGCTGGCGGCGTGGTGGGACATGGAGATGGCGGGCAGGCCGTGTTCATAGCCGTGGCCCATGCCCAGGTTCATGGCGGCGTAGGGGGCGGTAGGCTGCGTGACGGAGTCCCACAGTTCGTCATCCGGCTGTTCCTCCAGAAGCTGGCCGTCCTTGGCGCGCGGACGCCCGTTTTCCATGAAGGCCGTATAAAGTTCCCAGGGGATTTCCGTTTCCGAGATCCAGAAGAGAGAGATGCTCACTTTATGCTGCGGACCTTCGTCCGGTTTCCGGTGCGGCTCTTCCGCGGGACTCCCCATGAGGAACGTTCCTCCCGGTATGGCGATCATGCGCAGGGAAGCTCCCGCCGCGGGAACCGTTTCCGTGTAGGATTCAAAACGTGCCGGATTTCCGGAAGCTTCAATGAGCTGATGGATTTGGCGCGTCGTGCCGACCAGCTCCCGGGACGGCAGGTCATCCGGAATGGGAAGGGCAGGACCGGCAGCGCGGTCCAGTTCCCGTTTTTGCAGCGCGGATCGGCTTTCTCCCCACTGGCGTGCGCTGGTAATGCGCGCGGCATCTTCCGTGGCCGGGCGGGGGGAATTATTTTCTTCCCGGCACCCGGCCAGCAGGGCGCTTCCTCCCAGAAAGCAGGAAACAAGGAAAATGCCGCGCATGGAATGGTGAAAACCGGAATGCCCTACATCGTCATGCCTCCGTCGCAGGCAATGACCTGCCCGGTGATGTAACGGGCATCGTCAGAGGCAAGGAAGGCCGTCAGGGCGGCGATATCTTCCACGGAACCTTGTTCTTTCAAAGGTATTTTCTTAACGATTTCTTCCTTGAGATTGTCGGGAATGGCATTGGACATTTCCGTGGAGATGAAGCCGGGAGCAATGGCGTTGCACGTGACTTTGCGCGGAGCGAATTCCTGAGCCAGTGATTTGGTGAAACCGATGAGGCCCGCCTTGGAAGCGGCGTAATTAGCCTGGCCGATGTTGCCGACGAGACCGATGACGGAGCTCATGTTGATGATGCGCCCGGCCGGGGATTTCATGAGAACACGCTGGAGGGCCTTGACCGTATTGAACGCGCTTTTCAGGTTGGTGTCCAGAACGGCATCCCAGTCTTCCTCCTTCATGCGGAGCATCAGGGAGTCCCGCGTGATGCCGGCGTTGTTCACCAGGATGTCAATCTGCAGGAAGTCTTTCAAAATGGCGGCCATGGTTTCCTGAACGGCCGCGTAATCCGCTACGTCGCAGGGGTAGGCCTTGCAGGAATCCGGAAATTCCTTGTTGATTTCTTCTGCGGCTCCCCCGCAGCTGGATGGACTGCGGCTGATCAGGATGACCCTGGCTCCTTCCGAAGCGAAGCGGCGCGCGACGGCATTGCCGATTCCGCGACCCGCGCCGGTAACGATGGCTGTTTTACCTGCTAACTTTTGCATGCTGCCCACAGTAAACCCGTTTTTCACGGTTCCGGCAAGCTTGAAATGGACCTGGCCGCGCAGGACCCCATATGGGGAAAGGGCGGGCCGGGAATGAAAAAAGGGGGAGAAACGGGGTGAGGGGGAGGCTACTGTCCGGCCTCTTCATTTTCCCGGATTGCATTGGGGGGCGCCCCGTCTTCATCCGGTTCTACCAGGCCGCTGAATTCATCCGAATTTTCCAAAATGTCCTTTAAGGCGGCGGAACCGTAATAACGGGCCTCAAACGGGCGTTTGCCTTCCTGCCTGCAGCGGTTGTCCAGCATTTCCATTCGTTTTTTCATTTTTTCTATCAAGGCGTCTTCTTTCTCCTTTTCCGCATCGTTCAATTTATCCTGAAGCTGGAGGAAATGCCGGATGTCCTTCTGAATGTCCTGCAGCGTTTTGACGGCGTTGTCCGCGCTTTCCTTGTCCTGAACGCCTGCCAACGTCTGCTGGATATTGATGGCAAAGGAAAAGGCCTGGTTGATCAGGGATTCCGCGGAAGGAATTTTTTCCGCCGGAGCCGCTGCTGTGGGGAAGCCGTTCCGGCGGCCGTTTCACCAAATGCAAGAGAGGCTCCGGACAGAAGCGCAGAATATAAGAGAGGAACAAGAAAAGCCTTCATCCTGTTCTTTTGAGGCAGGATGAAATCCACGGCAAGGAAAAAGGGGAAACTGAAAAAAGAGCCTTATTCCGCCGTGATGCCGCCTTTTTCATCGTCCAGAATGCCTGACTTTTCCAGATAGTAGTCATATCCGCCTGCGTAGGCGGTGATGGTCCCCCGGTTCACATGCAGGGTTTTTTGTGCCAGGGAACGGATGAAGTGCACATCGTGGGAGATGAAGACCAGTGTTCCTTCATAATGCTTCAGAGCCTGCACCAGGGCTTCTACGGACAAAAGGTCCAGGTGGGTGGTCGGCTCGTCCATCAGCAGGAGGTTGGGCGGATCCACTAGGAATTTGACCAAGCTGAGCCGCGATTTTTCCCCGCCGGAAAGAACGCTGACGCGTTTTTCCACATCCAGCCTCCGGAACAGGAAGGAACCCAGGATGGAACGCGCTTCTTCCTCCCGGATTTCAGCGCTGCATTTCATGATTTCCTCCAGCACGGTATTTTCCGGATTCAGGTTTTCCGTTCGCGCCTGGGAGAAGTAGCCGATGCGCGTCGTGGTACCGGGAGTGCGTTGTCCGGAGTCAATGGGGATGATGCCCGCCAGGATTTTGAGAAGAGTGGATTTGCCCGCGCCGTTCGGACCTACAAGAACAGTGCGCTCCCCGCGTTCCACCAGCAGGTCCAGGTTTTCATAAACCCTGCGGTCGCCATAGGATTGGCAGACTTTTTCCAGCTCAATGACTTTCTGGGTGCTGCGCGGAGGCTGGGGGAAGTTGAATTTAAATACCTTCCTGCGGGCTACCGGTTTTTGAATGATTTTCATCTTTTCCAGCTGCTTGATGCGGCTCTGGACTTGCCCGGCTTTGGAATTGATGGAGCGGAAACGGTCAATAAATTCCTGAATGTGCGCTATTTCCTTCTGCTGGTTGCGGTAGGCCGCCTGAAGCTGCTCGAAGCGCACGTCCTTTTGTTGGAGGAAGTCCGAGTAATTGCCTCGGTATTCCACCAGTTCTTCGTTGTCGATGTCGTACACGCTTTCCACCAGCTCATCCATGAAATCCCGGTCGTGGGAAATCATCAGGATGGCTCCGGGGTAGTTTTTCAGGTATCGCTGGAGCCACAGCAGGGACAGGAGGTCCAGGTGGTTGGTAGGTTCGTCCAGCATCAGGAGGTCCGGCTCCAGGACAAGGAGCTTGGCCAGGTACGCGCGCATGATCCAGCCGCCGGACATTTCCCGGGCGGGGCGGTGGAAGTCGCTTTCCCGAAAGGCCAGCCCTTTGAGAATTTTCTTGGCTTTGGGCTCCAGCTGGTAACCGTTGGCGGCGTTGAAGGTGTCAATGGCTTCCGCGTATTCCGGCGTATCCGTTTTGTTGGCGTTTTCCGCCGTCCGGATGGTGTGGATGGCCTGTTCCATTTCCGGCGTGATGCCCAGGGCGATTTCCAGGACGGTTTCATCCTTCGGTTCGCTGGCTTCCTGGGGAAGATAGCCCACGATGGCGTATTCATCCATGCTGATGGAGCCTTCGTCCGGCGTGTCTTCTCCCAGAATCATGCGGAACAGGGTGGATTTGCCTGCTCCGTTGGGGCCGACCAGAGCCACCCGTTCCCCCCAGTTAATGGTCATTTCCGTTTCCCTGAACAAGGTCCGTCCGGCGTGGGATTTTGTGAGATTTTTGATCGTCAGCATGGTGAAGAGAGGATGTATTCTACCGGGATGGAAAGGGGAAGGCAAGAGCCGTCAGGGCGGAGGCAGGCATTTTTGAAAGCTTTACTGGATTTTTACGCGTAGTCTGCTAGCCTTGGCGCGCCATGCCGACCACGCAGACATTCAGGCTTTTGCTTGCTGCCGCCCTTTTGTGCGGATGGAGTTCCTGCTGTACTCCTCCGGCGGAGGATTATATACAACAACCTTACGTGCAGCAGCAAATGTCCGGGCTGGCTAATGCCTTCCTGGCGCTGCTGCCGCCGGATCAGGCCTCTCTTCCCGCTGCCGGAGCGGAGGCCAGGTGGCTGGCGGACACGGCCGTGGTCCAGTCCGCAGCGATTGCCCGGGACAACAGGACTGTGCTGTTTGGCTGGCTGAACAATATTCTGGTCAATTCCAACCTGCGCGACAGGGGGCTGTGCTGGCAGGTCCAGCAGGATTTGTACCGGGACCTGCGCCGCCGCCCCGTGAAGTATTTCCGCATAGGGCTGACGATTCGAGACCGTGGAACGGGCAGGGAGCACAGTTGCGTGTATGTCAATGCCGCGGGGAAGGGATTGCAGGGCTCCATTGTTCTGGATGCCTGGAAGAACTGCGGGCATCTGGTGACGCTGACCCAGAAGGACCGGGAAGGCGGCAAATGGGAGGAGGACTGGCGGGAACCATTTGTTTCCAAGGCCTTTCCGGAGGGCCATTCCTACGGCATGGAACATCACCTGGTCTGGCCCGGGTGGGCCAGGAAACGCCCCATGCTGGTTCAGCGGATATTTCAGTCCGATCAGCAGAATGAGGCGAAGGCGGCCGCTGAATAAAGGGGAAGCCTGATCCGGCAAGAACCGGCACACGGTGCTGCGCCGCGGCGGTTTGCGGTATCCGCCGTTTTTAAGGAAAATCCCGGCGAATCGGCAAATGGCGGAGGGAATCCGGACTCAGGGCAAATAAAAACGCACTCAGTGCGTACACCGAGTGCGGATTAATTGGATAATTTGCTAGTGTTGCAGGGCAAAACCCCGCTGCAAACTTACTTGCCCTTGGCCTGCACAACCGGAGCGGGAGCAGGAGCGGTGGTTTGCTGTTGCTGCTGCTGCTGGGAGCAAGAAGCGACCAGGCAAGCGGCGCCGGCGATGGCGAGGATAGCGATGTTCTTCATAATTCGAATTAAATACAGTGTTTGTTAACTACTGGAACCTCCGCATCCACGGAGGTTTGCTGGCACCAATGTAAATGGTGGCAAGTAGAAATCAAGAGATTTTCTTGTTCCATGTCACGGCATTACAGAAAAGAGCAGGACCCCCGGTTTCTGAAGTCCTGCTCTTTTTGATGCGTTATGGAAAACGGATTGTTTCAAAACCGTTTTTTGCGCTTACAGGCTGCTCCCAAGCTCAATGATGGAGTAGTCCCCGTCCGGCCTCCGGTACACGATCTGGAGCACGTCTCGCCGCGCATTCCTATAGAGTACGAATGGCTTATCGGAAAGTTCCAGTTCCATGATGGCTTCTTCCTTGTAAAGCTTTTTGAGATTGTAGCTTTCTCTGTGAATGAGCAGGGGTTCCGGGTCTTCCGGGGAATCTCCTGGGTAATCCAGCACGGAATCGTCATATACCGTTTCATCCAGCTTGCGGATGGTTTCCTGGTGATGGGGACGGAAATTCTTCATCAGGCGCGTTTTGTGCTTGCGCATGCGGCGCATGATTTTGGTGATCGTTTCATCAATGCAGGCGTACATGTCCGTCCCTTCCGTGGACGCGTCAATGGTGATATGATCCGAGCAGAACAGGATTACCTGGGAAATCTTGCGGTCGCGTTGCACATCAAGCAGTACTTTAACCTCCATAATGCGCGGGAAATCCAGGCGGATCCCCTCAATTTTTTTCGTTACGAATTCCCGAATCGCGTCTGTGACTTCCACGTGGCGCCCCGTGATCGTAATGGGTGTGTTTACGTTTACCTTTTGCATTGTCGTACCTCTTTCTAGTTGATGTTAATGCGCGGACCCCGTCCGCACCTTTCAAGATATACAGATTTGACAATGTTTGTCGAGGAATCCTTTCTTTTTTTCGCGTGCGGAGAAAGGCGCTTTTCTGTTTCCGTTTCCATATGCCGGACCTGGGCGGCTCTCCTACCTGTTGTGAGCCAATCAATCGGGGAGCGGCCGTTTCCGTTTATCGCTTTCCGTCGTCTTCGGAATACGTTTGAACGTCTTTGTCATACAATTGCGGGTATAAAAAAATTATTTGAAAGTACTTGACATGCTGCGGAAATGCCTTATAACAGTTGCGCACTCCTCTACAGATGCTCTCTAAATCGCGGGATGGAGCAGCCAGGTAGCTCGTCAGGCTCATAACCTGAAGGTCGCAGGTTCAAATCCTGCTCCCGTAACCATTTGAAAACCCTGCAAGCAATGAGCTTGCAGGGTTTTTTCATTACGGATGAAAAAGCATCCGGAGGGTATTGGGAGTCTGTTGTTTCTGGGAGCTTTTGTATTCGGGGAACTGGTGTCCAAAAGGGTTGGAATGTGTGCTCCGGAAGTAATTTCCAAATTGGGGGCTGTGCCGATGAAAGCCTTTTCTTGTGCCGCAGCACCCTTCATATGGGTGCTTTCAAAAGCACAGTTCTCGTATGCAATTTGCTGGGCGTCAGGAATACGACTGACAGGGTGACGGAAGAGGAAATCCGCCTGATGATCCAGGAAAGCGCCCGGGACGGGGATGTACAGGAGGTGGAACGTATATTTAATCTCGGCGACCGGGATTTGGAGTCCATCATGACTCCGCGGGGGGGGGGGACATATTGCATGGCAGGATGCCAAGATGACGGAACAGCCATGCGGTCAGGGGTAGAGGTCCGTTATCCGTTTTGGTCCTTATTATAAATGGGTAACATGAGAAACATCGCCAGCAACGTGCGCTGATCGTTTTTTCATGTTGTTTTGTTGGGATGATCTACGGTGTTTCCCTTTTGATGGTGCGTTGATTTCAGTAAGCTTCATTTTGTGCTTTGCCTGCCGTTTTCGCTTGTCTGAGAGGTTTTCTCTTTTGAATCGTGCGGTTTCAACGGACCGTAGAAGTAGGAGGCGGTGGCGCCCCCGTCAATCAGGAAGTCCGCGCCGGTGATGAAAGATCCCTTGCCGCCCATCAGCAGTTCTGCTACATGGGCTATTTCATCCGCTGTACCGGGCCGGCCTGCCGGACATTTGGCGAACATATTTTTGTAAAATTCGCCGCGCGGGCCATTGAACTCATCAAGAGCCAGAGGGGTGACTACAATGCCCGGGGAAATGGAGTTGACGCGCGCGCCCCTAGCGCCCCATTTAACGGCTTCCGCCATGACGCGCTTGACGTTGCAGCGTTTCGCCATCTGATAGGCATGCAGGGTGTCCTTAATCTGCTCCGGGTGGAGCAGGGGGAGCGCAAGCAGTTCTTCCGCAGGGGTGACGGCCAGCTGTTCGTCCTGTTCCGGGGTGAGCGCCGGCATGCGGTGCCCAGACTGGCTGGAAATAGTTACCCCGGTTCCACCGGGCATAATGACTTTCCCCACCTCTTCCAACAATACGGCGGTTCCGTAGAGATCCACTTGAAGAATGGTTTCAACGGATGCCTGGCTGGGGGACACGATGGCGGTGGTCACCGCGACGAAAGACACGGCCAGCCGCCATGCCGACGCGCAAGGCGGTTTCCGCCGTCATCGCGCCTTCGTTGGCTTTGCCACGAATACCGTCTGTGCCGAAATATTTGCGCACCATAAGGTCGATTATCCTGTCGTCGGGTCGCCCTCAAAGGGGACATGCCTGCTGAACCGCGAATATAGAGAAATATCCCGAATGTGCAGTTAACGAATTCTTGCGGTTTCTTTCAGCGCCGCCAATACCGCCAGCCCGTCGCGCAAGGGGCGCGGCTCGTGTGTGCGGATGAAGTCAGCTCCACCTGCGGCGGCGGCAAGCTCTGCAGCGAGTGTCGCGGCCCCGACATCCCCCGGACCACGGCCTGTGAGCGCGCGCAGAAAGGATTTGCGCGAAACAGACAGAAGCACCGGCAAATCGAAGCGCAGCCGCAATTCATCGAACCGCGCCAGCACCGAGAGCGAGGTTTCGGGAGCAGCCCCCAGAAAAAACCCCATGCCGGGATCAAGGACAAGGCGGTTGCGTTTGATACCGGCACCCGTCAGCGCCGCGATGCGCGCGTCAAAGAACGCCGCAATGTGATCCATGATGTCGCCAGCGGGTGCCTCGCGCCGATCTGCCTGCCCGTCTTGCACCGAATGCATAACGACGAGTTTGGCAGATGATTTCGCCAATTGCGGATAGAACGCAGCGTCTGGAAAACCGCGAATATCATTGAGATAGGCCACACCACGCGACAAGGCATAGGCTTGCGTCGCGGGTTGATAACTGTCGAGCGAGACGGGAATGCCATCTGCCTTGAGCGCGTCCAGCACCGGCGCGATACGCGCGATTTCTGTGTCGGACGAAACAGGCGCGGCGTCGGGATTGCTGGATGCCGGACCGAGGTCGATCACATCTGCCCCCTCGGCCATCAGCTTACGCGCCTGCGCAATGGCTGCGTCTGGCGCCAGATACCGGCCTCCATCGGAGAAACTGTCCGAGGTTATGTTGACGATGCCGAAAATGATGAGCGATTTATTCATGGGGGCTTCTATAATAATAATAATCGAGCATGAGTCTCATACGGATGCTCGGGTCGAAAGGGAATCCCCAAACCCCCGCCGCATTGACGAGCATGGAAATGTTGCCGTACCCTTGTGCTTCTGCAATCAAATGCAGGATGGAGTTTCGGGAGGAGAGGTCCATTTCTAAGGGGGTGGCGTCAAAACCGGCTTGATTCATTGTCCGGGCCATGGCATTCGCGTTCTCGACGCTTTTATCGCCAATGACGATTTTCATGCCGCTGCCTATTCTGCGGGCAATGGCCATGCCGATTTGCCCGGCTCCGGTTAATATCATGACTTCTTTGGCTGGACGTTGTTCCATGGGCGTGTGAAATTAGTTGAAATGGCCGGTTTTTATTCCCGGCAGCATGTTATATGTTCCTCTGACCGGACAGTATGGCCCTCCCGCAAAAAGGACAATTCAAAAACAGCCATAGGGGTGGTATTGCAACGTTTTCATATGGATGGAATTGAGGGGGATGAAAGAACCCGGGCAAAAATCATGGCAGCATGTTGATTTTTTCAGCCATGTTTTGACGCCTGCGGCGCTGCCCGGCATGTCGATTCCCTCGTCATCGGCGCGTCCGGGAGTTGTAATATCTCCTGGATCAAGGTCTTCTGGAAGGGTTGCCGGAATGTGGCGGGAATGAGGCGTAAGCCTGTAAATTTTTTGCATGGATTCGTTTAAATAAGTAGTCGCGTCGTAGGTAAAGAAGGGGATGATCGTTTTTCCTTTCAGGTCAAATGCGTCCAAAAAGGTGCAAATGACCATAGCGGGCTGATGCCACCAGATTGGAGAGCCAACGAAGATAGTATCATATTTCGCCATCAGGGAGGCTTCAGGCAAGTTGGCGACCTTGGGGCGCAGGTCCTCATAAGCTTCTTTTTTGACGCGGTCGCTGTCGTGGTAAGGGTCGGTATTGTAGGCTTCGGCGGCTTCAATCCGGCAGATATCCGCTCCGGTCAGTTTCGCGATTTGTTCCGCCACCGCTTTGGTATTGCCCGTTGCGGAGAAATATACAACCAGCGGTTTTCCTGAAGGAAGGTTTTTTTCTTCCTTTGCATCCTTGCAGGAACCGGGTAAGACCAGCGTTGACATTAATAATGAAGTGAACAGCCAGGTTTTCATCTATTTTTATTGTGGTAATTGATTATACTTTTTTCTGTTGCCGCGCTGAGCCGGACGGCTCCGCTTTGGCTTTGCCGGGGACCGATGGCGGTATGGATAAATTCGCTATCGGGAGCGGTTCCATGCCAATGAACGATGTTTGGCCGGATTTTCACGACGTCTCCTGAGCGGAGGATTTGCGGGTGTTTCCCTTTTTCCCGCAACTTGTCCAGTTCCGGAAACACCAGGCAGCCCTTTTTCCTGCAACAGCGTATTCAGTTCTTTCCGGACTGCGTCTGCTTCACCGGGGCCGATGTTCCGGGATACGATATCAAGCAACTGGCACAGTTGTCCGGGTGTTATGCCCAGGTTCAGGCAGATGCCCATGTGGGAGCGGGCCATCGGTTCCACACCGCCTATGGCGGCAAGGATGGAAACGGTGGCCAATTCGCGTTCATCATAAGTCAGAACGTCCCGTTCAAAAATATCTGCAAACAGGTGCTCTTTCAGGAAACGTTTCATGACCGGGGCAAATTCGGCATAGGCGGCTTTCGGCGCATTGGCGGGAACGCCGGAGATTTCCGCAAGAATGGCGCAGCCGCGATTGTAGCGGCTGCGCTTGTCTTTCAAGGGGGAGGCATCTCGGCCCGGTGTGTCGGTTATGCCGCGGGACTTTCTTTTATCCAGTACGGAGATGAATGCCTGCAACCCCCTTATGCTCCGCGGAAATCCGCAATAGGCATAGGAATGCACCAAGACCTCCCGGATTTCATTTATCGTCAATCCACTGTCCAAGGCGGCATTCAGAGCCGGCCGCAGTTGATGCAAATTGCCTTGGCCTGTATAGGCGGCAATGGCGACGATGTGTTTCTGCCTGAAAGTCAATTCCTGGCTGGAAGGGGAAGAATTGGCCGTCAGGGCCGACACGGACGACATCAGGCAGCACAGGACAACAGACGAGAGTTTCATGAACCTGGGAGAAGGGTTTTACAGGTTTTCCCCGAAGAATTCCGCCAGCTTCCCGACAGCCTGATCCACGTATTCCGGCACGTAATAGGTCTTAATGTGCGTGGCTCCGGGGATCAGGTACAATTCCTTGTTCCGGGTTCCGGTGGCGCGGCTGTAGCATTGTTCCGTCATGTAGAAGGTGTCGGCAAGGCTGCCCGCCATCATCAGCAGGGGCTGGTTGATCAGATGCATTCCTTCGCTCGCGTCAAAGGCAAAGAGGTCGATCAGGCTGCTTTTAGTGTAACGGAAAGTGGAATTGGGGTGGGCGTGGCTTTGCAGATAATAGTCGTAGCCGTCCCGGTAGAGGTCAAAGGGCAGTTTGGCCGCCTGTTCCGGCGTTACTCCTTTCATGTCCCCCACGTATTCCGGCTGACCGCCTTCCGCTTCGCGCTGGCGGGCGGCGCAGGCGTCAGAGAGGCGTTCCTGCACGCTGTTGATCTGCGAGTCGAGGAACCCGTTGCGGCGGACCAGGCCGGTGTTGAACATGCTGAGCGTAGCGACGGCCTTGAAGCGTTTATCCGTTTGTGCGGCTTTCAGGGTGTAGCCTCCGCCGCCGCAAATGCCCAGAATGCCAAGACGAGAGGCGTCCACTCCGGGATATTGCAGCAGAATGTCCGCAGCGCGGCGGATGTCTTCCATGCGGTTGGCGGGTTTATCCGTCTGGCGGGGAGTACCTCCACTGGCGCCCTGATAAGCCGCGTCAAATGCCAGGCAGATGTAGCCCTGTTCCGCCATGCGCTGGCTGTAAAGCCCGGCCACCTGCTCCTTCACGCCTCCGTTGGGATGCGCCACGACAAGGGCGGGGTATTTTTTTAAGGCATCATATCCGGCAGGCGTATAAACATTGGCGGCAATTTGCAGTCCGTTCAGCATATAGGTGATCGGATGGATGTTCACGCGGCCTTCCGCGTTTTCCGTGATGGCTCCCCGGTAAACCAGCCCCCAGGGATTACCGTTGTGGCTTTTAATCCCTTTTACTTCCGTAAATGGGGATTTGGCGGAATGGGCTGTTGAGACGGCCGGAGAATCATTTGTATTCATTTGCTGTGCGTTTAATGGTGAGTTGAAGGAAGCCAGGGAAAGGGCGATTGAAATAATGGCTTTTGTTTTCATGGCATGTACTTTGGTTTTTCAAGCAGCTCCCATTCTATCATGAAAGACTCTCTTCCCGTCGATAGACGGATTACAGGTTTTCTTACCATGATTACGGATGGCGACCGCAGAAAGTAAATGTGCGGGGGATGATGTCTGTTACCTGTCAAGGCCGTTTTGCCGGAGCCAGGCGGCCATATGGCCGGCAATGATGTTATTGTTTTTGTCTGACATCAGAAAATGCGTATTTCCCCGGATGCCGATTTTGGGCAGTTCCACCAGAACAGCATTGCCGCCATGCCTGTTGACGGCCTCCACAAATTTGCGCCCCATTTGCAGGCGCACGCGCCAGTTTTCCCCTCCAAGCTTATCGGTGACGTTTTCGGGAATATAGTCTCCGAAGTAGAGGATGATGGGGATTTGGGTGAGCTTGTTGAATTCCTCCGGCGGAACGGCGATTCCCTTCATCGTGCCGGTGAGGCTGGGCATGTCTTCGGGGACCTCCCCTTCCGGAAAGACGTAAGTGCCCGGTTCCAGGGAAATGATGCCGCGCACTTCCGGGCTGCGGATGGCTGTCAGCCAGCCGAGGAATCCCCCTGCGGAGTGGGTAACCAGAATTCCCTTGCCCACGCGCTTGAAGAGGGCGCTCAGGGCGTCGAGTTCTTTTTCCATATCGTGCGTGCCGATATCAGGCGTCATTTGGCGGAAAAACTGGTCCAGGGAATCCTTGTCCGTAGGGAACTGTACTCCCGGGTTGAATGCCGGCCATTCGCCGATCCGGAAGATGTCAAACCAGAACTGCTCGTCGGCAAGCGGCTTGACGGCGGTTTCCG
>ERZ1026997.416-NODE-416-length-17552-cov-6.969709_pt1 | contig 17552 bp, 8 predicted proteins | sample MGYA00519289_ERZ1026997 | MGnify/ENA primary metagenome ERZ1026997 (study PRJEB26926, sample SAMN06164455) | human gut metagenome | biome: ENVO:00009003; feature: ENVO:2100002; material: ENVO:00002003 | host: Homo sapiens | place: USA | collected 2012 ... | reverse complement strand
ACGTCTGCACCGGCAAGAAGAAGGTGGAGAAGACCGGCGTGGCATGGGTCGCCGAGGGCACCAAGCAGCGCTATCTGGAGCCCACCAAGCTGCTGCGCAACGAGCGTCACGTGAAGAAATAAGAGGTAATACTATGGAAAGCAAACTCGGCTTGAATATGGAGCTGGTCAACCAGGCCCGCCAGTCCGCTGCCCATGTGGCAGACGACACCCAGCGGTTCATTGACCAGCACACCACGGTCACCGTGGAGCGCGCGGTTTGCCGCCTGCTGGGCATTGACGGCGTCAATGATATGGACGTTCCCCTGCCCAACGTGGTGGTAGACCACATGATGGCTACGTCCTTCCTGCCTATGGGCGCGGCGTGGGCCATCGGCAACGCTATGATCGAGACCGGCAAGGATCCCCAGGCCGTGGCTGAGGCCATCGACAAGGGTGAGCTGGACCTGTCCAAGGTTCCCGCTCACTCCGACGAGGAGATCCGCGCCGCCATCGCTCCCGTGGTCAACGCCACTGTGGAGCGCATCAACAAGAACGTTGCCAAGCGCAATGCGTATCTGAAGGAGTGGGGCGACAAGGAAGGCCCCTACCTGTACATCATCGTGGCCACCGGTAATATCTACGAGGATATTATCCAGGCCAAGGCCGGTGCCAAGCAGGGCGCCGACATCATCGCCGTCATCCGTACCACCGGCCAGTCCCTGCTGGACTATGTGCCTTACGGCGCCACCACCGAGGGCTTCGGCGGCACCTATGCCACCCAGGAGAACTTCCGCCTGATGCGTGCGGCTCTGGATGAGGTGGGCGAGGAGCAGCACCGCTACATCCGGCTGTGCAACTACTGCTCCGGTCTGTGCATGCCCGAGATCGCCGCTATGGGCGCTCTGGAGCGTCTGGACGTGATGCTGAACGACGCCCTGTACGGCATTCTGTTCCGCGACATCAACATGCAGCGCACCATCGTGGACCAGTATTTCTCCCGTGTCATCAACGGCTATGCCGGCGTGATCATCAACACCGGCGAGGATAACTATCTGACCACCGACGACGCCATCACCGCCGCCCACACCGTTTTGGCCTCCCAGTTCCTGAACGAGGCCTTTGCTAAGGACGCCGGTATGCGTGAGGAGCAGATGGGTCTGGGCCATGCCTTTGAAATGGACCCCGCCGTGGAGAATACCTTCCTCTACGAGCTGGCTCAGGCGCAGATGGCCCGCGAGATCTTCCCCAACGCCCCGCTGAAGTACATGCCGCCCACGAAGTTCATGACCGGCAATATCTTCCGCGGCCACATCCAGGATGCCCTGTTCAACATGGTGACCATCCTCACCAACCAGCGGCTGTGCCTGCTGGGCATGATGACCGAGGCCATCCACACCCCGTTCATGTCCGACCGCGCCCTGTCCATCGAGAATGCGCAGTATATCTTCCGCACCATGAAGGATCTGGGCAGCGAGCTGACCTATAAGGAGAACGGCATCATCCGCAACCGCGCCAACGAGGTGCTGACCAAGGCCACCGATCTGCTGAAGGAGATCGAGAAGCTGGGCCTGTTCACCACCATTGAAAAGGGTATCTTCGCCGATGTCAAGCGTCCTAAGGACGGCGGCAAGGGCCTGGCCGGTGTTGTGGTCAAGGACGACAAATACTTCAATCCCTTTGTTGAAGTCATGAAAGGGAAGGTGGCAGCAGAATGAGCAGCGGACTGTATAACACCCATAAGATCGATTTCGATACCACCCTGGACCTGACCCGTCTGAAGCCCTACGGCGACACCATGAACGACGGTAAGGTGCAGACCAGCTTCACCCTGCCCATCAAGGACGATGAACGCGGCGAGGAAGCTGCCCGTCAGATCGCCAAGAAAATGGGTCTGGACGAGCCCAACGTGGCTTACCACACCCCCCTGGACAAGGAGTTCACCTTCTATGTGGTCTACGGCAGCTGCGTCCACTCCGTAAACTATGAGGATATCCATGTAATCACCGTGGAGTCCGACGTCATGAGCATGGAAGACACCAATGACTACATCCGCGAGCATATCGGCCGCAAGGTCGTTATGGTGGGTGCGTCTACCGGTACCGACGCCCACACCGTGGGCATCGACGCCATCATGAACCGCAAGGGCTTTGCCGGTCATTACGGCCTGGAGCGCTACGAGATGATCGAGGCGTACAACCTGGGCTCCCAGGTTCCCAACGAGGAGTTCATCAAGAAGGCCCTGGAGCTGCACGCCGACGTGCTGCTGGTGTCCCAGACCGTGACCCAGAAGGACGTCCACATCCAGAACCTCACCAACCTCATCGAGCTGCTGGAGGCCGAGGGCCTGCGCGACAAGTTCGTTGTTTGCTGCGGCGGTCCCCGTATCACCCATGAGCTGGCCAAGGAGCTGGGCTATGACGCCGGCTTCGGCGCCGGCAAGTATGCCGACGACGTGGCTTCCTTCGCTGTGACCGAGATGGTCAAGCGTGGCATGAAGTAAAATTTAACCTTACGCCAGACGGCCACTGTTGCGGTGGCCGTCTGGTCGTGTCTCCAAATATCCGTTTTTCACATTTCGCACAGTATGGCTGTTTCGACGGTGAATCTGTTCATTTGTGAAAAAGTTATCCAATCTTCTCTTGTATTTTCCCGCCAACAGTGCTATGATTATAAATGAGAAAATAGAAGGGATTCTATTTTTTGGGAGAACGACAAATAACAAGGAGGAACTGAAATGGCAAAGAAACCTGTTATCACTGCCAAAGAGGCAGCGGCTATGATCCCCAACGGCGCCACCATTATGTGCGGCGGCTTCCTGGCCTGCGGCCAGGCCAGAGCAATCGTCAAGGAGCTGGTAGCTCTGGGCACCAAGGACCTGACCTTAATTGCCAACGATATGGGCCGCGCAGTGGGCCCCCAGGGTGAGGAGTTCTTCGGTATCGCGGAGCTGATCCACAATCATCAGGTCAAGCGCGTTATCGCCACTCACGTTGGCATGACCCCCGAGGTCGGCCAGCAGCACACCGAGGGCACTCTGGAGGTCAATCTGCTGCCCCAGGGCACCCTGGCTGAGTGCATTCGTGCCGCCGGCGCCGGCCTCGGCGGTGTGCTGACCCCCGTGGGCATCGACACCCTGGTGGAGGAGAGCCCCTTCTGCCTGGGCCGCAAGACCGTTGATGGCAAGGACTATCTGCTGATGAAGCCCATCCATGCGGACTTCGCCCTGCTGGGCACCTATAAGTGCGACGAGTTCGGTAACTGCTGGTACAAGGGCACCATGCGCAACTTCAACGTTGTCATGGCCACTGCCGCCGATACCGTTATCGCCGAAACCGAGTATCTGGTTCCCGTGGGCGAGATCGAGCCCGAGAATATCCACACCTATGGTATGTGTGTTGACTACATCGTGGAAGGAGAAAGAAAGTAATGGAAAAGAGCGAGATCAAAGGCTTTATCGCCAAGCGCTGCGCCAAAGAGCTGAAGAACGGCGACGTTGTCAACCTGGGTATCGGTCTGCCTACCCTGATCCCCAACTATCTGCCCAAGGATGTGGAGCTGATCATCCATGCTGAGCTGGGTATCGTCTCCGCCGGTAAGTCCCCCAAGGAAGGCGACGCCAACTATGATCCCTACCACGTGGTGGACGCCGGTGGTTCTCCCTCCTCCGTGGCTTTCGGCGGCGGTTTCATCGACTCCGCTTCCAACTTCGGTCTGATCCGCGGCGGTCACGTGGATGCCTGCTTCCTGGGCGCTCTGGAAGTGGATGCCCAGGGCAACCTGGCCAACTGGATCATCCCCGGCAAGAAGATGCCCGGCATGGGCGGCGCCATGGACCTGTGCGTCGGTGCCCGCAAGTGCATCGTCTGCATGGAGCACACCGCTAAGGGCAACCCCAAGATCTTTGAGAAGTGCCGTCTGCCCCTGACCGCTTCCCACTGCGTCAACAAGATCATCACCGAGATGTGCGTGCTGGAAGTCACCGAGAACGGCCTGGTCATGACCGAGATCAATCCCGAGTTCACCGTCGAGCAGGTGAAGGCTGCCACCGCTGCCCCCATCACCGTCGCCGAGAACCTGAAGTCCATGATCGACTGAGCTTCCTGCCAGTCAGCTGCATTTCATTAAGAACGCCCCGATGTCACGGCATCGGGGCGTTTAGCTTGTCAAAAAAGGGCGGTGTCCTTTTTTGACAAGCTGAGGCCCGCAGGCGAAAGCCTGCGGGCCTGTGTTATGCTGCGATAATCTGATAAGCCTTACCCGTTGGGCAGGGACTTCACGGTGACGGTAGTATGAGCCACCAGCTTGTTCCCGGCATAAACGTGGATGAAGTAGGTGCCGGTGCTGTTGTGCTTGGCCAGGTTTGCTGCGGCCACCCAGGCGCCGCCGATGTTCTCGCCCTTGTACCAGGTAAGATCATCCTGACCGTCTGCGCTGCTCCACACGGCGAAGCGCACGTTGCTGTATCCGGCAGCGCTGTACAAACGCAGCCGCATCCAGTTAAAGTCGTCGGTAACAATGGCTTGGGCGCTCTGCTGCGGCGGCATGCCGTGTACATTGGCGGTGGTGTGGGCCACCAGCTTGCCGTCGGCATACACATGAATGAAGTAGCCTCCCAGGGTCTTGTGGTTCAGCAGCTTCACACCGGCGGACCAGGTATTGCCGTTGAGCCGTCCGTCATACCAGACCAGGTCATCCTGACCGCCTGCGCTGCTCCACACGGCGAAGCGTACCTTGCCGTACTTGGCGGCGGTGGTCAGCGCCAGCTCGATGGCGGCGTTGTCCGAGGAAACTGTGGCTGTCAGGCCGGTCTTGACGCCGGGGGCAGCGGGAGGCAGGCTCTTGACCTGGGCGGTTGTATGGGCCACCAGGGTCCTGCCGCTGTACACATGGATGAAGTAGGTGCCGGTGCTGTTGTGCTTGGCCAGGTCCACGTTATAGGTCCAGCGGTTGCCGCCGGCAGACTTGGCGGTGTACCAGGTCAGGTCGTCCTGGCCGCCTGCGCTGCTCCACACAGCAAAGCGGATGCCGCTGTAGCTGCGGACAGCGTCCAACTGGATGGACATGGTGCGGCAGTCGGCAGATACATGCGCGGTGACGGTATCAGGTGTCGGGAGCTTGGCCACCTGGGCGGTGGTGTGGGCCACCAGCTTATTGCCGCTGTAGACATGGATGAAGTAGGTGCCGGTGGTGTTGTGGTTCACCAGGGGCACGTTATAGGTCCAGCTGCCGCCGGCAGACTTGGCGGTGTACCAGACCAGATCGTCCTGACCGCCTGCGCTGCTCCACACGGCAAAGCGGATGCTGCTGTAGCTGCAAGCAGTATCCAGCTGCACAGACATGGTGCGGTAATCGGCGGACACCTGGGCAGTGACACTGTCAGGAGCCGGGAGCTTCGCCACCTGGGCGGTGGTGTTGCCGATGAGTCGGTTCTGGCCGGAGTCGGAGGAGTAGGCGTGGATGAAGTAGGTGCCGGTGCTGTTGTGGTTCACCAGGGGCACCGTATAGGTCCACTGACCACTGCCGTTCTTCTTGGCAGTGTACCAGGTCAGATCATCCTGTCCGTTCGCGCTGCTCCACACAGCGAAACGCACGTTGGAGTGGGCGTGGCCGTTGCCTGCGTCCATGGTCACCGTCATGGTGCGGCACTCACTGTCCACCACAGCGGATACGGAGTGGTGCTTGGCAGGGGTGCTGGAGCTATGGGCCGCGCCGCAGTAGCGGCAGACGTATCGTACCTGGCCGGCGCTGACGCAGGTGCTGGAGTCGCTCTTGACCACATCCGTATGGCCCACGGTGTGGGTATTCTGGAAGGTCAGGCCGCCCAGCAGCTGGCCGTGGATGCCGTGGTTGTACACATGGACCAGGTAGCGGCCCACCACATTGTACTTGCACATAGGCACCCGGATGGTGTAGGTGCCATCGCCGTTGGCGGTGGCATTGTACCACACCAGGTCGTCCTGGCCGTCCTGCTGGCTCCAGGCAGCGGCCATGATGTTGCTGTAATTCCTGCCCTGGCCGGAGGGCGGCGTGATGGTGACCACGATCTCCTTCTCGTCGGCGGACAGACGGCCCCGGACCAACTCATACAGACGGCCATCCGCACCGAACTCGTACCAGGTTCTGCCGATCAGGCGGCGGCCGGTGTACATAACGCCGAAGTCATCACCCATATCGGAGGTCTCGAAGTAGTAGGTAGCGTTGCCGATGTCCTTCCAGCCGGAAGCAATGCGGCCGTTTTCAAAGTACAGAGTCTTGCCGTCGTCGCGCTTGACAAAGCCCGTGGGGCCGCTGACCACCACGCCGTCGTCAAAGACGAACTGCTTGCCGTACAGGGTCACCTTTCCGTCGTAGGCCACACCGTTCTTGTCAAAGCAATACACCTCAGGGTCGATGACGAACCAGCCGGTGTGCCAGGCGTTGTTGTAGCAATACATCCGCAGGCCGGTGGCCTCATCCCGGGCCCAGCCGGTATAGCCCGCGTCCTTCAGCTCCACGGCCTGGCCGCAGAAGGAGCATACCAGCTTGCCGTTCCGGGCATACACAGTTTTGCCGGAGAAGTCGTGGCCCTTATCGCGGCACACGCTGGCAGGGACCCGCATGGTGTAGGTATCCATCAGGGACTGGGCGCCCTCGGCGCTGACAGAGTAGGTGCGGACGGTCATAGCGTCCGCGGTGGCCTCCACGGCCAGGTACAGAGAGTCGTACTCCTGGGACACCTGGGCAAAGTGGAAGTCAGGATTATTGACGGCCTTGTACTCGGTGCTGCGGGACTTTTCACCCAGGTCGCCGCAGATGTAGTACAGCACGCCCTTGCCGTAGGTGGCGGGCAGACGGCCGTTCTGAGTGGCCTCGGACACGGGCTGGCCGTTCTTGAGGACCATGGTGCGGGCATAGCTGTGGTCGTGGCCGGAGAACACCACGTTGATCCCGGCGGCCTCGGCGGCTGCGGGAATATAACGGTTAAAGGCCTCGCTGCTGCCGTTGGGATTGGTATAGTATGCGGGCTGGTGAACAGCCAGCACCTTCCAGGTGCAGCTGGACTTGGCCGCATCCTGGATCAGCCACTGGCAGGCGTCCTCCAGGTTGGCGGCAAAGTTGATGACCGCCACATACACATCGCCGTACTCCACGGAGTAATACAGCTTGTCGGGCAGCGTCCACAGGCTGGAGGCGTTGCCGCCGGACAGGTCGCCGTAATATTCATGGTTGCCCATGACCTGCACCACGGGAATGTCGGCGTAGTTCCTGGAGAATACATCCAGAATTTCGTTCCACTGGACCAGGTTGCCGCCGTTGTCCACAAAGTCGCCGGTCTGGATACCGAAGTTCATGGGCTGGCTGTTGATGTTGGCGGCGATGGCGTTCATCAGGCGGATCTCCTCCTGATCGCTCTCCGCGATGCCGGAGAGTTGGGTATCGCCGATGACAAAGAAGCGGGTGGTGGCCGCGCCGGGCTGGCTGGTGGTGAAGGTCATGTTTTCAGACCACCTGCTGCCGTCGCCCACACGGTAAACGTAGGTGGCGCCGGACTTCAGCCCGGTCAGGGACACGGTACTGACATAGGCGGCGTCGCCGGAGGTGGTGAACTCACGCAGAGTGACCTGGCCCTGTGCCCTGGAGGAGAAGGTGCCCTTGAAGCTGTTCTTTTCGCTGTACTGAACCACGGCCTTGGCCTGCGCGGTCAGGGGGTTGGACACCCAGGTGATGTTCTGGCAGCTCTGGGCATTGGGGGTGGCGTTGAGCTGCACGAATGCGGGCATACCGTCGCTGCTGCCGCCGGCGCGGCGGGTGACGATGATCGTCTCGAAGGAGCGATGGCTGTCCTTCCGGGCGATGACACCGGTGCGGGAGCCGGCAGCCAGTTTGTTGAAATAGTCTGTACTGATCTGGCCAGAGCCGTCGGTGGTGCCGATGCAGGTTTCGCCCACATACAGGTCCACACCGGAGGCTGCCCTGCCGTCAATATCCTTCACATACAGCTTGGCCGCGCCCGCGCCCTCCACCATAATGTCGGAGGTAACGGCGTAGTAGCCCTGCATGGGCAGCCGCAGGCTGCCGGTGGAGGTGGTATAGGTGACACCGTCACAGGTGTAGGACACAGTGACGGAAATGGGCAGGCTGTCCAGTGCCGTGACCCCGGCGGGCATGGGCATAGTGAAGGTGAACAGGTCCTTCCCGGCAGAGCCGGTACGGTTCATGTTCACGGTGACGGTCTTTTCCGTGGTGGTGCGGCGGGCAGCAGAGCTGGTGCCCTCAAAGCCCTCGCCGTAGCCCAGGGAAGCGCAGGTGTTGAACGCGCCCTTGCCGCCGTTTTCGTCGGTGTCAAACATGTCCACGTTGCCGTACACGATGTGCGCGGTGACGGAATCGATCTTCCCTGCATTGGGGGAGGTCACGTTGACCACATAGTTCTCGCCCACCAGCGCATAGGACGGCGCGTCCAGAGTCAGCGTGGGGATGGCGGCACGACCCTTGACGGTAAAGGTACGGGTGACGCTGGCGCGGTTGCCGAAGCCGTCCATGATCTCCACCTTGATGCTGTGGCGGCCATTGGGCAGGGTCACGGAGCCGGTAACGGCCTGGTCGGTGTTGGCAAAGTTCTTGATGTCCTGGCCGTCGATGGTGATGACCGTGTTTTCGGCGGACACACCGGTGCGGTTCTCGCCCTGGGGATCATAATACCCGGTAAAGAATTGCAGCTCATTGTCCGTCAGCACGGTGGAACCGTCCTCAGCCAGCTCCGTCAGATCCGTGTAGCCGGTGACGGAGGCGCTGCCGCCGCGGACAGAGGTGATGACGGGGTTCTCCAGGTCGTCAGCCGTGGTGCCATACACCGCGCGGATATTGTCCACATACAGGCTTCCGGCAGCCCGGGAGCCGCAGGTGATCTTGTTGCCGTCCACGTCGCCGGTGCCGCCCTCGATGATGATGGTCCACAGCAGCACCTGGCCGGCGGTGATCTTCAGGGGATGGTTTTCCACGTCCTGGGCCTTGTCATACACGCTGCTCAGATCGGCCTCCACATACTTCCAGCCGGACCAGTTGATGCCGGTGTACTGGGTGGTGGTGTCCACGGTCTCGCCTGCGGCGTTGACGGTGGTAGTCTTCAGGTGCAGCAAGCTGGTGGAAACGTACTTCTCCCCGTTCCAATAGGACACGCTGGTGCTGAGCCAGTAGTTGGGCGTGCCCTCCGGGGCGTAGACCCACATGCCCAGGGCGGTGGGACGGCCCTCGATGACCACGTCCTCGCCGCTGTAGCGCAGGTATTCGTTGGTGTTGTTGGTGCCGGAGATCTTCGTATAATCGTAATGATACTCCAGAGACTTCTGGCCGAAGCGCACGGGACCCTCGTCGGAAGCTACGCGGCGGGCATACATATCCCACGCGCCCTCCTGGGCGGTGGAGATGGCGCCCACATAGTACTCATAGCCCATGGAGCGGAACAGGGTAGCGGGGTCCTGGGCGCAGTCCCAGCTATAGGGTGCGCCGGCGGAGTTGCAGTCCCATTCCGCGTTGCTGCTGATAAAGTCGGGGCATGCCAGGCCGAAATCGGTAATGGGCCCGTAGGGGATGTCCAGACCGTTGGGATCCTTGCTGACCTGACCGGCCACGCCGAAGCCCGCGTCGCTGACGCCGGGCAGATTATGGGCGCTGTGACCGGAAAAGCTATTCAGGTTGCCCCACACGGCGTTGGCACCCACGTTCACGCCGGACTTGGAGCTCTCGTCCTCAAAGTCCAGAAGGATGGTGGGCATCTTGCCGATCTCCACGGTGACGGTATCGGTAAGCTCCTGGCCGTTTGCCTTGGTATAGGTGACAGTGATCTCTGCTTTACGGGTCTGGCTGGCCTTGGCGGCAGTATGGAGCTGATTGTCCACGATGGTGCCGATGTCGGCGGCGGTGGTGCCCTCGGTCAGAGGCCGGATGGTCCAGGTAAAGTCGCCGTCGTGATAGTGGATATCCCGCAGGCTGCTTTTGACGGTGAGGCCCAGGTCGCTGGTCTTGTCATAGTCCAGGGACAGGGTCTTGCCGGCGAAGGACACCTGATCGGGCTCGGCGATGGTGATGGAGGCGGAGCCCACATTCTGACCCTGATAGGTCAGGCGGACCCGCACATCGCCCACATAGCCCTTGGCGGCGGTAAACACACCGGTGGCGGCGTCGATCCGTCCGGCAGCGGGAGTATCCAGCACCCAGGTCAGGCCGCTTTCAGGCAGGTCGGCCGCGCCGCCTGCGGAGTCAGCGCCCAGGGCCGTGAAGGGCACCCGGCTGCCGGGGGTATAAAGCTCGTTCTGGGGGCTCACGGACGCGTGGTCAAAATCGCCGTCAAAGCGGGCGGTGGACACCACCAGCAGGGCGTCGGACACGGTGCGCTCCAGGCCGTCACTGGGGCTGTTGCGAACCACCAGCTCGTCGGTGCCCTCATAACAGGCTGCCACGGTGGCGGAGCCGCCGCCGTCCAGATAAATAGCGGTGACGCAGCCGGCATCCTTCAGGAAACTGGCCACTTCATACATGCTCATACCGATGGACATGGGCTCCTGTCGGCCGTCAGCCTCAAAGAATACCACGGAGCCGTCGGCCCGTATGCCCACGCTGTTGCGGGGCATGCGGTCGCCCTGGTCCAGGCCGGGAACAATCTGGCCGTTCTCCACCAGCATATAGGGACCGGAGACGGCCTCCACCACGTCGGAGGTGTCGCTGCCCGCCTTGCGGATCACGGCGGAGCCGTCCTTCAGAATGGCAAAGAAGGGCTCATTACCGGTTTTTACCAGGTTGCCCTCCATAATGAGGTAGCCGGTGGGCGCGCCGGTCTGCATGTTGTAGTAGTCGGCGTTGGTGGCCAGTACCACGCGGCCCTCGGTATCCGAGGCCCGTCCGTAGGCGGCGGCCTGGGCGGTGGTCTGGGACATCTCCCACTTGAGCCGGCCGCTGCTGACCATAGCCTTGCGCTGGGCAGCGGTGCTGCCGTCGTAGTAATAGCCGGTGTAGCTGGCCTTCAGGGTCACATCCTTGCTCAGGTCGATCTCCGAAAGGTAGCCCACCACCTGGCTGCCGTTGACGTTGCGCATGACCACCTTTTCCAGGGTCACGCCGCTGGCCACGGCATTCTTGGTGCGGGTGATGGGAGTAAGCCCGGCGGAATTGCCGGACATGGTATCCGCCTGGGGCAGCTGTGCGTCAGGTTCTGCGGTGTCGCCGGGCTGCGTCTCCGTAATGGCAGCGTCCGGCTCCGTCTCCTGGAGCCCGGTGGCCCAGGTCTGGGGCATGACCAGACCCACCGCCATCATCAGCGCCAGAAGCAGAGATAATGCCTTCTTCATATTTTTCCTCCGTTACAGTTTTTGATTTCCTACTCGTCGCAGGGGATCTCCATCAGGTGTTCCGGGCTGCTCGTTCCTCCTTTCAGATCACATAGGCGGTGGTATGAGCCACCAGATTCTGCTTGCTATTGCCATAGACATGGATGAAATACGTACCCGCTCCCTTGTGCCGGGCCAGCGTCACCGTATACGTCCAGTCACCGTTGGATTGCTTTTTCGCCTCGTACCACTGCAGGTCGTCCTGGCCGTTGACAGCGCTCCAGACGGGGAACCACACCCGGCTCAGATCGCTGCGGCCTGTCAGTGTCACAGTCATGTACCGCCCATCGGCGGACAGCTGGGTCCACACCTGGGGAGACACGGCCTGAGCGACGGAAACAGTGGTGTGGGCCACCAGATTGCGCTTATTATTGCCGTAGGCGTGGAGGAAATAGCCCCCCGCGCTCTTGTGGTTGGCCAAGGGCACCCGGCAGGTCCAGCTGTCGTCTGCCTGCTTCACCGCCTCGTACCACCGCAGGTCGTCCTGACCGTTCACGGCGCTCCAGGTGGGGAACCATACCCGGATCAGATCGCCCCGGCCCGTCAGAGTCACGTCCAGATATCTTCCGTCGGCAGACAGCACCGCCGTCATGGCGGGCTTTTCCGGCTGCACCAGCCTCTCCACATAAGCGGTGGTGTGAGCTACCAGGTTCTTCTTGTCATTGCCGTAGGCGTGGATGAAATACGTACCCGTGCTGCCGTGGTTGGACAGAGGCACCCGGCAGGTCCAGCTGCCGTCTGTCTGCTTCACCGCCTCGTACCACCGCAGGTCGTCCTGACCGTTGTCCTGGCTCCAGGTGGGGAACCACACCCGGCTCAGATCACTGCGGCCCGTCAGCGTTACGTCCAGATACCGCCCGTCAGCGGACACGGCGGCCTTCATCTCCGGCCCGGGAATCTTCTCCACATAAGCGGTGGTATGGGCCACCAGATTCTGCTTGCTATTGCCGTAGGCATGAATGAAATAGGTGCCGGTGGTGTTGTGGCGGCTCAGGAGCACGGAATATGTCCAGCTGCCGTCCGCCTGCTTCCGGGCCTCGTACCATTGCAGGTCATCCTGACCGTTTTTCTGGCTCCAGGTGGGGAACCACACCTTTGCCAGGTCGCTGCCGCCGGTAAGCGTCAGGTTCAGATACCGTCCGTCAGCGGACAGCGCCGCCTTCAGGGCGGGCTTTTCCGGCTGGACCAGGTTGTCCACCACCACGGTGCCGTGGTCCAGAAGTCCCTGGGGCAGGCCGTTCTGGTTGTAAATGTGGACCATATAGGTGCCGGTCTCCTGGTGGTTGATCAGAGGCACCTCGGCCACCCAGCGGCCATTCTGTTTCTTGGCCTGATACCAGTGCAGGTCGTTCTGCCCGTCCTGCTCACCCCATACAGCGAAACGCAGGGCCGTCTGCTGGGGGGCGGAATAGGTCAGATACATCACTGTGCGGGCAGTGTTGAAGTAATAGCCCAGCTGCTGGGGACGCACGGCAGGCGTGAACGCCCCTGCGCGGCCATTGAGCCAGGTACGCACCCGGTCCAGTGCCTCGTCATAGGTGGGAGCAAAGGGCATACCGCCGGGCTTGGGGTTTGCAGTGCCCAGGGTGCTCCAGCGGAGGTAATTCAGGTCGGCGGAGACGCCGATCTCGGCCTTCCGGCCGTCAATTTGCCCGGCCATGCCGGTAAGCACCGGCTCATACCGGGCATACAGCTCCTGCACCCGCTGATAAAAGGCCGGGATGTTCAGCATCTTCTTCATGAGCACGGAGGTATCGCAGGCGTTGTAGTCCGTGACCTTCTCCTGCTTGTTGCCCATGCAGGTGTCAAAGTCCCACAGAGGACCCACATGCAGCACATCGGACGCGCCGTCCTGATACCAGAAGAAGCTGGTGAAGAAGGACTCGCCGTTGAGAACGTACTCGTTCATCAGATAGTAGCGGGCCAGGGAGTCCACATCGATCATGCGGTTGAGCTGGTCCAAGGACAGATTTTCCCAACCCTCTGAGGTCAGCGCCGTAGTAAAGCGGGTCATGGCGGTCTGGAAATTGCTCATGGCCTGGGCAATATGCGCGTCATCCTCCTCCACGATCTCCTTCAGAGCAAAGTAGCTGTTCAGCCGCCCCTCGAAGAAATAGTGGTCCTCGTCGGTGGCAAAGCCGTCATCCAGCTCAAACATGGCCCCGGCAGGATCCTGCAGATTCAGGCGGTTTTTGCCGATCTCGGCCTTCTCGCCGATGAGATACACACCCAGATACTCGCCGTCCACCCACAGGTCCACATATTTATATTCCGTCACATAGGGAAAGCCCATCTGCTCCGCCGCATCATACACCAGGCGGGTGCGGATCATGCTGTCGTCAGAAGCATTGGCCAGGAGGATCCACTTCTTGGCCGCAGGCATGCCCAGCACGGAGGTTTTCTTGCTGAACTTGATCTGATAGGGCTTCTTGGCATATTCCCTCCAGGTGGAATTGCCGCGGCCCTTGAACTCCACGGTGCCGGTGAGAACGTCGTCGCCGTCCGTCAGCACCAGGTCGTTGCCGGGATATTTCACGTTCTTGTCCCGGTGCACCTGCTCCAGCGTGGTACCGTTAAGGGTCAGGCGCAAGCTGGGCAGACTGCTCTGCTTCGCGCAGATCTGCACCGTTTTACCGCCGTCCAGCGTCAGGGTCACCCGGTCGCTGGCGGCAAACGCGCCGGTAAGGGTGCCATGCTCCCGGTCCAGTGTCCCGGCAGAAGCTGCCGTCACGCTGCCGCTGAAGGACAGCACCGTGTCCGCCAGGCTCTCATCGGCAGGCAGAAACAGATACCATACCCCATCCTTTTCGGAACGGTATCCCTGGTTGGTCCACTGCCGGGCGTCCACGGTCCAGCAGCGGAAATCGTTGCCTCCGGCAAAGGCTGTGGCCGTCAGCAGCGCCGTCAGTATTGCGGCTGCCAGCAGTGCCCACAGCCAGGTGCCGGTTTTTCTTGTTGCTTTCATGCATCTTTCTCCCATCTGAAAAGGTGGCGCGAACGCGAGAATCTCCCCAGGCAAGATGCCGCTGTTCCGCCAATTACACTGTATTATATCAGATACACCGTGGAATTTCAAGCGTAATCTTCCGTAAAATCGCCAAAAATCACACGCATTTTTGGTGGAAACGTATAAAAAGAGAGTCTCCGACCCCTGTCGAAGACCCTCTTTTTATGCTGTTTACCGACGAATGATGTGATCCACTCAGTCCTCGCGGCTGGCCAGCACGTTCATGGAGACGGGCTCGTCATTGGCAATGGGAGCGGACAGGTTGACGCTGGAGTAGCCGCCCCGGAGCTCGGAGCTGTCCTCAAACGTCTTGGTGCAGCGGTCATACTCCACCTGCATCACGGAGGAGATGGTGTGGCGTCCGTAATCGTCCAGCTTGGCATACTGATCCAGGATCCGCTGGGTATCCTCGGTCAGGTGGATGTTCTCCTCGCCCAGAGCGCAGATGCCCAGGGTGCGGCAGATCTGGACCACCGTGTCAAAGGAGGAACCGCCGATGCCGTTGTGCAGCGCGCTGTTGATGGTGGACAGAGGAATGCCAACCGCAAAAGCGAACTGCCGAACGCTCTTGTACTGGCGGGAAATTTCGTCCCGTACGATGTTGGTAAGTTTGTCCATAATTCGACCCTCTTTACTGTAGATTCCAGAAACGACTTTCTCTCTGGATGAAATGATTATATCAAAGCAAACGAGAACTCGCAAGAGGGAAATACAAAAAAACATATAAAATTTTTACAAAAATCTGCTAAACGGGGCCGTCGAAAGCCAACAGGACAAATTTCTCTTTTCATTTTGGCCGCTATGTGGTACACTGTATGGGATTAGGAGGGATGACTCCTGTGAAAAAGGCATGGTTGCCCCGCACCGCAGCGGGGCAAGTGGCGGTGCAACTGGTGCGCCGGTATTATCTGCATGACGTGGGGCGCGACAGCGCAGCGCTGACGTATTATCTGCTGTTCGCCCTGTTTCCGCTGATGGTGTTTGTCAGCACGCTGCTGGGCATTCTGAAGCTGGATGTGGACAACATTTCTCAGTTTCTGTCCCAGCTGGTCCCGGCGGACGTGGTTTCGGTGCTGGAGGCGTATTTAATATATGTATCCGCCAACGCCAGCCGCCAGCTGCTGTGGTTCAGTCTGGTCTTTTCCATCTGGTTCCCCATGCGTGCCACCAGCTGCCTGCTGCACTCCCTGCGCAAGGCCTTCAACATGGGTCCGCCCCGGAAAATGCTTTTGAACCAGCTGGCCATTCTGCTGTTTACCGTCTGGCTGATCCTCTCCATTGGGCTGACACTGCTGTTGGTGACGGTGGGCCGCCGGGCCCTGGAGTTCGTGTCCGGGCTCATTGCCCTGCCGCAGGGCTTCATTGACCTGTGGAGCTATCTGCGCTTCATCGTTCTGGGCGTGGTGATGTTCCTGATGCTGACGGTGCTGTATATGCTGGCCCAGGGCCAGCGCCGTCCCCTGAAGGAAGTTGCTCCCGGGGTAGGCATCTCTCTGGCGGCATGGATGGTCCTGTCCCTGGCGTTTTCTTATTATGTGGAGCATTTTGCCAATTACTCCGTGCTGTACGGCTCCATCGCCACGATAGTCGTGGTGCTGCTGTGGCTGTATATGAGCGGCACGGTGCTGATCATGGGCGCGGAATACAGCGCCGTTATCCTGCGCCGCAGGCGCAGCCGGCTGCCGTCGGGCAGCGGAGAGGAGCAAGCATGAAAATCATCATCGTAGGCAACGGCAAGGTCGGCTATGCCATTGCGCGGCAGCTGGCGGTAGAGGATCACGACATCACCATCGTGGATGACGACGCCGCAGCCCTGCACCGGGCCGACAGCACCCTGGACGTCATGTGCGTGGAGGGCAATGGAGCCAGCATCAGCGTGCTGGACACTGCCGGGGTCCGCAGCGCGGACCTGGTCATTGCCGTCACCAATCTGGACGAGACAAACCTGGTGTGCTGCCTCATCGCCAAAAAGCTGGGGGCCAAGCACACCATCGCCCGGGTACGCAACCCCGAGTATCGCCGGGATGACACCATGCTCAAGCGGGAGATCGGCCTGGACATGCTCATCAACCCCGATCTGGGGGCGGCCCAGGAGATCGCCCGGATCCTGAGCTTCCCGGCGGCCTTTTCCGTGGAGCCCTTTGCCGGAGGCCGCATCGATATGATCGGTTTTCAGGTAACGGAGCAGGACACCCTGGCCGGGGTGTCCCTCAACGATTTCCACCGCAATCGCCTGGCGGAGGTGCTGATCTGTGCCGCCCACCGGGGGGACAATTTTATCATCCCCGACGGCTCCTTCGTGCCCCGCAGCGGGGACAAGCTCTATATGGTGGGCACCAAGGCAGAGCTGCAAAAAATGCTCCGGGGCATCGGCCGCACCCTGCAAAGAGTGAAGAACGTATCCATTCTGGGGGGCAGCCGCATCACCATGTACCTGACCTGGGAGCTGGCCCGCAGCAATACCAAGGTCCGCATTGTCGAGATGAAGCACGACAAGTGCCTGCGTCTGTCGGCCTCCCTGCCCGGCGCCATGATCATTGAGGGCGATGGCACCGACGCAGACCTGATCGACAGCGAGAACATCTTTGAGACCGACGCCTTCGTGGCCCTGACGGACCGGGACGAGGAGAACCTGCTGATGGCCCTGACGGCTCAGCGGGCGGGAGTCCCCAAGGTGCTGGCCAAAATGACCCGGCCCAACTACATGGACCTGGTGCAGGAGACAAAGCTGGGCAGTATCATCAGTCCCAAGGATCTGACCTCCAACCAGATCACCCGCTATGTCCGGGCTCTGGCCAATTCCCAGGGCAGCACTGTGGAGAGCCTGTATAAAATGCTGGACGGCTCCGTGGAGGCTCTGGAGTTCACCGCCACCGCCTCCAGCCGCTCGGTGCTGGACAAGCCTCTGAAGGACCTGGCCCTGAAAAAGGGCGTTCTGCTGGCCGCCATTGCCCGGGAAAACAAGATCATCATTCCCGGCGGCCTCACCACGATTCAGGAGGGAGACCATGTGGTGGTGGTCACCAAGTCCCAGGTATTCGACGACCTGACGGACATTCTTGCATAAAGCTGCCCATAAAAATCCGCCGGAGCCGAATACCGGGTGGGCGTAAAGCAGTAAAATCCAAGAATGAGGAAAGCCTTGTGTTTTCAAGGGGCGGCGTGATTTCGGTCACGCCGCCCCTTCAGCTTGTCAAAAAA
>ERZ1026997.413-NODE-413-length-17612-cov-8.545822_pt1 | contig 17612 bp, 12 predicted proteins | sample MGYA00519289_ERZ1026997 | MGnify/ENA primary metagenome ERZ1026997 (study PRJEB26926, sample SAMN06164455) | human gut metagenome | biome: ENVO:00009003; feature: ENVO:2100002; material: ENVO:00002003 | host: Homo sapiens | place: USA | collected 2012 ... | reverse complement strand
GGGTATGGAGCGCTGTGCGTGCGGGATAGCCTGCCGGGATTGGGCTCAAGTTAAGTTTCGTTAGTCAGGCGCTGTCCTCGATAACTGATGATATATAAAATATTGCAAATATGACGATGAAGTGCGGAACATTAATAGAAAAGAGTAAAAAGTTCTGATACAATGGGAATGAAATATTGCATTGAATCTGATCTGTATGAAATAAAAGGAAGTATTAATTGTAAAACTCCAAGTGTGTTAATAACAAAAGTGAAGAATAAGGAAGAGTGATAGACGATGAATGTTATGCCGATAACGGAATTGATTGATAAAGTTACGGAAATTTGTAAAGCAAATGGTGTAAAAAGGTTGGATCTATTTGGGTCTTTTGCAACAGGGACTGCAACCGATACAAGTGACGTTGATTTTGTTGTTACTTTTGAGGAATTGCAGGCAATGTTTGATGCAAAAGAGATCGATCTGACAGAGTATGAAGCAGAGTCTTCCTTCCATGATGCAACCGGAGCTGGCAGGGGATACGGATGTGCAGGCGGAGTTGCCGAGGCAATAGAAAAATGTATTAACGAATATTATCCTGATGTACAGGTGAATATTGAGCACGCAGAAGGATTGAAGGAATGTAAAAAGATATTAACTCTGGCAAAGGCAGGCAACTTTATGCGGAAAAGACTTTTTATCTTATTTCCTTAAACGTTTTATGAAAAAAAGTTGTTATCTTTATAAAGTCAAAAGCATTTCTTATAAAGCGTATTGGCACATTAACCTCATATATAAACCTTTAAAGCATTTGATATGTTCAACTCATTTGGAAATATTCTCCGTCTTACCAGTTTTGGGGAATCGCACGGTAAGGGCGTGGGAGGAGTGATAGACGGATTCCCTGCAGGAATAGTCATTGATATGGATTTCGTCCAGGCAGAGCTCGACCGACGCCGCCCCGGACAGTCACGTATCACTACCGCCCGGAAAGAAGGTGATAAAGTGGAGTTCCTCTCCGGCATCTTCGAAGGAAAATCCACAGGCTGCCCCATAGGATTCATTGTATGGAACCAAAACCAACATTCTGACGATTACAATAATCTGAAAGAAGTCTACCGACCGTCACATGCCGACTATACTTATAAAGTGAAATATGGCATCCGCGACCACCGCGGAGGCGGACGTTCATCAGCCCGTGAAACAATCTCGCGTGTAGTAGCGGGTGCCCTGGCCAAATTGGCGCTGAAGCAGCTGGGTATACACATCACGGCGTACACTTCACAAGTAGGTCCTATCCGCCTTGAAGAAAATTATACCGCATACGACCTCGACCTGATAGAGACCAATCCGGTCCGCTGCCCCGACCCGGCGAAGGCAAAAGAAATGGAAGAACTCATCTTCAAGATAAAGGGAGAAGGAGATACCATCGGAGGAGTGGTGACTTGTGTCGTCAAAGGATGCCCCATCGGACTGGGACAACCCGTATTCGGCAAGCTCCATGCAGCACTTGGAGCAGCCATGCTCAGCATCAATGCAGCAAAAGCATTCGAGTATGGAGACGGTTTCAAGGGATTAAAGCAGAAAGGCTCGGAGCAGAATGATGTGTTCTACAACAATAACGGACGTATCGAGACCCGCACCAATCATTCGGGCGGTATACAAGGTGGAATCAGTAACGGGCAAGACATCTATTTCCGTGTAGCCTTCAAACCCGTGGCAACCGTACTGATGGAGCAACACACCGTGAACATTGACGGTGTAGACACCACCCTGAAAGCCCGAGGACGCCATGACCCGTGTGTATTGCCACGCGCAGTACCCATCGTGGAAGCAATGACAGCAATGACATTGTTGGATTATTACCTGATTGACAGAACAACACAACTATAATATTCACCCATGGAAATAAAGAAATACATCACCGAGAACGAGCCTAAAATGCTGGAAGACTTGTTCAGCCTCATTCGCATTCCAAGCATCAGTGCCAAACCCGAGCATCACGACGATATGCTTGCCTGCGCCGAACGCTGGGCACAGTTGCTGCTCGAAGCCGGAGCGGATGAAGCCCTCGTAATGCCCTCCAAAGGTAACCCGATTGTTTTTGGACAGAAAATCGTAGACCCGGACGCCAAGACCGTATTGGTATATGCCCACTACGACGTGATGCCAGCCGAACCTCTCGAACTTTGGAAAAGCGACCCCTTTGAGCCGGAAATACGCGACGGACATATCTGGGCACGTGGTGCTGATGATGACAAAGGGCAATCTTTCATACAAGTGAAAGCGTTTGAATACCTCGTACGCAACGAACTGCTGCAAACCAACGTAAAATTCATCTTCGAAGGAGAAGAAGAAATCGGTTCGCCCAGCTTAGAAAGCTTCTGCCAGGAGCACAAAGAGTTGCTGAAAGCAGACGTCATTCTGGTTTCGGACACCAGCATGCTTGGTGCAGACCTGCCTTCACTGACCACCGGACTGCGCGGACTAGCCTATTGGGAAATAGAAGTGACCGGCCCCAACCGCGACCTACACAGCGGTCACTTCGGCGGTGCTGTTGCCAACCCCATCAATGTACTTTGCCAGATAATCAGCCAAGTGACGGACGCAGAGGGACGTATCACCGTACCGGGCTTCTATGACGATGTGGAAGAAGTTCCCCAAGCCGAGCGCGACATGATAGCCCGCATTCCTTTCGACGAAGAGAAATACAAAAAGGCTATCCATGTAAAAGCACTTTTCGGAGAGAAAGGTTACAGTACGCTGGAACGTAACAGTTGCCGTCCGTCTTTCGACGTATGCGGCATCTGGGGCGGATATACGGGTGAAGGGTCCAAGACCGTGCTCCCATCCAAGGCATACGCCAAGGTATCCTGCCGGTTGGTTCCCCACCAGGACCACCACAAGATATCCCGGCTCTTTGCCGACTACATTCTGGACATAGCGCCGGATTCAGTACAGGTAAAAGTCACTCCGATGCATGGAGGCCAAGGATATGTATGTCCCATCACCCTACCCGCCTACCAAGCCGCCGAAAAAGGTTTTGAAAAAGCTTTTGGAAAGAAACCGCTGGCAGTGCGTCGGGGTGGAAGTATCCCCATCATCTCCACTTTCGAGCAAGTACTGGGCATCAAAACCGTTCTGATGGGCTTCGGGCTCGAATCCAACGCCATCCACTCACCTAATGAGAATATACCGTTGGACATCTTCCGTAAAGGAATAGAAGCTGTTGTCGAATTCTACCTCAATTATAAATAAAACAAGAAAATCAGGATGAAAGACTTCCAAATTCAAGCCATCGGCCTGATGTCCGGCACTTCCCTTGACGGGCTGGACGTATGTTGTTGCACTTTCCGGCAGCAAGCCGGAAAATGGTCTTTCCACATAGACTGTGCAAAAGGCTATAGCTACCCCGACGCCATGAAGCAGATATTGGGTACCGGTGCACAGACAATGAGTGCTTTGGAGTTCATCACTTTCCACAGCTCCTATGGAAAGTTTCTCGGTGAACGTGTCAACGAGTTCATGCAAGAATTTGGAGTCCACCCCGATATTATCGCCTCCCACGGGCATACCATCTTCCATGAGCCTCAAAAGAGAATCATGTACCAAATAGGTGACGGAGCCGCCATTGCCGCTGAAACCCGTATACCTACCGTTTCGGATTTCCGGCGGCTGGACATCATGCTGGGTGGGCAGGGCGCTCCACTCGTACCTATTGGCGACCGGTTGCTTTTTGCCGACTACGACTTCTGTTTGAATATCGGCGGTTTCTCCAACATCTCATTCGAGCAGGACGGGCGGCGCATCGCTTTTGACATCAGTCCGGTGAATTACGTCATCAACCATTACTGCCGGCAAATAGGATTGGAATTTGACCGTGACGGCGAGATAGCACGGCAAGGCAACATCTGCCAAGAACTGCTGGACGAACTGAACGGAATGGATTTCTACCATCAGTCCGGACCGAAGTCATTGGGACGGGAGTGGGTGGAAACGCTGGTATATCCCATGCTCGAGCGTTATGGCTTGAGTATGGAGAATATGCTACGTACCTTTTACGAGCATGCCGCCTGGCAAATATCACGCATCATCACCGCCCGCCCCTTGCCCGATGGTAACGGAAAACTGCTGATTACCGGTGGAGGTGCATTCAACAAGTTCCTCATAGAACGTATCGACGCCTTGTGTCCGTGTGAAATCGTGATTCCCAGCCGGCAAATCATAGAATACAAGGAAGCCCTAATCTTTGCTTTCCTGGGTGCCCTCTATATGGTGGACACACCCGGATGCCTCGCCTCGGTGACGGGAGCCACGACAGATAATATCGGAGGGATGCTGTTTAAAATATAGTCAATTTTACCATTATGGAAAAATCAAAAGACACCTGGACCGTCTTATCCAGCGAATACCTGCATCGGGCTCCGTGGCTCACTGTGCGTAAGGACCATGTAGTGCTACCCAACGGCAACCACATCCCCTCCTATTATATATTGGAATATCCAAACTGGGTGAATACCATTGCCATCACCCGTGATGGACAATTTGTCTTTATCCGCCAATACCGGCATGGCATACAAGAAACGTCCTATGAGCTCTGTGCAGGGGTATGCGAAGAAGAGGACGGCTCTCCGATGGTTTCCGCACAACGGGAACTTTTGGAAGAAACCGGCTATGGAAACGGAGTATGGAAAGAGTTCATGCAAATCTCTCCCAATCCAAGTACCCACACCAACATTACCTACTGTTTCCTGACTACGGACGTGGAGAAAATCTCCGAGCAACAGTTGGAAGATACGGAAAACCTGACCGTACACCTGCTTTCCTTGCAGGAGGTCAAGGAATTGCTGCAGCAAGGAAGCATCCGCCAGGCGCTGATGGCTGCTCCCCTCTGGAAATACATGGCGGAGAGAATTATTTAATGTGATTACCCTTATTCAAACGGCTTACGGAATGTGCATCCGGATTTCCATTCGGAACAACCGTAAGCCGTTTTCCCCTTGATAACGGTACCTTTTCCGCAAAGCGGACAAGGCTGACCGACGAAATCGTCAGCTTGTACGGAAGCCTCCGTACTTGAAGCTGCCACAGCGCCCGAAGCCTGCTCCGTCTTTTTACCTGCGGCGGCAGACTCTCTCGGTGTTCTTTTCTTCGGCTCCTTTTTCGGCTTATCGGCAGCCTCTGTCTTGGCAGAAGCCTTACTGCCCTTTTCGGGAGCAGGCGCTTGGATGGTGATGTGGCGGTTGCTGTTATCAGAAAGTACACTCATCACGACTTCCGATACCATCTGCTTCAATTCTTCCAAGAATTGTCCGGCATTATATGTCCGCCTTTCTATCTCACGTAGCTTTTTCTCCCAGATACCGGTCAGTTCCGCCGACTTCAACAGCTCCTCATGGATAATCTGTATCAGCTCCACACCGGTAGGGGTGGCTATCAGATTCTTCTTTTCCTTGCGGATATAGTTTCGCTTGAACAGCGTCTCGATGATGGCTGCACGGGTAGATGGACGACCGATACCGTTTTCCTTCAGCGCATCACGCAGTTCGTCGTTATCCACCAGCTTGCCCGCCGTTTCCATAGCACGCAGCAGGGTGGCTTCCGTATAAGGCCGGGGCGGCTGCGTCCACTTCTCATACAAATCGGGGACGTGCGGTCCGCTTTCTCCTTTCACAAAAGCCGGAAGCACATTCTCCTCTTCTCCCTTCTCCTCTTTCTCCTCCTGCGATTGTGCCGAGGGGGTGCCGAAGATAACACGCCAACCCGGTTCCAGAATCTGCTTGCCGGTGGCCTTGAACTCTATGCTCTCTACCTCGCCCAATACGGTGGTAGTGGCAAACTTACAATCGGGATAGAATACAGCAATGAAACGGCGTGCTATCAAATCGAATACGCGACGCTCCATATCCGTCAGATTCTGCGGATGCTGGCCGGTAGGAATAATGGCGTGGTGGTCTGTTACCTTCGAGTTATCGAAAACCTTTTTGGACTTCAACAATGCAGTTCCTGTCAAAGGGGCTGTAAATGTCTCGTAATCACGCAGACCTTTCAAGATGCCGGGGCATTTGGGATAGATGTCATCACTCAAATAGGTAGTGTCTACACGTGGATAGGTAGCCACTTTCTTCTCATACAAAGACTGGATGATTTTCAGCGTCTCATCAGCGGAATAGGCAAACTTCTTGTTACATTCCACTTGTAAAGAAGTCAAGTCAAACAAGCGGAGTGGCGCCTCCCTCCCCTCTTTCTTGGTGACATCCGTCACGGTAAAAGGAGAATTCTTAATCTGGTCCAATAAAGCAAGCCCACGTTCGCGGTCGGTAATGGGGTCGATACCCCGATTCTCTTCTTCTTTTTTAGGTTTCTTCCCGGCAGCTATAGCCTCTTTCTGCTTCTCGGCTTCCAATACCAGTTCCTCCTCACTTTTCCGGAGGATGGCGGAGAAAGTGGTATCTCGATAGACGGTCTTCAGCTCCCAGTATTGCTTGGGAACAAAATTCTGTATTTCCAACTGACGGTTTACAATCAGCGCCAGTGTCGGCGTCTGCACACGGCCGATAGAAAGTACCTGCCGGTTCTGCCCATACTTCATGGTGTAGAGGCGGGTGGCATTCATCCCGAGCAGCCAGTCGCCAATGGCACGCGACAAGCCTGCTTCGTACAAAGGCTGGAAATCCGACGCATCGCGCAGCTTGGCAAAGCCCTCACGGATGGCTTCCTCTGTCAATGAAGATATCCAAAGACGTTTCACCGGGCAACGTGCCCCGGCTTTCTGCATCACCCAGCGCTGTATCAATTCTCCTTCCTGCCCGGCATCACCACAGTTTATAATCATATCGGCATGTTGCATGAGGTTCTCTATCGTATGGAACTGGCGCTCGTATGTGGGATTACTAATCAGCTTAATACCGAAACGGGGAGGTATCATGGGGAGGCTTCCCAAGCTCCATGACTTCCAATTAGGGGTATATTCATGCGGCTCCTTCAGCGTACAAAGATGGCCGAATGTCCAGGTCACCTGGTATCCGTTTCCTTCGATGTATCCGTCCTTCTTTTCTTTCGCTCCCAATACATCGGCTATGTCACGCGCCACAGAGGGCTTTTCGGCAATACAAACTATCATTCGTTATTCTTTTAGCGGGACAAAGGTAATAAAAAGGGGGCAAGAACGAAACTATAAGCAAGAAACGATAACATAGACCAGGTGATTTTTCTCCCCCAAAGCTGACGTACGGACATAAAAAAAGGAGTACCGCTGTACTCCAACCTTTGTTAACCTTAAATCTAATACTATGAAAAACACATTGCAAAGATACGGACTTCTGATAAATCTGCAAATTATCCAACTAAAAAAGTATGTTCTATAACACAGATTAAGAAAAAGGGACGGATATGTAAACACATACCGTCCCTCTTTTAACATTTAACGTGTCGGATTATTCTTCATCCAACAAGATTTCCAATATCTGGCAAGCAGCCTTGGCAACCGGAGTACCGGGGCCAAAGATGGCAGCTACACCTGCCTTGTAAAGGAAGTCATAGTCTTGTGCGGGAATTACACCACCGGCAATCACTACGATATCCTCACGTCCCAACTTCTTGAGCTCTTCGATAATCTGCGGAACCAATGTCTTGTGTCCGGCAGCCAATGAAGAAACCCCCACTACATGAACGTCGTTCTCAACCGCTTCGCGGGCAGCCTCGGCCGGTGTCTGGAACAAGGGTCCCATATCCACGTCGAAGCCACAGTCGGCATATCCGGTTGCAACAACCTTGGCACCGCGGTCGTGACCGTCCTGGCCCATCTTGGCTACCATGATACGAGGCTGACGTCCCTCTTTCTTCGCAAACTTCTCTGCCAATTCACAAGCACGGTGGAAGTCGCTGTCATTCTTACTTTCTGATGAATACACGCCTGATATAGTTCTAATTACTGCTTTATAACGTCCTACAATCTTTTCGCAAGCATAAGAGATTTCCCCCAAAGTGGCACGGACACGGGCTGCCTCCACTGCCAGTTCCAGTAAGTTGCCCTTACCGGTCTTTACACATTCAGTAATAGCCTCCAATGCCTTGTCCACTTCTGCCTGGTTACGTCCTTCCTTCAGACGCTTCAGGTTCTCAATCTGTTCCTGACGAACAGCCGTATTGTCGATTTCAAGAATATCAATCGGAGCTTCTTTCTCCAGACGATACTTGTTCACACCGACAATGGTCTGCGAACCGCTATCGATACGGGCTTGTGTACGCGCAGCAGCCTCTTCGATACGCATCTTGGGGATACCGGTTTCGATGGCTTTTGCCATACCGCCCAGCTTCTCTACTTCCTGAATCAATTCCCAAGCCTTGTGAGCCAACTCATTAGTCAAACTTTCCACATAATAAGAGCCACCCCATGGGTCTACATTCTTGCAAATGTAAGTTTCTTCCTGAATATAAATCTGCGTATTACGTGCAATACGTGCAGAGAAATCCGTCGGCAAGGCAATAGCCTCGTCAAGAGCATTGGTATGCAGTGACTGGGTATGTCCCAATGCAGCAGCCATCGCCTCGATACAAGTACGGCCCACATTGTTGAACGGGTCTTGCTCTGTCAGCGACCAGCCGGAAGTCTGGGAGTGCGTACGCAAAGCCAGCGACTTCGGATTCTTAGGATTGAACTGCTTCACAATCTTTGCCCACAACATACGTGCGGCACGCATTTTGGCAATTTCCATAAAGTGGTTCGTTCCGATGGCCCAGAAGAAAGAGAGACGCGGTGCGAAAGCATCGATGTCAATACCCGCAGCCGTTCCGGCACGCAGATATTCCAAACCGTCTGCCAGGGTGTAAGCCAACTCGATGTCTGCCGTAGCACCCGCTTCCTGCATGTGGTAGCCGGAGATGGAGATAGAATTAAACTTAGGCATTTTCTGGGAAGTATATTCAAAGATATCAGAGATAATCTTCATAGAGAATGCAGGCGGGTAGATATAGGTATTACGCACCATGAATTCCTTCAAGATATCGTTCTGGATAGTACCAGCCATTTCTTCTAACTTGGCACCCTGCTCCAGACCTGCGTTGATGTAGAATGCCATAACAGGAAGTACGGCACCGTTCATGGTCATGGAGACGGACATCTTGTTCAAAGGAATTCCATCGAACAGCACCTTCATATTCTCCAAGGAACAGATAGACACACCTGCCTTACCTACGTCACCCACTACACGTTCGTGGTCGGGGTCGTAGCCACGGTGAGTGGCCAAGTCGAAAGCTACGGACAGACCTTTCTGTCCGGAAGCCAAATTACGACGGTAAAAGGCATTTGACTCTTCCGCTGTAGAAAAACCTGCATACTGACGGATAGTCCAGGGACGCAATGTATACATTACAGAGTACGGACCACGCAAATAAGGAGGAAGTCCGGCAGCATAACCCAAATGTTCCATTCCCTCAAGGTCTTCTTTTGTATAAACAGGCTTCACCTCAATGTGTTCCGGCGTTTTCCAATCAGCATGGATGCCGTTAGCCTTTTGCCACTCAGCACCATTGACGGGTTGAAAAGCGGCATATATATCTAAGTTTTTAAAATCTTTTCGCATCATGTTATTTACGATTTGACGATTTATGATTTACGATTGAAGTTGCTTACTTCAAAAGTTTGGCGTTGAATTCTTTTAATGTCTCTAATACATTGACACGGACATGGATAAAGTTCTCGATACCGGCAGCCTTCAGGTCGTCCATGCAAGCAGGAGCACCGGCTACGATAAACATGGCACGACCATTCAGAGCCTTGAAGGCGGGAACAGCATATTCTGCATATTCATCATCACTTGAACACAATACCACGATGTCGGCCTTGGCAGCCATTGCAGCCTCTATACCTTCTTCTACAGTGGAGAAACCGAGGTTGTCTACAACTTCATATCCGGCACAAGCCAAGAAATTGCAAGAGTACTGTGCACGTGCTTGGCGCATGGCCAAATTACCGATAGTCAGCATAAACGCTTTCGGACGTTTGCCGGAAGCCTCTGTTTCGAGACGCAACGCTTCAAATTCACTGGCAGCACGGTCAAAGTTCAGTGTCGGAACATCTTTTTCGCACGTATGTCCGCCGCCGCAACAGCAAGTAGCCTCAACCGGTTTCTTATCTCCCGCCTTTTCATTAAAGTTGGGGAACTGGTTGGTACCCAGCAACACTTCCTTACGCTTGGCGACTGCAGCATGACGTGCCTTGTTGCTCTCGTTTACGGCAGCCTGCACTTTTCCGGCTTTCACGGAAGCATAGAAACCACCGTCTTCTTCTACAGCGAGGAAGAGGTCCCAAGCCTGCTTGGCAATAGAGACGGTCAAGTTCTCAATATAGTAAGAACCTGCAGCCGGGTCTATAACCTTATCGAAGTGCGATTCTTCTTTCAACAGCAATTGTTGGTTACGCGCCATACGCTCAGAGAATTCGTTAGGAGCATCATAAGTCTTGTCGAACGGAGTAACCGTCATTGAGTCAACACCAGCAAGGGCGGCACTCATCGCCTCAGTCTGCGTACGCAACAAGTTTACGTGTGCATCAAACAAAGTCAGGTTGAATGAAGAAGTTTCCGCATGAATCTTCATCTTGGCTGCACAGCGGCATTCGTTATCCTTACCCTTGTTGTCGCAGTCGCGCAGACACTCGGGACTGTAAGAAGCCACAATATTAGCCCACAGCATACGTGCAGCACGGAATTTAGCTATTTCAAGGAAGTAGTTGGAACTGATACCGAAATTGAACTTAATCTTCTTGGCTACCATTGCAGCCGGCAGACCGGCATCAACCAATTGATTCATATATTCATTACCCCAAGCCAAAGCATAACCCAGCTCCTGGAAAATATAAGAACCCGCATTGTTTAATGTCAACGCGTTCACATTCAATACACGGTATTTCGGAAGGGAAGCGGTAGCCTCGAGCAGCGCCTTGGCTGTTGCCACCATATCACCTTTTTCTTTACCTTTGGCCAGCATCTTGTTGAAGTAGTCATAGTTGATGGAGCCTTGCAATTTCGTCAAGTCATAATCCTTCTTCTGGAAATAAGCGACAAGAAGTTCTGCAAGTTCCACCACATGCCCCTGGCAGATAGAGAAATTCAACTCGACACATTCCGCGCAGATATCTTTCAACAAAGTTTCAATATACTCTGCGTTCAATTCCTTGGCCTTTACATGGAAAGAGAGTGAATCTACACCTTTATTCAAGATGTCCAACGCCTTGGCATTGGCCTCTTTGGGGCATTCCACTTTGATTTCCTGACGAACAAGCCATTCATTGTTGTCTTTCTTGGTACCTCTGAGATAAGGAAACTCGCCGGGAAGAGCATCTGTTGTCTTCAAACCTTCCAAGTCCTCCATACGGTAGAAAGGTTTCACCTTAAATCCTTCGTTTGTCCTCCAAACGAGCTTCTTCTCGAAATCCGCCCCTTTCAGGTCTGCGGTAACTTTCTCCATCCACTGCTCAGTGGAAACGGGAGAAAAGTCGGAGAAGAGTTTTTCTTTACTGTCTGCCATAGTTTATTTAAAATTTAAATAGATGAATACTATTCATTTTTGTCATCAAGAGACTTGCAAATATAAGGAAATACTTAGAACAAAATCTTTTTTTAGAGAAAATTGCACTAACAGATGACTCCGTGCCCATACGGATTCAGCGTATTCACCGGAAGCATACTCTACTTTTGCAAAGTTGATATAGCAAAAAGTACCACAAAGCCTTTGCCACCTCCTTTTTATTAAGTATTTTTGCGCGAAATTTTAAAAAACGACATATTAATAGGTACTATGAATTGGTTAGAAAGCTTGCTATGGGACTCTTCATCTGTCGCTCACATCGTTTGTTTGTATGCATTCGTAATATCTGTGGGCGTATTGCTGGGTAAGATTAAGATTTTCGGGGTATCGTTGGGGGTTACATTCGTCCTCTTTGCCGGTATCCTGATGGGCCATTTTGGCTTCACGGGCGAAACACACATTTTGCATTTTATCCGCGAATTCGGTTTGATTTTATTTGTATTCTGTATCGGTCTGCAAGTCGGGCCCTCCTTTTTTTCTTCCTTTAAGAAAGGGGGTATGCGGCTGAACATGCTTGCTGTCGGTATCGTGTTGCTGAATATCGCAGTAGCATTGAGCATCTACTTCATTGACGGAGGGATAGACCTGCCAATGATAGTAGGTATTCTCTATGGTGCCGTAACCAATACTCCGGGTCTGGGTGCCGCACAAGAAGCCCTGAACCAGATAAACTATACGGGAGACCCCATTGCATTGGGATATGCCTGCGCCTATCCGCTTGGTGTGGTAGGTATCATAGGTTCCATCATAGCCATCCGCTATATTTGCCGGGTGAACCTCAAGAAGGAGGAACAGGAACTCAATACGCAGGAAGCAGATGTAAAGCATCAGCCGCACATGCTTCACCTCGAGGTACGCAATGAATCAATTTCCGGAAAGACCCTGCTCCAGATAAAGGATTTTCTGGGACGCCCGTTTGTATGTTCGCGCATACGCCACGAGGGGCACGTCAGTATCCCCAATCATGAAACAATATTCCACGTAGGAGACCAGCTCTTCATCGTATGTTCCGAAGAAGATGCCGAAGCGGTAACCGCCTTTATCGGAAAAGAAATACACGTAGACTGGGAAAAACAGGACACTCCGATGGTTTCCCGCCGTATCCTCGTCACTAAATCTGAAATCAATGGCAAGAAACTGGGAAGCCTCCACTTCCGCAGCATGTACGGTGTAAATGTAACCCGTATCAACCGTTCGGGTATGGACTTGTTTGCCGATCCCAATCTGGTACTTCAGGTAGGTGACCGTGTAATGGTGGTAGGCCAGCAGGATGCCGTAGAACGTGTAGCCGGCGTATTGGGTAATCAGTTGAAACGTTTGGACACTCCGAATATCGTAACTATTTTTGTGGGAATCTTTTTGGGAATCCTGCTGGGAAGCCTCCCTATTGCATTCCCGGGTATGCCGACACCGGTTAAGTTAGGTCTTGCTGGTGGTCCGCTGGTAGTTGCCATCCTCATCGGACGTTTCGGTCACAAAATGCATCTTGTGACGTACACCACCATGAGTGCCAACTTGATGTTGCGTGAAATCGGTATCGTGCTCTTCCTTGCCAGTGTCGGTATAGAAGCTGGTGAGCATTTTGTACAAACAGTAGTAGAAGGTAGCGGATTACTGTATGTAGGCTATGGATTCCTGATAACTGTTATCCCCTTGTTGATAATCGGTATGATAGCCCGTTTCTACTGCAAAGTGAACTACTTCACCCTGATGGGTTTGATAGCAGGTAGCAACACAGACCCTCCCGCATTGGCATACGCCAATCAGACATCAGGCAATGATGCTCCGGCAGTAGGTTACTCCACGGTATATCCATTGACAATGTTCCTGCGTATTCTGGCGGGACAGATGATATTACTGACAATGATGTAGGAGGAATTAAGGAATTAAAATTAAAGGCTGCGTAGTTGGGTTAAACCAACATTGCGCAGCCTTTAATTTTAATTCCTTAAAGTTTCAGCTTCTTCTTGACGAACTCTTCTATAAAGTCCACCGTAGCTTCAATACCCAATACGGAAGAATCGATACACAAGTGGTATGTTTCGGCAGCTCCCCATTTTTTGTAGCTGTAGTAGTTATAGTATTCGGCACGCTTCTTGTCCGCTTTGTTCATCATCTCCTCCGCTTCACGCTCAGTAATGGAATACATTCGGCAAATACGCTTGATGCGCTCCTCATTGGAGCAGGAAATGAAGACATTGACACAGCGTGGATGTTCTCGCAGGATGTAATCGGCACAACGCCCCACAAACAAGCAGGACTTCTCCTCCGCCAATCTGCGTATCACGTCACTCTGCACTTTGAACAGAGCATCATTACTCAAGCAATTCGTGGCTGGGATAGCCCCGTCACTGACAAAAGGGAAACGCATGCCGAAGAGCCCTCCAATAATACCTTGTGAAGCTTTCTCATCAGCTTTCTCAAAAAACTCACAACACAGTCCACTCTCTTCAGAAGCCAACCTAATCAGTTCCTTATCATAAAAGTCAATACCCAGACGGGCAGCCAGTTTCTCGCCTATCTCCCGTCCGCCACTGCCCAGTTGACGGCCTATATTGATTATAAAATTATTGCCCATACGCTTGTTCATCTATTGGTTTGCAGATAGCAAATATAAATATTCTTACGGAATATCTGCAGAAAGTAGGAAGAAAAATTCAAAGCCTCTCCCCCGACCCATCCCTACAAGGGAGAGGTTCTGAATTTGCGGAATTGACAAACCAACATCACCAATGCTATCAAACTTGCAAGCAAATCGGATACCGGCATGCTGTACCACACTCCTGCCACTCCGAAAAACTGCGGCAGGACAAGCAGGCAAGGAAGCAGGATCAGCATCTGCCGGGTGAGGGAAAGGAATATCGCTTTGCCTGCCATGCCTATGCTCTGGAAAAAGTTGGAAGTCACCATCTGGAAACCAATAATCGGGAAGAACATTACCGTAATACGCAGTCCCGTGACCGAAAGCTCTGTCAGTTCCGCATCCGATGTAAAGATGCCCACCACCAGGTCCGGCACCAGCATACCGACCAGAAAGCCGAAAGTGGTCACTGCCGTGGCATAGATTATCGTCAGTCTCAGCACCTTGTTCACCCGTCCGTACAGCTTCGCCCCAAAGTTATATCCGGCAATAGGCTGCATTCCCTGATTCAGCCCCATCACAATCATCACTACAATGAAAACCAGACGGTTCACGATGCCGAAAGCCCCGATAGCCAAGTCGCCGCCATACTTCTTCAACCCCTGATTGATAATGATAACGATGAAGCAGGCTGCCAGGTTCATCAGGAAAGGAGACATGCCGATAGCAAGCGAATCGAATACAATCTTACGTTTCAGACGGAATATCCCCCGGTGGAAATGCAACAGCTCGTCCTTATTGCTGAAAAGCTTGAACTGCCACGTCAAAGAGATGACTTGCGCCACAATGGTAGCGACGGCAGCGCCACGTATGCCCCAGCCGAAACCATAGATAAACACCGGGTCGAGTATGGTATTGATAACCACCGTGGCTATGGTGGCATACATCGCCTTCTGCGGATGCCCTGAAGAGCGTAGCACTGCATTCAGCCCCAGATAGAGGTGCGTAACGGCATTTCCCAAAAGGATAATCTGCATATAATCCCTGGCGTAGCCCACCGTCTGGTCACTGCCTCCGAAGAAATAGAGAATCGGGTCGAGAAAGAGCATGACAATGATGGTAAAGGCCACTCCCAGCACCATGTTCAGCACAAAGACATTGCCCAGCACACGCTGTGCCGTGTCATAATCCCTCTGCCCCAGCTTGACGGAAATCAGTGTAGAGGCTCCCACACCCACCAGCGAGCCGAACGCCGCAGCCAGATTCATCAACGGGAAAGTCAACGCCAATCCCGAAATAGCCATCGTCCCAACGCCGTGACCGATGAAGATACTGTCTACCATATTATATAAAGAGGATGCCGTCATTGCGATGATTGCCGGAACGGCATATTGCATCAAGAGTTTACCTATACTTTCCGTCCCCAACGCCGAGGGAGTCTTTTGTCCTGCCATATTATATACCTATTTCTTTTTAGCGGGTGCAAAGGTACTCTTTTTTTAAAACAGAACAGCAGAAAAAACACCTTAAACCTGCACACTATGCGGATGATTTATGCTATCTTTGCGATTCAATGATAAATCATAAGATATGATTACCATAATCATACCGTATGATTGATATAATCATACCGTATGATTGGCACATTCATACCGTATGAACCATGCCTGACCTACCGGTTGAGCCGGACACATAATAACAACAAGCCCCCATGGCATTCTATAAGAAAGTAAAACAGAAAGGCGACGACAAATGGCACCCAAGAGCCGTCACCAAAGGACATCCCTATACAACGGATGAAATAGCCCGATTATTGTCGGAAATGTCTACGGTAACCCCGGGAGATACTTATGCAGTATTAATGAACCTTGGTGAAGTGCTGGGCAAGCTGATGAGCTCGGGACACTCCGTAAAGCTAAAGGGCATCGGGACGTTCTACTACACCTGCCGTTCGGAAGGCACCGGGGTAGACACCCCAGAAGAAGTGAGTCCGGCGCAAATCACTGCGGTGCAGATACGCTTCATCCCCGAATACTACCGCGGGCAATGCGGACAAGTGACGGAACGCACCCTCCTCTCCCCGCATATCGAATGGGTAGATACCGAAGGAGAGGATTAATGTCACTCCCCGTTCCCTATATTTCAAGGAAAAAGGTTCGCTATCTGAAAAATGTTTCGTACTTTTGTACCCAAATTGAGTGAAATATAGCGAAATGAACGTATTAGAACTAAGTGAACAAGAAATCATTCGTCGCAACAGCATGAATGAACTTCGCGCGATGGGCATTGAGCCTTATCCCGCAGCAGAGTATGTAACAAATGCTTTCTCTACCGATATTAAAGCTGAATTCAACGACGATGCAGAGCCTCGCCAAGTGTCCGTTGCCGGACGTATCATGAGCCGCCGTATCATGGGTAAAGCATCTTTCATCGAATTGCAGGACTCCAAAGGACGCATCCAGGTATATATCACCCGCGATGACATCTGCCCGGACGAGGACAAGGAGATGTACAACACCGTGTTCAAACGTTTGCTCGATTTAGGCGACTTCATCGGTATCGAAGGATTCGTATTCCGTACCCAGATGGGCGAAATCAGCATCCATGCCAAGAAGCTGACCGTACTTGCAAAGAGCATCAAGCCCCTGCCTATCGTGAAATATAAGGATGGTGTGGCTTACGACTCTTTCGAGGACCCCGAACTGCGCTACCGTCAGCGTTATGTAGACCTTATCGTAAACGACGGCGTGAAAGAAAAATTCCTGAAGCGTGCCACCGTCATCAAGACCATGCGTGCCGTGCTGGATGAAGCCGGCTACACGGAAGTGGAGACGCCGATTCTTCAATCCATCCCCGGTGGAGCAAGCGCCCGTCCGTTCATCACCCACCATAACTCTCTGGATATGGACCTCTACCTGCGTATCGCCACCGAGCTTTACTTGAAGCGACTGATTGTGGGCGGATTCGAAGGTGTATATGAAATAGGCAAGAACTTCCGTAACGAGGGTATGGACAAGAACCATAACCCGGAATTCACTTGTATGGAGCTGTACGTGCAGTACAAGGACTACAACTGGATGATGAGCTTTACGGAGAAATTGCTGGAACGCATCTGTATCGCCGTAAACGGCTGTACAGAAACCGAGATAGACGGCAAGACCATCAGCTTCAAAGCTCCCTACCGCCGTCTGCCCATCCTGGAAGCCATCAAGGAAAAGACCGGATACGACCTCGAAGGAAAGAGCGAGGACGAAATCCGCCAGGTGTGCAAGGAACTGAATATGGAGATTGACGACACCATGGGCAAGGGTAAGCTGATTGATGAAATCTTCGGCGAATTCTGCGAAGGTACTTTCATACAGCCCACTTTCATCACCGATTATCCCGTAGAGATGAGCCCGCTGACCAAGATGCACCGCAGCAAGCCGGGACTGACCGAACGCTTCGAGCTGATGGTGAACGGCAA
>ERZ1026997.406-NODE-406-length-17849-cov-12.170338_pt1 | contig 17849 bp, 15 predicted proteins | sample MGYA00519289_ERZ1026997 | MGnify/ENA primary metagenome ERZ1026997 (study PRJEB26926, sample SAMN06164455) | human gut metagenome | biome: ENVO:00009003; feature: ENVO:2100002; material: ENVO:00002003 | host: Homo sapiens | place: USA | collected 2012 ... | reverse complement strand
AGACCGGTTCGTAAGCGGTGCTTTGCAGCGTGTCCGCGTCAATGGTTTGCAGTCGGTTCATAAAAAATACTCCTTTCCGGTTTGTTAATGTGGTATACTGATACTGTAAAGGAAGGGAGATGGTTTTTACATGGAAGAGTGGTTTTCGAGATTTTTCCAAGACTTGCAACTACAGCTCGGACTGCGTGACCCCAAGTTGACCGCTCCCGAAAAGAATATCTCTGGCATCTTTTTGGAAACAGATACCGGAGAGAACATCGATATTTTATTGGTTGGTAAGGATGGGCGTGTAGAAGAACTCAGGGGCCGAACGCCAGCGGAGGAACTGGTTCGGTTTACTTCTCTGGATTTTGCGGAATACCATGCCGTGATCCAGCGGCTCTGGACGGAGCATCCCCTGTTTTTGGAACGCATGGATGTTCCCTATTCGGACTATGAGGATTTTGAAAAACAGATCAGCGATTTGCCTGACTGGATCAAGAGGATCGATACCATATCCGCTTTTTATGCCGCTGAACATCTTCGGGACGCAATGGCAATGCAGGACAATGGTTCGCCGATTTTTCCGTCCGAGAAAGGTGCCGCAGTTCTTCGGGCACTGGACGAGCCGTGCAGGGCACAGCTGCGTATTCGAAATCTTCTGGAGATCGGTTTTGCCGATTATGAGCGCGCCGCGCAGTGGGAGCGGTATGGAGCGTTGGAGGAGGCATACCCCGCGTTGATGCACCAGTTCTTTCCTTGCAGGCCGATGCCGTTCGGACACCGGTTGCGGTATACGGTTGAAAATACCTTTGAGCTGTATCTGTTGGAATTGCAGCTTTATTTCCGCCAGAAGAAAAAGCGTATCGCACGGTGTGAATGCTGCTGGCAGTATTTCATTCCGAAAACCTCTGCGGAAACGCACTACTGCGACCGTGTGATCGACGGACTGTCCTGCAAGGTGCTGGGGCCAAAGCTCAAGGGCAAGGATGGTGCGGCATTGGATGAGGCACTGCGGATATACAATGCTCTGCGGCATAGAATGGAAGAACGGCGGAACCGTTATGAGGACGCTCCGCCAGACCAGCGGGATCGGCTGAAGCCTGTGAGCGACGCTCGCTATCAGGAATGGATCAGTGCAGCGGTCAAGGTTAGAGGGAGGTATCTCAAAGGAAAAATTTCCGCATCGGATTTTCTGCGGGAGATCGATATCTTTGGGGAACTGGAGACCTATGATGTCGAGCAGGTGTCTCTGCCGGAGCCGAACAGTACGGCATGGCGACAGAATATCAGAGGGAATTTGGACTTTGATGCGGCTGCCAACTACAAGGGCTTCATGCTGCTGGACCTGAGAGAAGAGAACGCGGAATGGAAGGTTTGGACGCCAGAGGAACAGGAGAATATCGCCCGCGGCGGGCATGGGAGCTTAAGGGAGAAGTATAAAAAGTAAGGACTGAGGGAGTAAAACTCCCTCAGTCCTTACTTTTCCAAAGATTTATAATATCAAATCTCCCACATGGTTTCATCTCCGCAGATGTTACGGATCTTCAATCTAAGCGGTTTCTTTTCGCTGCGGATAGCTCCGTCCCAGAACTCCTTGGTTTTCTCGCCGTTGCGGATGACATAACCCAGCTTGTCGATCTTGATCTCGCTGTCGGAGTGCCATGCGCCGTCAGCGGCGGTGCAGTCAAGGCTCAGATACTCGATCAGTTCCAGCCCCTCCTCGCTGATTTCAATGGGCTTGAAGGGCTTCTTGGGCGAGGCGTTCATGCGGGCTTTGTTGTTGAACTCCGTGATCTTTTGCAGCACGCGGTCACTGACGAAGCTGTCGATCACCACCTGCCAGCCGCCGAAGAGGTCATCATGGACTTCTGTGCAATGGAACGATGCCTCGTTCCCAATGACTACATCGTCCAGCACCGTTTTCAGGTCGCGCAACTCAATCTCCACGGTGGTACTGTCGTCCGCGGCGATAAAGCGGTGAATTTCGTCCTCGTCGGTGATGTCGATGTAATACACGATGACCTTTTTTACACTACTATCCAAGTCAGGGATGGCCTGATGGAGAATGCGGTTCATCAGCACCACATCCAGTAGCTTGGAGCTGCTGTCCATCAGGTTCGGCACATAGACAGGAATCATGCCCAGCTTGCTGTCAGAGATGGCTCCCTCCCAGAAGGAGTCCAAATCGTCCTCGTTTTTTAGACCGGGAATGAGGGACTTGATCTTATCCATCGTCTGAACGGGGTTGCGGTAAAGCTGTACGCCGTCCTTGATCTCCAGTACATCAAATTCCGCGCCATCAGCAACGAGGCGGTCGCGGGCGGTCTGGATGGAGTTGAGCCCGATGTCGCAGTGGATAAAGCGCCGCCCCAGCTTGTTGGCAACGGCGGCAGTCACGCCGCTGCCGCCGAAAAAGTCGGCAACGAGCATGTCACTGTTAGAGGAAGTGTTAATAATTCTTTCAAGTAGTTGTTCCGGTTTTTGTGTGGCGTAATTTGCATTTTCAACGGAGCCGCCTTGAACAGGTGCAATATCAGTCCAAATATCCTGTAAGGGAACACCGGGAGATTCATCCAAATAATTCTTTTTTTGAGGAACAGCACCTGGCTTAGTTTGAACAACCAATCCTCTTTCTACCAACTCCTGTATTGTCTTTTGACTATAACGCCAATATCGAGAGACACCCATAAACTCATAAAAAGGATTTCCTTTTGCTGCACCACCTGTACCAATCATGGACACTAAGCGGTAGCGGCGGCCATCATCATCTGAATACCGAAAGAAGTTATCGATGTACTCTTGTGAATAGGGGGTATAGACCGTATTCAGTGTATATTCATCGCTCATGCTGTATAGGAAAATCACATCGTGAAGCCGACCAAGATGTTTTGCACCTTGGCCAACATCAGAATGAGAAAATGTCCGTTTCCAGACAATCTCGTTTACAAAGTGATTTTCACCGAAAATTTCGTCCAGCAAGATTTTAACATAGTGTCCAATGTGGTTGTCCAATTCAACCCAAATAGACGCATTCTCGCTCATGACACCCTTGATCGCCATGAGGTTTTCGTATATCCAGCTCAGGTACTTTTCCTTATCCCAGACATCGCCGTACATCTTCTCCTCAAAGGCTTTCAGCTCGTCCACATCCAGTTCCCGCTCCGCCTGCGCGATGGCCTCGGCAACCTTGGGATTGCGGCGGATATAGACCTTTTTGGCGTAGTCCGCGCCGCTGGCAAAGGGCGGGTCGATGTAGACCAAGTCAACCTGAATGCCCTGCTCTTTCAAATAGGCGCAGGCAGACACGCATTCGCCGCGAATGACCATGTTGCCACCGGTGTTCTCGCCCACGGTCTCCTGCTTCTCCATCTCGTACAGGGGCATTCCCCGCTGGAGCGTCATGGACAGCTCGTCCGCGCCCTTGTAGCGCAGAATGCGGTTGAAATTTCCCAGCACCGCCTGCCCCTCCACGGGTTCGGGAATGAAGGGAATGTATTTAATGGGCATTACTAAGCGCCTCCATTTCTAATGATTTTTCAATTCTGAGTAAAATTATACGCGCTAAGTTCATATCACACTTCATGAGAGGTTTCCCCCATTTTAATAACTACGACCATCCTGATAAGTACACCTGTTTGATAGAGCAAAAATTCAAGGAGTTTTTTATCCACGGCATCATTGTGCTTGGCAATTCTGTCATTGATATTTTTGTATGCATTGAGCAAAGGCTGGAACAGACCGGAGATGCCTGCATCAACTCCCTGTGAGCCGAGGTATTTGCATATTTCATTCTTGTTGGTTTCCAAATTCTTTTCGTTGCCAAGAAACTCCTGAAGAAACGCCTCCAACGCCTTGCGAAGGTTGTCTGCCACATCACGGATATAGATGCCCTCGGAATATTGTTTCAAGGCAATAATAAAAGTTTTTTGAGCCATAGGATAGGCGGAAAGCCACTCGAGAGGTTGTGAAACAAGCGCATCATCCAATTCTTTTGCGCCTTTGGGGAAAGCAAAGTATTCATCGTCATTCTTTATCAACTCAACCGGAATGTGAGATTCGGCTGACATTTGGACTAATAAGTTCGCAAAATGCTCTCTTGTCCAATTTTGGGGAAGAGACTTTTGTGGAGTTATCGAATTTGTGAAGGCAATATAATAAGCCAAAAACTCTTCTAAACTGTTGCGGTGTCGATCTAATATGGTTAAACACTCGTTGAAGCGCTCCCGATTATGACAGCCAGCAAAAAGCTGCTGATTATACCGAGAACCTGTTAAGTTGCAGAAAGAAAAATACTCACTACTTGTAACACATCCTGAGTGTGTCTCTTCGGAAATGCCGTTTAAGCAGTTGAATATTTTGGTGAGGAAAAAGGTGAATTTCTCCCCATCATAGCATCCAATCCCCAATTTTTCTCTATAGTCTAAAAAATCCATACTATACTCCTTCAAAAAAACCGCAGATTTTCTCATGTGTTTGTCTGATACGTTCCGCCTCTGGCAGAGTATCCTCCAAATAGAGATACTCAAATCGTGCGTAGCCGAACGCCTGATTGTTATAGCGGGAGAACTCCATTTCCATAAAAGTCCGCTTATCCTTGAATGCAGGGTCATTGGCATAAATACCACCCTTGGTTTCCACGATAATGGCCTTGTGAATTTTACTATCCTTGCGCTGGAGAACGAGGAAATCCGGCGTGTACATTCCAATATATCGCCAGCCACCGTTCAGGCGCTGATAGCACTTGATCTTAAATTCCGTCATGGCACGGTCGCCGTTGTAGTAGACCTCCAAGCCAAGCCGCTCAACCTCATCGAAGGTCAGGACTTCTTTGAGGAATGTCTGCTCAAAGCCGCTGTCTGTGTGATAGGGCAGATAGTGGAAGGTGCGGTCTTTTTGCGGATGGGACGAATTTTGCTTGCGAAGCATCTCCAAAATGGCGGTATTTCCGGTTTCCTCTGCCAACTCCATCATGGCCTGCTCTTTTGCGCTGACTTTCAACTTACCTTTATCATCCAGAATGATGCGTTCTACCAAGTCCTGTGCGGGGTAGTAATCGTCCGGTTTCTCTGTGTGGACTGTGGGGGTGAAATTTGCGATATTCAGCAGGCTGGCTTCCTCGGGAATCAGCTCTTCCTTTGTGTGGAAGGTGCGCTTTTCGCAGAACGCCTTTCGGATATTTGCTTCCACCATAGCATGGTCGTAGCGGGAACTGTAGTAACGAACGCCGTCGCGCTCGTAGGTCACGGTCAAATAGACCTCCCGCAGCAAATCGCTGTAGCGGCTTAATTCCTGCATGGTCAGTGAACCAAAGCTGCCCTTGACAATACGAAGCAGCCACGTGGCAAAGGTCGCCTGTTCTGTGCCGCGCTCAGTATCATCCACCTTGATGTTCTGAGTCTCCATAGTCAGGTCGGTGGTCTTGATAATGTCATCAGACACCTTCGCTTCGTCTGCGGCAACAGGGATCTTTGATTCCGGAGCGGCAGGTTCCTCGGTCTGGGTTTCGTAATTGACTTTGAACTGGTAGAAATCAATTTTGGGCAACTTTAAGTAAGCGGTGCGGTCATACCGCTTGATTTCAGTTTTACCGTGGCTGGCCTCGGTGAATTCTTTCAGAGAAATGCGGTGCTGCTGTTGGAGTTGAGCATTGAGCTTGTCCGCGTTGCTGTCGTTCAGGTAGATGAGTGCCGTTTCCGGCGCGTTCTTATCCACCTGCCGAAGGCATCGGCAAGAGGTTTGCAGCACCATATTCTTCGGGCAGTCGCCCTCCTGCGAGAGGATGATCCCAGTCAGGCTGCGGCAGTCCCAGCCCTCCTTGCCGATTTGAACCAGCAGAACAACGCGGATTTTAGAAATTGCTTTATCCAGTGAATCAAACAGCATCTGGCTGTCGGTAGGCTGGGGGTACTGCTTATTGCCCTTGTGGAACTTGAGAATGGTGTCGCTGCCAAAGCCGCATTCCGCGGCGATTTTTGCGACAAGCGGGTAAACAAGTTCTTCCAGCTTTTCGATGGTTCCGCAGTAGATGCCCAGCTTTGCGACTGTGCCATTGGCATAGATGGTATCCTTGTAGGTTTCAAAAAATTCACGCACACCGGCTTCAATGATACGGCTGCTGTCCGCAAGTTCCGCGATCTTCACCACCGGACGCTTGAGAAAATTTCCAACACCGTTAATGAGCGGGTAGTAATACACGATATTTGTAATCTCCGTCGTGGCGACTGACAGATTGTCCACCACGGTGATTTTCTCTGCTTTTTCCAGATACGGCGTGCCGGAAAAGCCGATGACTGAATTGACCGTATCATTTTCCGCCCAACGTGTGACAACAGCACGCAGTTTGATTTCATCGCTGACGGCGTGGTGTACCTCGTCAATGAAAATAGACAAAGCGGGGAGTTTGCCGATCAGGTTGCGCAGCTCATTCGCCTGACGATCTTTTTCGTCATCACTTTCCTCAAATAGGTTGATTTGACCTTGACTTTCCTGAATACGGTCGAGAATGACTTTTTCCGCGTTGGTGACGGCAACCAGACCGAACAACTCCGACAGCGGCTGATGGTTTGCAATTTTCTGCACATTCGGGTTTTTCGTCTTGTTGGACTTCTTTGCCGTTTTGCTCTGATCCAGTACCTCAAAGGAGATCATGCGCTTGAGTTCCGAAGCGGCCGGTTCGGGAATGACCCATGTAGGATCAAAGTTTTGAATAGTTTTCAGACTGGGGACAACGGAGGACTTCAGGCCGGAGGGCGCAAAGATAATAAAATTATGTGCGAAAGCAGAATTTTTCGGCTCATTCCGTGCAAAGTATAAGTCCAGATAGATAAAAGCCGCCATCAGATAGGTCTTGCCTGCGCCCATGGGGAGGCTGAACAGGTAGTCGGTGTAAGATAAATCATAAAAGGCGTCGCGAAAGAACTTACCATAATCAATGCTTTCTGGAGCTTTACGAATCTGCTGTTCCAGCTTGGGAGAGACCTGCTCTCCTGCATCGTTGGTGAGGCAGGCGTATTCAAACAGTGCCGCAGCAGCTTTGTTTACTTTGAGGTATTCACGGGTGCTGTGCGATACCTCCGAATCATCCAGATCCAGCGTATTGAACGCACCCTCGTAGAACAACTCTGCTAAAGGCTTGCAGCTACACGCGATTTTCAAAAACAGATAGGTTTTGATTGCCTCAACCTGCGCATCGCGCATTTGCCCGGTTTTTACGATGTAGTCAATGACCGCCTTGACCGTGCAAGTCTCCGAAGCCAACCACTCATTGCGCTTGGCTTCGATCATTTTGTAGAACATAGTAACACCTCGCTACCCTCTCACAGTTCCATCGCTGTTTCGTTCAGCAGGAATTTCTCGATGCCCACATACAGGATCCCGTTCTCATCGTGCCATGGGATGATATTGTCCTTCACCACCACGATCTTCTTAAAGGAGTCCCCCACGCGGTTGAGGGAGTTTACTTCCTGCGCCCGCTTTTCCTCGTCCGCCACGGTCAAGGCAGATTGGATATAATACCGGCGGCTCCCCTTGTTTGCCACAAAGTCGATCTCCAACTGTGTGCGCTTGCTCTTTTTCTGCTCATCCTTGTAGCAGTACTCCACCACGCCCACATCCACATTGAACTCACGACACAGAAGTTCATTATAGATGATGTTTTCCATGATATGATTTTCTTCCTGCTGGCGGAAATTCAGCCTGGCATTTCGCAAGCCCACATCGCTGAAATAATACTTCAGCGGCGAGCCGATATATTTTCTGCCCTTCACATCATAGCGGTCTGCCTTGTAGATCATAAAGGCATCCACGAAAAACTCCAGATACCGGCTGACAGTTTCATCGCTGATGTTGACCTGCCGCTCGCTGCGGAAGGTCTTGGCAATTTTACCCGCGTTGGTCAGGGAGCCGACCGAGGAGGAAATGATGTTCAGAATATCATCTAAAACGGACTTATCGTGCAAGATCTTGTTCCGTTCGATGATGTCGCCAAGATAAATCTTATCAAACAGGGATTGCAGGTACTTTGCCTTTTCCTCGTGGCTCTTTTTCATCATCACGAGGGGCAGGCCGCCGTAAGTATAATACTCCTGCCAAGAGTCCCGCTTGTCGCCCTCGTAGGCGTGGTAAAACTCCTCAAAAGACAGGGGATTGACCCGGATCTCATCGCCGCGCCCGCGAAATTCGGTCAAAATATCCGAGGACAGCATTTTCGAGTTGCTGCCCGTCACATACACGTCAATATTATCGTGTTTCATCAGGCCGAGGACCACGTCCACAAAGCCGATCTTATCCTCCGCGCCCTGAATATAGGGGTTCTGAATGGTTACGACCTTCTGGATCTCGTCGAGGAACACATAATAGGTCTTGCTCTCATCTGTGGTCATGCTACGAATGTATTTGCCCAACTCCAGCGGATTGCGGTACTGGATGTTTTCGTCATCGTCCAGCGCAAGGCAGATGATCTGCTCGTCCTCCACACCGATGGATCTCAAATAGCTCTTGTAGATATTGAACAGCAGATAGGACTTTCCACACCGCCGGATGCCGGTGATGACCTTCACTAAACCGTTTTCTTTTCTTGCGATGAGCCGTTCCAGATATTTTTTCCGTTCAATCATACCCATACCTCACTCGGGAATTTTGCGTAATTACGCAGTTTTCTTGACCTCATTATATTGTACTCCCGAAAGCAAGTCAATATTTACTTTCTGGAATTTTGCGTATTTACGCAAATTAAAAGGCCACAAGGTTCAACCGTGCAGCCTTTTCTGATGTAGTTACCACCCCGAACGGCGGGCTAAGTCCAGCATGGCGAAGCTGAAACGCTCCCACCGTGCCAATGTCATCTGTGACGGGTCGCCCTCGCGGATACGCATGGTGCGGCGGATCTCCTTGGGGATGACCACGCGGCCCAGGTCGTCGATGCGGCGCACGATGCCTGTTGCTTTCATATATGAAATTCCTCCAGTCAAAGCAGATTTTACATCCGTAGTCTTTGTCCGGTGTCGGAGGAATATACATCCGCCGCACATAATCGCGGTGAGCTATACTATGAATTTCGACCTTACTGAAGAAATGAAAAAACAGCTGGACTACATGATCGCCCAGCGCCGCTGCCCGCATCGACACCCCTGCGTCTCCTTCCATGATGAGGACACCCGGGACTATCTGGCCGCGGCGATCGCAGCACTCGGCCCGGACACGCTGGGCCTTGCGGAAAGAACGGTCTGGTGGCCGACCTGCGCGGCTATATCGGCGGACGGGCCATCACCGTATTGATGGCGGCCATCGCCAATCTCTTCGCCATAGGCGGGGCAAGCTGCATGACCCGGGCCTTGGAGCGGCAGGACGAGGCCGCCCCAGACGCATTGCGTCCATCTCCTTCTGGTGTTGTCTGGCTATTTAAATTGTCCGGTGGTGTATTATAATCATCTCACTGAGGAGGTCGTCAGCACGGATCGCCAACAACCTGTCCCGAGTTATTTGGACGCCGATTTGTTTATAGCGTCCCACCCGCACTTCATTGTGCAGGCATACGGAAATATTTGCGGTACGCTGGTTCTGTCAAGTGTTGACGGTGGCACAGAATATGTCGATGATGCGTTCAACGCCGTGACCATTGACTACACTGTGAGTAAGGATGCACCTCTGGGAGATGCACCCTTATTTTTTGAACAAAACACCTTGCTTCAATCTGTTAGACCTCCTTACCTCTGAGTTACGCCATATTGCCGGCGACACATACAAGGTATACTTTGAAAAAGTTCTTACCTTTATGCTTCGGAGTTATTTCGGTCTGAAAGTGGACAAAATCAGCGAAAACCCGATGTTTTGAGGCTCCTGAACTTTTGTCCTATTATAACTCAATCGTCGATGCGGCGCACGATGCCTTCAACTGCCACTCCACTCAGGAGTACCTGAGCATCCGCGAATGTCGGTACTTCTACGACAAGATGGCAGAGCTGCTGGAAAAAATGAAGGATATGTAATATGCAGAGGACGGCGCCCCGTGGGGCGCCGTCCTCTTTTCTTCTTTATCCGCGGCAGGCAGCCAACTGCGCCCGTACACCGGCGATCAGCATCGTGGCATCCAGTCCGATGGCCACGCCGTCGAAGCCCTGGGCCAGCCGTGCACCGGCGGCCGCACCGTCCCCGGCAAATATCAGGCAGGGTTTGCCCGCCTGGCGGCAGGCCTGCTGTATCCGCGTCAGGGCCGCCTTGAAGCGCTGCTCCTCAAAGGCCCCCGGCAGCCCCATAGAAATAGACAGATCGAAAGGACCGATAAAGATGCCGTCCACACCCTCCATCGCTGCGATATTCTCAATATCCGCCAGCGCCTCTGTCGTCTCACACTGGGGGATCACCAGCGTCTCACCGTTGAAGTGCGCCATTGTCTCCAGTACGCCGGCCGGCGTATCGGTGCCCCAACCATCCTTCCGGGACGGGCAGAACCCCCTCTGCCCCACCGGGGCGTACTTGGCGTAATCCACCACGCGCTTCACCTCCGCCGCACTGTGCACATCTGGAATAATGATCCCCTGCACGCCAACGTCCAGCAGCTTCAAGATCGCCGGGCGGCTGATCTCCCGCACCCGGGCCAGGGGCGTGATGTTTCGCCTTTCCGGCCTTTCCGCGGCGCACACCAGCCGGGCGGTTGTCTCCGCCTCGATGGGGCTGTGCTCATTGTCCAGAATGACAAAATCCAGCCCCGCACAGCCCAGACATTCCACCACGGCAGCACTGCCGGTACCCACGAATGTGCCCAGCGGCTTCTCGCCTCTGGCCAGCTTTTCCTTCAATATGTTCCGCATCTCTTGTTCTCCTGCGTTGTTTTCTATTTGTCAACCGCGGCAGCTCAATAATCCGCGTTCAGCCAGGGCTTCTGGACACAGTACAGCAGCTGCGCCAACTGCCGCGCCTTTTCGGCGTCATCTGCGGACGCCGCACCCAGCCGCAGCAGCGCCGTCAGGCCGCAGGACCCCATCAGCAGCGCCGCCAGATCCCCCTGCCGGCAGATCACCGTCACGTCCGCGGTCCCCTCTGCCACGGCCCAGCGGCCATCGGCAAAGCCGATACGCAGCTCCTCCTCCCGGTCCGCCATCTCATCCCGATAGCGGAAGGCCGCCGTCAGCGTCCCCGCCGGGAAATTCCGATAGCCGGTCCGCCGCACGAAGTCCGCCCCGTCCGTCAGCTTGAACATGGTCCCCACGGCGGAAACATTGGTCTGCAAAAAGCCGTAGTCGATGTAGTTTCCGGACACGTCCTGCGGATCGTCCAGCAGATGGTGGAAATCCTCCTCCCCTGTCCGCAGTATCACTGTCTGTGCCAGATCCTCCTGCATCCGCAGGCCGCCCAGCAGCGCCCGCAGCACTGTGCCGTTCTCATACACCAGTTCCTCCACGCTGAGCCGGTTTTGGGTATAGTTGCACGCACTGGCGCTTTCAAACCGATAGGCCGCGTAGCCTAACAGGCGTCCGCCGTCGTAATAACCCATACGGCGCACCTGAATATCCCCCCGGGCTCCGCGCAGCTCCTCGTCGAACTTCTCCACCATGCCATGGTTTCGGGCGGCAAAGCGCCGCTGGCAGTCCATCGCCTGGTCAAACTCCTCCGGCTGCAGCAGGCGCAGGTGCGCCCGCACCTCTCCGTCCAACCGCGGCAGTGCCCCGGTTGGCAGGTGGTATTCATATAACTTCCCGCCAAAGCCGTAGCCCATCCGACGGTAAAAGCCGATGTTGAACGGCAGCAGCATGGTCAGCAGCGCGCCGTTTTCCCGTGCATAGCGCTCGGCATACCGTATCATATACAGCGCCGCGCCCTTCTTCTTGTGCAGGGGGTGTACCTCCAGCGCCATCACACCGCAGGCAGGCTGCATGACCCCAAAGAAGTTCATGGAGAACAGGATCAGCTTCATGGTGGCGATCAGTGTGCCGCCCTCAAACAGGCCCATCGTCCGAGTCTGGGTGTCCTCCCGCAGCTCTGTAAGATGCTTGCTCCGGTAGTGTGCCCGGCATTCCTCGTCCAGCGTCTTGTACGCCGGATAGGAATTGAGATAGATGTCCAGATACGCCTCTATGTCCGCCTCCGTCACCGGATGGACATCCCATGCGCGGTCCGCTGTCACATTACCCATAGGTTTCTCCTTTCTCGCCGTTCCGCAGTATGTTCTCCTTAGATTATACCTTTCCCCGGCCCGTTTCGCAACAGGCAGTTGAAAGCCCTCCGGCAGCTGCCGGAGGGCTCATTTCGTTGTCCGTATACACGTATCCCTCAGATACTCTTTTACAGCAGGGTCAGAAAGTGCCCGGCGTGTACGCCTGGTCCACGGCCGCCGGCCTTATACCAACTTTTCCAGGGCGTCCAGATCGCCGGCCTGCAGCAGCGGGATAGCCCGCCGCACCTGCGCCTCCGGCCAGTCCCACCACCGCAGCTTCTCCAGCCGCGCGGCGGTCTCCTCGTCATACCGCCTGCGGATGGGCTTGGCCGGCAGGCCGCCCACGATGGTGTAGGGCGGCACATCCTTTGTCACCACGGCGCGGCTGCCGATGATGGCGCCGTCGCCGATGGTAACGCCCGCCAGGATCACAGCCTCATAGCCGATCCATACGTCATTGCCCACCACGATATCCCCGTGGTTATCCCAGGCGGCGGCAATGTCCTCGCACGCCGTCCCCAGCCCCCATTCCTCGAACATGATGGGGAACGGGTAAGTAGACAGGCTGTTCAGCGTATGGTTGGCCGCATTGAAGATAAACTTCGCCCCGCAGGCGATGGAGCTGTACTTTCCGATGATCAGCCGGTCATGGTTGCACTCGGGATAGTGGTACAGCACGTTGTTCCGCTGGAAGTCCCGGGGGTCATTGACAAAATCGTCATAGATGGTGTACGCCCCCACCTGTATGGCGGGATCTGTGACCACGTTCTGCAGGTACACGGTACTGTGTCCCTGAGAACGGGGATATATTTTCCATTCGGGTATCATAGACTCTCCTTTATTTTACAAAAGCTTCTCCCACCGGGGCGTTCCCCATCCGGCGGTATCGAAGCACTCCCGCACAGCGCGGCACATCCATTCCAGCTTCTGCCGTATGGCGTCTGACTGGATCAGCAGCCCCGCCTCGTCCTCATGTACCATGAAATACTCCATGATCCGCGCCCGGTCCTCCTGTGCCGCCAGCTTGGCGTAGCTGTCCACAAAGTACACGCCCTCGCCGTTGTCGAACATGGTCCAGCGGGCGTCGTACCGGTCATAGTCACCGCTGTCGTTCCAATAGGTAAAGCCCGCCGGGTTCAGCGCATTCCAGTCATCCCAGTTGAAGGCGGTGTAATCGCGTGAGAGTATCTCGTTCTCCGTAGCGTGCCAGACCTCGTGGCAGACAGTGCCCTCCCGCATATAGTCGGCCTGCACGTCCAGCGCGATATACTGCCAGTCCGCCGAATCGTAGGTGCAGCCTACCACGCCATAGTCGCTGTCGATGTGAGCCACCAGCAGGAAGCACAGCCCGCCCTCACCGGCGCGGTTGCGGAACTGCGCCAGAAAGCCCTCCGGATACAGGGCAAAGCTGCGGTCCATCGCCGCCAGCACGGCGCGGACGCTGTTCAGCTCTGCTTCCGTGTCCATGGTGTCCGACAGAGTGATGGGATAGCTGCTCAGTTCTGCCGCCTCCCTGCACTGGGATGACAGCAGTATCCGCACGCCGTATCGCTGCTCCAACACATCCGCCTGCTGCCGCGCCTCCTGTAAGCTCTCTGCCACCGGCAGGCCGTTCAGGGCACCCCAATAGGCCTGCAGCAGTGTCTCATTCACCGTCAGCGGCGACGGGACGGGCACCGCTGACGCTACCGGCTCGAAGGTCAGCTGCGCCGGGTCTATAACGTACAGCCGGAAGGCGCCGTTTTCATACATGCCGCCCACCAGCAGGCCTGCCTCCGGCAGAACGCAGCAGTCGTACATCTCTCCGGCAATACCGTTAGCCGTCAGGTCGCAGGCCGTGATGCTCTCCCCCACGTTATACAGCGTCGTGCGGCCCGTTCCCACACCGATCAGCTCCTCCGCATCGCCGACGGCGTACAGCGCGCCTCCCGCGTCCAGAAACAGCGAAGCATCGGCGAACCAGAACGTATCGCCGCTGCAGCACAGGGCGGAATATCCCATTTTATCGTTGTCAAAGGTCAGCAGGCTCATGCCGCCCGCCGGCGCCAACATCACCTGATACCGCTGCTCCTGCAGCAGGCTGATCGCCCCCGTCTCCGGGTCAAAGACCGCCGTACCGCAGACGCTGCCGTAGGGTGACAGGCGGAACAGGGCCGCCATCCGCCCGCTTGCCGCATCATAGGCCGTCAATTCCGCGAACCGCAGCTGTGACAGCGCCGTTACCGGCTGTGCCTCTCCTCCGGCTACGTTCTGACAATGCAGCACCCCGTCCCGCAGGAAGTAATAGCTCTCCCCGTCATATGAGAAAAAGCCATCCACGTTCTCCGCATCAAAGCTGCCTGTCTCCGTCAGCACATCGTCCAGGAGCTTCCAACGATTCGTCTCCCGGTCGCACAGCGCAAATCCATGCGCCAGGGCCTGCCGCTTCGTATCCCAAACCCCATCCAGCGTGACCTCACGCTTCACGGTGTCCGCTTCCGCATCCACCAGCTGCACAGTGGTCCTGCCGCTCTCATAGTCCGCCCAGCTGATCAGCACCACGCTGCCGCCCGCCGGATACAGCCCGGACAGGGATGCCGGGCGGGTACATTCCAGTGTCTGCACCGGCTCGCGATCCACCTTCTCCCCCAGGCTGCACCCGGGCAGCAGCACCAAAAAACACAGCGTTGCCAGCAGAGCCGCCGTATACGACAGCAGACTCACCAGGTCCAGCAGACACAGCTTCTGTGCCAATGTCTTATTTGTTTTCACTTCAACACCTTCTTCCCACCGGAGGAGTATACCGCCATTATCCCATGGCAGCCATTGCTTTTCCTTACATTTCCTGCGATTTTCTTACAATTTTGCAAGACGGCCTCTTAGCGGAATAATTGATGCACTGCATTCTCCCTCTCTGTAAATTCCGGCATCTTCTTCGGCGGGCCGTAATACGCCGCCAATGCACGGAACTCCCGTCGAAAGGCTTCCCGAAGCTCCGTCTCTGTCAGCGCCAGATGCCCGGTGTTGGCGAGGATAGCCAGTCCGTAGGAATAATACGTCATATCCCGGTGAAAGGCCCGGGCCGTGACCTCGTCATAGCCGAATTCGTCCATGACGGTCCGGATGATCTCCGGCTCCAGCACGTCCTCCTGCTGGCGGCCCGGCTGGTTGTCCTCCAGGTACAGCCAGCGGAACAGCTGCTTTTCCTGGGCCGCGAACTGCACAAAGCCCATGCCGTAGCTGCTGTACCGACTATCGCACCCCTCATGCGCCCGCAGAGATTCCCGTACCCGCTGGGTATGCTGCTCGATGGCCCGCTGGGTCAGCGCGGACTTCAACTCCTCCATATTACGGAATGACAGATAGATAGGCTGGGTGGAGCACCCCAGCGCCTTCGCCACACTGCGGGCGTTGATCGCCTCAAACCCGCCGCTGCGGAGCACCGCCGCTGCGGCGTCGATGATGGCCTCTTTGGATATTCGTTTTGCTGCCGGCATTACGCTCACCTCAACAATCACTACGCGTTATCAATAACAATGCGTTATTATATGCCGCTGCGCTTCCCTTGTCAAGCACAAAAACAGCGCCCCTGCACGCAGGCGGGGCGCTGTCATCCTTCTAATCCGGTCTGTTCAGCAGTACAGACACGCTGAAGCGCCCGTTTTTCGCCAGTGTCCGCAGGCATAAACACGCATGATCTGACCGCCCTCCGACGATACCGGAGGGCGGTTTTGCGCCGCTTGGGCTGTTTGTGAGAAAACGGTTGAGTTTTCCGTTAAAAACGTGCTATACTGAGCACACTACGCACAAAGGAGACCACACCATGCGAAAGCTTGAATGCCGCCGAGAGGCGCTGTTTCAATACCGGGGCCTGCCACCTGTTGGCATGGCCGTATCCATGGCGCTGCAGCACCTGGTGGCTATGATCGTGGGCTGCGTGACCCCAGCCATCATCATTGCCAACGTGGCCGGACTGGCGCATGACCAGCGGGTCCTACTGATACAGGCATCGCTGGTCATGTCCGCCGTTACCACGCTGCTGCAGCTGTTTCCCATCGGTGGGCGCTTCGGCGCGGGGCTGCCGGTGATCTTCGGTGTCAGCTTCGCTTATCTGCCCAGTATGCAGGCCATCGTCTCCGGCAGCGGCGGGTTGGCCGCTGTGTCGGGCGCTATGATCGTGGGCGGCGCGGTGGCAGCACTGGTGGGTATCTTCATCAAGCCTATCCGCAGGCTGTTCCCGCCGGTCATTACCGGTACGGTAGTGTTCACCATCGGTCTGTCTCTGTACCCCACGGCCATCAACTATATGGCCGGCGGCACCGGCAACACATATGAAAGCGTTGTGGTGCAGCGAGGCCTGTCGGAAGCGCTGGTGTACGGATCCTGGCAGAACTGGGCTATTGCGGCATTTACACTAGCGGTGGTGCTGGTGCTGACCAATCGCGGCAGGGGCATTTTTAAGCTGGCGTCCATTTTACTGGGTATTCTGGCGGGCTACGCCGTCGCTTTTGGGGCCGGGATGGTGGATCTGTCCGGCATCGCGGGGGCCGGGTGGTTCTCTCTGCCGGAATTTCTGCCCTTTGGCGTGACATTTGAACCCTCGGCGTGCGTCGCACTGGGGCTGTTGTTCGCCATCAACGCCATTCAGGCTATTGGCGACCTGACGGCCACCACCGTGGGCGGCATGGATCGGGAGCCCACCACGCAGGAGCTGCGGGGCGGCATCGCAGCCTATGGCGTCAGCAACATTCTGACAGCGCTGCTGGGCGGTCTTCCCACGGCGACATACTCCCAGAATGTGGGAATTGTAGCCACAAATAAAGTTGTAAATCGCAACGTTTTTGCGCTGACTGGCGCGTTTTTACTGCTGTCTGGTATCATTCCGAAATTTTCCGCCGTACTCACCACCATCCCGCAATGCGTGCTGGGCGGGGCCACGGCGGCGGTGTTTTCCACCATCGCCATGACCGGCATGAAGCTCATCGCCGCCGAGGGGCTGACCGCCCGAAACACCACGATCGTCGGGCTTTCCGCCGCACTGGGTGTGGGCATTTCCCAGGCGGCAGAGGCCCTGGCACAGTTCCCGGAGGCGGTGACGACCATCTTCGGAAAGTCCCCGGTGGTGGTGGCCACACTGATGGCCGTACTGCTCAATCTGGTGCTGCCGCGGGAGGAAAAAAGCGAGAAATAGTGCTTTCTTTTGATACATTTGCTTTACTTTTTCTGTACCCGCCCTGTACTCTTTGGTTCCCTTTTTGTGCTTTTTTTGTAAGCAAAATGCAGCAAAAATGAAGTGACGGCCCCCGGCTGACGCCGGGGGCCGCTAAGTGTCTTTTTTGCTCATCCGATCATCCCCCCCCGGCCGACGCCGGGGGCCGCTAAGTGTCTTTTTTGCTCATCCGATCATCCCCCCGGCTGACGCCGGGGGCCGCTGAATGCCTTTTTTGCTCATCCGATCATCCTCCCCGGCTGACGCCGGGGGCCGCTGAATGTCTTTTTCGTTCGCTCGATCATCCTCCCCGGCTGGTGCCGGGGCCGTCACCTCCACCGTCTGGTCGGCATCGGCTGACGCCGGGGCGGAATTCTGTACGGGGTCATTGGCGGATCAGCTGCACGGCGGAGATGTCCGCCGGCAGGGCGGCGGCAAAGGCCGCGCCGTCCGTCCTCTCCCCCACGATACAGCCGTAGTGGGTGGGGACGGCGGTCCGGGGGCGGAGGGCGGCCGCCAGACCGGCGG